>WNFO01007312.1_pt1 | contig 10112 bp, 8 predicted proteins | sample 5400251 | NCBI WGS metagenome assembly WNFO01 (sample SAMN13153354, study PRJNA577476) | soil metagenome | isolation source: 100 cm saprolite under Madrone tree | place: USA:California | collected 2016-06-14
TTAGTGCAAGGAGGTTAACCGCAGAGCGGTTACATGGGACACAGATGCTGCGGGCGTCGAAAACGCTGCAACCTTAATAAGGATACTCGCCGCCTCGCGCATGTGTCAATCAATCTGCGTTTCGCATACGACCCTCAATTTTGCAGTTCTTTCCATAATTTTCGTGCGCGGGCCTTCACCGCCGCCGTGCCCGTTCGCAAACTCTTTTCGAGGGGTTCGCCTCGCCGGTTCTCGCAGAACAAGGGCTCATGCTTATTGCGGAGTACTAGCGAGGCCTTTCGGAGCGGCGGCCAATCGCAGACTCCTCAGCTCCAGCTTCAGTATCGGCTGTGGCCATGTTTCTATGCCCATCAAATGAGGTAAGACTGGAGCCAGGCTGGTTTTGACCGGCTCCTGGTATTCGGGAAGCAGCATCCAGGCCTCCATAACGAGCATTTTGTCCAAGTAGCTCTGGATCGTCAGCATCATCATGGAATTCTTGCCCAGCTTGTGCACCTCGAACTTGATCGCGTCTTACAGTTATCCCGAACTCCTCACCCGGAAATACATGAATGGTCTTCTCCGACACGTAGGGTGTCTTGTCGAACCTCCGTTCAACCTTGTGCTTGTTGTCGAATTGAAATTTCACCGTGAACGGATCCCGGAAAGTTTCCGCTGGCGTCCCCGATGGCGTTGGTATTTGCGCACAAAGGCTGCGAGTCAATACCAACAGGCAAAATAAAAGGGCAGTCGCGAGATTTTTCTTCGTTATTGGCAGTCCTCCCCGAGAAGAAGGGTCATGCGCGGGCGTGGCCGGCTTGCGTTTTTTCGCGGCGAAAATCGGGAGCGGAGACTTCCACGGTGCGGCACATTTCATATAATCTCGAACGCATGCGGCTGCCAATGCGCTGCTCCAGCGCATCTTCGCGTATAGGCGGGATCAACTTGCCACCAAGTCGCGTTGTTTCGCCTTCCGTAGAGGGGTTATCGAGGTAATTCGTCGTGATGATCGTCGTGCGGTTCTCGTTGTATCGTGCGTTCAACACAATCCCCACGATGTCGCGCACCCAATCCGACGGCTTGCTCGCGCCGAGATCGTCCAGCACCAGAATCTCCACCGTTCGAATCGGCTCCAGAATTTTCATCTCCGTCGATTCGCTCGCCGGGTTGTAGCTCGCTTGAATCTCCTTCAGCAGCTCGCGGTAATCGCAAAACAATCCCGCGTGCCCGCGGAGAATCAGATCTTTCAATGCCGCAACCGCAAGATGTGTTTTTCCAACGCCCGAGGGCCCCATGAACAGCAATCCCTTTTCGGAAGAACCGGGGTACTCGCGCACAAACCCTTGCGTGAACAGCTTTGCTTGCTTTAGCGAATGGGCGTGCTGCGGCGTCCAGGTCTTCCCATCGGTCAGGTCGGTGACGTAACTCTCAAAATCGCAATGCTCGTAACGCTTCGGAATTCGCGCGCGTTCCATCACCCGCGACGCACGCTCCTCCATCCCGCAATCGCACGCTACCGCTACGTTGCCCGCCGCGCCGTCTCCCCGCGGCACCAGCTTCCATCCCGTTCCCCTGCAAAGTTTGCAATTTTCGAGCGCCATAATGTGTTCGTCCGTGTAGGCGCCGGGCTCTCGCGTTTTTGACGTCCCGGCCCTTCCGGGAAGCCCGGCGTGTTTTTTCCGAACCTTTGTAGTGGCCGGTTTTCAGACCGGCGCTTTTCCCCACGCCAGACAGCATACGAGCGCCAACCGCACACGGCAAGCTGTCTGCATTGGGAAAACTGTGGAAGGAACCACTGGTTTTTTTCTCTGAACTGAATACCGGTCACTGAAAACTGACAACTATCGGACAATCCGCGGCGCCGCCCGCACAATCGCATGCCGCGGCGGTTTCTCCTGCGTGTGCGAAGCCGCCACCCGCGACAATTCCTGTTGCACCACTTGCGCGAACTCCCCCATCTGGCGCTCCATCTCGATCATCTTCTCGCGCATGTTCAGAATGATTTCGATGCCCGCCAGGTTCACGCCCATGTCCCGCGCCAGCGTCAGGATCACGTCCAGCCGCTCCAGATCGGAGTCCGTATATAACCGCGTGTTCCCCTGCGAACGCGACGGCTTCAGCAGCCCCACGCGCTCGTAAAGCCGCAGCGTCTGCGGATGCAGCTTGTAGAGCTCCGCCACCGCGCTGATCATGTAGCCCGCCTTGGCCCGTTTTTTCGCTCGCGCTGGCATCTTTCGTAGGACAGGCATTCTTGCCTGTCTCAGCTCCGTTTTCAGTCTTCAGTAGTCAGTAAGAAAGACCTAAAAAGATCAAATTGCCATCGTCACTTTGGTCCTCAATGTTCAGTAGTCAGTCAGAGTCCAGAACAGTCTCAAAACTCTAAGTTCCAGTTTCCAGCTTCGAATTTTCTGTTTCTTCTTTCACTGACGACTGAAAACTGAGCACTGACAACTCCTCGTCACACACCCGCCTTAGTGAACAAATCCTTCCGCGGATCACCCGGCGCGACGCTCTCCAGCTCCTTCATCAGATTTCGCACGCGCTCGTCCGTCGGCGGCGGCACGACCACCTGAATCTCCACGTACTGATCGCCCCTCGCGCCATTCCTCGCGCTCGGCACGCCTTTTTCCTTCAGCCGCAGCGTCTTTCCGCTGTTCGTGCCCGGCGGGATTCGAACGATCGACCGCCCATCTATCGTCGGCACTTCAATCTTCGCGCCCAGCGTCGCCTCGCTCACGGTGACCGGAATCTTGGTGTACAAATCGTCGCCGCGCCGTTCGAAAAACTCATGCGGCTTCACCACCACCCGCAAATACAAATCGCCCGGCGGCGCGCCCATGGTCCCGGAGTTGCCTTTGCCGGGAACGCGCACCCGCCCGCCATTCGAAACGCCCGCCGGAATGCGCACGTCAATCGTCTCCGACCGCCGCACGCGCCCTTCGCCGCCGCAGGTCTTGCACAGTGTTCGCAGCTTGCCGGTGCCGCCGCACCGCGTACACGGCACGTTGAAGCGCATCTTGCCCGCGGCCTGTTGGATGGTGCCCGTTCCCCCGCATGCCGTGCATGTCTGTGGCGAACCCACCGCGCCGGTGCCATGGCACGTCTCGCAAGTATCCAGTCGCGTGATTGAAAGCTTTTTCACCGCTCCGCGCACGGCATCCCAGAAATCGATCTCGAGCTGGTATTCCAGGTCGCCGCCGGGTTCGTGCTGCGGTTCCATCCCGGCGCTTCCGCGTCCGCTGCTGAAAAACTGGCTGAAGAGATCGCGGAAGCTCGATCCGCCGCCCGCCGCGCCCGAGCCGCCGCCAAAATCAAATCCACCAAAATCAAAGTTGACGTCCTGCTCCCCGCTGTGACCACCCGCTCCACCGGGCCCGCCCGGTGGAAGGTTGTCGCTGTAGAAGCCGTACTGGTCGTACATTTGCCGCTTCTTGGAATCGGAGAGGACGTCGTAGGCTTCCTGCAGTTGCTTGAATTTTTCCTCCGCGGACTTGTCGCCCGGATTCAGATCCGGGTGATACTTCCGCGCCAGCTTGCGAAACGCCGCGCGGATATCCTTCGCGCCCGCCTTCCGCGGCACCCCCAGCAGTTCGTAATAATCTTGTTTAGCTGTCGTTGGCATGTATGTAGTTGTAGGGACGCAGCATGCTGCGCCCCTACTCGGCACGTTCGCTAATTCGGCCGCGAACTCTCATGTGCATCCAGATAGGAAGTAATCAAATCAATTGATCTCTTCCCACTTAGAACTTACAACTGAAAACTAACAACTTTCTCAGTTCGGACGCTTAGTCTCATCCACGTCCACGTACTCAGCGTCGATCACGTCGCCAGGCTTTTTCTCCTGCGCGCCGCTCGAGCCGGCGGAAGAACCCCCGCCCGCACCTGCACCCGCCGCCGCACCGGCCTGCCCCGCGGCACCCGCCGCTTGCGACGTCTTGTATAGTTCTTCGGCGATCTTGTGCAGCGAGCGCTCGACGTTTTCCGTGGCCGACCGTAGCCGCGCCACGCCGCCTTCGTTGATGGCCTTTTTCGCGTCTTCGATGGCCTCTTCAGCCTTCTTCACGTCCGCCTCCGCGATCTTCTCGCGATTTTCGCGGAGCATCTTCTCCGACTGATAAAGGATGCCATCCAGGCGGTTGCGCGCCTCGACCTCTTCCATCCGGCGCCGGTCGTCTTCGCTGTGCGCTTCGGCCTCCGTCTTCATCTTTTCGGCCTCTTCCTTGGTCAGGCCGCTCGAAGCGGTGATGGTGATCTTCTGTTCCTTGTTCGTGGCCTTGTCTTTCGCGCTCACGTTCAGGATGCCGTTGGCGTCGATGTCAAAGGTGACTTCGATCTGCGGCGTCCCGCGCGGAGCCGGCGGAATCCCGTCCAGCTTGAATTTGCCAAGCGAACGGTTGTCCGTGGCGAACTTGCGCTCCCCCTGCATGACGTGGATTTCCACGCCCGGCTGGTTGTCCGCCGCCGTCGAGTACGTTTCCACCTTGCGCGTCGGGATGGTCGTGTTGCGCGGGATCTGCACGGTCATCACGCCGCCAAGCGTCTCGACGCCCAGCGAAAGCGGCGTCACGTCCAGCAGCAGGATGTCCTTCACGTCCCCGGCGAGCACTGCGCCCTGAATCGCCGCGCCAACCGCCACGACTTCGTCGGGGTTCACTCCCTTGTGGGGCTCTTTCCCGCCGAAGAAGTTGCGCACCAATTGCTGCACCTTCGGGATGCGCGTCGAGCCGCCAACCAGCACCACTTCCTGGATGTCGTTCGGCGACATCTTCGCGTCTTCCAGCGCCTGCTTCACCGGCTTCATGGAGCGCTCGAGCAAGTCATTCATCATTTGTTCGAGTCGCGTGCGCGTGAGCTTCTCCTCCATGTGGATCGGCCCGCTGGCCCCCGCGGTGATGAACGGCAGGTTGATCTCCGTCTCCATCATTTGCGAAAGCTCGATCTTGGCTTTTTCCGCCGCATCCTTCAGCCGCTGCAGCGCCATCTTGTCCTTGCTCAGATCGATGTTGTTCTTTTTCTTGAACTCGTCGATCAGCCAGTCCACGATGCGCTGGTCGACGTCGTCGCCGCCCAGGTGCGTGTCGCCGTTGGTCGACTTCACTTCCACCACGCCCGCGCCCACTTCCAGCACCGAAATATCGAACGTTCCGCCGCCCAGGTCGTATACCGCGATCGTCTCGTCGCTCTTTTTATCCAATCCGTACGCCAGCGCCGCCGCTGTCGGCTCGTTGATGATGCGCACCACCTCCAGGCCAGCGATTTCGCCGGCCTGCTTCGTGGCTTGCCTCTGCGCGTCATTGAAATACGCTGGCACGGTGATCACCGCCTTGGTGACCTTCTCACCGAGAAAATCTTCCGCCGCGGACTTCAGTTTGCCGAGGATCATCGCGGAAATCTCCGGCGGGCTGTAAGCCTTGCCCGAAATCTCCACGCGCGCGTCTTGATGAGGTCCGGCGACGACCTTGTAGGGGACTCGCCTCGTTTCTTCGCCAACTTCATCGTAGCGCCGGCCCATGAACCGCTTGATCGAATACACCGTGTTCTCGGGATTCGTCACCGCTTGCCGCTTCGCCACTTGCCCGACCAGCCGCTCGCCGGTCTTGGTGATCGCGACGACGGACGGCGTCGTCCGCGCACCCTCCTGGTTGGGGATCACCACCGGCTCCCCGCCCTGCATCACCGCCACCACCGAGTTCGTTGTTCCCAGGTCAATTCCAATAATCTTGCTCATTGCTGCCATTCCTCCTGAAATCTCTTGCCAGTTCCCTTCGCCCGTATCTCTCTGAAATCAAGGCGAATGCGGCTCAGTTCTCGCGTTCCAAGCCCAGCTCGAAGCGGAGTATACATGTTGAGTGTATGCTTGTCAAGTTTTCTGATAGCGATTATAACTCCACCCTATTCAGCAACTTGCACGACCAATCTGCCTTCCTCTCTACCTTGCGCCAGGGGGGAGGGGTGTTATTGTTAACTACAGATCCCGCCTCACAACGCTTCCGGTTGTCTCAGCAACCAACCATAGAGAGTTTTGGCGTCGGAATATCTCTCGTTGTTCCTGTGAACTTCCGGCCACGACGACTCTTTCCTTCCCGCCGTTTCGCGGTAGAATTCTGTATCGTCTTCCGCAAGGGAGAATCGCTCGAACTATTTTGGAGGAACGCGTGAATCGTCGGCGCATTCTGGCAGGGATTATCAGCGTGGGCTTGCTTGGCTTATGTGCCCTGTTCCTACCGTCTTTGCACAAGACTCCCGAGCCCGCTTCACCATCGGCGCAACCGTTGGCGCAGTCGCCGCCAGAGAGTGTTGACTCCCATACGCCGTCTGAGCCCCCTATCATTCCTCCGTCTGTAGTCGTGGCGAAAGCTGCTTCGCGTCCGGCTGCGCCGCAGTCAGCGGCTGACCTCCCCGACGTCGATCCGCACAAGGCCTTCGGCTCGAAGAACGCTCCCGTGGCTATGGAGGTTTTCAGCGACTTTCAATGCCCGGCTTGCAAGACGCTTTTCACCACCACGAATCGCCGGCTGATGGAGGATTACGTCAGCAGTGGCAAGGTCTACCTGATCCATCGCGATTTCCCGCTCCCCATGCACGCGCACTCGCGTGTAGCCGCGCGCTACGCTCGTGCCGCCGCGCAGCTCGGCAAGGTTGAAACCGTGGAACAAGCGCTCTTCCAGAATCAAGAAAAGTGGGAACAGAGCGGCGACGTGGACGGCACCGTCGCCGCCGTTCTCTCCGCTGCGGAAATGACCAAGGTTCGCGCGCTCGTTAAGGGCGGCACGCTCGAAGCCGCCATCGACAAAGACTACGCGCTGGGCCAGACCTACCGCGTCAACCAAACCCCTACTACGATTTTCCATTGCAAAGGTCAGACGTATCCCTTCTCCGGTGGCATGACCTACGACATTCTCAAGCAGTTTCTCGATCAGCTGCTATCACAGAAATGAACGAATTATTTTTAGCGGCGGGAATTCAATCGAGCCAACAGAAAGCAAAGTGATAATCGGGGAGATCAGCAGCGGATAAAATCACCAAGCGGGGCGAAAGAATCAAAGCCCATCGCTTCCGAACCCTAATACTGAAAACTGACAACTAGAAGAAATGATGCAATCCAGCCCACTCAATCTCCGCCGCGTGATCATCTGGATCGGCCGCCTCGTCCTCGGCGGAATTTTTGTGTACGCGGGATTCTCCAAGCTCTTGATGCCTAACACGCATCTTTGGCCGATGTTCGTTCTGAGATTTTCGATCTCGATGAATATCTCGAGTTTCGCGCAGCAAGTTGAATCGTACAAAATGATCTCGCCCGAGGCATCGCAAGTGGTGGCGCATACTCTGCCATTCCTGGAAATCATGCTCGGTCTGCTACTGCTGATAGGCTGGCGCTTGCGAATCTGGGCCACGGCCATCACGGCGATCATGGTAGGGTTCCTGGCGGTTGTGACCCGCGCATATCTTCTGCACATGGACATCAACTGCGGCTGCTTCGGCACGCCGGAGAAACTCAACGGCATGACCGTTATCCGCGACGGCGCCTTCACCGCGCTGGCGTTGGTCATAACTATCTTGGCGTTCATAGAAGCCCGCGAGCCGCATCCCTGGTCCGCCCCGGAGAAAGCTTGAGCTGGACTTGCTGCCATGAAGACTCTCGCTGAATATCTCGACCTCGCCGCGGTCGCCCACGGCCACCTTTGCGCCGGCCAAGTCCTCGGCGTGCGCCTCGCGATGCTCGGCCTGCGCGAACTCGGCATCGACGATCCTGTCGCCGAGCGCAAGCGCATCGTTACGTACGTTGAAATCGACCGGTGCGTCACCGACGCCGTCGCGCTCGTCGCCAACTGCCGTCTCGGCAAGCGCGCTCTGAAATTTCGCGACTGGGGCAAAGTCGCCGCCACTTTCGTCGATCTCCCGACCGGCCGGGCCGTCCGCATCGCCGCCAGGGAATGCTCCAAGCAAGCCGCCCGCGAAATGTTCCCCGAACTCGGCAAAGACGCCGGCCAGCAAAAAGCGTACGCGCAACTCTCCGACGAAATCCTCTTCGACAAACAATGGGTCAAAGTCGAAGTCCAGCCCGAAGATCTGCCCGGCTTCAAAGGCCCTCGCGTCGTCTGCGCTCAATGTGGCGAAGGCATCAACTTCAAACGTGAAGTCGTAGTGGAAGGCCGCACCCTCTGCCGCGCCTGCGCCGGAGAAAAATATTACGATACACTGCCCTGACACTTCTAAGTCGAGCATTCGACTTCTGCGATAAAGTATTCTTTCGATGCTGAGTCTGCCACCAATTACATTGCGCTTGCGCGGCTGGAAACTGATTGACCGCGTCGCGCTCGTCTTTCTCGTGCTTTGCGCCATCGCGCTGGGCGCGGGCTGTGGCTTGCTCTTTGTTTACGCCAGCGACCTGCCGGAAATTCGTGCGCTGGAAACCTACCGCCCCGACGTCGTCACCGAAGTTTACGCCGATGACGGCCAGCTCGCCGGCAGCTTCGCGCTGCAGCGCCGCATCCTGATGACCTACGAGCAGTGTCCCAAAGTGCTCTACAGCGCGGTCACCGCCATCGAAGACCAGCATTTCGAAGAGCACTGGGGCATCGACTTCCCGCGTATGGCCAGCGCCGCTTTCCGCAATCTTGTCAAACGCCGCATCACTGGCGGGGCCAGCACCATCACCATGCAGCTTGCCGGGAATCTTTTCCTGGACCGCAGCGACCGCAGCTTCCGCCGCAAAATGCAGGAAATTCTCCTCGCGCTGCAGATCGAGCGCCGCTACACCAAGCCACAAATCTTTACGATGTACGCGAACCAGGTTTACCTCGCGCATGGCAACTACGGTTTCGCGGCCGCCGCGCAATTTTATTTCGGCAAGCCGGTCACCGACCTGAAACTTCAGGAAGCCGCGCTTCTCGCCGGCATGGTCAACGGTCCGAAGTTTTCACCGCTCACGAATCCGGAACTCGCGCTTGGCCGCCGCAATCTGGTGATCCATCGCATGGAAGAAGAAGGGAAGATCACACCCACGGAAGAAGCCACCGCCAGGAAATCACCGCTCGGTCTGCGCATTCAGTATCCGCGCAACGACCTCGCGCCTTACTTCTTCGAAGAGATTCGCAAGTATCTTGAATCCACGTACGGCACTGAAGCCGTCCACGAGCGCGGGCTGCGCGTCTATACCACGCTGAACATCAACATGCAACGCATCGCCAACCAGTCTCTCCGCGATGGTCTGCACAGCTACGAACGCCGCCACGGCTGGAAGGGCAATCTTCCCAACGTCCTGCGCGACAATCTCGGCAAGCTCGAAACCTACGAGGACGAGGATTGGCGCCGGGTGATCGAGAAGGGAAGTTACGTCACCGGACTGGTCGTTTCGGTGAGCGACAAAGACGCCGTCATCAAAATCGGGCCTTACCGCGGAATTCTCTCTTCCAACGAATTCGCCTGGACCGGCCGCAAGAAACCTGGCGATCTCCTGAAAGTGGGTGACCTTGCCCAATTCTCCGTTCAGGAATTGCGGGACAATACCATGCGCGTCCAACTCGAACAGCAGCCCGGCCCCCAGGGCGCGCTTCTCGCCATCGACAATCCCACCGGCGAAATCAAGGCCATGATTGGCGGTTATAGTTTTGAGGATTCCAAATTCAACCGCGCGACGCAGGCGGTGCGCCAGGTTGGCAGCTCTTTCAAAGTTTATGTCTACGCCGACGCCCTGGAAAGAGGCGCGACGCCTTTTGACACCATCGTCGATTTGCCGTTTACCACCATCAGCGGTGGGCAGCCCTACTCTCCGCGCAACTACGATGAAAAATTTGAAGGGACCATCACCCTCCGCCGCGCTTTGGCCGGCTCACGCAACGTTCCCGCCGTAAAACTCGCGGAAAAAATCGGCATTAGCACCGTCGTAGATATGGCGAAACGGTTCGGCATCACCACGCCGCTGCCGCCGTACCTGCCGCTGGCCCTTGGCGCCGCGGACATGAAGCTTCTCGAACACGTCTCCGCCTTCACCGTTTTTCCCAACGACGGCATCCGCATCGATCCGCACATGATTCGCCGCGTCACCAGTTACGACGGCGCGCTGCTCGAAGAAGCGCATCCCGAGGTGCACGACGTCGTTTCCCCCGACGTTGCGCGCACCATGACCGCCA
>WNFO01025150.1_pt1 | contig 10112 bp, 5 predicted proteins | sample 5400251 | NCBI WGS metagenome assembly WNFO01 (sample SAMN13153354, study PRJNA577476) | soil metagenome | isolation source: 100 cm saprolite under Madrone tree | place: USA:California | collected 2016-06-14
CGCCCATGTGGCTCGGACATTCCTTTCCGACGCCTTTGACTTTTATATTGGATGGGCGCGCCCACTCCAGCAGATGTTTTGAAAGGGCACGACTTCGAGTCGTGCCGCCATTCGCCGTGATGACAGAGCGCAAACGAAGTGAGCGGCAGCGACTGCGGATAAATGTGCTGTAAGTACCGCTGGGGCTGAAGCCCGGATTGTATTGCAGTCAGTAACGCAGGGCCAGAGGCCCTGCTCCACCCAAAAAGCCTGCTCCAACCCAGATGGCTTTTTTGCCACCTCGGACGGCGCGACTGGTAGCCACAGCCCTTTCAAAGCGGGTCATAAAAGCGGGTCATCCCAGAGTGATTTCGTCTCTCGCGGGGATCGTGAAAGGCATGACTTCAGTCGTCCCGTCCAATGCCCCAAAGGCTCACAAAAGGGCGTACAGATTTCCATCCATGCTGCCGAAGTAAACTACGCCTTTGTCCACGACCGGCGAGGACATGATTGCGCCGATAGTGACGAACTTGTAGAAGTCAACGTACATGTCTTCGAAATCGTTGAACACTGGAGCGAAAAGCGCCTCCTGATTCAAACTGCCGTCCGGCTTGAGGACCTTGAGTGGGTCTGCCTTCGAAGCGTCGGTCTGGAACTCCCACGCGAGCTTGCCGGACTTCACGTCTATGGCATAGAGCTTGCCGTTATGGTCGCCAACGTAGGCAAGGTCACCGGCCAATGCTGCCGACGAAAACATATATGCCTTAGCGTCAAAGTTGAAACGCAGGCGGCCGTTCTTGGCATCGAGTGCCATGAAGCGCGAACTGTCGGATGTGCCCACATACACCACTCCGTCGCGCACGGCAGGCGTGCCATTCACCCAGGACTTGCTCGCGGGATAATCCCACCTCTTGCGTCCTGTTGCCGCGTCGATCGCGTACACATGGGCATCACGACATCCGACGTAAACGGTCCCATCAACCACGGCGGGGGAAGACTGGAATCCGACCTGATTGTGGATGGAAGGATCGTCGCCGCTCTTGAACGCCCATTTTTCCAGGCCTGAATCGGCGTCGATCGCATAGAGATAGCTGTCCCAACTTCCGACATAGACCGTGTTGCCGACGACCGCGGGGGAGGCGTGCACCACATCTTTGGTTGTGAACTTCCATTGCAGGACGCCGGTTTGCGCGTCGGCGGCATAGATATTGCCGTCGCCGCTTCCGAAATAAACTTTGCCGTTTGCGACTGCGGGGGACGAGGTGAAGATGTCCCAGGCATCCGGGATGGTTTGCGCAGCGGGCGGATATCCGTGAAGGTTCTTGGCCTCGAACTTGCGTTCGTATTCGACCGGCAGCACCCATTTAATTTTCCCGGTCGCGATGTCAATTGCACCGAGGGCACCCGCCGAAGAAACGAAGTAAAGCAGACCTCCGGCAATTGCGGGCGACGACGCGATTGGCATACTCGATTTATACTTCCACTTTTCTTTGCCGGTTTCTTGGTTTATCGCATAGAGGTGCGTGTCCATACTTGGGATGTAAACCACGCCATCAGCAATGGCTGGGGAAGCCACGATCGGGCCGCCGGTCTTGAATATCCACTTGATCCCGCCAAACTGTTTCGGGCCGCCCGAGTCGTAAACGCCCGTCCGTGCATTGTTTCCATGGAAGGTATTTTGCGCGACCACGACTTGGGCGCCGAGCAGCAAGGCCGGAAGCAGCACTCGCATGGTCATGCTTTCTCCTCAGAACATTGAATGTCGGCGGGACCCTAGCTCAGACGAGACAGACTTCCACCAGCCTTGGACGAACTTGAAGCCGAGAGGTTAGCAGCAAGTGCGAGGATCCAGTTTGTTACTCGGGGACGCTTTGCTCTTCGCTGTGGGCGCGAATAACGCGGTCCACCGAATAAGGAGCACGCCGGGTGGGCTCGTGATAGTGGCGGACCTGCAGCTCCCCAAGAAGCCCAATCGCCAGAAGGTTTAGTCCCGCCAGCAGCAGCACGGCTGCAAAAATCATCATGGGGCCGTGCTCCATCATCACGTGCGAGTGATGGATAAACTTCTCGACAAATAACCAGAACGTGATGCCCATTCCGGCAAGAATGCCAAGCATTCCAACCGTGCCGAAAAAGTGAAGCGGACGTCCGAGATATGTCAACAGAAACCGGATGGTAATCAGGTCGAAAAAGACGCGGAAGGTGCGGGAAATTCCGTAGTGCGAATTTCCGCGTTCGCGGTTCACGTTTCGGATAGGCACTTCGCAAATGGAAGCCCCGTGCCAGGACGCGAGAGCCGGAATAAAACGGTGCAGTTCGCCATAAAGAGGAACCTGCTCCAGGATTTCGCGGCGATATGCCTTGTACGTAGTTCCAAAGTCGTGGATATCAACCCCGCTGAGTTTCGCCATAAGCCAATTGGCGCAGCGCGACGGGATGCGGCGTAGCCACAAGTTGTCAATGCGCTGTTTGCGCCAGCCGCTTACGATGTCATACCCCTCGGAAATCTTTTCCAGAAAGAGAGGAATGTCGGCGGGATCATGCTGCAGGTCGCCGTCCATAGCAATGATGTACTCGCCACGAGCATGGTCGAAGCCCGCAGCGAGCGCCGAAGTCTGCCCAAAATTCCGGCGCAACCGGACCACCGTAATGCGACTATCGACCCCGGCAATCTGGCGCAGCAGTTGAAAGGTGTCGTCCGAGGAGCCATCGTCCACGAAAACAATTTCGAAGCTCTCGTTGTTCAACTCCATTACCGCTTTCAACCGGTCGTAGAGGTCGGTGACGTTTTCCTGCTCATTGTGCACCGGGATGACAATGGAATACTTGGGCATCGATTTCCATTATACGTATGCGGGCCTGCGGTGTGCGAGATGAAGCAATACTTTAGTGGAACGGGGGGAACCATATCCGAAAACCGCAATTACAGGTTTTCGTTCTATGATGGGCTGTCCAGAGTAGTCGAAACGATAGAGGTCAACGAATGACTTTGCTGACTTTACTGATCATGTTCTGCGGCTTCATCTCTGCAGTGACTGCCCTGACGTACATTGAAGTTCGGCGAATTCGTAAGAAAACTTCGCAAAAACCATGAGGCGCGCGGCGACACCGTGACGTACCCCAGCCTGGTTGAACCCGGCAACTACGCCGGACCTTCCGGATAAGCTGGCAAATCTGGTGGTCGCGACGGGAGCTTTTTCGGGTTCGCTTGAATCGCCTTCATGACCTCCTCGATGGCCCGCTCAAGTTGCGGATCTCTTCCGCTGACCACTTGCTCGGGGCGATTTTCCACCACGATGTCAGGTTGTACGCCATGGTTCTCCACAACCCATTTGCTATTCAAGTCGTAGCGGCCGAATTCCGGCCGCGTGATGTAACCGCCGTCCATCAGGGGAATGTTGCCGCGAATGCCGCGAACGCCGCCCCAGGTTCGCTCTCCGATAAGGGGGCCGAGTTTGTAGTACTTAAAGAAATAGCTGAAGATGTCTCCGTCAGACGCAGCATAATGATTGGTTAGGCACACCATCGATCCATTAAAAACAATCGGCGGCACGGTGCCATTCTGCCAATTGCGTGCAGAATCCATCCCGGCCAGAACCCGGCGCAGGCGTTCGAAAATTAGTTGATCGACAAAGCCGCCGCCGTTGTAGCGGACATCAATAATCAACCCCTGCTTTCGTATTTGTGGAAAGAATTGCTTTACGAATTCATCAAGTCCGGGGCCACCCATGTCTGGGAGGTAAACGTAACCGACTTTGCCTCCCGTCGCCGCATCCACTTTCTTGCGGTTCGTCTCAATCATGTTCAGTTCGCGCAGGTTGAATTCGTCGTTGATCGGCTTCACCTGAATGTTGTGCGCGCCCTCTTCCGCCGGCTTGGAGTTCACTGAGAGGGTTACTGCTTCATTTGCCGTGTTGACGAAAATCTCGTATGGATCCTGCGGCGCTCGCAATTGACGGCCATTGACTGACAGAAGGTAGTCGCCCTCCTTCACGTTGATCCCAGGCTCAGTCAGCGGCGAGCGAAGCGATTGGTCCCAGTTCTGACCAGGATAGATTTTCTTGATCCGGTAAAAACCGCTTGCCTGGTCGAGTTCGAAATCAGCGCCCAGCAGGCCGACATTCACCGGGTGCAGGTCGGGAAAGTCACCGCCACCCACATAAGTGTGCGAATTAGAAAGCTCGCCAATCATTTCGGCGAGGACGTAAGTCAAGGAATAACGATCAGAAACGTAAGGCAGGAGCTGCGCGTATTTTTCGCGCATCTTTTCCCAGTCCACGCCGTTCATGGAGGCTTCGTAGAAGTAGTCGCGCTCCTGGCGCCATACTTCATTGAACATTTCCTTCCATTCCTGCGCCGGATCTAATTCCGCCCGCATTCCGCTGAGGCTGAGCGCTCCGTCGCCGACTTTCTTGGGTTCACCGGCCGGCTTAGCGTCAACAATCCCGTAAGTGTGAGTCGAGCGAGGGCCTCCGCCATCGCCTTCGTAGAGTAGCTTCGAACCGTCGAAAGAGAGCGCGAAGCGCTGCACGTTCTCGATTAGTGTTTTTTCTTTCCGTTCCTTCAGGTCGTAAACGTGGACTGCTGGTTCTTCTCCCGGCAACGGGCCAGAAAGGCCTTGAATTGGAGCTGTGGAATAGTAGAGAAATCCTTTGGCTGCGGCGAAGCTGCGAATGATGGCTGGACCTGTTGGCAGCGCGACCACGCGGTCCTGGATGCCCTCCAAGTCAATTGTGACTTCGACGGCTTTTTCTTTCTTCTTTTCCTTGTCTTTATCTTTCTCGCCGCCATCTTTGTCTTTGGAGTCTTTGCTCTCGTCTTTCTTCGCGCTCTTGCCGGCTTGTCCCTCGGACGCAACCGAAGGTTCGGGAGATTTCACTTCCGTTTCATCGCTCTGGGCGGCAAATGGCGAAGGCTCTTCTTTTTTCAGCGTTACGACGTAAACGCGGGTGGTTTTAGGATTGGCAAACTCGAAATCCACATTGCCCAATACCTCATTGAAATCGCGGTCCGAGAGGTAATACAAATATTTTCCTTCCGGATCGAAAACCGCACTCAGGCTGTTGGTCATGCTTGTGGTTACGGCAGTGGGCTTGCGATCGGCCAGTGAATAGAGATAGACCACAGAGAGCAGGTTCTCGCCGTTTTTGTCATACGCGAGCCATTTGCTGTCCGGCGACCAGGAGTAGTTTGTGATCTCGCCGTACTCGCCGTGGTCAACCTTAACCGGTTTCTTTTCGGAAACGTCCACCCACCACAGATTCAAGTCCTTATCTGCCCAGGCAATTTTCTTGCTATCGGGGGACCATGTGGGACCGAACTTGAAGCCTTTGTAACCACTTGTGATTTGTTGCTCTTTGCCTAGCCCGTTCTGTGGCGCTGTGTAGATTTCATCCTCGCCGGTGCGGTCGGAAGTGTAGGCCACCCACTTTCCGTCCGGCGACCATGAGACCTGCTTCTCGCGGATGCCCGCAGTACGCGTCAGATTGCGGATGCTGCCTTCCTTTGCGGGCACAGTGAACACATCGCCGCGGGCGGCAAACACCGCGCGCTTTCCATCGGGAGCGATGTCGAAGTCGCTGACCAGCTTGCTCACGTTGTCCCAATGCTTCATGGCGGTGGCGCGATCACCTGGGAGTCGGGGCCGAGGCTCGGCCACATGACATCCCAGTCGGTGAAGTGCGTCAGTTCTTCAACCTGTTTCGATGGGAGATCATAGCTGTACAAGTTCAGATGATGGTCCGCACCTCGGTCTGAAGTGAAATAGATGGCGTTCTCGTGCCACATGGGAAATGTGTCGGTGTGTTCGGTGTGAGGAATGTCTTCGCTACGGTTATTTTTAAGGTCGTAAATGGTAATCGCCTGCGCCAGGCCTCCGGTGTAGCGCTTCCATTGACGGAAATTTCTGAAAATCATGTTGTAGGCGATTTTCGTGCCATCTGGGGAATACGAAAGCAAGCCGCCTTGGTCTATGGGAAGCGGCTGCGGAAGACCACCATCAATCCCGACGCTGAATGGACGTTTGATCCAACCATTCGAGGCGTCCCGTCGCGACAAGAAAATTACTCGTTTGCTGTCAGGTGTCCAGGTGACGACTTCGCTGTGAATTCCCATGCGATCGCTCAAGGGCTGTGCGCTGCCCTGGTAGAACGTCAACTGTTTCGGCTCACCGCCAGTTGAAGGGATGACATAGACATTGAAGTTGCCGTCATATTGCCCGGTGAATGCGATCCACTTTCCGTCCGGCGAAAATTTCGGGAACAGCTCACGCCCTGGATGCGATGTGATGCGGCGAGCGACGCCTCCATCGGTTGAGGCTAACCATAGGTCAGCGCCATACATGAAGACGACTTTGTCCTTGTAAATGTCAGGGAAGCGCATCAATCTGCCTTCCTGCATCTCCTGAGCAAAGCTGGCACAGGAACAGGCCAGTAGAACAAGGGCAAAGCTTGTCTTCAGATTGATCATGAATACTCCTTTGGGGTTGATATCGTGGAGAAATGCGGCCGGAAGTATCATCGAGAAGTCGGAGACAAACGTGCGATTCTAGCAGGTTTGTGGCCGCTGTTGTCACACGCTAAAAGCTTTAACCGCGAAGTTCGCGACGAAAATCCACAGAGGACGCAAAGAAGTGCTCGCAAGATTTGTTTTTCTTTGCGAACTTTGCCTCCTTTAAGCGATCTTTGCGGTGAAAGGCCTTGGACCGAGCACACTTGTAAACATGTTCTTGGACGCCTAACAATGAAAATCGTGAGCCATGCTTACAAAGGCCTATAATTCCGTCCTGCAAATGCCAAATGCTGGAGGTACGGTTTGGAAGAAACGAGAATTGTGACCCAAGTCGTCTCACGGCGAAAGATCTTGCTGTCCAGCGTACTGGGAGCAGCGAGCGCGACACTCGCTCCAGCGCTCTCTGCGGGACGCGAACTCGCATCTCTCGCAGCAACTTCCCCGGTCAAGCCCTTTCAATTCGACGAAGCGACCATAACCGGCCTTCAGTCGCGAATGAAGTCCGGCCAGCTTACTGCCCATCAGTTGACGGAAGCTTACCTTGTGCGAATCCAGGAAATTGACAAGCACGGACCCGCACTGAACAGTGTGATTGAAGTCAATCCAGACGCCTTGGCCATCGCCGACGCCCTCGACAAAGAGCGGAAAGCGAAGGGCCCATGGGGACCAATGCACGGGATTCCGGTTCTGATCAAAGACAACATTGATACGGCCGACCGCTTGCAAACGACTGCGGGATCGCTGGCTCTGGTGGGATCGAAGCCAGCACAGGATTCAGGGGTCGCACAAAAACTGCGCCAAGCGGGAGCCGTGATTCTGGGCAAAACAAATCTAAGCGAGTGGGCCAACATCCGTTCCAGTCATTCGACCAGCGGATGGAGCGGGCGCGGCGGATTGACCAAGAATCCTTACGCTCTGGACCGCAATGCTTGCGGGTCAAGCTCGGGCTCTGGAGCAGCAACTTCGGCAAGTTTGTGCGCCGTTGCAGTTGGATCGGAGACGGATGGTTCGATTGTGTGTCCGTCGTCGGCGAACGGAGTTGTGGGCATCAAGCCGACGTTGGGGCTGATCAGCCGAGGCGGGATTATTCCCATTGCTCACAGTCAGGATACGGCCGGGCCGATGGCACGCACGGTGCGCGATGCGGCCATTCTCCTAGGCGCATTGGCGGGGACTGATCCTCGCGATCCCGCGACGGCGGACGCCGCCAGCAAAATGCAGAAGGATTACACCCAGTTTCTCGATCCAAACGGACTGCGCGGGGCGCGTATCGGGGTTGCGCGAAAATATTTCGGTTTCAACGATGCCGTGGATGACTTGATGAATCAGCTCGTCGCGAAGATGAAGACGGCAGGCGCCGAAATTGTCGATCCGGCGGATCTGGAATCGCACGGGAAATTCGACGAAACCGAGTTGCTGGTTCTGATGTATGAGCTAAAGGCGGACTTGAACACGTATCTCGCAAACCGTTCCGGCACGCAAGTGCGAACGCTGGCGGATGTGATTTCGTTTAATGACAAAAACAAAGACAAAGAGATGCCGTACTTTGGGCAAGACCTGTTCTTGAAAGCGCAGGAAAAAGGTCCGCTTACTGACAAAGAATACGTTGCGGCGCTGACTGCAAATCACAGCCTTTCACGTGAGCACGGGATTGATGGGGTCATAGACAAATTCCATCTCGACGCAATCTTAGCGCCGACTGGAGCACCGGCGTGGCTGACTGATCTGGCCAATGGTGACCACGCCGTTGGCGGAAGCTCGAATGCGGCCGCGGTCGCGGGATATCCGAACATTAACGTGCCCGCCGGTTTTGTCTTCGGCATGCCGGTGGGGATTTCATTCTTCGGGCGCGCCTGGAGCGAACCGGCGCTGCTGAAAATTGCATACGGCTTTGAACAGTTGGTGAAGGCGAGAAAGCCGCCGCAGTTTCTGCCTGAGATCAAAATCTGAAAGGCGTCAACCACGAAGGACACGAAGGTACACGAAGGAAAAACAATTTCAGATTGAAGATTGTTGATTTCAGATTTTATGAAAAGGCGTGCGTTGCGGGCGCGACCGACCTGGAGCGGTTTCTTAAATCTGCAATCTAGAATCTGCAATCTGAAATTCCTTACTCGTAGCGCAGAGCTTCGATGGGGTCGAGATTCGAGGCGCGCACGGCTGGGAACATGCCACTAACAATTCCGACCAATGCCAAAATAATGGTTGAGACGATGAGCACTTGCGGAGCCACAATCAGCCGAATGTCGCCGGCCTCGGCATGTTTGGCGAGTGCGCTGTAGAGGGTAAGCCGGCCCACCGAAACCGATACGAGGTAAGAAAGCAGAATCCCGAACAATCCTCCCACGGCGGTAATCACCATGGCTTCGGCGAGGAACTGGAACAGGATGTCTTTGCGCCTCGCCCCCAACGCTTTCTCGACGCCGATTTCGCGCGTTCTTTGAGTTACGGAAACCAGCATCATGTTCATCAGGCCAACCCCGCCAATGCCCAGAGTAATGCTTCCGATAAACGCCAGCAGTATTTTGAGCGCGATGGTAATGATGCTGAACTGCTGGAGCTGCTTTTGCGCGTCGAAAATAAACACCGCGCGCTCGTCGGTTGGCTTGAAACCGTGCTGCAGGCCCAGCGCCTCGCGAATGCTTTTGGTCATTTTCTCGTGATCGAGGCCAACCGAGTCCAGCCACATTCCGCTCAGGTAGTGGTTGTCATGCAGCGTGTCCATGGAGTTGTAAGCCGCGTACACGTTCCGATTTTCGTTGCTGTCGGCCTCCTGCATACGGGCCTTGAGAACGCCGACAACCTGAAAGCTGATGCCGTTGATGCGAATGGTTTCGCCAATCGCCTGCATTCCTGAAAAAAGTTTGTCCTTAGCTTCCGATCCTATGACCACGCTGTGCGAATGACTCAGGTTGTCGGCTTCATCAAGAAAGCGACCTTGGTCAATGTTGAGCGCCCAGATATCGCCGATCGCAGGATCCACGCCATTCACGTGCAGAGTGAAGCTGCGTGAGCCGTTCTGTACAGTAGCGTCGACTTCAGCGACGCGGGAAACATGCCGGGCCAGGGGGACCACGTTACGCAGAAGTTCGATGTCCTCATTGGTAAAGCGAACGGCAGCACCTGCCTTATTTCCACCCGCCTGTTGCGAAGTGCGACCCGGGTAAATGCCGACGGCGGTTGCGCCGAACGCGTCCCAAATGTTGCGAATGGCGCGTCCGAAACCATCACCGTAGGCGAGCAGCAAAACGACGGTGGCGATGCCCCAAGCCATGCCGAGCATCGTCAACACGGTCTTCCGCAGATCGTGGCGCATGGCCCCGTAGGCTTCGGTGAAGATGTCGCGCGTCATCTACTCCCTCCTCAGTGCTTCCACGGGCTCCAACAACGCGGCTTTGCGCGCGGGATACAGGCCAGCGACAACACCTGCGAACGCAAGCGAAGCTATAGCGAGCGCGGCAGTGGACGGAACCAGGCGGGGAGTGTCAAATCCTTGGGGCTGTGGCAACAGTCCCAGCAGCGCCATAAATCCGGCAGCGCACGCCATACCGATTCCGCCGCTCATAACCGTGAGGAACGCGCCTTCGGCGAAAAACTGGAACAGAATGCTTCGGTTCGTGGCG
>WNFO01042311.1_pt1 | contig 10112 bp, 5 predicted proteins | sample 5400251 | NCBI WGS metagenome assembly WNFO01 (sample SAMN13153354, study PRJNA577476) | soil metagenome | isolation source: 100 cm saprolite under Madrone tree | place: USA:California | collected 2016-06-14
CAGCCCCCAAACTAGGTTTCCATGCGTGAGCGATTGCAGAAGCGCTCTTCCGATCAATTGTGGTCGGACGATGGCGTTGCGCAGGATATTTCGTGGCGACGTGCCCAACTGATCGTACAAGGCAACGTAATCTATGTTACCGGAATTCAGCGCCGGCGTGATTACGTAGGCGGACAACACAAACCAGATCAGAGCCAGGCCCATCGGCCAGAGATACCAACGACGCAATTCGGCCAGGCCACGATTGCGCTCGGCGACGCATTGTGTTGCACAATAAACGATCAGCAACGGCGCCATGTTTTCCTTGCATGCCAAAACAGCAACGAACCAGAGCCAATGGCGAGTGATCGACTTCGCCACCCACGCCTGAAGCATTAATAGAAGGAAGGGCGCGACCAGAGCCTCGGGATGGAACTCATGAATGGCGATGTAGCCCGCGGCTGGCGCGAGCAGGAGGGCGGCGCTCAGTAAACAGGCACGTTTTCCATCAAGTCCGAGTCGCTTGGCGATGTTGTAGCCAACCAAAGGCATTGTCGCGAGCGCAGCATTCTGCACCGCAATAAAAAGCATCGGATGACGAAAAACTGCGAAGAGCGGTGCAAACAGAAAAACGATCGGTTCGACGTGGTTGCCCAGCAGGGGAACGTTTTCGACCGAGACGTCCAGGCGCCCATGAATCAGCTGCCAGATTGCCTGGACATAGTACGCGAGGTCGAACGACCGATACTGGAAATTCGCCCAGCGGGCATAGGACGTCCAGGTGCAAATCAGGAAGAACAGGCCCGCGAGCGCGGTAACGATTACCTTGCCGGGCTCTACCGTCTGCCGCTCAGGTGTGATCACCTCGAAACTGCCGCGAGCATCCAGTTTTGGATGGGTCCTTTTTGCATTTGGAATCGTGCAATAAAATCGGTGGCGGAAGGGGTGGGATTCGAACCCACGGTGGGTTGCCCCACGCTCGATTTCGAGTCGAGTGCCTTAAACCGGACTCAGCCACCCTTCCTCTGGAGTTGCGGCGCTAATTATCGAACGCGGCGCCGGCAAAGCAAACTGAGATCATGGTTTGCGATATCTGGGCGCGAATTCCGGAAGCGCGGAATTAAGGTAACCAGGGAGGCATTACCCGGCGCGCAAAAAAATTTACAAATAAAAACTTGAGCAGGAGCGCATTTCTACCGCATGTTGTAGGTCCGTAGGATAGCCCCCGCAATAACTTGTTGTTCGCTGTTGTTCACAGGTTCTTGCCCAGGCTGTTCACTGCTGTTCGCATGTATTCGCAACTTTAACCCGTTTCTCGCTCGCCATGATTCAATTGAAACCCGGTATTTCAGCATCGCAATTCAACAAGGGACGCAAGCCTCAGGGGGGACACGCGCGCGGCGGCCGTGGGCGCGGTACGCAACGGGCCGGCTTGCATTTCAAGCGAGTGTTCAGCGATGCGAAATGTGCCCCTTTCGACGAGGTGGAATGGGAGCAGCGCACTGCTGAAATCACCGATGACAGTGGCAAGATCATCTTTAAACAAGACACCATCGAGGTGCCGGCAAACTGGAGCGAACTGGCAACGAAGATCGCAGTCTCAAAATATTTTTACGGCGATATTGCCAACGGAACAGATCCAGAAAAGGGCGGACGCGAAACTTCGGTCCGACAACTAATTCACCGGGTCACGCGCACGATCGCAGACTGGGGATTGCTCGACGGCTATTTCGCCGATGCGCAGACGGCGGATCTTTTTTACGATGAGCTAACCTGGCTTTGCCTCAATCAACATGGCGCATTCAATTCGCCGGTCTGGTTCAACGTCGGTCTTTATCAGCAATACGGCATCGGCGACGGCGCGGGCGAAGGCAATTACTTTTATAATCGCGAGACGGGAAAGGCCGATCGCGCCGCGACTCAATATGAATATCCGCAAGGCAGCGCCTGTTTCATCCAATCGGTGGACGACACGATGGAAGACATCATGCGACTGGCCACAAGCGAAGCGATGCTATTTAAATATGGGAGCGGCACAGGAAGCGATCTCTCGACCTTGCGTAGCACGCGCGAGAAATTAAGCGGCGGCGGCAAACCAAGCGGCCCACTTTCGTTCCTGAAAGTTTACGATCAGGTCGCCAACGTAGTGAAGAGCGGCGGCAAAACCCGGCGCGCAGCGAAGATGAACACGCTGAAAGATTGGCACCCGGACATCGAAGAATTCATCGATGCCAAACAGAAGGAAGAGAAGAAAGCGTGGGCGTTGATCGAGCAAGGATACGACGGCAGTTACAACGGCGATGCCTACGGCTCGGTCATGTATCAGAACGAAAATCTGAGCGTGCGAGTGAGCGACGACTTCATGCACGCAGCGTTGGAAGACCGGGAATGGTGGACCCGAAGGGTGCGTGATGGGTCACCCTGCGAACGGAAAGATGCGCGCAAGTTGCTTCGCAAAATCGCGGAAGGAACTCACATCTGTGGCGATCCCGGGATGCAGTTCGACTCCACCATTCATAAGTGGCATACCTGCAAAGGAACAGGCCGGCAAAATTCCACTAATCCGTGCTCGGAGTACCTCTTCCTCGATAACACCGCCTGCAATCTGGCCTCGCTTAATCTGATGAAGTTTAAAAAAGCGGACGGCGTGTTTGATGTTGAACGCTTCAAAGCAGCGGTGCGTATCTTCATTACCGCGCAGGAAATTATTGTCGATAACGCCAGCTACCCGATCAAAGAAATCGCGGAGAATTCGCATATCTTTCGCACGCTCGGGCTCGGTTACGCCAACCTTGGCTCGCTCGTCATGAGCTACGGCTACGGCTATGACAGTGTGGAAGGCCGCGCGCTTTGTGGCGCCATCACCGCGATCATGACCGGAGAAGCGTACGAACAAAGCGCGTTGCTGGCGAAAACAATGGGACCATTCCCTGGTTATCGTGAGGCGCGTTGCAGCGGAGTGAGCAAACCGGCGGCGAAAGATAATGTCGCATCGATGCTGGAAGTGATCGAGCTGCATCGAGAAGCGGTCGAAGAAATTCCAGATGCTGAGGAGTTTGGTTATTTGAAAAAGGAAGCTGCTCGTGCCTGGGATCGCGCAGCGGACCTGGGCAAACGTCACGGTTACCGCAACGCCCAGGTGACTGTGCTCGCGCCCACCGGGACTATCAGTTTTCTGATGGACTGCGATACGACCGGGATCGAGCCGGACATCGCGCTGGTGAAGTACAAATTACTGGCCGGTGGCGGAATGCTAAAAATCGTTAATCAAACAATTCGACCGGCGCTGGAACATCTTGGTTACGTCGAAGATGAGATCGCGCGTATCATCGAGCACGTCGATCTTTTCGACACGATAGAGGATGCCACGCCCGGCGCCGATCACAGTGCGGTTCTGGCGGGGAGAGCGGAGGCGGGCCGGCTTTATCCGACACCATTACGATCAGAACATCTCCCGATTTTTGATTGCGCATTTCGCGCGCATCTCGGTGAACGCAGCCTTCATTACATGGCACATCTGCGAATGATGGCGGCGGCGCAGCCTTTCCTCAGTGGTGCGATCTCGAAAACAGTGAACCTGCCGGAGAATGCCACGGTTGACGACATTATGAACACTTACGTGGAAGGATGGCGGCTGGGGTTGAAATCGATCGCGATTTATCGCGATGGCTCGAAGCGTTCCGCGCCGTTGAACACCAGAAAAACGCGCGACATGGGAACCTTCGATGGTGCCATGGATGTAATCGCTGAGTCGGAAGAACTGCAGAAACGCATTCTCGAATTGGAAGAAGAAATCGCGATGCTGCGGAGCCGGCTCGACCAGCCAATTCGTCACCGCATGCCGGACACGCGCATGTCGTTGACGCACCGGTTCGAGATCGCGGGCCACGAAGGCTATATCACAGTGGGATTGTACGAAGACGGCCAGCCGGGGGAACTCTTCATCACGATGTCGAAGGAAGGCAGCACGATTGGCGGGTTAATGGATACGGTCGGCACACTGACGTCTATTGCCTTGCAGTACGGCGTGCCGCTGGAAAGTCTGGTGAAGAAATTTGCTTACCAACGGTTCGAACCCAGCGGGTTCACCAAGAATCCCGATATTCGGAATGCCACCAGCATCACCGACTATGTTTTCCGCTATCTTGGTTGCCAGTTTATCAAAGGTTACAAGTAATTACCACGGGCTACACTCATGCGGATCGAGTGAAAGAAGCGCTCGGCAACATGTTCATGGATATCGTCTGCTCGCATTGTGGGAGCGACAAAGTAATCCGCGCCGGCGCATGCGGCGTTTGCACCGAGTGCGGCACCAGCCAAGGTTGTAGTTAGATTGACTAGTTAGAAGGGAATTAAAATGCCTAGGGAGGTAACTGATGCCACACAAGGGGTTCAAATGAACAGCGTCTATGACGATAAGATTCTTCACGAAGCTATTCGGAACTTCATGGACGCAGGGAGGATTGCCACTTCAGCGGAAATGAGGCTGGTTTGTCATGGTCTCGCCAGCCTTGCGTTTTCCATCAACGAACTGCAGAAGCGCCTGCATTTTGTTGAAGAGAAAGTCGGCGCGTCTCCGATGCGAGATATTCAGGAATTGCTTGGCGGCAAAAAAGAAGACTCTCACGAACAAATTGCTGAAGGTCATTTCTGGCGGACAGACCGGGGTTGATCGCGGAGCGCTCGACGCCGCGCTGGCGCTGCAAGTTGAATGCGGCGGATGGTGTCCGGCGGAACGATTGGCCGAAGATGGCACAATCCCGAAACGTTACCCCGTGATGGAGTTGGCAAATGCCGGATATGCCGAGCGGACTGCGCGAAACGTAGCCGATTCAGATGGCACGCTCGTTATTTCAAATGGAGTTCCGCTTGGCGGAACTCGTGAGACTGTTGATCGCTGTATCGAGATGCGAAAGCCGCATTTGATTATTGATTGCGCGAGGAGGAGTGTTCAGGAAACGATCGAAGTGGCCACAGAGTTCGTTAAATCTCTGTCCTCCCGAGCGGACGCGAGGGAGCTCCCAGTTGGTCAGGCCACAAGCGGACACTCGCGAGGTTCCTCGGTCCGAGCCAGACTGGCTTTGTCTGCGCCGCTCGGAATGACAGTGGTCAACGTGGCCGGTCCACGGGCCAGCCAATGGCCCGAAGGTCACAAAACTGTGCAACGAATTGTGTCGGGCATTCTGCGCCGCTTAGTGGACAGAACGGCGCCATTGAATACAGTTCGTGACTCGCCACGCGGCGACCCCTGAACATGGTACCAAGCGAAGCAGAAATTCAGCGTCAAAAAGAAATGCAGCAGGCCGAGGAGCTGCTTTTTAGCGGCCCGCAGGAACTCGGTTTTGCCAAGGGGCTTTTCCTGGGAAATTTCGTGGCCGATTGGGTAATGCCGTATCCGAGGCTTGACCCGACTCGGCAGACGGAACTGGAGAGTGCACTGAGCGAAGTGCGCCAAATGCTCGATCGCGATCTCGATCCGGACTGGATCGATCGCAATGCCGACATCCCGCGCCACCTCATCGAGGGCCTTGCTCGCACGGGCGTTCTTGGAATGACGGCGCCACGGGAAGTTGGCGGCCGCGGTTTCTCGCAAATGCAGTACTGCCGGATCCTGGAGGAGATCGGAAAACGGGACGCTTCCACTTCGGTCTTTGTTAACGCTCATCACTCGATTGGAATCCGTGCCCTGCTCTTGTTCGGTACCCGTGAACAGCAAGCGCAATGGTTGCCCTCGCTGGTCGCTGGAGAAAAGCTGGCGGCGTTCGCGTTGACCGAACGGGAGGCTGGATCAGACGCCGCCAATGTCCGAATGACCGCTACTCCGAGCGACGACGGCTCGCATTACGTTTTGAATGGCGAGAAACGTTACATCACCAATGCAGCAGTGTCGCAGGTCTGGACGGTGATGGCGCGAACGCCGGTTCCGGGCAAGTCGGGCAAAGACGCAATTACCGCTTTTTTGGTCAAGCCGGACACGCCCGGTGTGGAAATGATCGAAGGTCGGATGCCAAAGCTCGGGATTCGCGGGACTGCCACTGGCCGTTTTCGTTTAAACAACGTGCGCGTGCCGAAAGAAAACATTCTCGGCCCGCTCGGCAAAGGTTTGCGCGTTGCACTGACCGTTCTGGATTTCGGGCGCACCACTTTCGGAGCGTGTTGCACCGGCGCGGCCAAACATTGCCTGCAGCTGGCGATCGAGCACGCCAATTCGCGTCAGCAATTCAAAAAAACTCTGGGCAATTTCGATCTCGTAAAAAAGAAAATCGCGCGCATGGCGGCCGACGTTTATGCGATGGAAGCGATGACGAACGTAACCGCATCACTGATCGATCGCGGCCTCGAGGATTACATGATCGAGACCGCGATGCTGAAAGTTTTCACGACCGACCGGCTATGGGAAGCGGTCAACGACGCCTTCCAAATCCATGGCGGCTCCGCTTACTTCGATGATAATCCATTGGGTCGAATGTTGCGCGACGCGCGGATCAATCAAATCGGAGAAGGGTCGAACGAAGTATTGATCTCGTTCATCGCGCTGGTCGGAATGCGTGGACCGGGAATGGAGTTCAAAGAAATTTACGACACCATGACGTCGTTCTCAATGAACCGCGTCGGCAAAGCGTGGAACGCCGGCATGAATCGCCTGGGAGCGACCGTTCGGACACCGAACGTGCCAGTGCAAAGCGCGGAATTGCGCGGTTTCGCCGGACAACTCGGCCGTTTGATCTGGCGCTTTAATGTCGCGGTCAATCGCGCACTGGTGGTTTACCGCGAACCGGTCCTGGACATGCAGCTGCTTCAGGAACGAATCGCTGGGGCCGCGATGGAATTGTTCGCCTCCACCTGCGCGCTCAGCCGCTGGGATTCGGAGTTGCAGGCGCGCGGGCGAAATGGCGAAAAACAACCATTCGATTTCACTGCTCCGGAATATTTTCTGCGCAAATCGATTCGTCACGCCAAGGAACTGCTGGCGAAGCTAAATGATAATGACGATCGAGCGTTGCTCGCTGTTGCTGATTCTACTCTGAGAAAAGAGGCCGATTAGCGGGCCAGCAGTTAACTAGTTTCGTCACTTCAAATCCGCCGGCGATTTTAGAATCTTCACGCCCCGCATGAGCTCGGGGGTGACCAGCTCGTAGAGCGGATATTCGACGGCCATGACAACGTAGTTGCGCATCTCGAGTGCGCAGGTGAGTCCGACAGCGGCGAATAGTGCGATGCTGCGCCAGCGTTGTGCGATGAATCCAATCAGCACCAGTAATTGGCTGAAGGCAAGTAGACGTAACGGCAAATCCCACATGTTTGCGTAACGCAGATTCATTCCATATTTGATGTTGCACATCACCAGGTAACTCGCGGCGATAAAGATGAGACAGAACCACTCTGCCTTTTTTGCACGTGTGAGATTGAAAATGGATCCGATCGCAAGGAGCAGGACAGCCGGGCTAACCAGCATTAGATCGACGAGGTAGCGATACCATGGACCATCTCCGGTCAGGATCGCGTACTTGAGCTCGTAGTTCTTACTCACCGACAGCTGATAGGTCGCTATCAAGGGACCCGCTCCTCCGGCCAGCATTCCTAGTAGAACGACCCCAAGAACGGGGCCGATGACGGTAGCTAAAAGTAATTCCCTCGTGACTGTGCCAACCTTCAGCCAATGATTGGCTATTAGAATGGCAACGACCGCAACCCAGACAAAGAAAGCGTTTTCTTTTGTCAGAACGGTCGCGATCAAGGCAACGACATAAAGAGCAAGCCAACGCCAATCTTGCGGCGCGCGTAGGTTCTCCCAAAGTGACCAAAGAACTAGCGTGGCCCAAAAAGTAAAGAACCCATCCACCAAGGCGTGCTGCGACATATGCAACTGGGTCGGCGCAAAGGCCATTAATGCTCCAACACCAATTGCGTAGCAGAAGCCTCCAAGACGCGCCGCGAAAAACGTGGCCAGCAAAAGCGTTAACATACTGAAAACCGCCGAAACGTTCTTGAGACAGCTCAGCATTTCCGATCCAAAAAACTGATGCCATGAGTAGGCGAAGAAAATGTAAAGGAAACGTACCGGTGGGAGTATCGATCCAGTTAGTGTCTGCTGTTTCTCCCGGTAGCGCTCGATGATCTCAGGATAAGAGATCAATCCGAAACGAGTGAGCTTGTCAGCGTAATCGCGATACAGGCCTTCGTCGAAGCCCAGCTGCTGACTTGCAGGTTGGGGATGCAGGGCAACCAGACTCCGGAGCGGTCCGGCAGGCTTCTCGAAAAGCGCAGGCGGGAGGCGCAGGAAAACGCCCATCAGCAGAAGCTACGAGCTCGATCAATGCCAACCTTGGACCACGGTCAGCGAAGTCTGCTCCAGCTCGTTGATCCGAACAGATTCAGGCAGCGACAAGGACACCTCATCCACCTTGTTCGCGTGCGAAATTGCAAAGACACTTAGTTGTTGCCACCAGGAGGCTGTATAAGCCCGGTTATCCCATTTAAATCGGGAAGCAGGAGCTGGTGGCAAAACCATCGGCCCATCTTCTGGAGGCGGAAGATTGAGCCCACCGACAAACCAAACCCGGCTTCCTGAAACCAACGTCATGCGAACGGCGTGCCCAAGATCGTCGATCGGATCTTGGGAGATCATTTTCGCCTTCATCAGATCATAGCGATGAACCCGATGATCAGCGATGCTGGGAATTGTCATCCACGTCGCGGTACCACAGTAATAACGTTGAAACGGGATTCCTAGCTGCCATGGAGTAACAATAATTAAATCGCCTGGTGCAGCTCGTGCGGCAACAGTCCGCGCGGCAACGTCAACGTTCGTTTGGCGTTCCGTGATAGCTGACCAATCGGCGAAAGGCGCTGCGATCAACGCGGCGGATCCGAATCCCAGCCTGACCAATCGTAACCAAGTGGACGTGCAAAGACTCGAGGCCACTAAGTCTAGGGCCGCGGCAAGCAGACAGATCAAAGCGAGATAGTACCAAACGCTGGTGGTGTAGCTGAGAACTTGAAGAAACAGGTAACAGCCAGTAATACTCAATCCGGAGACGATCACCGCAAACCAAATAATCTCCCGGTGCGGAACGGGCTGGCCGCCCTGGTTTTTATAAGTTCGAAAAATGAGCACCCCCGCTAAACCAAGCGCGACGGAGTACCAAAGCGCGGGAATACTATAACCCGGATTGCCCAGAGCGACTTCGCAGTGCTTCCACAAGGAATAAAGGGTTGGTGCGCCGCGCACTAAAATGTTCCAATCTCGGGCGCGCGCGTAGGCCGGGACATAAGCTAGAAGACTACCGAGGACGGGCAGGCAGATCGCAGAGACCAGGAGGAAATCTTTGAAACGACGCCGGAAGAGGAAGACTATCGCAGCCGACGCAACGATGGCCATCAACAGAATGCTATTGTAGAGGAGAACTTGAACACCAAACAAACTAACTAACATCGCCGTGGCTCCGCGTCTCGGAGTCAAAGCGAGAAGGAGACTGCCGACACAGCCAAACATCAGCACGATCAGTGCACTCCCCAACCCGTAACCTCGGATAGTTGTTCCCCATACGAAAAAGGTTGTGTTTAAACTCAGCAACCCGAGCCCGACGAGTGGAACGCCACTGCGAAATAAACGCGAGTTGATCCAGAATGCGCCCACGAGTAAGCCACCGACGCAAAAGCCGAGAACGCGTAATACGGTGTCGCTCGAGCCGAACAAGATGGTGTAGATGCGAACAATGAACGGAAACAACGGCGGGAAGGCTTCGTGTTGGAAGTTCCCTAGAAGGTCGGATAGCGACGGCATTCCTGCCAATTGCACGACGGCGCATTCATCTCGCCAGAGCGCGTTCGCATGAAACGTTCGAACCAAAAGCAAGGAGAAGATGGTTGCCGTTAAGAAAAAACCGAGAAGCCATTCGGCCTTGGTAAGTAGATCCGATTTCTTTTCTGAAGCTTCACCTTGCGACATCGTTCGCCCTAGCCGGTTTGGCCGATCCGGGCCGTCTGCTAGAAATGGAGCGGGACCAGGTCGGAAAAACGCGTTCCGCCGGCTACTCCATTTTTGCGAAGACGTCGCCGATATCATGACTTGCGACACGCTCAGCCGAGACTGAAAAGACGCGACAGTAGATCAATGACTGGAAACCGAC
>WNFO01022825.1_pt1 | contig 10111 bp, 14 predicted proteins | sample 5400251 | NCBI WGS metagenome assembly WNFO01 (sample SAMN13153354, study PRJNA577476) | soil metagenome | isolation source: 100 cm saprolite under Madrone tree | place: USA:California | collected 2016-06-14
CAAACGCTGCCATCCAAATCGGCCTGTCAGGATCGCCCCAATTGCAGTCCCGCGCAATCCGCCGCTGTTACCGCGATCCCTGGAGCCGTCTTCTCCGGCGCCATGGACGGCCATCTGCGCGCTTACTCCACCGAGGACGGCCGCGTCGTGTGGGACTTCGACACAGTTCGCGACTTCACGACGGTGAACGGTGTCTCCGCCCGCGGCGGCGCTTTCGATGGCCCCGGCCCGGCCATCGCTGGCGGCGTTCTTTACGTGAACTCCGGCTACGGCCGATTTGGAGCCATGCCCGGCAATGTGCTGTTGGCCTTCTCCGTTGACGGGAAGTAGTCATCACTCTGCTACACTTTCCCGTATCGGAGGTCCCGTATGAGTTCCCCTTCCACAACACCCGACCCGGCAAAAATTCACATGATTCGCGAAAATCTTCGCGAGGAGTGGACCGGCGAAAGAACTGTCGCCGCATGGCGAAAATGGCATGCCCAGATTGCAGCTTTCACGCGCGGCGCCACCGATGCCATCCTCGAAGCGGCCCAGCTTCGTCCGGGCATGCGTGTTCTCGATCTTGCCAGCGGCGTGGGCGATCCTGCTCTTTCGATCGCCGCCGCGGTTGGCCCCTCGGGGCGTGTAACCGCCTCGGACATGGGCCCGGGCATGATCTCGCTTGCCGAAGAGCTCGCTCGCAAAAAGGGCCTCCCCAACATCGAATTCCGCGAAGCCAATGCCGAGTCGCTCCCCTTTGCCGACTCTTCCTACGACGTCTTGACCTGCCGCTTCGGCATCATGTTTTTCCCGGATCTCGCCAAAGCCCTGCGCGAATGTTTTCGCGTTCTGAAGCCAGGCGCCCGCGCCGCGTTCGTCGCCTGGGGAAAGAAGGAGCAGCCCTTCTTCGCCGCCACCGCGGGAATTCTTTTGAAACATGTTCCCGTGCCTCCTCCACCTCCCGACCCGGACGCGCCGAACATCACCATGTTTGGCCAGAGCGACCGCCTGCGCCACGCGCTGGAGGCCGCCGGCTTCATCAATGTCCATGAAGAAGCCCGCATCGTGCCGGGAACGTGGCCCGGCCCGCTCGAGGAATTTTGGGAGCAGTTCACGGAAGTGGCTGCGCCCTTCCGTCCGCTGATCGAGCAGTTGACTCCCGAGAAAAAGGCCGCCGCGGTCGCGGAAATTCTCGCCGCTCTCCGAAAATTCTGGAACGGAAAAGAATTGACCCTGCCTCTCGAAATCGTCATCGGCGCGGGCTCCCGACCCTGACCCAGATTCTTTCTGTTGCAGCCGCCGGGCGAAACGAACGAGTTGTGGAAAAGAGTTCGAGCGCGATACGCGGAATTTCCACCCCTTTTATCTTGCCAAGTCACGACGGTCAGACCACCTGCCTTCGGTCTTATCAAGGGGCAGGGGCAAAAAGGGCTTGACTCTGGACTATACTCCAGGGTGTAGATTTCGGAGAGAGGAGACATGCTGATGCACATCGGCAACGTTGCAAGGAAGATTGGCCTTACTCCTGATGCGATCCGCTTCTATGAGCGCAACGCCCTCCTGCCGCGTGCGCCCCGAAGCGCCGGTGGATTTCGTCAATACGCGGACGCCGACGTGGAAACACTGGAATTCATCCGGCGAGTCCAGGGCCTGGGATTTACGCTCAAAGAAGTCCGAGAGCTTTTGGAGCTGCGGCACCGCCGGTTGCAGCCATGCGCGCCGGTACGCCGGCGATTGGAACAAAAGCTCTTGCAGGTCCGCGCGAAGCTTGTGGACCTGCACAACTTGGAGCATGAGCTGCGCACCACTCTGCGCGCGTGCAAGGGAGAAGTACGCAAACGAAACGCGCGCTGCCCACTCTTGTCTGAATCGGGCGCGCGGAAACCGGAGAATACCAAGTGAGAGTCGAAGTCCTGTACGTAGCGGAGTGCCCCTCACATCCGGCGGCGGTAAAGCTCGTCAAGGACATCTTGGCCGCGGAAGGCATAGCGGCGGACATTCGCGAGGTGCTCGTCGCCGACGAAAGAATGGCGAGCGAGCTTAGATTTTGCGGCTCTCCGACCATTCGAATCAACGGGCGAGACATCGTAGGCGAGCCGCGAAAGGCGCAAACGTTCACACTGAGTTGCCGTTTGTACCCGGGATCGAAACCGATCGGGGTGCCTCCAGCGGAGATTATTCGTCAAGCCGTGCTAGAGGGGCGCAAAGGAAACGGGCGTCCATGAATAGTGAAACAATCAGCGCGAGCGGGAAGCCTGCATCGAGGGGCACGCTTGCCGCAGCGTTCTCAGCGGTTGGAAGTGTTCTGGCTGCTTTGACCTGTTGCCTGCCGGTGCTACCGTTTGTACTGGCTGCTGGAACGGCAAGCACCGCCACGTTTCTCTCTTCCTACATCAGCGCTCTTCGACCATATCTTTTGGGAGTTTCTGTTCTCTTCATTGCTCTCGGGTTTTATCAAAGCAGACGCGCTAGCCTATGCAATTGCAAACCGAGCGTCCTCAGCCAAGTAGTGCTGTGGCTGTCGGCCCTGATTGTCGCCGTCTCGATTCTGCTTCCGCAGGCATTCGCAGATCTCGTGGAGAGGCTGCTATGAAGCGAAGGAGCGTCGGTCTAGCGCTCGCCGCACTCGCCCTTTTTGCTGGATTGTTTCACCTGTATGGCGGACACCAAACTCCGGCCGGCCAGGCGCCTCTTGCCGATCTGAATGCGGCGAACCTGAGTGAACTCAAGAATGAGTTCAATGGCAGCCAAGCAAACGTGCGCATGCTGGTGCTTCTTTCTCCGACTTGACCAGTCTGCGTGCGGGGGGCCTCCGCACTCGAAGCACTACTGGAATCAGAGTCAGACACCAGCCTGCGGGTATTCATAGTTTGGGAGCCGGTGCTGGCCACAGACTTGAGCGCACCCTCGACGATCACTCTTCGGCGCATTCACGACGCGAGGGTGAAGCAATACTGGGACCGAAACCGAGTCCTCTCCCATGTGATGGGAGAGCATGATCGTCGGAGCGTAGTCTGGGACTACATCGCGGTTTATAAACCAGCGCAGCTCTGGGCAGACGCGCCGCCGCAACCCGAGTTCACGGGCCGCCCGGTAGTGCGTTTCATCGAAGGTACGCGAACGGCGCTGAACGCTATTTATTCAGAGCAGAAAAAACTGAATTGATGGCCGTACATGGATGGCGGAAAAGGTTGGAGCAGCCTCATCGAGGGCTTGCCGAAAACGCAAAGATTGCTGGGAGATTGCAAGGCGGGCGCAAGCAACCACTTTGGGGAGGAATTCAATGAGCAAAAAGATTGTCGTTTATAGTCAACCGGGTTGAATGTTCTGCGGGAAAGTGAAGGAGTTTCTTTCACAGAACAAGATTGAGTTCGTGGATCGAAACATTGCCGCCGATGAAGCGGCGTTGAACGAACTGGAGAAGTTTGGTTACATGACGACACCGGTCACCGTGATTGACGGCCAGGTTGTCGTGGGCTTCGACCTACCCAAGCTGCGCACTTTGCTGCAGCCAGATTCATGATCTCCTAAGTGACTCGGGGTTGGGCATCTGCGAGAGCCGCAAGAAAATTCAGGCACGTGGTTGGGAGGGCCGCGCCCGGGGCGATTGACGTGAGATTTTCTTACGCCTAAGATGCGCCGCAGGAGCTGGGCAAGGAGGTGCTTTATGACGCTCAGGGGGAAATATGCGCTGGTGACGGGTGGCTCGCGGGGAATTGGCCGCGGAATCGCGCTGAAGCTGGCGGAATGCGGAGCGAAAGTTGCCGTTCACTACTATCAGAAAGAAGACCAGGCCAAGGCAACCCTGGAAAAATTGCGAGCCTGCGGCTCGGATGGTTTTGTTCTACAGGCGGACGTTTGCAAGCCGGAAGATATCCGCCGGATGTTTGCGCGGGTCAAATCGGAGTTCGGAGCATTGGACATCTTCGTGAACAACGCGAGGCCGGAGGTGGCAACGTTTTACGAGGGGCCGATGACCATCGGGCTCGAGATGTTCGACTTCGCCATCAATTCGCAAGCCAAGGCGTTCCTCGTTGGCGTGCAGGAGGCTGTTCCGATGCTGCGCGACGGAGGGCGGATCATCGCCATGACCTACGCACCCGGCGGCCGGTTCGGCAGTTGGCAGCCGTGGGTGGCGATGGGTGCGGCCAAGGCGGCGCTGGAGGTCTTGTGCCGGTATTTCGCCGTGGCGCTGGCCTCGCGGCAAATCACCGTGAATGCCATCAGTCCGGGGTGGACCGAAGACAGCGTATTAAATACGCTGCCGGAAGCGGTGCAGAACGCGATCCGCAACTGGCACCAGAGCGGATGGACTCCCATGCGCAAACTCGGGACGCCGGCCGACCCCGGCAATGCCGTGGCGTTGCTTTGTTCCGCGGAGGCTAACTGGATTACCGGGCAAATCCTGGATGTGGATGGAGGTGCCTCGCTCATGGATGCGCACCTCCCGCTGGAAATTCAGGGAGTGCCCGCGGCAAGAGGCGCCCAAGCCGCCTAGCGCAAGAGCCAAAGAGGCTGGCGGCGCTGCCAGAACAGCAATCTGTGGCGGCATGCTAAAATGCCGGCGACGGAGGCCCGCAGCGTTGGCGAGCTGCTGGCCCATATCGCATTGGCAGACAACTTTGAGTACCGGATCCACGCTACCGAACACAGAACTACGCTCGCGGGATTCGACTTTCCGTCACTGGTGAAGCAGTTCGCGGCGGAGGAAAAAGAGCCCCGCAGCAAAGATCAGATTCTGGAAATGCTCCGTGGCTCCGGGGAGAAATGGGCTAGATGGGTTGAGGGACTCACTGAGGATTTCCTGGCGGAGCAGGTGCAAATGTCCGCGGGCACGGCGCCGCCATCCAAGAGCCGCTTCGAGATGATTCTTTCCGTGAAAGAACACGAAATGCACCACCGGGGGCAGTTGATGCTGATCGAGCGGCTGCTCGGCATCGTGCCGCATATGACGCGCGAGATGCACTCACGCCTGGCCGCCGCTGCCGCAAAGAGTTAAGGCGGCGCTGCGCGCTCCGCCAGCGCGAGTTACTTGGTGGAGTCGAGGCAGGGGAGGGCAAAGATTTTCGCCTCGGGGGTCTCGTACGACGCGCCTCCCGCCGAGTCTTTCATGGACAGGAACACCCAGTTCTGGGGTTCATCGGCGCTCCTCGTGAAGGTGAAGATGAAGGTTCGCTGGCCGCTGGCTTTGTAGCGCATGGTGCGTCTGACGACGGGAAACACATCCGTGGTCACTTCTTCGGCAGGTGGGCCGCAGCGAGCGATCAAGCGATCCGGCGTCACAGCATCGGTGGCCTTTGTGATGCGGCGCTCCCGCCTTTGTTCGATCCAGCCAGCGGCCTTGATTACCAGGAACAGCGCGACAACCAGGGCGGCAATGGCAAGTAGCACGCGAACGGCGATGGCCACGATCTCCTTTGTGAGCTTGATCTCGGTGAGCTTGAACTCAGTGAGCTTCATGGTGCGCCTGCCTTTCTGGCCTGCAGGAATCATCGCGCTTTAGTGGACCGTTGAAAAGCCTAGTGAAGGGCCCCAACAGCCTCCTGGTAAACAACACCTGGACGCAAAAGTACCCTCAGCCATCCCGCGGCGAGCGCGGCGGATCAAACCGGCTGTGCGGTCTGCGGAAACCACGTTTGCAACGCAGCTATTGCAGAGATAGCAACCCGGCTTGCTTCCCGGTGTTCCTTCTCTGAGAAGTCCATGTAAAATTGAGAGTTAGGGAATGCTGCGCTGCCTATTCTGAAGGAATGAGTAAGGGCCAGAGCGCTGCCCCAGTCTTGGTCGCAGCGAGCGCCCCGCCCTCGGGAAGCGGAAGGCCGTATATGGTCCGTTCGCGATTTCTAAGAGATCTGGCCGTTCTAGCGGCCCTAACCGGTACCTACTTCGTCGCCGGGAAACTTGGCCTAAAACTAGCTTCTGTACATGCAAGCGCGACCGCCGTATGGCCTTGCACCGGGATCGCGCTTGCAGCGCTCCTAATTTTCGGGTACCGCGTCTGGCCCGCCGTCCTGGCAGGGGCATTCCTCGTGAATTTGACCACAGCAGGATCCGTCGCGACGTCGATCGGCATTGCTGTTGGAAACACCCTGGAACCGGTGGTTGGGTGCTATCTGGTAAACCGTGTTGCCGGTGGCCGGCGCGCCTTTGAGAGGGCGCAGGATATTTTTAAATTTGCTTTCCTAGCAGCAATGGTCAGCACGACAATAAGCGCCACGGTCGGTGTCACGACCCTGGTCTTGGGGGGATTCGCGGGCTGGGCGAAGTATGGGTCCATCTGGTGTACGTGGTGGCTGGGGGACGCCGTCGGCGCGATAGTTGTCACCCCTTTTTTGCTCCTCTGGTGGGAGAATCCCCGCTTGAACTGGAACCGCAATCAGATTATTGAGCTCGCTTTCTTGCTTGTGGGGCTATTTTTCACGGGCTGGATTGTATTCGGAGGCCGTTTTCACTCCGACCTGAAAAACTACCCTTTGGAGTACCTTTGCATTCCTTTTCTGGTTTGGGCCGCGTTCCGGTTTGGCCGGCGGAACGCAGCGACCGCAATTTGTGTCCTGGCAGCGGTCGCCACGTGGGGCACTTTACACGGGTTTGGCCCATTTTCAAGAGACCCTCAAAACACATCTCTGCTGCTATTGCAATCGTTCATGGGGATTATGGCCATAACCACCCTGGCTCTCGCTGCCGAAATTACCCGGCGCAAGCGCGCAGAGGAATACGTGCGGCAGTTGGCGATCACGGATCCGCTCACGGGAGTTGCCAACTACCGGCGGCTTCTCGATGCGCTCGACTCTGAAATCAAGAGGTACGGGCGCACCGGGCGGTCATTTGCCGTCTTGGTGCTCGATTTGGACGGGCTGAAGAAGCTCAATGACACCTACGGTCATGTCGTGGGAAGCGAAGCGCTCTGCCGGCTGGCCAACGTTCTCCGGATTCATTGCCGCGAAACTGATACTGCAGGGCGATACGGAGGGGACGAATTCGTGCTGGTTCTTCCTGAAACGGAGTTCGGAGCGGCTCGGCGTGTTGCGGATCGAATTTCCGAGCGATTGAGAACCGACGGCGACGAGCCACCCGTCTCCGTGAGTATAGGCATAGCGGTGTATCCACAAGATGGGACAACCATCGATGAACTGCTGGGTACGGCGGACAGTGCTCTGTATCGTGAGAAGGGCTCTTCCAGAAGGAATTTACAGTTGCCGACATGATGCTACGGTCACGAAGAGCTAGTTAGGTGGTCTCCGAGACCACCTGACGTGCGAGGAGTTGCTCGCTTCTAGCTATAGTATTATCAGTACTCCAAATTTTCTCGCCGCTTGAAATACTTTCCCAACACCGCGAACTAAGAGAACAACATAGTCTTTGGTATGAATAACTTAGGATGGCCGCCTGGGGAAAGCTGCCTGCCTCTAACTGTGGTGGGAGGTACCCATGCATTTGACTAAACGGAACTACGCGATGGTTGGGGGCTCGGTATTGCTGGCAGTGGCATTGGGGGTTGCTGCTGCTACCTTGCCGAACCGTTCAAGACTGGAGTCAGCGACCGTGCCACAAGACACGCCGATCCATGTGACTCTGGACCAAGCACTTGCCAGCGACCAAAGCAGGCCGGGGGAACACTTTGAAGCTACGGTTTCCGAACCGGTGCTCATCAATGGCAAGGCGGTCATTCCGCAGGGTGCTCACGCCGAGGGCCTTGTGGTTGATGCGCGACGCTCGGGAAGACTAAAGGGCCGAGCACGGTTGCAGCTCGCGCTGGAGACCGTGACGGTGAACGGACAGAGCTATGGCGTCCGTACCAGTTCTTCCTGGAGGACTGGTGGCGACCACAAGAAACGTAACTGGGCGTGGATTGGAGGCGGAGCCGGTGGAGGCGCCTTGATTGGCGCGCTCGCCGGCGGCGGGAAGGGCGCACTGATCGGCGGACCTGTGGGCGCAGGAGCAGGAACGACGGTTGCCTTTCTGACAGGAAAGAAAGACATCCGTCTTCGTCCCGAGACGCCGCTTACGTTCAAACTCGCTGAACCCCTGGCCATCCCTCTCAAGGGTTAATCGTTCGATCTAACCCTTCAACTACAACGTCCGAAGGGCGGGCGGTTCTTTTCCCCAGATTGGGGTAAAGATGCTCGCCCCTTTTTCTTTCGGAGACGCAGCTCGTTCAACTCCGCGGGCCTGGGGGATGCTTAGGGATTTTGGTGCGCTTCAAGGCTTGGCACTGGGCGAAAGAAAGCCGATCGGCAAATCGCGCGAGGTGCGCAGGCCTGCGGGAGCATCGAGAATTGCGGGGATCGAATTCACGATCAACGACGCGGTGGCGACGTCGCCGGGAGAACCGCCAGGAATCACCAGGCTGATATTCGGTTGGCCGGTGAGCGAAATAGTATCCGCGGGATCCTTCGCCCCGACGTACATCTGGAGCTCGAGGTACACGAGTTCCTTGCCGTCTTTCGAGGTGCCGCGGGCGATCTGGTGGACGCCGGCAGCCTGACCCGCCTCGACGGTTAGATATGCGGTCTGGACGCGCTCGGTGGCGATCTTCGGCTCGAGCGTTTCGATGATTTGCTCGACGGGCAGATTCAAGCTGTCCGCGACCATGGCCAGCGATTCCGGCAAGCCGACGTGCTTGATCATGCCCGCGGCGGCCTGCGCGCGAAATTCCTCGACCGTCATTCCGGCGCCGATTTTTTTCTGCAGCGGCACGCGGCGGTTTGCGGCGTCCACGACGCGCAGCGCCTTGGCGTGTTCGACGCGTTGCGAAATCGCCGCGAGCGTCACGACGAGCTTGTCCATCACGAAGCCTGGATTCACGCCCGTGCCCACCAGCGCCACGCCCCAGTCTTTCGCCGCCGCATCGAGATTCGCCGCAAGCTCCGGATACGTGCGAAAGGGGTACGCCAGCTCCTCGCAAGTGGAAACGACGCACGACTCCGCTTCCAGGCACATCAGCAACTGGTCCATGACCTTCGGCAGAAACGAGGAAGTGGAATGGATGACCACGTCCGCGGCCTGTTCGAGCACTTCCTTTGCTTGCGAGGAAATTTTCACGCCCCAGGGCGCGTCTGTGGCACCGACGATTTCGCCCAGGTCGCGTCCTACCTTCGCCGGGTCGGTGTCAATGGCGCCGATGATTTCGATGGCCTGTTTTTCGCGCATCAGGCGCGCGACGGATGCGCCGATCGGGCCGACACCATATTGGATGGCGCGAATTTTCTTTTTCACGTCGTTCTCCGTTTTCCGGTTGCGCAGGCGCACAACGCGGATTTTCGCTGCAAAGGAAACCCCTACGATAATCGAATTCCTGCGTGCGTTCAACGAAGAACCAATACGCCCGGTACAAGCCTTTGTTACTGAAGCAGGGTTGTTGCTGGCGCGCCGCTTGCGCCGCATAATGTTTCCTGCCGCGCTTATCAGGCCCGAGGGGGATGCCATCATGCCCGCGAAAAAACTTACCGATTCTGAAGTGCAAAAGCTCCTGAGCAAAGCAAAGGGGTGGAGCGTCGTGAACGGCAAGCTGCACCGCGAATTCGCGTGCAAAGATTTCATCACCGCGTTCGGCAACATGACGCGCGTCGCGCTGGTCGCCGAAGCCATGAACCATCACCCTGAGTGGTTCAATGTCTGGAACAAAGTGGTCATTGACCTCAACACCCACAGCGTCAGCGGCATCAGCGATTACGATTTTGTGCTTGCAGAAAAAATCAACGAAATCTTCGGCGTCTGACCCTGCTTGCAACAATTTCCTAAATGATCGGCGCCCACCACTCTTCGGCAGCCTCCAGCGGCTGGCTAGTCATCGTCGCGCGCTGGCTGGCGGCGCTGATCGTCCTGGGTCTGCTGTTTCACTTCCTGCCGTTTGCGCCGCTGCGTGCCGCGCTCGCACGGATTCCGCTCACTCGCTTCCTCGCCGTGCTCATCGGTTATCTGCTGGCACACGCGCTGGGCATCGCCAAATGGCGCATGGTGGTCAACACCGCCGGCGCGGAGCTCGATTTCGCCACTAGCGCGCAGTGCTACACCGGCGGACTCTTCGGCGCGCTTTTTCTTCCTTCCATCATCGGGGGTGACGTGGTGCGGCTTGCGGTCGGTCTGCGGCGCAGCCCGCGTCCCGTCGCCGTTCTCACGGGCAATA
>WNFO01014202.1_pt1 | contig 10110 bp, 9 predicted proteins | sample 5400251 | NCBI WGS metagenome assembly WNFO01 (sample SAMN13153354, study PRJNA577476) | soil metagenome | isolation source: 100 cm saprolite under Madrone tree | place: USA:California | collected 2016-06-14
TGGCGCGCAAAGAGTTCGCCGATCTTGCGGGCGTTGCGCCGGCGCACGGCGACGCCGGTCAGGATCAGCGCGCCGGTGTCGATCTCGTCTGGATCGACTTTGGCGTCCTGGTATTGGCGCTCGATGAAAGCGCCGAGCGCCGCAGCGTCGATCTCCTCCTCCGCGGCATAGGGCGTGAGTAGAATATCGGACTGATAGAACGTCTCGCGGATAGTGACCACGTAACGGCTGTCGAGCCGTTCCAGAACGATGCGCGAGAACACGAGATGCGAGGTGGACGAACCGATATCCACCCCGACGCTGAGAACGACGAGTTCGTCTTCATCGACCAGCGAGCGCCCGGTGCTGGAGAAGAAAATGCGGCCGCCTTGCGCGTCCTCGTCGGTCATCGTGCCGGCCAGCCCCAATCCGAGCCCTGCCCGTGAAAGCAGGCGGTCATCACGACGGCTGCGCCAAGGAGCAAATCACGCGCCCGCGAATTTCGGCACCACGGTGCCCTTCTTGTAGAAGTCGGGCTCCATTCGGCTCGGCACCCCTTCCGCCTTGAGCTTGGTCTGGTATTCGGCGCTGATGAAGGGGTCTTCCATCCAGTAGGGGATTGCGGTGCCGCCCTCGGGGATATCCATTGCCGTGTAGTCGTTGTGTTTCTCGCCGGGAGGGCCGGGCTCGCGCCCCGGATTGTGCGGCCCGAACCAGGCGGTCAGGCGCAGCGGATCCTTCGACGCGCCGAAGTGCTGGTGATACCAGCGCGCGCCGCCGGGAGCCGCCGATACCATGCCGACGGGCTCGTAATCGACGCGCTTGACCTTGTCGGCATGGCCGTCCTTCCAGGGGGTGACGCCGTATCGCTCCGGCCAGGTATAGGTGTAGCCCTTGCCCTTCAGGCAGATCAGCACGGCGGCCGATGTGTGCGCGTGTGCCTTGGAGTAGCGCCCGTTCTCGTGCTGTCCGATCCAGAGATAAAACGTGTTGCCGGTCATGAACGGCTCGACCCGGCGCCAGCCGGGCGAGCGCCGGTTGTCGAGCGGCAGGTCGCAATTGACCACGTCCGGAATGAAATTCGTGCGCCGCATGGCGAGCCCCCGCACCGGATCGGGCTCGATGTCGTCCTTGTACTTGTAGAAGTCGTCGGCGCCGCTGAAACGTTCGCGGAATTCATAAGGGCAATTGAACATCATCTCGACGTTGTTGATCAGGTTCATGAGGTTGGGCGCCGTGGTACCGCCCAGGAGCAGCGCCGGCGCCGAGCCCGCATTGACGACGCGATGCCAGGCGTTCACCGGAATCGAGAACAGCGAGCCCTTCTGCCATTCGAAGACATGACGTTTGCTGTCGTTGTCGAGCCATACCTCGGTGGTGCCGCGGCCGTCGACGACCAGATAGATTTCCTCGTAAAGGTGCTTTTCGGCATTGAGTGCGCCGGCTCCGGGCACCTCGACGACGTAGCTGCCCCACTTGCCCTCGGTGCCGTGGAGTTGGATGTAGGTACCTTTGCCGCCCAAGCGCTTCCACGGCGCAAGGGGCAGATTTTGCACCTTGCTCACGCCGATATCGCGGTGGATCGGGATGCCTTCCGATTCCATGAACAGGTCGTAGGGCGTCTTTGGGCGGCCGAACTCGCCGAAACCGGCCCTGTCGTTGCCGGTCGGCTCGTGCCAATGCGTCCTGCCAGTCAATTCGTGCATCACGACGCCCATCGAGAACAGCAGCCGGATGAATGCTTTACTGCCGGGTCCGAGCCAAGGCAAGGATGGCCGACAAGCCGGTTGCCGACATGCAGGGCACGCGATTGTCGATCGCGGTCGATCTACGATCGCTGCCGAGGGACGAAAGGCCACGCTCGAGAGGCCTTTTGGCTGCCGAACCGATCCACTAATATCCGCGTTCGACTTCGCTCGCCGTCTTGGAGGACAGCAGACATGAAAAGGCTTCTCATGGGAACGGCCGCGCTCGTTGCGCTCGGCGTGGCGCCGGCCGGGGCCCAACAGCCCGTGAAGATCGGCTTCGTCAGCACGTTCAGCGGGCCGACCGCGGTGATCGGCAACGACATGCGCAACTCCTTCGAGCTCGCGCTCGACCATCTCGGCCGCAAGATGGGCGGCAAGCCGGTCGAGGTGATCTACGAGGACGACCAGCAGAAGCCCGAAGTCGGCGTGCAGAAGTCCCAGAAGTTGGTTGAGTCCGACAAGGTCGATTTCGTCATCGGCTACATCTGGTCGAACGTGCTGCTTGCTTCGCTCAAGCCGGTGGTGGATTCGCAGACGTTTCTGATCAGCGCCAATGCCGGCCCCTCGCAGATCGCCGGCGAGCAGTGCTCGCCCTATTTCTTCTCGACCTCGTGGCAGAACGACCAGACGCCGCAGGCCATGGGCACCTACATGACCCAGAAGGGCGTGAAGACCGCCTTTCTGATCGGTCCCAACTATGCCGCCGGCAAGGACATGCTCACCGGCGTGCGCACGACGTTCAAGGGCCAAGTCATCGGCGAGGAATTGACCAAGTGGCCGGACCAGCTCGATTTCTCGACCGAGCTGTCGAAAGTGCGCGCGGCCAAGCCGGAGGCGGTATTCGTGTTCTATCCGGGAGCGGCCGGCGTGCAGTTCCTGACCCAATATGCCCAATCCGGGCTCAAGGGCCAGATCCCGCTCTATACCGCGTTCACGGTCGACGCGATCACGCTGCCGCTGCAGAAGGATCTCGCGCTCGGCGTGCCGGGCGCTCAGGAATGGGTCAATGACCTGCCGAACGACGCCAACAAGAAGTTCGTCGCCGACTTCCGCTCCAAGCACAAGAACTATCCGTCATTCTACGGCGCGCAGTCCTATGACGCGGCGAATTTCGTCAACAGCGCGGTCGTGGCGGTTAACGGCGATCTCAGCAAGAAGGACGCCATGCGGGCCGAGATGCGCAAGGCCAACTACGCATCGGTGCGCGGCCCCTACAAGTACGGCAACAACCACTTCCCGATCCAGAATTTCTATCTGCAGGACGTGGTGAAGGACGCGGAAGGCAGAAGGCGGACGGCAGAGGGGCAAAAGACAAAAGAAGCAAAAGACAAAAGAATAACGGCTGAAACTGTCCGTTCGTCGTCCGTCGCCCAAATCCGATGCTGCTGTTTATCGAACAGTGCCTGAACGGTCTGCAGTTCGGGCTGCTGTTGTTTTTGCTCGCGGCTGGGCTCACGCTCGTCTTCGGCATTATGGATTTGGTGAACCTCGCCCACGGCTCGCTCTACATGTTGGGGGCATATTTCGCCGCGACGTTTGCCGCCTGGACGGACAGTTTCGTCATCGCGGCGCTGCTGGCGCTCGCCGCCACGCTCGTGGTCGGGATGGCGCTCGAAGTCGTGGCGCTGCGCCGGCTCTACGGCCGCGACCATCTCGACCATGTGCTCGGCACGTTCGGCTTGATTCTCTTCTTCAACGAACTGGTGCGCATCATTTGGGGGCCGGCGGGGATGAGTCTGCCGCTGCCGATGTGGCTCATTTATCCCATTGAAATTCTGCCCGGCCTTTTTTACCCGACCTATCGCATCGCCATCATCCTGACCGCGCTCCTGGTCGCGCTGTTTCTCTACGTCTTGGTGATGCGCACCCGGCTCGGCATGCTGATCCGCGCGGGCGCTTCCAACCGGGAGATGACCGGCGCGCTCGGCGTCAACATCAACCTGCTTTACACCCTCGTCTTCGGTCTCGGCGCGGCGCTCGCGGGGCTCGCCGGATTGATGCAGGCGCCGATCCTGACCGTGCAGATCGGCATGGGCGAGAACATATTGATCCTAGCCTTCGTGGTGATCATCATCGGCGGCATCGGCTCGATCCGCGGCGCATTCATCGCCGCCGTTCTCGTCGGGCTCATCGACACCATCGGGCGGGCGTTCCTGCCCGACATTCTTCGGCTGGTGCTGAGTTCGCGCGGGGCGTCCACGGTCGCCCCCGCGATGTCGTCGATGATGATCTACCTGCTGATGGCGATCGTGCTGGTGTTGCGGCCGGAGGGTCTGTTTCCGGTGTCGAGCAAATGATCGCGTCGCTCACGCCACGCAACGTGGTGGTGGCCGTCCTCTTGCTCCTCCTCGCCGCCGTGCCGGTTTATGCCGCGGTGACCGCAAACGCGTTCCTGGTCACCCTGTTCACGCGCGTCATCATCCTTGGCATCGCGGCGAGCAGCCTCAACTTGATACTCGGCTACGGCGGAATGGTGAGTTTCGGACATGCCGTCTATCTCGGCATTGGCGGCTACGCGGTCGGGATCCTGGCGCAGGAAGGCGTGACGTCGGGCTTCGTGCAATGGCCGCTCGCTCTCTTCGTGAGCGCGCTGTTCGCGCTGCTCGTGGGCGCGCTCTCGCTGCGTACGCGCGGGGTCTATTTCATCATGATCACGCTCGCCTTCGCGCAACTCGTCTATTATTTCGGCGTCGGCCTCGACCGCTACGGCGCCGACGACGGATTGACCATCCGCCGCCGCAGCCAATTCGACGATCTCATCAATCTCTCCGACCGGACGCAGTTCTATTACCTGTGCCTGGCCTTGCTGCTCGCTACGATTTATCTCATCTGGCGCGTGGTGAACTCGCGGTTCGGCATGGTGATCCAGGGCGCGCGCTCGAACGATCGGCGTATGCGCGCCATCGGTTTTCCGACTTTTCGCTATCGGCTCACTGCCTTCGTCATCGCCGGCGCGATCTGCGGCGTTGCCGGCGCGCTGCTCGCCAATCACACCGGATTCATCAGTCCAGCCACGATGCACTGGACGCGCTCGGGCGATCTCATCGTCATGGTCGTGCTCGGCGGCATGGCATCGTCGTTCGGCCCGCTCATCGGCGCAGTCGCGTTGCTATCCCTGGAGGAGGCGCTTCCGATCTTGATCCGGGCCATGGCGTTTCCCGTGTTCGGGGATGCGGCGGTTCGCATGGCCGAATATTGGCAGATCGTGCTCGGACCCCTGTTCCTGCTGGTCGTGCTGTTTGCACGCGGCGGCATCGACGGCCTGCTGGCGGGAGCGCGCCGTGGCTGATGCGCTGCTCGAGATCGAGGAACTGACCAAGCGCTTCGGCGGCGTCATCGCCTCGGACTCCATTTCACTTTGCGTGCCGAAGGGCGAGCTTCACGCCATCATCGGGCCGAACGGCGCGGGCAAGACCACGCTGATCGGCCAGCTCGCCGGCGAGATCGCCGCCGACGCCGGGCGCATCCGTTTCGAAGGCCGCGACGTGACGGCGTTGCCCACCGACCGCCGCAGCCAGCTCGGCTTGGCTCGATCGTTCCAGATCACCTCGCTGTTCCTCGATTTTACCGTCCTCGACAACGTGGCGCTCGCCGTGCAGGCGCATGCGGGTCACTCGTTTCGCTTCTGGCGCGACGCGCGCAGCGAATCGCAGTTGCGCGCGCCCGCCCGGGCAGCGCTCGCGCGCGTAGGGCTTGCTGGCCGCGCCGATGTCGTCGTCTCCAATCTCAGCCATGGCGAGCACCGCCAGCTCGAGATCGCAATGGCTCTTGCCACCAGGCCGCGCATGCTCCTGCTGGACGAGCCGATGGCCGGGATGGGGCCGGACGAGAGCGCGCGCATGGTCAAGACGCTGCGCGAGCTCAAGCGCGAACTGACCATCCTGTTGATCGAGCACGATATGGAAGCGGTGTTCGCGTTGGCCGATCGGATCACCGTGCTGGTCTATGGTCGCATCATCGCGTCCGGCACGCCGGAGGCGATCAGGGCCAACGCCGAGGTGCGGCAAGCCTATCTCGGTGAGCAGGAGCAGCGTCATGGCTGATCGCTCGCTGCTCGAGGTGTCGAACATCGAGACCTGCTACGGCCTCAGCCAAGTGCTGTTCGGCATGTCGCTCGCCGTCGCGCCGGGCGAGATGGTGACCCTCATGGGCCGTAACGGGATGGGCAAGACCACGACGGTGCGTTCGATCATGGGTCTGACGCCGGCCATCACGGGCTCGATCCGCTTCGACGGATATGAGATCCGCGGACTCCCGGCTTATCAAGTGGCCAAGCTCGGTGTCGGGCTGGTGCCGGAGGGACGGCAAGTCTTTCCCAACCTCACCGCGCGCGAGAATCTGGTCGCGACCGCGGCCAATCGCAGCAGAGCGGCCGAGCCGTGGACTTTGGACAAAGTCTGCGCGCTGTTTCCACGGCTGGCCGAGCGCACGGCGAACCTGGCGAACCAGCTCTCCGGCGGCGAGCAGCAGATGCTGGCGATCGGCCGCGCGCTGATGACCAATCCTCGCCTCTTGATCCTCGACGAGGCGACCGAGGGGCTTGCGCCGCTGATCCGCGCCGAAATCTGGCAATGCCTCACGCAGCTCAAAGCCGCCGGCCAGTCGATCCTGGTGATCGACAAAAACGTCGAGGCGCTGATCCGCATCGCCGACCGCCATTATCTCATCGAACGCGGCAAGGTGGTGTGGACCGGCAGTTCCGCGGAGCTTGCAGCCGCGCCGGCGATTCAGCATCGCTATTTAGGCGTCTGATAACTGCATTTATGCATCTAACGGCTCGCCGGCCCGCCATGCTCTGGCGCCGAAGCGGCAATCCACGAAACGGTAACCGGTTGGTAACCGCCATGGGGTCCAATTCGTCGCCGCATTGAGGATCTTCCATGGGTAAGCGCGCGATTATCAAGGACACGCCTTCGTCGTCCGACGAGGCCGCGGTCCTGCCGACGCCGGTGAGTGAACCGGATGCAACCGCAACGCCGAAGATGGCATTGGCCGGCGGCGGCCCGGGCAAGGTCGAGATGGCGAAGATCGAAACCCTCAGCGTGCCGGGCATCGAAATTGCCGAGATCAAGACCGAGACGTTAGCGGCGCGGAAGATCGAGCTCGCGAGCATCGAGGCTCCGCAGCTTGCGCCGCAAATCGAGGAGCTCACGCCTGCAGCGGGGGGAGGGGCCGCGCCCGCCGATGATGCTGCCCCGGAGCCTGCCGAGGAGAGCGCTGCGCCGTACGTCAGCCGATTCTCGGTCCTGGCGGCGGCGCTCGCGTTGGCGGCGGCGCTCGGCGGCATGGTGGGCGCGCTGGCGGCCTACGGCCTCGCGCGGCCCGCCACCATTCCCGCCGTCGCGGCGGGACGAACGGCCCTCGAGGACATCCAGGGGCTCAAAGAGAACGTGGTGCAGGCGCGGGTCGAACTGGCGGCGCTGAAGCTCAGCATCGATTCTGCCAACCGCAACACGGCCGCCCAACTCAGCAGGATCAGCGAACGCATCGACCGCGTCGAGCGCAGCCAAGCCGAGCCGACGGCCAAGCTCACCAAAGCCGTCGATACGCTCGAGCGTCTTTCGCGCGGCGAAGCTTCGTCCAAGGACGTCACCGGCTCGCTCGCATCGCCCGCGAGCGGGCTGAACCAATCGAAGCCTGCCGTGGTCGACGGATGGGTGGTGCGCGACGTTTATCGCGGGACCGCCCTCATCGAAGGCCGCATGGGCGTCATCGAGGTCGACCAGGGCGACGTCGTGCCCGGGCTCGGTCGGGTGGATGCCATCCGCAAGCAGGATGGCCGCTGGGTGGTGGTGACCCCGAAAGGCCTCATCATGCCGGCACGTTGATCGAGCGACCAGCGGATCGTTTCTCTCGGGCGGCGTCTGCGGACGCCGCCCGTTTGCTTTCGGCCGTAGCGCCGGTGGCATCGCATTCCAATCCGTGGCAAACTTTGCGCGCCGCGTGAATGGGTGCTCCGGGCGTCCCGCTTTCGCGCATGACGGCTGACGGCTCGCACGAAAGGACCGCTGCTATGCCCGGTATGGCCCCTCTTGCCCGAACAATGGCGCTCGCCGCATGCGTCGGGCTGTTCTCATTTGAGCTCGCGGCATTCGAGCGGGTGCAGGCGCCGCCGGCGAAGCCGGAAATGGCGCAGAACTGTCCCGGCCTCGTGGCCTTCGACGTTCCGCATATCATTCCGGCTGCGTTGCGCCTTGCGCTCACCTCGGAGCAGGTCCGCCTCACTTACGTCGGCCACTCGACTTTCCTGATCGAGAGCCCTCAGCTCGTGCGCATTGCAACCGACTACAACGATTATGTCCGCTCCCCGGTTCGGCCGGACATCGTCACCATGAATCACGCGCACACCACCCATTTCACCGATTCCCCCGATCCGGCCATCAAGTATGTGCTGCGGGGCTGGGGGCCGACTCCGGATCAGCCGGCGCGCCACGACATCACCGTCAAGGACGTGCGCGTGCGCAACGTGCCGACCAACATCCGTGACTGGCGCGGCGGGACCGAGCGGCACGGCAACTCGATCTTCATCTTCGAGATGGCGAATCTCTGCATCGCCCACCTCGGGCATCTGCACCATACGCTCAACCAGCAACAGCTCAACGAGATCGGCCGCGTGGACGTTGTCCTCGTCCCGGTCGACGGCAATTTGACGCTCGATCTCGAAGGCATGATGGAAGTTTTGCAGGCGCTCAAGGCGCCGCTGATGATCCCCATGCACTTTTTCAATAGCTACAGCCTCGAGCGCTTCCTCGTGCGGGCGCGGCAGAATTGGACGGTGGAAACGAGCGAGGTCCCCTCGCTGGTCGTGTCGAAGACGAGCTTACCGACCACGCCCAAAGTCATGGTGTTGCCGGGGCACTGAGCGGGGCAACGCGCGAGCTCAAGCGCCCGGCGCGAAAAAGCCGAGCCACAGCGCGCCCAGAACGATCACTCCCAAGGCCAGGCTCACGCACAGGACGACCAGCACGGGACGGTCAAGAAATCCTGCCCGCGCCTCGACCGCGGTCTCGACTTTGCGTCCTTCTTCGTCGCGCATGTCTTGCTCCTCGCGCGCCCTCACGATTGCAACGTTAACGCCGGGCGGTGGGGCGGGTTCCCTTCGCACTGCGGCGTCGCAGCGAGACGTTGGGATAGCTGGCAGGCGGTGCGCTCGATCCTGTAAAGTCGGTGCAGACGCCGCGGAACGAAGGCAATGGCAATCGGACATGTTGAGCGCCGAGCAGAATGATCTCATCACCCGCACCGGCCCCGGCACGCCCGCAGGCAAGCTGATGCGGTGCTATTGGCAGCCGGCGGCGCTGCTCGACGAGTTGTCGGGCCAGCGGCCGGTCAAACCCGTTCGCCTTCTCGGCGAAAACCTCGTGCTGTTCCGAGACGACAACGGCCGCTACGGCCTGCTCGAGCGCGCCTGCCCGCACCGCGGTACCGATCTCGCCTTCGGCCGGCTGGAGCAGGGTGGATTGCGCTGCGCGTTCCACGGCTGGCTGTTCGACATCGAGGGCCGGTGCCTGGAAACGCCGGCAGAGCCCGAAGGCAGCCGAATGTGCGCCAATATCCGGCAGAAGGCCTATCCGGTGGTGGAGAAAAGCGGGATCCTGTTCGCCTATATGGGTCCGGGCGAGCCGCCGGCGTTTGCGCATTTCGACTGCTTCACCGCGCCCGCGACCCACACCTTCGCATTCAAGGGCATGATCGATTGCAATTGGCTGCAGTCGTTGGAAGTAGGCATCGACCCGGTCCACACTTCGTTTCTGCATCGCTTCTTCCACGATGAGGAGCCGGCGCGCGGCTACGGCAAGCTGTTTCGCGACAAGTCGATCGACTCCGACATGCCGATGACGCGGATCATGCGCGAGTTTCCGCGCCCGCAGATCGAGATCGAGTCGACCGATTACGGCATGCGCGTGATCACGCTGCGCCGGATCAGCGGCGCCAACACCCATGTGCGCGTCACCAACCTGGTGTTCCCGCACGGCTTCGTCATTCCCATGTCGAGCGAGATGACGATCACGCAATGGCACGTGCCGATCGACGACCACAGGCACTACTGGTACGCCATCTTCACCAGCTTCGGCGCGGCCGTGAACAAGGACGAGATGCGGCGCCAGCGCCTCGAACTCTACGAGCTGCCGGACTACGTCCCGCGCAAGAACAAGAGCAACGATTACGGCTTCGATCCGCACGAGCAGGAGCAGGTGACCTTCACCGGCATGGGCACCGACATCAACGTGCACGACCAGTGGGCTTGCGAGTCGATGGGGTCGATCCAGGACCGCAGCAAGGAACATCTCGGGCAGTCCGACAAGGCGATCAGCGCCTATCGCCGCATCCTGCGCGGCGCCATCGAGGAGGCCGGCCGTGGCGGCAAGCCGCTGATGGTGCT
>WNFO01006809.1_pt1 | contig 10108 bp, 10 predicted proteins | sample 5400251 | NCBI WGS metagenome assembly WNFO01 (sample SAMN13153354, study PRJNA577476) | soil metagenome | isolation source: 100 cm saprolite under Madrone tree | place: USA:California | collected 2016-06-14
GCTCTCAAGGGTAACTGCAAAACTAGTGCGGATCGCAATGGCGACAGCTACTGCCCGGACTTGCCCTTTGGTTACAAAGGAGGCGTGATTTCCGGTCCGAGCAAGCAGCAATGGGAAAACGGAATCTTCCCCAATCCAACGAACAACTTTGCGGCTGAATTCGATACGACAACCAGAGGCACTGGCTGCGGCTGCCGCAGCATCTTCAGCGGACCGGGCTATACGTCGGTTGATCTGTCCTTCGGCAAGAATTTCAACCTTCCGAAAATGCGCCTGCTCGGCGAGGGTGCAAAGCTCGAGCTTCGCTCCAACTTCTTTAACGCCTTCAACATCCTGAATCTGGAACCGTTGACGCCCGCAAGTGCACCCACGGACATCATCAACGCTGGCCAGTTCAGCCGGCCTCTAGATGGGCTGTCGGGACGGGTTATCGAGTTCCAGGCAAGGTTCTCGTTCTAATCAAGCTGGCCAGAGAGGGGGGCGCAGTGCTATCTGCGCCCCTTTTTCCTTTACAATCTGAACCGCATTGGAGGCTGGTAATGAGTATGCTCGTTACACGCAGCGCGCGTCGTGTTGCGTCACTCTTGTTGCTAAGCGTGTTTGTCGCGCCCGCCGCCCAAGAACTGCGCGGCCACTCCACCAGTCAGTCGCCCATTGAGGAGGCGGTGGAAATCGATGCCAACGCTCCCTCGCATCCCTTCCCCCATTTCTGGGAAGAAATGTTTGGCTCCGGCCGCGCCATCTTGTCCCTCCGCGAAAGCTACCGGCACGATCTGCGCGAAACCAAACGCATCACGAACTTCGAATACGTCCGTTTCCACGCCATTTTTCACGATGAAGTCGGCGTCTATGACGAAGACGCTTCCGGCAAGCCCGCCTACAACTTCTCCTACGTCGATCAAATTTACGACGGACTCCTCGAAAACAAAGTGCGCCCCTTCATAGAACTAAGCTTCATGCCCAAGAAGCTGACTTCCGATCCCAACGCGCTGCACCCGTTCTGGTACAAACAGAATGTCGCGCCGCCCAAAGACTGGAACAAATGGGACCAGCTCATCGAAGCGTTCACGCGCCACCTGGTCCAGCGCTACGGCGAAGCCGAAGTCGCCAATTGGTATTTCGAAGTATGGAATGAGCCGAACCTCGATTTCTGGTCTGGCAATCCCAAAGAGCCCACCTATTACGAGCTATACGATCACACCGCCCGCGCCATCAAGCATGTCAGCTCGCGTCTGCGCGTCGGCGGACCATCCACAGCGCAAGCCGCCTGGGCCGACCGCTTTCTAGAGCACTGCAAAGAAAAGAACGTCCCCGTAGATTTTGTCTCCTCACACGTCTACGGAAACGACAAAGCGGAAGACGTCTTCGGCACGCACGAAAACATTTCGCGCAACGAAATGGTCGGCCGCGCCGTGAACAAAGTGCATCAGCAAATCGCCGCCTCACCCTATCCACACATGCCGCTCATCTGGACCGAATACAATGCCGACTACAGCAATCAACCGCAAGTGACAGACAGCGCCTACATGGGCCCATTTCTCGCCAACACCATTCGCGAATGCGACGGCCTCACCGAAATGATGAGCTACTGGACCTTTTCCGACGTATTCGAGGAGCAAGGCGTCGTAAAAACCCCGTTCTACGGCGGCTTCGGCATCCTCGCGGAGCGCAGCATCCCCAAACCGGCGTTCAATGATTTCGCGCTATTGCATCATCTTGGAGACACGCGCCTCGATGTAAGCTCAGATTCAGCGCTCGTGACCCGCCGCAAAGATGGATCGCTGGTAATTGCAGTCTGGAACCTCTTCTTACCGGAACAGGCAGGCTCACCAAGAACGGTGACGCTGCACTTCAAAGGCTTGCCATCAGCGCGCACCGCTCGCGTCACTGTAGTCGACAAAGAACACGGCTCGCCGCTGCCCGTGTATGACAAGCTGGGCCGCCCTCAATCGCCAACGCCTTCGCAAATCGAAGAGCTGCGAAAGGCCGCCGCGCTCCCGGCGCCTCAACAGCAACCCATTGCGAACGGCGCCCTAACGCTAAAACTTCAACCCCACGCGCTCGCTCTAATTGAATTGGAAAAGTAGCCGCAACTGCTCGGCGGCATTCATTGCAGCACAATCACCGGATAACCATCCGGCACAGGCTGCCTTGGTGGCGCAAAGGCTTCCGATGGCGGCACGTCATGGAACCCCGCGCGGGCCATTCCGTTTCGAGCCACCTCATTCTTCATAAACTGTTCCCACACAAACCCGCTTCTCGCGTTTTCCGCCATTAACAGCGTAATCCCCACATCGATCCCGATCACATCCTGGCTATACCAGTTGGTCAGCGGATTAAACGCATCCACGAATCCATACCTCCGCCAGACGCGCTCTCCATACTTTTCGCGAATATTTCTTAGCACCCGCACCGCTTCTTCCGGCAGAAACGGCAGCGAGCCGCCCGACGCGCACGGGACCACGCTGCCATCAATGCGTCCCATCGCTGGGGGGCCGCCCCACACGGCATACCCTCGCGCGGAATCGGAAGCCGTGATGCCCCAAAGATCCTCGGTATAGTCCGGAAACTCCCGCGCCAGCTCCAGACACCACAGTTTGTGCACCTTCGTAGCGACCATGGAATTCGTAAAATAATTCGCGTATTTGTCCCTCTGGCCCCGGAAATCAAACCACGCATGAGAATACTGGTGCACGAATAGCGGCGCGTGCGAACCGATGTAACGCACTCCATTAAACTCAAAATACGGTCGTGTCCACGCGTCCCAGCTCTGCTTCGACATCGCCGTGCCGGACGACCCTAGTCCCAGCAGATACACCATCATCAGTTCGCTGTAGCTGTCCCATCGGCTGCGAATGAACCCGTGCTCCGGCGTCCATCCCATCGACAGTGTCTTGTCTCCATGCAGCAGCCAATTCCAATCCATACGCCGGTAGATTCGCTGCGCCAAACTCCGAATCTCGATATCATCGAAATACGCCGCACAAGTGAGCACTCCACAAATGAAGATCGCTGTGTCGATCGACGACACCTCGGACTGGAGGACGCGTTCGCCGGTCTGAATATTGAGGAAGTGGCAAAAGAAACCATGCGCCTGGGGCACGCGGGATTCGACAAAGCGCAATGTCGTTGCCACCCGATCGCGTATTTTCGACGGCTCCTGCCAACCGCGATTGTCCGCGATGCACAGCGCGGTTAGACCAAATCCCGTTGCCGCAATGCTCGCCACGTTCCGGGAGTCGGGTCCGCTCGCCTGGCTGCGGTCCTTCACCAGCCCCGTCGCTGGGTTAGCCTCATTCCAGAAAAATTGAAAACAGGCGTTTTCCAGTTCCTCGAGAAAGCTGTCCTCCTGCGGAGTAAATCGGTATCGGGTGGGATCACCGTTGAAGAGTGCGGCCATGCCGTTAGTGGGCGGCTGCACTCCCTGGAAATTGAGGGCTCTGGCATCACGCCCGGCCTCGGCCTGCAGCGAGGAAAAGCCCGTGAAGCCCAGAGACACACCAGCGGCCGCACGCGCGCTGAGCCGCAACCATTCGCGGCGTGAGAACTTGGGGTTCCTCACCCGCAGCTCCGGCAACCTGCGCGCAAGCGCTCCCCAAGGACCGGCGGCTGGGTCATTCGCTCCATAGTGGCCATTCTACAGAACTTAGTGTATGCGGGAGAAATGAAATCCAGCCCATATCTTAGGTAATAAATCGATTTAGTTCAGGATTGTATCTACTGGCAACTGGAGCGCGGGCTGAGGGCGCAACGGTTAGAAAATACCGCCTACTCGATATGGTGCCGGCGGGGGGAATCGAACCCACGGCCTAGGGATTATGAGACCCTCGCTCTACCACTGAGCTACGCCGGCCCAAAGCAACTTTCCATGCTAAGGAGAAGCGAGTAGAAGTGTCAAGCCAATCGCTAGAAGCTCAAAATTCAAAGGAAGCGGACCGCAACCAAAAGTCCCGACCAGTTCTGGTACTACCGTACCGTTGACCCTACAACTCCTAAAACCTACTATGCCCCTGCACGACCTCCCCTGGTGGCTCCGGCGCGGGCGAAAGCCTGGCGAAGAGATCAACTAGGGGAACGGTGTACTTTTGGTACGGGCTCGTGGTGTGAGCTAGTTGACATTAGTGTAATTACATATAGAGTGCTCCCTGGCTTCTACTGCCTCGGAGGGCACTCTAAATGTCATCTAAGCTCACCTCTTCACTACTCCTAGCCATGCTTGTCCTGGCAGGAGCCATGAGTCTGAAAACCGTCGTAGCAGCGCAGAACAGCGGCGCTGTTATGATGGCGAACGGTTCGGCGCCAGTTCCGCCGCCACCTGGTCGGAATGGTTCAGCGCCGGTTCCGCCGCCGCCTGGTTTGAACGGTTCGGCGCCAGTTCCGCCGCCACCCAGTGCCCAATAGTTAGTCCCCGCTTGGGAAGCGCGGGACGGGCACATGAGAGGATCAAGTGCCCGCTTCGATCGGATACGCACTCTGGATCCTAGGAGCTCTCCTAGAAGTCGTCGTGGTGGTGTGTGCGCTCAAGCGCCATTCTTTTCACCGTTACCTCTGTCTAAATCTTTACATGTTGTTTTCCTTCGTGGTAAGCGTGATTCGCTACGAGGTGTTCAGCAAGTTCGGGCTGCGCTCTCATGAGTATTTGTATTGCTACTACTACTCAGACGCGGTTCTGACGATTTTCCTTTACCTTGCGCTGATCACCCTCTATCTCCACGTCTTCGATGAGATGAAGGTCGAGAAGTATGTCCGTCTGGCCGCAATAGTGCTTCTCGCGGGCACCGCGCTGTTTTCCTACGCAGTGGTTCAGCAGTCATCCCAACGGATGTTTACGAGCTTTGTGTATGAGCTTTCGCAAAACCTTTATTTTGTTGGGCTCGTGCTCACCTATGTGCTCTGGGGCGCAATCCTTAAGCTCCGCGAAACGCGCACGCAACTGGTCCAGTTGGTGCTTTCTCTCGGCGTGTATTTCAGCGCATTCGCTGCGACTTTCGCATTAGGAAATATGTTCCCGAATCTCCAATCCGTCACCTACATCGCGCCTTTGTTCGGCTGTATGTTACCCCTGGCATGGGCCTATGCTTTCGTGCGATTGTCTCCCGACGCGCGCATGGTGCCTGCTCGGCTCGCCGTGGTGCCACGCTAATGGCTACGCTAATCTTTTTTCTCTCGGCTGCTGCCCTATTGCAGTTTTTTATCTCCTATTGCCGCTCATTGATCGCCGCGTCCATCAAGCAGCCGCTCTCTGCCGAGGTTCGCGACGTCACCGGCATTCCCAGCACCGCCGCAGGCGAGGACTTCGCGCGCGTCATCCAGCTCCTCGATCTTTGCCCGGAGCGCCCGGAAGATCGCGGACGTTTACGCGCCATCAACGCTTATTTCCGCTTGCTCAATTTCGTCAGTTCAACCCTGGCGCGCATCATTCCCGCCCTGATGACCTGGACCGACATGGAGCGCGGTCAGTGCGCTTACTTCGCGGCAGTAACCCTCGATCGACGCATTGCTTTCAGCCGCGATATGCTCGCACAGCAGATTGAGGCCTAAAGCGCCGACCTCACCTGTATCAAGTAATCTCCTGATAGCTGATACGAAACATTCCTCGTAAACCTTGCCTTTGTTTATTTTCCCTCGTGCTATTCTTGCCGGGTTCACTCCTCACCGGAGTGGGAGCGTCCGCAGCGCAAAACGCACCGGTGACAAAAACATGCTCGCAGTGTGGCGCAGTGCTGCCGTTCAGCGTACGCGCCTGCAATTTCTGTGATTCGTCTTTCTCCTCTGGCATTTCCTGCTATGAGGATCTCTCTGCCTCTCCCCCTCAGGCAACGCTTGGCCAGAACTCCGCTCCGGTGAATCGCTCCATCGACTCGCCCGGCGATCCTTCGTCCATCCATGCGCACGAAGAACAAGCCTCCGCGTGGCGCGGAGAAGTCAGTGTGCGCATGGAAGCATACCGCGCGCGCAAACGCCGGCGCCCGTCCAGCGCAAATCAATCGCAGCTTCCGTTTGAATGCGAGGCGCCATCCCCGCGTGCCGTGGTTCTCGACGAAGGTCGCAGCCCGATCGCTGACGACTTTTCCTTCACCATCGCAATCGGCCGCAACGCGCACACCCGCGAAAAATCGGACGGTCGTATGGAAATCGATGTTTCCGTTCCGCCACCGTCTCGTAATGACAGCGCCGCCGCGCCTAAACAAAAAGAGTTCACGGAAACCTACGGCCTCTATCCTGTGGCTTCCCTCGAAGAACGTCGTTTTGCGGCCGCTATCGACATCGCGTGCCTGCTCTTCGCCTACGGTGGTTTCCTCGCGCTGTTCGGTTCACTTGGCGGGCAATTCACGCTCAGCAAGCTAACCGCCGCGGTGTATGGCCTCACATTCGCCATCGTCTATCTGCAATATTTCGCCCTGTTCACCATATTTGGCGGCACCACGCCCGGTATGATGTTCCGTGGGCTCCAAGTCGCCAGTTTCACCGGCGACCCACCCACGCCGCGACAAATGCTTCTTCGCAGCGCCGGCTACATCCTTTCCGCCGGCACCTTCTTTCTCGGGTTCTTCTGGGCTTGGTGGGATGAGGACGCTCTTACCTGGCACGATCGCCTGTCACACACATATCTAAGCGTGTTGCAAACGCACGACGAAATCCACTCCTCAGCAGTAGCACATAGTCACGGCCGCTGAGCGACTAGCCAGGCCGAATCTTGCTCTTTGCTGGGCGAGTACGTCACATATCCATGAAATCTCAATTGGCAGGTGGTGCCTCGGAGGTTTGTCTCTCGCGGTCAAGACTACCTTGGACCACATTTGCAGCTTGCGGTCCCTTTGCGCCTTGAACTATCTCGAATTCAACCGCGTCCCCTTCGTTCAGGGTTTTGTAACCCTCGGCCACGATTGCGCTGTAATGGACAAATACATCCGGACCATTCGTGCGCCCGATGAAGCCATAGCCCTTCGTGTTGTTGAACCACTTGACGGTGCCATTCATTTGTGACGTCTCAGAGGGAAGCAAATTCCGCTGTAGAGTTGGCAGAGCATAATTCATCAGCCCCACTGAAAGAGCTTAATTGAAGATTAATTTTTGTTTAGTCACGTACCGTGCCGCCGGTCAAGAAGTTGATTAATTCTGGGTTGGGCGGAACCATCGAATATATGACGTTGATGCAAAGACGGCCAACTCTTCATTCAACCAGCCGGTCTGGGCCCGAATACTTCGGAAAACTGGTCCCGAACATTGGAGCCTTACTCTTTGACTGTTCTTCCGTCGCTTCATCCTGAATGACGTCCCAATGTTCGACAAGGATTCCGTCTTGAATGCGCAGAATATCTGCGGCAATCCAATTCACAGGAGCACCGAAACCGCTGAATCGGCCGTGCACAATCACAAAGTCCCCCTCAGCGACGATAGTTCCCGATTCATACTTCAGCGTTGGTGGGATGCTTTTTATAAGGCTGAAAAGACCTTCGCGGCCCGGTGCGATGTGAGCGCTGTGTTGAACATAGTTGGGCGACCAATAACGTTCGGCCGCCGCGTAGTCGCGCTTATTAAACAGCGTGTCAAAAGCTTCAAGCACGAGCGCTTTGTTTTTGGATTCTGTCGTCTGATTCATTTTTCATTCTCCGCCATCTCGAGCAAAAAGTGTTTGCGAAGTCACCTGCTCACAGCTTCGAGCCGCCGTCGACTCGCAAGATATCGCCTGTGATCCAGCGTGCGTCCTCCGATGCCAGAAAGACAACTACTCCGGCAATATCTTCAGGCTGGGCCACGCGCTTCAGAGCCTGAAGGCCCATCGCGTAGTCACGGCCCTCATCTGTCTTGGCAAACTCCGACATGTCCGTTGCGACGATACCCGGCGCGACGGCATTGACGCGAATGCCGCGCGGACCCAGTGCAACCGCGAAATGCTTCACGAGTGTGTCGATCGCTCCCTTTGTAGCCGCATAAGCCGAAAGCGCGCCGACGGCAGCATGTGCTGCGAGCGATGAGACGAAGACGATGCTGCCCCCCTTGGCAAGGTCTGGAAGCAATTGCTGCACCACGAAAAACGGGGCGCGGACATTGACGGCAAAGAGTTCATCGAAATCCGCAACCGTCGTCTCCTCGATCGTCGCCGGCCTGGAGATTCCCGCATTCGCGACGAGAATGTCTAGGCCTTCGCCCACAAGGCCCCGCACCTGCCTCGCGAGTTTGTGCGCACCGTCAGGTGCGGCGAGATCGGCGGAAACGGCGTCCGCTCGACCACCGGCCTCTCGAATTTCCTTTACGATCGCTTCAGCTTCTTTCGCGGCACGGCCATAGTGCACCAGGATTCGCGCCCCAGCCCTGCCCAAAGCAATCGACGTCGCCCGCCCGATGCCGCGGGAGCCACCCGTTACCAGGGCTGTTTTTCCTGAAAGACCGGTCATGTTTTTAACCCTCCTTGCGTGTGCTGGAACGGCTGTCTGCTCCCTCGTTGATCAGGGTGCTCCACGGAATCCAAGCCTCGGAAATTTAGTCAGCGATCATTCCACCATCCACCGGGATAGATGCGCCGGTCATATATGAGGCGTTTGCCGAAGAGACAAAAGCGATCACATGAGCGATCTCCTCCGGTGTTGCGAGACGTTTCACGGGCACGGTGGAGATAAGTGCCGCTTTGTTTTTGTCTGTGTTGGTGAAGCGTGTAAGCATGCCCGTATCCGTGGTGCCCGGAGCGACCACGTTTACCCGAACTCCGGTCCCCGCGACTTCCAGCGCTGCCGATTTTGTCATTCCTTCCACCGCGTGTTTGCTGGCCACATATACGGACGCCCCAGCCGCGCCGACACTTCCATAGGCCGACGAGACATTGACGATGCTCCCGCTCCTCTGTGGCACCATCACCCGCAGTTCATGCTTCATGCTTAGCAGCGTGCCTAGCACATTGGTGTCGAAGGTGGCCGCGAAGCTTTCGGCGGTTTGTTCCGAAATAGGGCCGGGCGTGCCTTCTGTGCCGGCGTTGTTGATGGCCACATCCAGGCGGCCGAAACGCTTGACCGTTTCATCCACAAGGTTGCGCACGTCCTCTTCCTTGCGGACATCAGTACGAACAAAAATGGCCTCCGCTCCAAGCGCTTGCAGTTCCGCAACTAACTCTTGTCCTTGTTTATCCCGACGACCGGACACCACAACACGTGCTCCTTCTTGCGCAAAGATTACTGCGGCAGCCCGGCCGATTCCTGTCAGGGCGCCGGTAATCAAAACAACTGGTGAACTCATAGCTCTACCTCCCTAGGTCTACCTACGTCGACTTACAAGCCTGCGGGCTGGGCATGGCTTAAACCTTATGCCAAGCTTCGTCCAGGATTGCTCAGGTCAATGTCATTGGATGGCGCACCTCCTCAGTTGTAGCGCCCTTGGAGCCTACTTTGTTAGGCTGGGAGTCATGCTTGACAAGCATGGGAGTGGGAATGGAATTACGCCATCTTCGCTATTTCGTGGCGGTGGCCCACGCGGGAAGTCTGACCGTGGCTGCGGAGCAAACGCTGCACACATCACAACCTTCCCTAAGTCGGCAGATTCGTGATCTTGAGGCCGAGGTAGGTGCGCAACTCCTGATACGCCGCGCTCGCGGCATTGAGTTGACACCGGCGGGTCGAGCCTTCCTCGATCACGCCCGCGTGGTGCTATCGCACGTTGAAGCAGCAACCGAAGCTGCACGCCGGGTGGCTAATCCCGCCAAGCCGTGCTTCGTGATGGGTTTTCTGACCGGACATGAATTGACGTGGATGCCGGAAGCCTTGCGGATTTTGCGCGACGCCCTGCCTGACATCGACGTGATGATATCGAGTCAATACTCGCCTCTGCTTGCTGACGGCCTATCGAAAGGAAAAATTGATGCAGCCTTTCTCCGGCGGGAAAAAGGAGTGCCAGGGTTGGCGTACCGTGTTCTCGTCAAGGAGCCCTTGGTCGTGATTTTGCCCAGCGACCACCGTCTCGCTGCGCTTAAATCCATCGGTCCGGCGGATCTAGTGGGCGAGACATTCGTGACTGTGTCGGACACGGCTCCTGTGCTGCGGGCGGTCATCGACGATTATCTCAAGCGCTCCGGAACCAACATCACGCCTGCTCACGAAGCGGATCATCTCTCTATGGG
>WNFO01006811.1_pt1 | contig 10108 bp, 5 predicted proteins | sample 5400251 | NCBI WGS metagenome assembly WNFO01 (sample SAMN13153354, study PRJNA577476) | soil metagenome | isolation source: 100 cm saprolite under Madrone tree | place: USA:California | collected 2016-06-14
CCGCGAGCAGAGCCGGCCCAACGTGCGGACTGATCGGAGTGACAGCAGCACCGGCACGGAGGAATTTGATCACGATCATAGCAGCGACGGCAGCGCCGGCGAGCTGTGCAACCATGTAAGGGACCACGTCGGCTCCATTCACTTTACCCCGAATGAAGACGCCCACTGTTACCGCCGGATTATAATGCGCTCCAGAGATGTGGCCACCCGCGAAAACCATCACCATGAGCGCCGCCCCAATCGCGAGCGGCGCGATGACGCCCGCGCCTGCGCCAATTCCCGTGCAACCAATCGTCAGGACGAGAAAGAATGTTCCAATGAATTCTGCTATGTACTTGTTCATAACTTAAGTTTGGTAAGCGATTGAGCTTGGAAAAAGCAAGACAGATCAACAATGGGACTTTAGTCCCACAGAGAGATTAGCTTTATCTTCACATGTTTTAGCTTTGTAATTTGTCGTCAGGTAAAAAATTTGTTGTAATGACGGAGTTGACTCATTCGGAATGTTTGTCTCCCGATGACTCCGCAGCTAGCAGCTCAGTCGGAACGCCAAGCCATTGCGCGGCTTCTTCGCGATCTTGGAATACGTTCTCATAGGATTGCGGCTTGTTCAGATCGGCGAATAGGCAACTCGATCACGAAGGTTGCGCCTTTCCCCAGTCCTTCGCTATGCGCACGAATAGTGCCGGAATGCATTTCGACGATTGCTTTACTGATCGCGAGACCGAGTCCCAGTCCTTCGCTTTGCGAATCGGCTTGTTCGAAGGCGTAGAAGACTTTTTCTACAAAATCTGGCTCGATACCGATGCCATTGTCGCTGATCTCGATGGTGATCCTTCTTGGGCTAGGATTGTACGACCGCACAGAAACCGTGCCATTTTCGGGAGTGAATTTGCACGCGTTGTGCAACACGCTCCAGAAAACTTGCTGCAAGCGGGGCGCATCGGCGATCAACTCGTGCCGCGAAGCCTCCAGGGCAACGAAAGGCGTGAGATGTCGTTGTTCAATGTCGCTGCGCACGATCTCCAGCGCAGACTGCAGGAGCTCATGCGCGTCGGCCTTGCGCAATTGCAATGTCAATTTTCCGCGCGCGATCCGGCTAAGATCGAGCACGTCTTCGATCAAGCGCATCTCAAGTTCGAGATTGCCGCGGACCATTTTTAATCCTTGCTGTACGTCCGGCCGGAGGTCGGATTGTTCGGCAATTCTGCCGGCCCAGGTGAGGACCGGCGTAAGCGGCGCGCGCAACTTGTCACTTAACAGTCCGAGGAATCGATCTTTTACCGTACTTGCCGCGCCTGCGTTTTCCTTTTCACGTTGCAACTCCTGGACGATTCTGCCTCGCGCGATGAAGAGGCCGATCTGGCTGCCGAGTGCCTCAACCATCTGAAGCAAATCGTCATCGGGCTCGACCACGTTGTGACTAAACAACTCCATTATGCCGTCGATCTCGCCTTGAAAGAAAAGGGGGAAAGCAAATCCACCGTGCAGATCCGCCGCTGCCGCATACGGAGCTCGGGGAAAATTTGGATCGCGGGTAACGTCGTAGACCCATGTTGGTTTCTTTGAATTCCAAACACGCCCGGGCAGGCCCTGGCCTTCGGGAAGGGTAATTACGAGAGATAGATCAGAGAACTTCTTCACTCGCTCTGACGCCTCATGCCACACGTTCCGGCAGCGCAAGCCGCCGGCTGCCTCGTCGTAAGTCCAGATTGCAGCGAATGCCCAATCTCCACTGGAGGCCATTGCTTCCAAAAGTTCGGTGGCCACTTCGGCTAGCGTCCATGAGGCAGCGAGCAGGTTTGTAACCGCGTACTGGGTGGTGCGTCTGCGTTCGGTCCGAATACGTTCGGTTATGTCACGCGCAATTTTTGACGCGCCGATAATGTTCCCGGTCTCATCTTTGATTGGCCAGACTGCCAGCGAAACGTTTAGCGCGGTGCCGTCCTTGGGGACGTAAACCGTCTCGTAATGAAGGACACGCTCGCCTTGGCGAAGCCGTTCGATAATTCTCAGTTCTTCATTGTGGCGATCGGGCGGAACCAGAACTGTGATCGGTTTGCCGATAATTTCATCAGCGCTGTAGCCAAAAAGCCGTTCCGCTTCCTTATTCCAACTGGTGACTAATTCATCGAGATCTTTGCTTATGATCGCATCACCCGAAGACTCAATGATCGCGGCCAACCGACGATTAGTTTCTTCAGCGCGTTTTCGCTCGGTGATGTCGCGTAAGTAGGCCGTGAAAATCGGGGACCCATTGACCTGGGTTGCGTTGATCGCAAGCGCTACCACAATCTCGCTACCATCCCGACGCAGCGCCTCGATTTCGATTAGCTTTCCAATCAACGGGCCTTCGCCAGTTTTTACATAACGAGCCAGCCCTTGTCGGTGTCGCTCCCGAAGCCTTGGCGGGATAATCAGTTCAGCGAGCTCTTTGCCAACTGCCTCACTACGACTAAAGCCGAATACCCGCTCCGACGCCGGATTGAACTCCTGCACGCGCCCACTCGCATCCATGGTGATAATGCAATCGAGCGCCGAGTCGAGGAAAGTGCGGCTCAGCGCCTCCAGTGTTTCAGCTGGATCCAGCATTCTGTCTCGCTGCTGTGGCTTAGGTGACACCGGGTACGTGCCTCATAGAACGCGATCGATAAAATGAACGAGAAGAATCCAGCGTAGAGGGTTGTTCATTCTCTGAAACTCCTCGGGCTGTTTTGCATTTGCCATGGGTCGGAACAACGGCAGTGCTACCTCCTCTAAATTATGCCGATGCTACCTCCGCATTTTTAGAGATTACAAGTCTGTAATTGTTACAATCGCATTACGACTGTTATTGGACGACAGGACGTTTTCATTTCACAGTGGGCGGGAAAATCGTTTTCCAATCGTCCTTCATGCTCACGACGGTCCAGCTTTTGGCGACGGCTTCGTCCCAGGCTTTGTCGAGCTTGCCGATGTCAGACTTGCGATCGTAGGCCCACTCGCGCTCCGCGTCGTCGTGATGGACGAGAGCCATGAAACGTGGGCCGTTTCCCGCAGCCGTCCATTCGAGCATCTGCTTATCGCCGTCCGAATTGCCAAAGGCGAAGATGGGCCGGCGGCCGATGAACGTGTTGATTCCCTCCGCTTTGCCCGGCCCATCATCGATGAACAAGAGCTTCGCCTCGCGCAGGAGCTCGGGTTTTCCATCAGCGGCGAACTGATATCTGGTGATGGCCGAGGAGCCCACCACTTGCTCGGGTGGAATGCCGTAGCTCTTGTTGGTGAATACTCGCATGAACTCCACGCCGCCGCCCGAGACGATAAAGGTCTTGAAGCCGTTGGCGCGTAGATAGGCGAGCAGCTCCAGCATGGGTTGATAAACGAGATCTGTGTAGGGCCGGTTGAAGCGCGGATGGCGGGCGGTCGCGAACCATTGAGCGACGATTCTGGCAAATTCCTCGGTGCTCATGCCGCTATGGCTCACCGCCATGATCTGCATGAGGCCCTTTTGACCCGAAGCGAGCAGCGCCTTCTTGTCGCCTGAAAGCACAGCCGCGAATGGCTGCTGCTTTTTCCATTCCGGATGCTGCGGGGCAAGTGCCTTTACCCGATCAATGGCGAAGGCGAATTGGAAATAGATGGGCTGTTCGGCCCAGAGCGTCCCATCGTTGTCAAAGGTCGCAATCCGCTCCTCAAGCCTAACGAAATCAGGCGAGCCTTCCTTCGTTACTTTTTCAACGAACGCGACGATCGCTTTCTTCGGCGCCGTGTCGTTCCACGAAGGCAGCGGGTCCTGCGCATGCAGCGTTCCAAATGCAAGGCATAATGTGGAAACGAAGAACTGAGATGTTCCAGTTTTCACACTTCAGTTGGCGTTCGCCACGAACTCGACGATTCGCTTTGGCCCGCTATGTCGTTCTATGACCGCAGCGGTCGTCCGTCAACCGGCGATTCGAGCATGAAGCCGCGTTTAAACATCGAACGCTCAACATCCAACACCCAATCCTCAACTGGCGCCTTCTGAACTGGAAATTGGAAGTTGGACGCGTGCTCGCGATTTATCGGAGTTGAGCGTTTGCGCCTTGAAGTGCCAGGGAGGGGACTCGAACCCCTAAGGATTTCTCCACCAGATCCTAAGTCTGGCGCGTCTGCCAATTTCGCCACCCTGGCTTTTCAACCGATCGAACAGGAATGTGCGCAGTTTACGCTCGCGCCGGCTTCCCGCAATGGCCTTGAATAGCTCAACCGACACAGCACCATTGCGCTGTTTCACAAACGACGTGGCTGCCGAGCGCGATGACCGAAGCTCGAATAACAGCTAGAGTCGGCACCGGTTGCGGAGACAGCAGCCAATGGTACCGAGGCTAAACCCATTGATGAATAGGTAGCTTCGCCGCGGTCGTCCAGCGCATATCTCGCAATGAAGTAGTTTGCGGCTTTGTGACTTCATAACTTTTTTGCTTTCAAACCGCTGGCCGCACGTATAGATGAATTTTTGTCGATCTGCATGTAGGACTTTCGTCCAATGGAACTGGCCGGAGGCAAGTCCATACTTTGCGGCGGCGAAATAATAATCAAAGGAAAATAATCAAAGGAGACACACTATGAACAATGTAAAGAAAATCGGGATTCTGCTTCTTGTGCTTGGCGTGATAACGGGATTTACGCAGGCGGCTACTCATCACTCCGGGCCAGACGCAACTTTGCGGCTGAGCGGGGGTTCATTCGCCGCTGGAATCGGTTTCAGTTGGGGGTCAGGGACGCTCACTTACAAGGGCAAAAACTATCCGGTGAAGGTAAACGGACTGTCGGTAGGCAAAGTCGGGATTACCAGCTCTTCTGCTTACGGCGAGGTTTTCAATCTGAAGCATCTTCAAGATTTCAACGGTCATTATAATGTCGGTGCCGCGGGCACGCGCGGGGTGACTCTTGGCAGTGGGAAAAGTGGCACCCTCATGGCAAATCCGGCCGGTGTGATAGTCCGCATTTCCTCCACGCAAAAAGGCGTCAATGTCAACGCGACCGGCGGCGGCGTTGACATGCAAATCCAGAGATAAGCACGCGCAGCCTCGCAGAGTTGCCTGCCGAACAACTGAGCGTGCCGTCGATCCGACGGCGCGCAAAGTTTTGTCAATTAAGTGAAATAACTGATCAATACACTTTCCGCTGCGGGGGAGGCGACGTTAGACCTTCGTCCCATATGCAGATCGCTGCGGAGGCGTTGTTAATTACGGGTGAATCGCGATTGCCCGATCACCGCGCATGCCTCATCCGCCGCTTTTGGTGAAATTCCAAACGCAAAATTAACATCGGCGACATCGCCATCGGCGTGGGTGCGCGGTCCAGTTTGGGATGGATTCTGGATGCTTAGCGCGCTTTGGCTAGCCCCGATCATCCTATGGCTCGCCCATGGGTATTCGAATCCGGAGTCGAGTCCGCTCGATCTGCTTTACTTCGGTTTAACCGCGCTCTTTTGGATTGGTCACCGGTTGTCCAGCACATATCTCGCCTATTGCACCGAAGCGTACAAACCGCTCTTACGCGCGCAGCCGATCCGGTTCGTCATACTCCCGCTTGTCGTAACGGCACTATGTTTCGCTTTATTTCTCCCGGCGGATTCGGCGTTGCCATGGACGCGAGAGGAGCGACTTATTGGACTCGCCGTCGTCGATTATGCCTGGCTCACCTATCATTTCGCAGCGCAGCATTTCGGTGCTCTTTCACTCTACCGTGCACGTGCAGAGCGCGGCTGGTGCATTCAGACCAGGCGCCTGGATCGTTTTTTCGCGCTGACAGTAGGCGGCGTGCTTGTTTTCGCAGCAGACATTCTCGCCGGAGCGGTCGCCTATCAGGACCAGTGGATCGATCGATGGTTGTTCCCCGCGTGGATTGTGTCGGCGCAGAGCGGAATTCGCGGTGGTGCGACCCTGGCGCTGTTTATCGCGACAGCGGTGATGTTATTTGCAGAGGCGCGTGCGCCGCGGTTGTCGTTGCCGCGCGTGTTGTACATTATCGGAATCGCGGTGATGGTTGGCATCTCTCTTCGTCCCCGGAGTTTGTTTCTCTTCCTGGTGATCTGGACATCCCAGCACTGGATTCTCGCCACGGGCTTGGCCTCGCAAACACCGAGTGCGGAGCTGGCTCCGAGGAAGGGTGTTGTGCGTAACGTTTTCCACAAATTGAACATCCGCTCATGGGCGGTCGTGCTATTCCTAATGTTGTTATCGTTAGTGTTGTTACCTTTGTTCGAGGTAGAAGCAAACAGGGAAGGAGGCACATATTACGGTGACCGGATCTTTGGCGCGTTTGCGACGCAATTACGGACTTCCTCTTGGGTACCTGCGTTGGTGGCTCTGGGCTTTGCCACGGGATTCATTCATTACTTGCTTGATCGAAGCGTCTATCGAATGTCCGACCCGCAAGTGCGCGGGCTACTTGCCAAGCCGAGTAGGGTTTCCCGCGTTTAGTTGGCGAAGACGGTTGAATCCAGGATCGGCTTACGAATAGCCGGCTGGTCGGTGACAATAACTGTTGTGCCCGGTGTAATCGCATCGGCTAGCTTGATGGCGAACTCCGGATTGAAACGTAGCCGCGATGCAAGATCATCCGCATCGACCTGAGGGCTGTTGTCGTCGCTCGTCACGCGCATCCACCTCCGGGCCTCGCGTCCCGGCGCGAGCTGGCTCGGTTTTCCGGTGCTGCCTTCAAGCAGAGTGAAGACATGGCTGCCAAGCCGGCCCCGTCCCGCAATCTCTAGTGCGCCGCGTCCGATCGGGTTGCCATTACGGTAGACGTAGAGAGCGCGGTCCGCGGCGCTAACAACAATTGTGATCGGCCCGCTCTCGCTGCGTTCTGGACGCCAATCGTAGTCGTTAGCAGCCAGCGGGCGGAGCATTTCCGGGCTGAGATCTTTCGGGGCCAACATTAAACCGGGGTTCGCGGCAAGGTGCGGCTGTGGTGTTTTGCCGTCACCTACGACGACCGTGCCGCCTTTCGCGGTCGCGCTGAAAAGCAATTGTGAGAAATCGAACGGAAGTCGGATGCAACCGTGGCTGGCAGGATAGCCGGGCAACTGACCTGAGTGCATAGCGATGCCGGTCCACGTCAGCCGTTGCATGTTAGGCATGGGCGCGTTGTTGTACTTTTTGGAGTAATGCTCCCGCTTCTTCTCAAGAATCGTGAATACACCGGGGGGCGTGGACCTCCCCTTCGAGCCGGTGCTCACGGTAGAGCGGCCGATCAAAATCCCGTTGCGATAAACGTGCATCGTCTGTAGCGGCAGGCTGACGAGAACGACTACCGGACCCTCCGGAGACAGTTGAGGATTCCACCAGTACTCGCCCGGCTTGAGCGATGCGGTTGGTTTGCCGGTGGGAGTCCCCTTGGTGTGCAATGAGGGCCTTTCCACAGCATAAGAGATAGTCAGCAGCGCAGTGGTAACGACAACGAAAGATACAAACTTCATGAGCTACTCAAAAAAGTGAACTGTAGTCGTAGCAGAAACCCTCTTGAAGTCGAATAAGACTTTCGTCTAACTTAGGGCTATCGCATCGGTCGCCCTTTCTAAAATCTACGCGCTTAGATTGCTCAGGAATCCTCGCTTGTTTACTTTGCTTCGCACCCGGGCAACGTCTGCGATGCATCCGATCGCCAAAGCGGTCCAACCCGTTTGATGGCTCGCGCCGAGTCCCTGGCCGGTTTCGCCGTGAAAATATTCGTGAAAGAGCACAAGGTCGCGCCAGTACGGGTCGTTGACGAAGCGCGAGTCGCCGCCGTGGCAAGGGCGACGCCCGCTGGCGTCGGTGAGAAAGATGCTGGCGAGGCGCGAGCTAAGTTCAAGGGCGACCTGGCGGAGGTTCATCATGCGCCCCGATCGGGTGGGGCATTCGACCTGGAAGCTGTCTCCATAGAAATGGTGGTAGCGTTCGAGGGCTTCTACGATGAGGAAGTTTATCGGGAACCAGATCGGCCCACGCCAGTTCGAGTTGCCGCCGAAGAGGCCAGTAGTGGATTCGCCGGGGTCATAGTCGATGCGGTGCTCGACTCCACCAGCGTTGACAACATACGGGTTATTTTGGTGAAACTTCGAAACGGAGCGCAGCCCGTACGGAGAGAGGAATTCATTTTCATCGAGCATGTATTTGAGCACTCGTTCCAATCGCGTGCGCGACGGGATCGCGAGCAAACGGTGGTTCTGCCTTGCTTCACAGTGGCTGATGGTTTGCGCGAGATCGGGGCGATGTTTCACGAACCATTGTAGACGTTTGTAAAAGCCGGGTAGTTTCGTAATGGTTTCTTCCTCGAGAATTTCGGCCGCGATCAGCGGCAGCAAACCAACGACCGATCGCGTATATAGCGGAATGACACGTCCATCGGTCCACACTTGATCGTAGTAGAAGCCATGCTCTTCGTTCCAAAGTCCGGTGCCACCCAGGTGATTCATCGCGTCGGCTATTTGCACATAGTGTTCAAAAAACTTGGAGGCCATGTCCTCGTAGGCGGGGTGCGTGCGGGAGTCCTCATCCTTTGCTAGTTCAAGTGCAATGCTGAGCATGGTCCCGCAATAGAAAGCCATCCAGGCTGTGCCATCAGCCTGGCGGAGTGTGTCGCCGTTAGGTAACGGCTGCGAGCGATCGAAGACCCCGATGTTATCAAGGCCGAGGAAGCCGCCGGAAAAGAGATTCTCACCGGTAGCGTCTTTGCGATTTACCCACCATGTAAAGTTGAGGAGCAATTTTTGAAAGACGCTTTCTAGAAAATCGCGGTCGCGTTCGCCGCTTCGGGCGGAAACTTTATAGACACGCCAGGCCGCCCAGGCATGCACCGGCGGATTCACATCGCCGAACCTGAATTCATAAGCGGGCATCTGGCCGTTGGGATGCATGTACCATTCGCGCAGGAACAGGATGAGTTGTTCCTTGGCGTATTGCGGGTCCACATAAGAAATCGGCAGTACATGAAAGGCTGAGTCCCAAACGGCGAACCAAGGGTACTCCCACTTATCAGGCATTGAGAGCACATCGCGGCTATAGAGATGCTTCCAATTATGATTGCGCCCCTCGAGTCGTCTGGCAGGCGGCTGGGGCATCGCCGGGTCGCCCTTCAACCACTCATCGATGACGTAGTGATAAAACTGCTTGCTCCAGAGAAGGCCGGCTGCGGCTTGCCGAATCACACCTCGCTCCGCTTCGTTGAGTGGCGCTATTGTGATCGCGCGATAAAAATCATCTGCTTCCGCGATCCGTGTTGCAAAGGTTGTCTCGAACAAAGGTCCGAGTGGATCCGCAAGTGTTTCCTTTTCCGCAAACAATCGCAAAGAAACCGTATGCGCAGCGCCGGCGGGAAGCCGTAGCACGTAGTGAAGTGCCGCCTTTGTGCCGATGCCTGCAGGATTGACGGCATTTGTACTGCCGCCGACTACATATTCGTGGAAAGCGTCCTTCACAAAAGCGTGTTTGTCTCCGCTGTTCCACAAGCGACGTGTGTTACTCTCGTTCTCAGTGAAAAGCGGTCTCGGAAGTTGGCCAACCGGATCGCATCCGGAACGCAGAAAGAAGCGGCCCAGCATCGGGTGGTTGAGCAAAAGGCAGTTTCTGTCCTGTGTAATAGACGGTTTCGTAGTTACGCTTTCGCCCGTGCGTCCCCAAGACCATTGGTTACGAAACCAGGTGGTAGGCAGTAAGTGCAGCGTCGCTGCTTCCGGCCCGCGATTGGCCACAGTGATTCGAATAAGAATGTCGTTAGGCGACGCTTTCGCGTATTCGGCGAAGATGTCGAAGTAGCGGTTCTCGTTAAAGACGCCGGTATCGACTAACTCAAACTCCGGATCGCGTTTACCTCGCCGCCGGTTCTCCTCCTCTAACCAGACATATGGAAATGCAGCCTGCGGATACTTGTACAGCGCCTTCGCGTATGAGTATGTTGGAGTGGCGTCGAGGTAGAAATATTGCTCCTTCACATCTTCGCCGTGATTCCCCTGGGGATTTGTTAGGCCAAACAGCCGCTCTTTAAGTATCGGATCCTTTTCATTCCACAGTGCCAATGCGAAGCAGAGTCTGCATCCGCGATCAGTGATGCCGAGCAAGCCATCTTCGCCCCAGCGATAAGCCCGGCTGCGTGCGTGGTC
>WNFO01017466.1_pt1 | contig 10103 bp, 10 predicted proteins | sample 5400251 | NCBI WGS metagenome assembly WNFO01 (sample SAMN13153354, study PRJNA577476) | soil metagenome | isolation source: 100 cm saprolite under Madrone tree | place: USA:California | collected 2016-06-14
GTGCTCCTGTACTGGCGTCTCAGTCATCGCGCCCAGAACGTTTTCCTCCTGCTCGCTAGCTACTTTTTCTACGGCTGGTGGGATTGGCGTTTCCTCGCACTCATGATTGGCAGCACCACCGTGGATTTTCTGATCGCGCAGAAAATTGCGCCCGCCCGTTCGGACCTTAACAGGAAGAAGTGGTTTATTTTCTCCCTCGTTTTGAATTTCACGATTCTCGGGGTCTTCAAATACTTCGATTTCTTCGCGGGGTCTTTCTTGGGCGCCCTGGACAGGTTAGGTGTTCACAATATTCCGCTGCCGTTGATTCGCATTCTCCTTCCACCGGGCATTTCGTTTTACACCTTTCAGGAAGTCGCCTACATCGTGGATGTATATAAAGGCAGGATTGAGGCTTCCAGATCTTTCTTCGACTATGGACTCTTCATCAGCCTGTTCCCTCATTTGATTGCCGGCCCGATACAAAGGCCGGCGCATCTGCTTCCGCAGGTCCAGAAGGAACGCACTTTCGACGCAGATCGATTTTTCGATGGCATGATGCTGATTTTCTCGGGTCTCATCCGCAAGTGTGTGGTCGCGGACAATTGTGCGGTTCTGGCAAATGCAGTCTTTGGCGGGCAATTCGGCCCCTCAAACTTCTGGCTTGTACTTCTCGGAACCTACGCATTCACCTGGCAAGTCTACGGGGATTTCAGCGGTTACAGCGATATTGCCCGCGGCAGCGCTCAACTCCTGGGCTTCCACTTTATGCTCAATTTCCGCCAGCCTTTCCTCGCCAATCGTCTTCAGGATTTCTGGCGCCGCTGGCATATCAGCCTGAGCACCTGGCTCCGCGATTACTTATACATTCCCCTCGGCGGAAGCGCGCATGGGCAATGGAAAACCGCGCGTAATCTCTTCATCACCATGGTTCTCGCCGGACTCTGGCACGGCGCAAATTGGACCTTTGTCGTCTTTGGCGCGATCCATGGTGTGGTGTTGGCTGTCGAGCGGCACTTTTTCCCTGCCAAATCCAAATCTGGAGGCGCAGATCTTCCCCAGCGCTCCGCCGGTTTCTTCTCCCTTTGGGCGCAGAGAATTCTCACTTTCAACGTCCTTTGCCTGAGCCTGGCTTTTTTCCGGGCGACCTCTCTCACTGCTGCGGTACAACTACTCGCAGGGTTGTCCAATTTCGCCTGGCGGAGTGAATACGCTTCAGCGTTCTTCATGCTCTGCCTTTTTTCTATCCCTCTGTTCGTTGTGGACCTGTTGCTGGAAGCCAGCAACCACGAATACCCATTCGCAACTTCGCCTTATGCCGTTCGAACCGCCCTCGCTGCCGCCGCACTTCTCGTGCTGACGCTTTTTTCGGGGAGCAATCTCAATGCCTTCGTCTACTTCCAGTTCTAAGCCCGGCGCCCTCTTCCACGCCAAACTCCTGGTCGGAATCTGTGCTCTGTTCATGTTTGCTTTCGAATTCTTTAGTGATTTTCTGCTCAAACACCACTCCGAAACCTATGCTCGCGTTTCCCGACAATACGCCGAAGCCGTCAAGATGCGCCCCGCAAAACCCGGCGAGCCGACCTCGGTTCTAATGGTAGGCAACTCTCTGCTACAAGAGGGAGTCGATCTTGACCGATTGAAGAATTTGACGTCCGGTCAGATGCGCATCTACCCCATCTTTCTCGAAGCCACCGGCTTCTATGACTGGTTCTACGGGTTGCAGCGCTTGTTTCGGGAAGGATCAAGACCGCAGGTTGTGGTTCTGGGTGTTGGAGTGAATAGCTTCGTCGCAAACAGCGTGCGCCAGGACTATGTCCCATTGATGCTATTTGATATGCGAGACTCCCTCGGTGTGGCGTCCGATCTTAAGATGGACCGGACTGCCACCAGTAACCTTTTATTGGCTCATTCGAGTGTCTTCTGGGATACACGCACCGTCCTTCGAACGCAGATTCTCCGTCACGCTGTTCCACATTACACAGAGCTCGTCTTGCTCCTGAAGCCGCAGCCTGCCATTCCGCCGCCCCACCAATTCCAGACCATAGCGAATTCTCGGTTGGAGCAGCTTCGTGAACTATGCCAGGCGCACGGCGCCAAGCTGATTATTCTCGTTCCGCCAACGCCATCTTCAGAGGATGGCGTCAGGGAATTGACCATCGCCTCGCAAAAGGCCGGAGTGGATACATTGGTGCCGATCGATCCCACAGCTCTTTCCGCTAAGTATTACGAGGCCGATGAACTGCATCTCAACTCTGAAGGTGCCGCGCTCTTCACTTCAGCATTGGCAACCTTCCTTCCTCAAACCATTGCTCGCAAATCGATGGTCTCGCACGACTAGCGATGCGAAGTACCTCTTCGGAATCCCGTCTAAGCTCTTTTTTCTTCTGATCGGATTTTGTAAATATCTTGCAACCCGCGCACTGACCATCTGCTAAAGATACGTGGATGTCCATAGCCTTTGAGGATGCGACAAATGTCTTGTCGGAGTCGATGTATCGTTCCCTCTCAGCTGCCGGTCAAGTTTTTCAGCGTGTTCGAGTCGTTAGTAGAGGCAGGTTGAAAACTCCGTCTGGCGAAACCCAATTTACCGGTGGCCACCACCAAATGATCTACTGTCGCCACTGCTTCCACGAGTGCGAGATCATCAATAAACTTGAGGACTTGTAGTTCAATTTCCATTCTGTCTCCTGGAACTACCGGGACCAGGAACCTCATGTTATTGATGGAGCCCAGCACCAGGAACTCTCCTGGTCGCATTCCGGTTCCGGTCGTCTTTGAGAAGAGAATGGAAGCCGATTGGCCGATTGCCTCTACAATCAGCGTTCCTGGCATCACGGCATGCTCGGGGAAATGACCCAGAAACTGGATCTCGTTCCCCGTAACATTCTTTGTCGTTCGGATGCTTTTCCCCGGCTCCAGCGAGGTGACACTATCGACCATTATCATGGGAAAACGCTGCTTTAGAGCCGCTCGCACTTCCTCAAAATTCATCAAAGCCGCGGCCATCTCTTAATTATCCTTCCTTGCGAACCTGCTTGACGAATATGCCCCAACGCATCTCGAACACAAACGCGCGCAGGCCGCGCCGGGCGGTAGGCAAGCTGGATTCGAATCGAGCGATTGAGACAGCAAGGGTTTTCGCATATGTCCTAACGCGACCGCAGAATCATCGCGGTAGCACGTGGCAAGAATCGCGAGCCGGAAGGAGCCGTGCCGGCGTCGGAAACGAGTCGTGTCACCCGCAGGCCCGCAGCCTCCGCCATTTGAATGGGCTGGCTTTCTTGGTTGTATTCAAAGACGTGATCTCTCTGTGGGGACTCGATGGCCGTGCTGAAGAACACCAGTCCATCTTGTGAAGCCCGGTGAGAAATCACCTTAAAAAGGGGCGTCGGATCAGTCAAGTGCTCGGCCAGCATTGCGGATATGATCCCTTGGTATTTTCCGTTGGTGCCCGGGCTGTCGGTTTTCAGTGCATCTTTGACCCCGAAGCTGACGCGACCTCCGTGTCCGGAGACGGCAACCTGAAGCCAGCTCGAGGACAGACGCGTTTCGAGGCAACCGCCTGAAGAACTCGTCCCGCAACATCGCGATATGCTCAATCATGGATGGCCAAAGTGCATAGATGAGAATGGCGGCCCACATGTAAGGCACTGCGTAGCCCTCATCCTCGTAAACGCCGGACATGATTTCCGGCATGCCTTCAGGAGTGTATCTGCCGGCGCGCTCGTAAACCTTCTGGGCCTGGGCAACGCCGAAGCAATATCGCGCATACCCGCACGCGGCATCGTCGAATACCTTGTCGCCGTAGGCTGCCTGCGCCCAGCGTGCCAGCGGGTTCAACAACCACGAGCACAGTTCCTTGTTCGCCTCGAAGGTTGCCCGTGCACCGGCCGCCAACGGCTTGGCTTTCCGATCCAGGGCCCCCAGAAATAGTTCCGCATGCTCCATTTTGACACTCCGCTTATTTCATTCCTGTGAAGGTACATGGCGAACGAGACGCACCATCGGACGGATCAGATCGACTCCATCCCAGGGAGAGCTGAAAAGATGCATCCGGCCCATCTTCACCACCCTATCGACGCCGTTGCGCCCTGCGGCTTGGGCGAGCTTCTCCTCCTTCTCGGCGGATTTCACCGCCAGCCCCAGAGTTTGCACCGTTCCATCAAACTTCGATATGACTTCCGAGAGGTCATCCACCAGAAGTACGCTGAGCGTTCGACCCTGCGCCGGTTTTGGTATTTCGGTGCCCCTCCCCAACAGGATGGTCCAATCCGGTGAGGCGGGAAACACGGCGCGGTTCCCAGTATCTTCAAGAAGCCACAACGCACGGGCCAGACAAATCCCGGAGGTCAACGAGGGTTCGATTTGGCGGCGCGGATGCGCGCGGTTCTCCTCCTCAAGAGCCTGCCTCAAATCGTTCACGAACTCATCGGGATCGCATCCGGAACCCTGTTCCAGAAATAGTGCTTGGGGCGAAGAGCAGGCTTGTTGCTCGAACTGCCATACGTCGCGTGCAATGCGCCGGCACCAGGGCAACCATTCAGCCCGATCGCGCCACGTCTCGGCGTCCATGGCCGCTATGGAGAGCCGTGGGCCAAAGACCGCGACACGGGCCCAATGAGGAAACGGAAGGCTACGCACGTGTGAGACCGCCTCCGCACCGCCCCAAATCATGGCACCGTCCACGGCCTGCGCCATTGCTTCGTGCATATCGGCGCGCGAATGATCGAAACTCACCATGAAAGTGCGTTCGGTCAGCAAGCCATTTCGATCGACTTCCTGCAGCTTCTCCATGATCTGGTGTGTTATCTCGAGCAAGCCGCTTGGTACGCGGACTAAGCAGCAATTGCCTCCGAGCAAGGCGCACGTAAGAGACAGGACCGGCTGGAGATCAACATTCCCAGCCGGCCAATGACCGACTACTCCCAGCGGAAATGCGCGCAGTCTTGCATGTCCGTCTCTACGCCAACCGCCGCTCAGAAAATCCGGGCCTAGCTCGCGGAGAAGAACCGGCCCCAAGGTGCCCCGGCGGAGCCACAGCCGGAGAAACGGTAGCCCTGGAATTTCGCGCAACTCGCGGCCGTCCAGTGCCGCGGCCCACCGCTCAAAAATATCCAGGATTGTCTGAGGAGCGATCTCCTCTTGCCGTGCAATCTCCCGAAGCTGCCGCGCCGCACAAGTAATTTCTTGGGGGGAATGCACCGCCGGGTTCAGCATCAAGTCATTCATGCGAGCCATTCCCTTGCGCCTGTTGGTAGCGAGTGGTTTCCAGGTTGCCGCATCCCCGGACCTCTGCCTTGGGCACTCTTCCCGCGAAGCGGAAGCTGGTGCCGCGCCTTCCGCAGGGGCACTCGTCATAGTCGATGACTTCGGCCATATCATCCGTGAGCACCAGGAACCCCGGGAAACTGGTGGGCAGCACGCTGCAAACCTGGACCATGCCTTGTTGTCCGGCTGCAACGGGCTCAAGCGTCAGTGGATTTCTCACGACAACCTCGGCAAAGGCTGGCACGTGCTTGTTGCCGTGCGCACAATCCGGATAGACGACGCCGACATTCTCGACCATGCCGTAAAAGTCGATGACACGGTGGGCCGAACAGCCAAACACCGATGCCACTCCTTCGTTGAATACATCCTTGGTGACTGCTTCCCGCTGCAAACGCTTCCATCCACCACTGTGCAGAAGGCGTATGTTGGGAATATCGAGGGTGATGCCCTGGCGTTGCAGGGGCTGCACAAGCTGCGTCCAAACTACGTAGGTAAAGCCATAAGCCAAAACCTCGGCCTCTCCCCACTTGGCAGCACAATCGAGAAGTTTCTGGAGATCGAGATTCGTATTTCCGTCCGGATCACGGCGCAAACAGCAGACCGTCTCGGTCGCAAAAGATCCTAATCCTTGAATGGCGGCTCCACGTGCACCCAGCTCACCCTGTGTAGGTACGTTTTCCGGCGTGTCGATCACCAGGTAAGGCCTGCGCGCCGGCCCGATGAAATCCTTGATGATCGCGGTGACGCCCTTTGTCATCCGCTTGGCAGTTTCGGCATCGAGAACTACACGGCTGGGCACTTGACCAGTAGTCGCACTGGACGTGAGAGTGCGCTTGATCTCGATGGCGTCAACCAATGCCAGGGGTGGATTCGACTTGAAGGCCCCGACCGGCACGTATGGCAAGTCGGCAAGCGTGTCCGCGGCATGAAAATGGACAGGCCAGTGTTCCACGTAGTTGCGAAACCCCCTATTCCGCTCGCAGGCGTAAGCGAGTTCCTTCTTTAGCAGGGCGAGCAGGGAGCCGTGTCGCTCCTTGGGATCCAGGCCGTAAAGCGGCGCCGTCAGTTGGCTCTCGATCCCTTGCGCGATTTCCACTGGTGCGCTCATGCCATCATCCGTAACTGAGATCGGGCAATCTTGCCGTTTTCCGTTTTGGGCAATTCCGGGACCACTCTCACTGAGGCACACGTCCATTGGGCGGGTAGTGCACGCCGAACCTTTTCGACCACAATGTTGGCTGCGTCGTCCGCAACGATGAAAAGTGCGAGCGCTTCTCCAGCTTCTGGATGCTGTGTCGCAGTGGCAGCGCACTCGCAAACGCCGGGGATGGCCGCTACCTTTCCTTCCACTTCACCGAAGCTGACTCGGACGCCGCGCATCTTTATGAACTCACTGGTGCGGCCCTTGATCCACAGATACCCGTCTTCGTCACGGCAGGCGAAGTCGCCCGTCTTGAGCCAGCCGCCGCCAAACTTGCGCTCCGTTGCTTCGGGGTCATCGAAGTATCCGGAGCAGACCGACGGGCCACGCACCTGGACCTCGCCGGTTTGCCCTGCCGCCAATTCGCGACCTTCGTCATCAACGATACGAATCACCAGATTGTCCATCGGCAGACCAACACTGCCGAGTTTTTGGCCCAAGCGATCGGGCGGCAGAGAAGAAATCCGGGCGGTGGCCTCGGTCTGGCCGTACATGACAAAGAACTCTGCCGTTGGCGCGAAGTCGGAAATCTCCTTGACGCCTTCGGGGGCAAGCGCGCCCCCAGCTTGGAGGAAACGCCGCAGTCCGAGCACCGGGATTGACCTTATGTTGGAGCGCCGAAGGAGGATGTTATACACCGCTGGCACACCGGCGAACGTAGTACAACCGTATCTATTGATCGCGTGCAAGACTTTGTCAGGGAACATGAACCTTGAGTCGAACACAACTCCACCTCCCTGATACAGATGGGAGTGCATGACGCTTGCGCCAAAGCAGTAACTCACTGGCATGATCAGCATGGCCTTTTCGTCCGTCCCCAGACGCTGGTTTCGGACAATAGCCTCCGTGTTCGCACTCAAGTTGCCATGGCTGACCATCACCAGCCGCGGCACTCCAGTGGAGCCCGAGGTGGGCATCAAGACCGCGAGGTCTTCTTCCGCACACGGCGCGGGTCGGAGCGAGTCCGCGGGGCGAGGGTCGAAACTGCCCTCGATTTGTGCTACGCCATTCTTTCGTGCCCAATCGCAGCGGACCCCCTTGTCGACCCACACTGCTTTCGCGCGTGCCCTCGTCAAGAGGGTGTCGCCGGAAGTGGCAAGGGTACGCTCGTCCGCTAGCACGGGCACCAACCCGGCATACATTGCCCCTAAGTACGCCAACGTACTTGCGGGGCTCAGACCGCAACTGATCAGCACTCGGTCGCCGGTTTGTAAGCCAGCTGAGAGAAACCCAGTCGCGAAGCCGATGATCAGGCCGGAAACTTCTTCACCGGAAAGCGTTTGCCCGGTTGCAGCATCAACCAGATGGGAATTCTCTCCCAGCCGCCGTAGCAAACGGCCTGCGAAGTTCGAACCACTAGACACACGCACCTTGAACCTTGGCGAGCTTGGATTGAACGACCCTGCAGATCTCTTGCACGTTTTCCATCGCCATTAAATCATCTACGTCGAAACTGACCTCGAACGCGCTCTCGAGACTGCTGGCCAGCTCCACATGCCCCATGGAATCCCACGCGGGAATGTCGCTTGGGGTCGATTCCAGGGTGATGGCCTGCGAATCAATGTCGAACGTGGAGCTAAACGCCGCTTTTACTTTCGCCAACAGTTCTTCCATGATTGAATTTCCTTCCCTCTCCCATCGCTATGTTCTCTTGCCAGAATGGTTCTTTCTTGTGAGCTGCTTGATCTTTACGGAGAGGCACGGCGCGCTTGTATATTAGAAAGCGGCTTACGCTGAATGCTCGCACCTCCTTCCACCGATTGGTCACTCGGGTACACCACTGCGCCTGGAGATTGTCAGCCCAGTAAAATCCATATGCTTTTGTGTACCCTTTCGAACGCAGATCGAGCATCGCGCTATTCTGGAAAGCCGCGGATACGCCACCCTTTCTTTCAGTAGCCGCGACAAATATATCGAAGGTATATACTTCGCTTTTCTTCCAGCCTGTAAACCCGAATCGCTGGAGATCCTCATGCAAAACACGGGGGTCATCTGTAGCTTCTGAAACGTAGTGCCACGTATCGCCAACAACTAAATTCCCTCGAACAAGGGCGTATCCGCCAAGTCCGTGCTTAAGGTAAGTCAAGGCCTTTAGATATCTGTTACCGACAGAAAAGCGATAGGCACCTGAACTGAGCATGTCTTTGTCAATTTCAACTAGTTTGAGTCCTGCGCTCGCAAGCGGCTTCGAACGCTCCGTGAGCTCCGACAAGTCCTTTTCAACGACGACGGCCGTGCGCTTAAGAAACAATACTTCCTTAAAAAAGGAACTCCACCCGTTTGACCTGACAAGTTCAACGACTTGAGCGATGCGCATTCTGACGTCGTTCAGCATGGGGACCTGCTCCCATGCAACCACGCCGTGCAAATCAGCATGCGACATAGGCTCGCTGGACTTTCGCTCAATTTGCGGTGTCCTTGATAGTTGCTGAAACTAAGCCCTCCCCTGATCAAGCAGCACCCTTTTTTCTCTACGCCAAGCAAGGACTTGCCATGGCTTCGAATTGGAACCCCATGTCGCATGGCAGAGGCTCGGCGAGTCCATACCGCAGAAAAACGTTCTGCCCATCAAACGAAACTACGACACTCATATGCGGCTCCACTCGTCCGCCCTCATCGTTATACAACAAGTCGCGGACGCAGTACCTATCGTCCGGGAGGGGTCAAACAGCTTTAAGACAACTTACCTCCTTCGAGGTCCCAATTTCCCTCCTGAACGACCGCATCTTGGTGTGTCCTGCTATTGGGGTCAAGGCGGGTTTAACTGTAATCTCTAGTAGGGTAGTAACCCGATGTGCGCAAAATTGGGGCAGTCGTATTTCATCAGCAGTGTCGTGATTTACGAGACTCAAGTCTTGGTCTCGCCAACATCCTCGCCTCATCTTTACGGCGGGCTACACGCATTTGACACCAGACCTACTCTGTTACTGCCGGTCCAGGCGTTACGCAATCGGTTTACTGAGACAGCGAGTGCGAGGAAATTTTACTCTCAACCGTCAGCTATCATTGCTAGCTTCAACCTTTCAGAAGCCCTTTAGTGGAGTCCCCGTTGCCAGCCGTATATCTTTCCACGGTCCTTTTGCCCTTCTGCTCTAGGGGAATACCTTGCTGAGAATCGTCCACGAAGTGCTGAACTTTGCCAAATCCCCGAGGTTTTGGCAAGCAAGGGATGGCCACAATCTGGGATGCTAAGTATATTGCTATCTGTAAAATAGCGCTGCTCCGAGGTGGCCGCGTTGCCAGTGGGCTGCAAATTGCCCACAGACTCTTGATATTGCAACCCTGAGTCTGTCCCCACATGGCAAGTCAATACGAAAGGTCGGGTACCAGTACGGCAGAGGATTTTCACGTACTTTGCTACCAGCATCACACCGAGATGCTTGTAAGTCCCCCTACCGGGCCTGTGGCTAGACCGCTGTACGCCTGCCGGGAGCCCGCCTGTTTAGTCAGATACAATAGGTTGGATGGATACTCCATCGCCGCGGAAGACGCAAAGACTATCGAAGAAGAAAAGCCGCCTCGCGTCAACTGTCCCAACGATGGGCAACTCATGTATCTAGCCGAGGTCAGCCCCCAAAAAGGTTCCTTCCGCCTGTGGAAATGCCCGGAATGTAACCAGCGCCGCACGAACGAGGATATTTTGGGCGGGCTG
>WNFO01006817.1_pt1 | contig 10102 bp, 10 predicted proteins | sample 5400251 | NCBI WGS metagenome assembly WNFO01 (sample SAMN13153354, study PRJNA577476) | soil metagenome | isolation source: 100 cm saprolite under Madrone tree | place: USA:California | collected 2016-06-14
CGGCTCCTTCGAAGAAGGTGGAGGTTATGTCATAGAACACCAAGTCCGGGCGCAAGCTGAACAGATTCCGCAGTTCCAAGAAGACTTGCTTTTCGATGCGCGCTTTTTGTGCGCGCAGATCATCCAGACTTTGATACCACAGTCGCAACTGTTCAAAGTCCACCTTCACCCGGCGGGATTGCTTCCACACCGGCATCCAGCGACGGCCCTCAGCCGTGCACACGAAATAGTCTTCCAGCCATTGCGCCAGAGCGTGCTCACTGCCAGGACGAGTGAGGCGATTCGCCAGCAACGGGAAAATGCGTTCTGACAGCAGTTGTCCGTGGCGCCGCAACCGACGCTCCGCATCCAAAATGGTGCCCAGCGATAGATGGTTGAACAAGTGGCGCGCCACCAGGATGGGACCCCAAGTGGAGGCGCGCGGCGCGGAGACATCCTGGATCGGCACCCAGCGCGGAGCCTGGGTTTCGTCTTGCAGCAGGCGAATCAGTGCGTCCAGGTGGGGAGCCAGCTGATCTTTGCGTCCGAGATGGGCGACCACGCGCTGCTTGACTTTCTTGCCCTCGCGCACCGACTCGACCAGACGCAAGTACTGATGACGACCATTGGGGGCCTTGACCGAGCGAAGGAACATACGGCCTCCTGCGGCACTACATATATCGCAGGTTTACCCGCATATTCAATAGGAATGTGAGCACACTCGAACGATTATTTGTCACTACATTTTTTGGCTGCGAAGAGATCTAGCGTTGAAAACACGGAGCTTAGCGACTACGGACCTCCCAAAAGTGTCAAACATGCGCTAGGCCAGTCGCGTTTCCACGGCAAGGTAGCTGTTGTTATCAGGCCATAGATGGGATGAGAAGGTCGATCCCCGATCACGGATGGCGTTAAGCTACCAGTGATCAACGCACTCTACGGTGCAATCACAATGGATAAGGAGATCGACCTTGAAGAAGCATAACAATTCTGGAAAGAAGAGTGAACAGCCATCGAAGCGGGCGAAGTCGCGGGGCCCGGTGCAGCGGGATAGGAAGGAAGTGCTGGCGGAACTGGTGGGAAAGCTGAAGGAAAAGCTGGATCCGAAAAAGGTGACCGCAACCAGCGCCGGAGAAAAGCTTCAGAGTGGTGAGCTTCGCCCCAATCTCGACCGTCTGACGGTGGGCGTAGATCTGGGCGACCAATGGAGCCACTACTGCATTCTGGGTCTGGAGGGGGAAACGCTGGCGGAGGGACAGTTGCGTACGACGCAGCGGCACATTGCCGAATTCTTTCAGGCATTGAATGCGGCGCGAGTGGTTTTCGAGGTGGGGACACACTCTCCCTGGGTGCAGGAAGTCATCTGCGGTTGCGGACACGAAGTGCTGGTGGCCAACCCGCGGTTAATGGAAGGATCGAAGCGTTGCAAGCGCAAGAATGATCGAATCGATGCCAACAAGTTGGCGCGATTGGGACGCGTAGATCCGCAATCGTTGCACCCGATGCGGCACCGGAGTAAGGAAGTACGGCAGGACCTGGTGATGCTACGAGCCCGGGATGCGTTGGTGGCGGCGCGAACCGAGTTGATCAACGCCACGCGAGGACTGGTGAAGAGTTTGGGCACGCGGCTCCCCAAGTGTTCCAGCTCGAGCTTTGCACTGTCATCGATCATCTGAAAACGTAGTTTTCTGACATCCTCCTGAATTATCGGATATTTTCGGCCCTGATTACAAGCTTCCTTATCCTTAGGGGGACCTCCTCTTCGTGGGGCAGGGGTTTCTGCCTCGCGAGGCAGAGGAAAAGCACCCCACGGGATCGCGCCACTTGCGTACCTCCAAGTCAGTTTGTGGGCCTCTTGTCCTCGCCAAAGCGCTCCCCCCGGGTAGGCCAACCATGCGGCACCGTTCTCTCACGTCTTGCTGTTTCGGTAGCCGCAAGGAAGAGAAGGTTCCTCGCATGAAATTGGTCTTGCTTTCCCGATTCATCCTGGTGCAAATTTGGATCGATCCCGTAGAATCTTCCCCGGGGAGATTCCACGGTCACGAAAATAAGACAAGCTACGTTGCTGCCGGCCAGCAGATTCACGGTGACGGTGGGCGTTTTTTCATGCCCGGCAGTGCCAGGAAGGGGCACGGGGCGGGATAAGTTGGGATTTCGTGAATCTGAGATGGGCGTCCCCCCTTCCGCGTGATCTCGAACTCGAAGATGGCAAACTCGAAGCGTAGGCTCGCCGTGCCCGGCCCGGTCAGGGACTTTGTCGAACGACAGGCGACGGCTCCGCTCGAGAGGCTGTTCGAAGATCGTGGCCAATCTGTGTATCCCTACGCCGAATACTGGCAAAGGGCCGTCGCAGCTATGCTCCTTTCCGGCCGGGTCGCGGCCAAGGCCGACGGCTTCCCCAACATGACGGACGTGAACCGGATCTCGAAGGAAGCAAACTTCGATCAATATCTATTCCAAGCGACGGGTGGGTTCCTGGCGACTGCGGAGATCATACAGGCCAACGAGCAACGCTCCGGATATGAGCCCGGCAAGTTCAGCGACGCGTTTTGGAACCACCAACTCGACCCTTTGCGGGAAACGGCACGCCTAGCTTTTCTGAGATTGGTCCAGCAGTTCACACCCCCTCGCCTGCGGCGGCCCGCCGCCGCTATCGAATCGATGCTGGACGGGCTTGTGGCCTTGTTTGCCGCTGCGTTTGAAGAGCTTGCGATCAGGGAAGACCAGGCCGGTCATCTCTTCCTCGCATTCAGCCGGCTGCCCCGTCCGGGCTTGATCGATCTTGCGAGGCAAGTGGGCCTCAAGCAAGTCGAGTACGCGATCGAAAGCTGGGAGTCGTGGCTCGACGAGCCCGGGCAGACGGCCCTGCTTTCCGCACTCTACCATTCCGGTTGGGCTCACACGATCGGCGAAAAGAAGCGGAACTGGTTCTTCCTAAACGATACCGCACGGATCATCCTGGGGCTCGCGACACCGCCGGAATTACCGGTGCCGGTCCGTGACCTAAAAGTGCTCCCCAACCTTTGCGTGCTCGCCGGTCAAGATCTGCCGCGCGAGAAACTCGTGCCATTATTCCGCCACTGCAAAGTCAAGCGCATCGATCGAATCTTTGAATTCCAGTTGAACAAGAGACAGCTAGCGGAGACCATTTCGCTATCGTCGACCGGGAAGCTGAGGGAAGTATTGGAAGAATCCGGGCCTCTTCCGGCGACGGTTGACAACCTGCTGGGGCATAGGCTTCCGGAGGGCGGCGAAATCCGCATTCGCGGCTGCAGCGCGATTGTCGAACCGGAAAACGCGGAGGTTATGGATGCCATTCGGCAGCACAGCCGCCTGAAGGGGTACCTCGAAGCGGGTGCGCCGAAGGGTTACCTCCTTATCAAGCCAGGATCGAATCCACACAACTTTGTTCAGCGCTCGAAGGAACTCGGGTTTCGAGTCACCCTATTGCAGGGCTAGGTTAGAAGAAAACGAATGCCTGCCGCCGCCCGCTACGAGAACCCCCTCATCGTGCAGAGTGACCTTACGGTTCTGGTTGAGGTGGATAGTCCTGGCTATAGCGAGGGACGAGATGCGCTGGCGCGTTTCGCCGAGCTGGTCAAGTCGCCCGAGCATGTTCACACCTACCGGATCACACCGCTCTCGATCTGGAACGCGCGTGCCGCCGGGGTCACGACAGAATGGATTCGCGAGAAGCTGCGCGGGCTCTCCAAGTACGATGTGCCGCGCCACGTCGAAATCGAAATTGCCGAGTACGCGGCGCGCTACGGACGACTGAAGCTGATGCGGGATCACCGCGGCCTAGTGCTGAGCATTTCATCCCCGGCACTCGCCGAAGAACTGGTTCGCCACCAAACTGTGGTGTCCCTCCTAGGCCGGCGGATCGAGCCGCAGGAGTTCCTGGTTGAGCCGAGTGAGCGAGGCCGGTTGAAGCAAGCCCTGATCAAGGTCGGATATCCGGTTGAGGATCTGGCCGGCTACCTCGCGGGCGAACAGCTGGAGATCATCCTGCGCCAGGAAACGCGAGGGGGGCTGCGCTTCCGCCTCCGGGATTATCAGCGGGAGGCGGCTGAGATTTTCTACGCCGCCGGGACCTCGCGCGGCGGTTCGGCGGTGATCGTGTTGCCCTGCGGGGCCGGGAAAACCATCGTCGGGCTGGCCTGCATGGCCCTCCTGCAGACCTCCACCGTGGTGCTGACCACGAGTGTGACGGCGGCTCGGCAATGGATCGCCGAGCTTATTGACAAAACCACAGTGCCGGAGGAGGCGATCGGCGAATACAGCGGCCACCGGAAGGATATTCGACCGGTAACAATTGCGACCTACAACATCCTCACCTGGCGCGCGGACAAGGCCGGCCGCTTCGAGCACCTTGAGCTGTTCGACGAGCGCGAATGGGGCCTGATTGTCTACGACGAAGTTCACCTGTTGCCGGCGCCCGTCTTCCAGGTGACCGCCGGGCTGCAGGCCCGCCGCAGGCTCGGCTTGACGGCGACATTGGTGCGCGAGGATGGCCGAGAAGATGATGTGTTCGCGCTGATCGGACCAAAAAAGGTCGACATGCCATGGAAGGAGCTGGAGCGGCAGGGCTGGATCGCCTCGGCTCGGTGCCACGAGGTGCGTGTCGCCATGCCGGAAACGATGCGCATGGACTATGCCGTGGCGTCTCCGCGAGACCGATTCCGCATCGCCTCGGAAAATCCGCTCAAGAAAGACATCGTGCGCCAGATTCTCGCCTATCACCCGGAGGCACAAACCCTGATCATCGGCATGTATGTCGAGCAGCTGCGCGAACTGGCCGATGAGATCGGGATCCCGGTGTTGACGGGAACCACGCGCCAGGCCCGGCGAGATGAGTTGTTTAGCGAGTTCAAAGCGGGTCGGATCCACCGGCTCGCGGTTTCGAAAGTTGCCAACTTCGCGGTCGATCTACCCGACGCGTCGGTGGCGATCCAGGTCTCCGGGACGTTCGGATCGCGTCAGGAGGAGGCCCAACGGCTCGGCCGCATCCTCCGTCCTAAGCCGGGTGAGAACCAGGCCCACTTCTACACCCTAGTCTCGCAGGACACCGTCGAACAGGATTTCGCTTTAAAGCGCCAACTGTTCCTCTGCGAGCAGGGCTATCAGTATGAAATTCACGACATCGAAGAGATGCGCCAAAGGAGGCTGGCCGAAGAGAGTTGTCCGAAACTTCCTTTCCCGACCGGCGACGCAGCACAATGAATGACACCGATCCATCTTTTCGTTAGGAAGGGGCGTTCCGATTCTCATGAACTCGACGAATGGGATTTTGGATTCTCTACTGCCGTTGCTCGAACCCATAGGCCCAGAGTTGCATCTCGGCGCAGCCATTCTGGAAGTGGCAGAGCCGCCGCTGCTCGCGGAACTGGCCGCTGATCCCCGGATTCGCCGCTATCTTCTGGCGCGCCTTTCCGACACGGTCGCCCTGGTCGACCCTGGCCATGCCCAGGACATAGAGAAGGCGCTCGTCGATGCGGGTCACACTCCCAAGGTACTCACAGGGGATTCAGAATGAAGCTCGGCCACGTCCTCCAATCAACCCTCAAGGTAAACGTTGAACTCGGCCGTTTCAGCGCGGATGAATTGAAACGAGCGGCTCGGTTTTGGCTGGGGAAAGAAGCAGGATCCTACAACAAAGACAGATGCATCGCAGCCTTGACCCAGGTCCTGAACGATGGTGATTCCGCCTCGCGCGTCCAGACTGCTTTCTCTGAGAAAGAACGCGAGGTTCTAGCCATCTTCACACGGTACGGTCCGACGGTTTCGGGCGGCGTGCTGACGGCTGAGATGCATGCGCGTGGCCTGGGCCCGAGCAAAGAGAGTGCTTCAGACCGTTTCTATTCCCCTTACCGCCCATGGCGAGCGGACGATGTGATTGGCGGACTACGTGAAAAGCTCGTGCTCATCGGCGACTCCTACTATTCCGATTATCATCCTCACGGTTATCCGCGGTTATCGCTTCACGCCGCCCTTTTGAAGACGGTCGAGCCCGCGGCTCCGCTCGCCTGGACCCCGTCCGGCGCATGCGACGAGCCTGCCCGGGCCGAGCACCGCTCATCGGCGGAGGTGGCGCTCGACCTGTGGCGGGTTGCCTCAGCGTTGCGCACGCGAGGCACTTGGACCACCGTCAAGGGTGATTCGCCCTCCAAGCAGTTGCGCGCTTGGCTGCGCAAAAGTGTGGGTCTCGGCGATAAGGCAGAGGATCCGATGTCAACGCGCGACCCCGAGTCGTTGTTCTACGAACTGCTTCATGGCATGGGCCTCATGAATTTTGCGGATCGGGGGTCCTGGATCCGAGACAAAGCACTCGCACGACACCTCGAACAGCCTCCGGAGGTCCAGGCATGGCACTGGGTGCGCGCTTGGCTGCATATGGCGCTATGGCAGGATGGGATCGGGGTCGTTCCCGACCGCGACAGCGATTACGAGTTCGTTCGCATCCAACCCCAACAACTCTCTCGCGCTCGTGAATTGCTCGTCTGGGCGCTCGCGAGGGTCGCGCACTCCTCGAACGGCTGGCTCGCCCTGGAGGGCTTCTTACGGGACCTCTGGCAGGCAACGCGGGAGGCTCCGATCGAATTCTGGGCCGGCACCTACGCTTGGGATCCGGGATTCGAGATGGCTCGAAAAAAAGAGCAATATCCCGCTGGCGAGAACCGCCTGCTTGCTTTCTGGCTCGCCGACGAGGGTGTCTGGGCCGCCAATGCCGTTATGGTCACGCTGGTTACGCTTGGACTGGTCGAGCGCGGAGAGACTCGCGGCCGCAAAACCCGCCCCTGCTTTCGCCTCACAGAATTGGGGCGCGCCGTGTTCGGAGCGCCGGAAATCGAGCCTGTTCCAAAGGCAGGGAAGGCTCGTTTTCTTGCGGTCCAGCCCAATCTGGAAATAGTGGCATATCTCGAATCCGCCGACGCCTCGCAAATTTGTACATTAGCTCGCTTTGCCGGTGTGTCGAGGGCGACTGGCCCAGTCCGGACATTCGCGCTTCGCCGCGAATCCCTGTACGCGGCGCTGGAATCCGGGATGACGCTCGATGAAGTTCGCCGTTTCTTGAGCGAACATGGCAAAACCGAACTCCCCGCAAATGTCGATCAAATGCTGTCAGAATGGGCCCGCCGACGTGAGTCTCTGGTGCTGCGCAAGAAGGCGGCCCTGGCATTGGGGCCCGCGCAACCCGGGGCTCGGGGCCGGGCATTGAGTCCGAACGTACGTCTGCTGCCTTCGGTGAGCGCCAAGACAGCCGTCACCTCATTTGCGGGCTGGGCAATCCTGGACCATGAGGGCAAACCCGAACGAACCTGGACCACCGATGAGCTTGGCAGCCTGACGATCCATGGTGCACACAGCATCTCACAAATGCGGCTGGCCCGCATCGCGGACCGCACGGCCACGGGCTGGCAGATTACGCAAGCCTCCCTCGCGCGCGCGCGAACGGGTGGACTGACGGCCGACCAGATTCTGGGGTGGCTCGGCGGGCATCTGACTGCGGCCTCCCCGGCCTTGCTCGAAGTGGCCGTCCGCAATTGGACGGGCCGGCAGCAGGGCGTGAGCTTAGGCGCAGCCCACTTGCTCGAGATCGTCGAACCGCGCGCCAAGAACGCCCTTCTTCACAGCCCGACTTTCCGGCCACTTCTCGCCGGACACATCCCGCCGGATTGGTTTTTGATTCGCGAAGACTCCTTGAGCGAAGTCCGCCGATTGTTGGAAAGGCTGGGGTTCACGATCGGCGACTCACACAATCCGCAGCCGCTTGGGGCGGTCGAGAACCCTGCATCGGAACTCGAGAAACAGGTTCCTATGTTCGATGGGGTCCTCACCGCTCTCGCCAAGGTTGATCACTCCCCACGAGCCGGCCGTAACAGGAAGGCGAGCTTCCTATCGAAGGCAGCGCGGAAGCGGATCGCGGCTGCGCAGAAAGCACGGTGGGCGAAGCTGCGGAGATTAACGGAATGAAGAAAGGATAACGGCGCAAGCTCAGGATTGAATGACATTCAAGCGTAAGCCCGATGGTTGGAGTCTCGGGCGACACGATTACGGCACGCGCGTCCTCAGCGGCACCGGGAACTTGGCGGCTGTGATGAAGACGATGGGGCATAGGGATGTAAAAACGGCGATCAAGGAACAGCATCCCGAGCTTGAAATCGTTCGCGCCGCTCTGAAGCAAGCAAGCGGACCTGTGATGCAAACGAGCGCTTAGAAAAACTTATGGCACGTTTTGGGGCACAGGTCGAAAAAACCAACCCGATAAGTTGAAAAGAATGGTGAGCGCGGAAGGAATCGAACCTTCAACCTACTGATTAAGAGTCAGAGCAGCGCGCTCCTAAATTGTTGACGAGACACGCCTTACTCATCGCAAGCTCTTCGCTTCGGGAATTCTCGGTGAGTCGAAGGGCCGCTTACGAGTTGCCTCGGGGACATTTTTCAGCCCCAAAATGTCTCGTAAGCTCCAAACCATTGGTGGCTTCTCCCCCAGGGTCGGAAAGACCGGATTCTATCGTTGTCGTGAGCGAGCCAACAGAAGCCTATAGGGCCAGATGAGGCGCGACCGAGAGAGGGCGGGAAGCGATGCCGTTTCAAGTCGTTCCAGTTTCTTGACCAAACGCGGATCGAGAATGCTGTTTTGTCCTCTTTGAACTTGATCGGCGATGCAAGAAAGCAAAACTCGGCATCAGCGTGAAAACCTTCAGAGGGCTGAAGAGTCTGACGGCAGAATCTACATTGAACTTCTTGGTGGTATGAACCTCAGGTCGAGCGAGACAAGGCACCCACGACGAGTCCTTTCCCGAAGGACTCAGTGGCATAGCCGGGCTAGATTCCGGCCACGAGTGGACAGCGAAGGCTGCACGCTGGCCGAAACGACCCCGTCAACCTCATTCAGCAACTGAGCAGCCTCCTTCCCCGGCGCCGTTCAATCAGGTGAACGGATTCCGAATCGTGAGTTGGTGATCGATGATCTGGCCATCCTGCAGGTCTTCAGAATAGAGCGTCGCACAGTCAGCTTCCAAGGCGGAGGCCGCGACTAGCGCGTCATAGATTTCAAAGCCATACTTCTGTGCAATTCTCAAGGCCGCTTCATGCGTGTCTATGGTGATTGCGACTGGTGACGGGCAAAGAACCCGAATCGCATCCAGCGCTTCGGTTACCTCATTCCAAGGCATGCGTATCTTACGGCGCGCAACAGAGACGAATTCATTCAAGATCTGCACACTTAGTACACCGCCTGTTGCAAGGAGGGCCTCGGCCCGGGGACCGCGTCCGTCGTTCTGCGCAATCGCGTAGATGAGCACATTGGTGTCGAAGAACACCTTATCGCGCATTCGCTTCTACTCGGTCAAAGACGAATCCAGGAGGCAAGGGACGGCGCAGTTTGCGCAAGCGACTGAGCGCCTGCTGTTTGCTCTGATCGCGACTTACCTCGAAGACTCGCCGGCGGGCGATTCGAATTTCAATGTCATCTCCTTCCTTGAGATCGAGCGCCTCCACCACTGCGGCGGGCAATCGAACGGCCAGGCTATTACCCCATTTCGAGACCTGCATGGCATCCCCCTAATCTGGATATACATAGTAATTGTATATCTTACTAGGCGACGGCGCAACAACTATCTTTTCCCAGATTTCCGACGGAACTGTGCCCCGATCACCCGCAAATCCAGGAGATTCCGGGCCCTGTTCCAGTTCAGGCCGTAAGACCCCGGGGAGGCCACGGCCAAGAAGCAAAAGCCACCCACTCCCAAAGCGGATCACCCCTGGCGGCAGGATTATCGCAAGATGCGCCCCTGGAGCAAACCAGGGACACCGCCTGGGTCGTTGATCCAGGCCATCTCCGTTGAGAGAGCACATGAAATGTCCGTTTTGTGGGCGATGGCGAAAAAGATCACGTGGGGGCAGGCAGCAGAAAAAATGGCGGGCGCGACGGGGCTGTGGGAGATTAACTAAAACCGGACATTTCATTTGCTACGAAAAGGGGACATTTCTCTCCAGGAACTCTCCGTCCGAAACTCTCCGTCGTAGTTTTAAGCCGCGTCAGCAACTTCGATGATTTCGAACCCTAACTGAGCGGCTTTTCGCTTGAGATGGATGACCTGCTGTTTACGGTGTTGGG
>WNFO01009639.1_pt1 | contig 10102 bp, 11 predicted proteins | sample 5400251 | NCBI WGS metagenome assembly WNFO01 (sample SAMN13153354, study PRJNA577476) | soil metagenome | isolation source: 100 cm saprolite under Madrone tree | place: USA:California | collected 2016-06-14
AAGCACAACAAACCCTAGCTTCTTGCCGAGAAAGTCCGACGGGGGAGCACCCAAAGTGGCAGCGGTCAACCCCTGCTTCATGGAAGCGAAGCGGGCTTCTATCCCACCTGGGACAAGAAACTTTACCTCCTTGTCCGGATCAAGACCAAAATGCTTGAATATCAACTTTGCTATTGTCTCCTGAGCGCCCCCGAAAACATTGACCCCAATGGTCTTACCCCTCAGTTCTTGAACCGATTTAAACTCAGGCCGAGAGATGAGTGCAGCGGGAAACCTAGGCACGTAGCAGGCCACGACCTTGACTGGCAATCCGCGGATCACTCCGGCAACCGTGAGGGGCCCAAAATTTGTCCAATAATCGATATCTCCGCTGACGTTCGCCGCCATGCCGACGGTTGGCAACATCTGTATGAACTCTGCTTGAAGTCCTTCCTCCTGAAAGAAGCCCCTCTTCTCTCCCAAAATGAGCGGGACAGCAACTACGCTAACGCCTGCAAATCCGATCCTGATCTTATCTGCTGCGTGGACTGAAGCGTGCAGAAGAAAACTGGTAAGCAAAGCCATAAAAATCTTCTTCATAAGACGCCTCCTGCGCCCTGCTTCTATCTTCCGCTAGTCTCAAGCTCCTGCTGCGCCTCTCTGATCTTCAGCCATTCGACCAGGAGAGGAGAGAATTTCTTCGTCTCTTATCGGGCACCCGGGGCGCTGTAGAGCGCGTCGATGAAACCGCTTTCGTCCAACTTGCGAAGAATGCGCGTATCCATCACATCTTCGACCTGGATTGTCGCCACCCTCGGGTTAGATCGCGCAAGCAGGCGTCGGATGTTTAGGAGCCCTTCAGCTGACGGGTACGGCTTTCGCTCGAGCGTCTCCAAAGCTCCCCGATAGGCTTCCTCGGCACCCCGTTGTTCCACCCGGAGGCGCCGCGCCAGGGTCTGGGTGACCGCCTCACGATTGCCCGGGTGGTGGGTGAACGCCAGCGCCCGTAAAAGCCCTTTCAGCACTCGCTCGACAAGCTGGGGGGATTGCTCAGCTGTCTCCTTCAGAGCAATAAGGCTGGTACCCGTAAGGGGAATGTTGGCGTTCAGGAATTCTAGTAGAACGGGATACCCGCGGGCTTTCAGAGGTTGGCTAAACGCCGTCGGCAGCACCGTGACGTCGATCATAGAAGCTACCATCGTCGGGGCACTTCCGATGAAGACCAGCTCGGGGTCCAAACCCTCCTGTGCGAAGAATCCTCGGTCTGCTGCGACCCAGAGTGGCGCATATGTAGCGACGAAGCTCACGAAGCCGATCTGCACGCGCCGCTCTGCCGCAGCATAGACGCCTAAAGGCGCCGATAACATCAGGGCCAACAGGCCCAATGCCAGGAGACCTATTTTGAATGTCCAATGTTGACCCGTCTTCTCAACCCTTTGTTGCCGGATGATCAGCATTGCACCACAAGCTGCTATTCCAAGCCCTGCAATCTTACTCATCCAACTCATCCAACACATCCTTCCAGCCATAAATTCCACAAACTAAAAAACCCGGCTGGTATATCCAGCCCGGGCTAATGTAATACGATTCAAAGGGGTGACCGGATCTAGAGACCCAGCCTCGCAGACTTACGTTTGGTGAGGGGTCTTATACATACCGCGCGGAAAAACAGACTGTCAACTCCTCGATAACTCTCCTCGATAACTCTGGATCACGTTAAGCACTGCGGAGCAATCGGCAAAAGCATCGGCTCTTAAAAACTGACTCTGAACGTCGGTAGCCATTGTTCGCCACAACGAAACAAGAACCTCTACTCGGTGAGGGAACTGAAAAACCGGACGACTTCTCTGATTCGCCAAGCTGATAGGGGTAAAGGCAGTGGTTGTCGCCCCCGGCGGGGAAAACCCATGGCATCAGATCTCCCAACTTTTAGATGAAGGTGCCTTAGGATTCCAACGGTAGACTGACCGGCTGATGGCGCTCCGCAGAAAGGTCAGCGGCCAAGGTCACCTCCATCACTTGCCGCGCCTGTTCGGGCGTCACTAACACAGAACGGTCAAGTGCCACTGCCTCGATGAAGTGGATGGTCTCCGCTTCCATCGGCCCCTGGTAGACGTGTTCCACTTGCTCACCCGGCATCGTGGAGAGCGGGAGGACCATGCCCTTATTCATTGTGTTGAGTACGACATCCCGGTGAGTGTCGTCGATGAGAAGGACGCCTTCTGTGGCGAGAAACTCGATGGTTGTCGTTGAAAAGTGCGGATATCCCGGAGGCAGCGCCCACCCAGCGCCGATGGTGAAGACAGTCCCGTCTTCCATAGTCACGATGATCCACTGGCAGTCGGGTACGCCGTGGGTCTTCTCCATAATTCGATAAACAACTTCGGAATAGACCCGCACCGGCTTGATACCTTCGAGACACCAGAGGATAAAGTCGATGTCATGGGTCGCCTCCATCACGGCCGGTGAAAGGCGAATTCTTCCGCCGATCTTGTTACCGATGGAACGGGAGACATTGCGGCTAACGAGCGCGGTTACCGGAGTCCCGAGCGTCCCGTCTGTTAGGCACTTCTTCACATAGGCGTACTTTGGGTTGAAGCGTTGCGTGTAGCCGATCGTGAATTTGAGTTTGTCTTTTTTTGCAAGCGCCGTCATCTCGTCCGCCTCTTTCAAAGCGAGTCCCATCGGCTTCTCCAGCAGCGTGTGTTTGCGCGCCAGAAGGCAATCCTTGGTGATCGGATAGTGCGTGGTCTCGGGCGTGCTGCAGACGAAGATCGCGTCGATATCGTCCCGGCGCAAAAGCTCGCGATAATCTGTGGTCGCTGTCTTTGCTCTGGTCTCTTCCCCAACGCGTGCGAGCTTTGTGGGATCAATCTCCGCAATATGCAGGCTCTCTACCAACGGATGATTGGCGCAGACCTTCGCCCGAATCTCACCGATCCATCCCGTGCCGATGATTCCAACATTAATCTTCCGACTCGCCATTTTCTTGCCTCCTCAGAGTGATCGAGAAGTCAGTCTCTCCAGGACCGTCACGGCGGCACACTACGTCAGATCTCTGCGTCGATCAAGTATCTGAGCCCCATGCATATGGTCGAAATTCCCATTGCGTTTTTCCGGTGCACCCAGTAGGCTACCGACCGTCGTTGCACTTTTCTAAAGGATAAAGGCAGAGGGATAAGGGATAAAAAATAGAGGCTGTCTCTCCCACATCGCGATACAATCCTTTTCCTCCCTTCTCCTTCATACTTCATCCTTTGTAAATGAAGGAGGCCGTTATGCTTGGGTCTAAAAGAAGAGTCCTACTCGCATTGCCGCTGATTCTCATCTCGGCGGCCATCGCGGCTGCGCAGGAGTTTCCGACAAAACCGATCGAGCTTGCTGTCCCGTACGCCGCTGGCGGGTCTCACGATCTGACGGCCCGGGCGCTTGCGAGCGTGGCACATCAGTATCTGGGTCAGCCTCTGCTCGTGGTGCTGAAGCCCGGCGGAGGAGGAGCCCCGGGTTCTCAGTACGCCATCAGGGCAAAGCCGGATGGCTACACGTTGATGCTCGGCGGCAGCGGTCCAAATACAATCTTTGCTTTGGTCCAGAACGCGCCCATCGGCCCGGATCATTTTACTTCGATCGCCCGAATCAACTACAGCCCGGCGGTCTTTGCTGTCAAGGCTGAAGCGCCGTGGAAGAGCTTCCGCGAGGTGGTTGACTACATGAAAAAGAATCCGGGAAAGTTCAATTTTGCCAACACCGGAACTTGGGGCGCAGGAGATTTTCCCATGCGAATGGTCGGCCGGACGGCGGGGGTTGAATACAACAATATCCCGTACGATGGCGGCGGCCCGGCGTTGCTCGCGGTGCTCGGTGGTAACGCGGACGGGAGTTTTCTCTTTACCGCTCAGCTCCTTCCCCAGATCGCCGCAGGGAAGATGCGCGCGCTCGCGGTCACCGACACGCGGCGTCACCGTGACTTGCCCAACGTCCCGACGGTGCGCGAAGAGGGTGTAGACGTCGTGTTCACACAGTGGCGGTCGGTTCTGGCCCCGAAGGGGATTCCTCAGGCGATCGCTCATAAGTTGGAAGCAGGATTCAAACAAGTGACCGAGGACGGCTCGTTCCAGGCGCTCATTAAACAGCTGGGTGACGAGATTCAGTTCCAGAGTGGAAAGGAGTTCGAAGCCACCTGGCGTCAGGAGTGGGACGGCTTTGCCAAGGTCGTGGCTAGCGCGCAGAAGTAGCCGCTATGGTCAGGCGGGATGTCGCAGTGGCAATTTTGGCCCTGGCTTTCGGCGCCGTGGCGGCCTTTGAGTCGGCGAAGCTTCCGTTTGGGACAATCCACAATCCGGGGCAAGGATTCTTTCCGTGGTGGGCGAGCGTTGTCGTCGTTTTGCTCGCAACGATCCTCCTGATTCAAGCCCCGAGGTCGCGTGCAAGCACTGCTCTAGACAAGTCCGGCCGGATCGCGAAGGTAGTCGCGCTATTGGTTGTCCTCGCTGCTTACACCTTCCTGCTCGATCCGCTCGGGTATCCGCTCTGCACGTTTCTCCTCGTCCTCTTTATGTTGCGCGTGTTGGATCCCCAACGGTGGACAGTCGCTCTCAGTATGGCGGCGCTCACGGCCGTCGGTACGTATGTCGTCTTCGCTATCTGGCTGAGCGTCCCGCTGCCCCGCGGTCCGCTGTAAGGGAATGGACGGGGAAAGACGCTATGCGCTAAGCGCTTGGCGCAAAGCGCTTTGCTGAGCCATGGAAATTCTTAACAATCTCGCCACCGGCTTTGCTGTCGCGCTTACTCCGATCAATCTCCTCTATTGCTTTCTTGGATCATTCATCGGGACGGCCATCGGCGTTTTGCCTGGTCTTGGTCCGCCGGCAACGATCGCCCTGCTGCTGCCTATCACGTACGGAATTCCCGCCACATCCGCGGTTATCTTGCTCGCTGGAATCTTCTACGGCGCGATGTATGGTGGCTCGACGACGTCGATCTTGTTGAATATCCCCGGCGAGGCCGCGTCGGTGGTCACCTGCCTCGATGGCTACCAGATGGCGCGTCAGGGAAGGGCCGGTGCGGCCCTCGCGATCTCGGCCTTCGGTTCTTTCATCGCTGGGACGGTCAGCATCGTCGGCTTGATGCTCCTCGCGCCGCCGCTGGCCGCCTTCGCCATTAAGTTTGGCCCTCCGGAAAATTTTGCGCTTCTCGTTCTCGGACTCACGATGGTGGGCTACTTGGCGGGAGCGTCGATGACTAAGGGACTCATGGTGGCCTGCCTTGGTCTCTTGCTCGGAACGGTCGGTCTCGACCCGATCATGGGAACGCAGAGATTCACATACGGGGTGTTCAAGCTCAGCGAAGGTTTCGAATTCATCCTCGTTGCCATGGGACTCTTCGGAATCGGAGAAGTTCTCGTCAACGTCGAACAGAACATCAAGGCCGAAGTCTTTCAGACAACGATTCGAGGTCTCTTGCCGAATCGAGAGGAGTGGCGCGCGTCGGCTGCGCCAATCGCGCGGGGATCGTTGCTGGGATTTTTCATCGGCGTGCTGCCCGGAGGCGGAGCGATCATCTCGTCGTTCATTTCCTACGCGCTCGAGAAGAAGCTCAGCAGGCATCCAGAGCGTTTCGGCAAGGGCGCTATCGAAGGCGTGGCGGCGCCGGAATCGGCGAACAACAGCGCGGCCACGAGCTCGTTCATCCCGCTGCTCACACTTGGGATTCCGGGCAACGCCTCGATCGCGATGATATTCGCGGCGCTGCTGATCCACGGAGTCAGGCCCGGACCCTTACTGGTCGCGGAAAAGCCCGAGGTCTTTTGGGGGCTCGTCGCCTCGATGTACATCGGCAACATTATGCTCCTGGTTTTGAACCTCCCGCTGATCGGGCTCTGGGTGAAGCTCCTTCGAGTCCCCTATCCGCTCCTGGCGCCGCTGATTCTGGTGTTCGTCATCATCGGCGCCTATAGCGTGAACAACAGCGTCTTCGATGTGGGAATTACCATTGCCTTTGGCTTTTTCGGTTACCTAATGCGCAAGTTCGATTTCGAGCCCGCGCCACTGGTCCTTGCCATGATCCTCGGGCCTCAACTCGAGGCCTCGCTTAGGCGCTCTTTGATCTACTCCAGAGGAGACCTCGGAATTTTTTTCCAGCGTCCGATTGCCGCCACGCTGATGGCGCTGGCTTTGCTAATGCTGCTCTCGCCTGTACTTCGCTGGGTGCTGAGCAGTAAACTCTCGAAGGGTGTGGGGCCAGCGTCTGCGCCGGGAGCAGCGGGACACAAGTCCGATGTCGCTTCAAAATAAATCGTTCACGGATTGCACGGGAGGTGTCCTATGAATAAGATTTTTGTGGTTTTGCTCACAATTGTTTTTCCGCAGAACTCCGCCCAGGCAGAAGATAGGATAAGGATTGGATTTTCGGAACTCATTGCCTCGTATAGCTCTCTCCCTTTGGGACAGAAGAGGGGTTTCTTACAAGAAGAAGGATTTCAAGCAGAGTTCATCCGGATGGGTGCCCCCGTCGGGCTGGCGACGTTAGTCACCGGAGAAATCGATTACTATACGTCCATTGGTCCTGGGGTCGCCGCAGCGATGCGAGGAATTCCGGTCAAAATCGTGGCCTGTTACGTACCTGGCCCTACCGCTACGCTCATCGCCCGGCCTGAGTTCAAGTCGGTCCAAGAGCTTAGAGGTAAGACAATAGGGCTCAATGTCTTCGGCGGCAATCTTGAGATCATAGCAAGGAACATATTCAAGCATTTTGGTTTGGATGCAGACAAGGAAATAAAGTTTCTTGCCGGAGGCCCACTGGAAGCCCGCCTTGCTAGCATGAAGCAAGGGTTGATTGCTGCCACCTTGGGCGGTCCGCCAACGGATTTTCTTGGTAAGAAGCTGGGCTTTGTTGTGCTGGCGAGGGCCCACGAACTTTTCAGTTTTCCTGTGACCGGTATTTTAGCAAGTAACAAGAAGATCAAAGAGAGGCCCGAGGAAATCAAGCGAGTTATCAAAGCGGGTATCAAGGCCAACCGCTACATTCGTCAGAATCGCGACGGCACGATTCAGACATTTATGGAGTGGATGAAGATCGATAAAGAGATGGCCACGGCTACCTATGATTCGGTCGGGAAAGCATTTAATGAGGACGGAAGTCTGCCTGAAGATGGCCTCCGCCTGTTGATTGATGAGGCAAAGAAAGCCGCCAAGATAAGCCGCGAGGTCGCGTCGAGTGAAGTTGCGGACCTTTCGATTCTCAGAGAAGCTCAGAAAGAGCTTGGAATTCAGGGAAGATAAAATTACGGGAGGGGTGCGATGAAACTACTTACAGGGAGCCGTGCGATCTTGATGGTTCTAGTTCTGCAGACGGCCAACGCTCACGTCCAGACGGGCGGGAAGTGGGTGCCGCTCGCCTCACCTGAGAGCGTACGATGAGCCTTGTCGTAGCCGTCACCGACTACGTCTTCTCATCGCTGGAGCCCGAGCAGCGCGTGCTAGCGCCTCTGGGCGTCGAGCTGCGCCCCGCGCAGTGCCAGTCGGAAGAAGAAATCATCGAGCTCACCAAGGGAGTAGATGCCGTGCTGAACTGCTACGCGAAGATGACGACTCGTGTCATCGAGAAGCTCGATCGCTGCAAGATCATCTCCCGGTATGGCATCGGCGTTGACAACGTTGACCTGGTCGCGGCAACTCGCGCCAAGATCTTAGTTACCAACGTCCCGGACTATTGCGTGGACGAGGTGTCGGATCACGCGCTGGCGCTGCTGCTGGCGCTCGCGCGACGCATCGCTACGGCCGACGGAGCGGTGAAAGTTGGCACCTGGGACATCGTCGCCCATGCAGGGATTCGGCGGCTGCGCGGCCAGACGCTAGGCCTCCTTGGATTCGGCAAGATCGCCAAAGCGCTCGCCTCGAAGGTGCAGCCTTTGGGAATGAAAGTGCTGGTATATGATCCTTATCTCGAGGCCGAGCTGATCGCTCGTCACGGCGTGCAGGCTGTTGACCTAGACACGCTGCTCCGCGAGTCGGACACGGTCTCGATTCACGTCCCGCTCTCACCGGAGACCCGCAACTTGATCGGACAGGTCGAGCTGGCGCGCATGAAGCCAACGGCGTTCCTGATCAACACCTCGCGCGGCGGCATCGTGGACGAGCACGCACTCGCCACAGCTTTGATAGAAGCCCGCCTGGGTGGGGCTGCGCTCGACGTGCTCAATGTTGAGCCGGCTCCGCCGGATCATCCGCTCCGGCAGGCACCGAATGTGATCCTCACTCCACATCTGGCTTTCTATTCGCGCGAGTCGGTGATCGAGCTTCAGACCAAAGCCGCGGAAGAGGTCGCGCGGGCTCTCAAGGGCGAGCCGCCCCGATCGCCGGTCAACCGCGAAGTCCTCGGCCGCTGAAGATTGCGTGAGGTGAAGAAGGCGGAGATGGAGAAAACAGCGTGAGGCTTCAAGCTCGCTCCACGGCGGTTGTAGCCGTCGACATGCATCGAGGCCATCTGGACCCTTTGGTGGCGACTCTCCCTTTAGCTGCCGAACGGTGCGGCCCGGTGATCGCGCGAGCCGCGGAACTCTTTCAGCAGCTACGCGCCATCGGTCTCCGCATCATCCACGTGGTGACCGAATACCGAGAATCTGGGGAGATTGCATCCAATCCCTTCTGGAAGGCGATTCACGATGATCGAACCAAAGCGAGAAAAGGGATTCTCCGCCACAACTTAGCAGGAAGTCAGGGAACGGAAATTATCCCGGAGCTCTACGCGGACGGCGATCTCGTCGTGAGAGGGAAGAAGCGCTATAGCGCCTTCTATGCAACGGACCTCGAGTTTTTGCTGCGTGGTCTTGGGATCGACACGGTGATCCTTGCCGGGATCAACACGACGACCTGCATTCTCTGCACGGCTTTCGAGGCCACCAACCGCGACTTCCGAGTTGTGATCGCATCGGACGCGGTGGACTCTATGGATGGAGAGGAGATGCATAGTTTCTCCCTCCGCCTTATGGAAGCAGCTGTCGGATGGCCGCTGACCAACCAGGAGATTCTGGAGTCCCTCAAAAATTAATTGTAAGAGGTGCCTAGAAAGTCTTTTTCCTAGCTTCTTCGAAGAGCTTCTCAGCTTTTTCGGCGCCGTCAGCTTTGTTGTAGTCCTGATCTAAGTCGCCGTCTCCGGCGGGGCTCTTCACCGTGAAAAAAACCGCCGGGCCGCCGATGGCGCGGCTTCTGTGGTTGGTAAAGCGAGGGATATGGATCAGGTCTCCCCGTTCACAGATGCGCTCTTCGTCGCCGAGGACGAAGTGGAGCTTCCCGTCGAGGACGAGAGTGAATTGCTCCTCGTTTGGATGCATGTGGAGCGGAGGGCCCTCCTCGTCCGGCTTGGTCACGATTCCCGCCTTCATGAATTCGCCAACAGCGGTCTGCACGAACTGTTGCGGGTTTGCCGTACTGGGGTTCTGTTGCATCTCTGCAATCTTGTAAAAAGGCATTTTCTTCTTCCTCCTCGCTGGACTCGTTTAAATTCCCCATTACTCCACGGCGGAGAGAATGTCCAGCTTGTGTGAAGCTTGACGGGCTGTCAGCCTCGCTGTTAGATTTCATCACGCAGCGAGAAATCTTCCGAAAGGAGATATCACTATGGCAGAAGCACACATTCTGAAAATCGATTCGTTGCCGGTGGTCGACCGCGGCAATGGCATCCAAACTATCCCCTTGGTTACAAAGGAGATCGGCTCGAAGCACATGACGACAGGGTTGACGCGCTTTCCCGTCGGCGCGAAAGTTCCTCTGCACTCTCATAACTGTGATGAGCAGGTGACGATCTTGGAAGGGGAGGCTGAGGCGGAAGTTGACGGCCAACGACACCGCTTGCATCCTTTTGATACGACGCTTGTCCCTGCGGATAAGCCGCATCGATTTATAAACGTTGGGACATCGCACCTGACAATCCTTTGGATTTACGGGACTACGGAGGTAACCCGAACTTTTACCGAAACTGGCGAAACAGTCGCCCATCTTTCTGAGCGTGATCTCGTCAGTCCTCTGCCTCCGAAGGGGAAGTAGGGCATTCTTTGCGGGCTTTGCGTCTTGAGGCGATTAGAAGTACTCACCGTTCAAAAGTTCAACGTTCAATGTTCAACATT
>WNFO01018404.1_pt1 | contig 10102 bp, 8 predicted proteins | sample 5400251 | NCBI WGS metagenome assembly WNFO01 (sample SAMN13153354, study PRJNA577476) | soil metagenome | isolation source: 100 cm saprolite under Madrone tree | place: USA:California | collected 2016-06-14
CTAAGCCAGCGATTTGAAGCCATGCATCGCACGTGCTTAGAAACTCCCGCCGAGGCAGGAATCGCACCCATACTGGAGATCATCGAAGAAGTTGGGAACGTGTAGTTACCAGCGTTAGAACCTTCGGCACCCCAGGTCCTTGTCTGGAGGCACAATTCCTTCTTTGATCGCCACGAATTCGATCGCTGGCAGCGATCGTTCAACTGCCGGAGGTGCGGTGGAGTGTTCGAGTAGTGTGGCGGTCCGCGATCCCTCGAGTGCGCGTATTGCCGGTGGCGCGTTTGGTTGCTCGGTCTGCTAGTACGTAGGCGAGTTCTTTGACGTGGCCAGCACGTAGAATTCTCAATCCGCACGCTCGACACAGCCGTGCGAGACTGGTGGCGTCGAGCAGTCCATAAAATGATGCCCCTCGTTTACCTCGCACCAGGAAACCGTCAAGATAGCGCACGGCTGAACGAACGGCCCCCCATCCGTCAAAATGGCTATTCCGATATTGCGTCGTGATTAAGAGTTTGCCCTCTGGAGCTAAGGAAGCGGCGGCCGCGCGAAGGATAGCCCGGCGGGTTTTTCGGCAAGGCACGGCAGACAAAACGTTGGAGCAAAGAACGATCTCGTAGCGTCGGCGGCGCCAAGCTGTGTCTTCCAGGGCGTAGACCTGGACATTTCGAAATGAAGTTGACGCGTAGCTCCGGACGGAACGCAGTTTTCCAAACAGGAGTTGCTTACGGTTTAGCTGAATCGTCGAATCAACGGCAGTGACCGAAGCGACGCGTCGGGCGAGCGGAACGGCGTAGCGGAGCTTTCCGCAACCAAGGTCAAGCGCTTTAGTGTTCCGTGGAAGACTGCGGATCCAAGCAAGCATCCAGCGGCCTGCGGAGGAAGCGGGTTTCGCCGCGTTCTCGGATCGAATCTCCAGGCCGCGTACGCGGTAGCGCATCAGTCTCCCTAGGCTCAGATGGGTAACCAAACCGGTGGACGCAAAACCGAAAATTACGGCATCGCGTGAACGTATCTGGCAGCCCGTTCCATCCTTGTGGCAATTCGGGTGTTGGCAGTATGACCGCATTTTCGATTTCTAGTAAATAACCGTTATATGTCTCGTAGGCGGAGTATGCACCTAGATACGGTTCGAGCGGAAGATGCAGATTGTTTGCCCTCCGGGCACCCGCGGGACCGGAAGCGACGCCGCAAATGTACAGCGAATCGTATCTTTCGACTTCGGCAAGGAGGAGTCTGGTGTTCGTGAGAGTCGATTTTGTTTTGACCACCGAACTGAGAGGCCCGCGCAAGGCGGCCTGACAATGCGCACTGCGGTTGAAACCGCGGACATATTTCGCCCAGAGGTGCAGGAAGCCAGTGACGAACGCACCCCGCTGGGAGGGATGGGTAATGGTCAGCGTTATCGGAGTGCGGCTCTGGCGCGCAAAAACGTTAGGCGTGAGTCCGCAGGTTTGTGAATTCGGTTGCGAGCTTTTTTGCGCGATCTGCATCGGCTACGATTTCCTCGATTTGTGCGTCGGCCAACCGTCCACACGCTTCATAGTATGTGGAAAAGAGAAGCATCGCCAGGACCAACACAACGAAGACTAGGCTTGCGCCACCGTAGGCGGAAAAGGCAAGCAGTACAATGCCGGTAAGGGCGAGAAGGACGCAGAATTCAAGTAAGACCCAATACCAGGTCCACCGATCAATGGCACTGAGAACGAGGGCCTTGGAGATCTTCGGTTCCTCGAAGCTAGCATATGCATAGTAAGTCCTTTCCATGGCCGTCTTCCGTCGGTTCAGAAGTTTGTCCCGGAAATCCTTGTCCACGGGGATCTGCAACGAGCCGGACATCGGAATCATAATGCGATAAAGATCGAAACGCGCTCGTAGCCCGAATAGGTCCGATATCTTGTCGTGCAGCCTGATAATTCGGGCCAGGAGAGCAAGGATCGCCGGCGGCACTACATAAAGGAGAGGAATCTTGATGCTCGCAATTTCAACGGTGGTTGGGTCAGAGTTCAGAAGAGTAGAGACCAATGGTACGAAATAAGCAACGAGTATCGTCAAAGCGAGGGCCGAAAGGAAAGTAAAGATTCCGATTTTGTTGAGCATCTCGCTATAACTTGCCGGGCGGTCGAAAGGGAACATGCTGGCTATGTTAATAAAGGTGAGGCCTTGCGAACAGGAAGAAAGGAGATAGTTGCCTAATGGTCATTGGCGCCGGATCGACGTCCGCCTTGTACAGTGAGAGTTGATGGTGGTGAGGTTACGGTGCCACGGTTCTCCGAGTTCGCGCGATTCGCCTGGGCGTCGTTTCGTGAAACCCTTTAAGGAAGATAGTTCACGATGAGCACTCTGGTTGCGCGAACTCGTTACGGAGCGTCCAACGTCCGTCGAGTGTGAGAGTGAATCTCGAATCGCGACGAAGAATTCGGCGAACGTATGAGACGAACGTGCGGGAGCAAGTTACGTAGCCAGCCGATTTGATTCGTTCCGCAATGACGGAATCGGAGAGAGGGCCTTCCGCTCGCTGACAAACCCCGAACGCGAAAGCGATCGCAGGACTTCCTTTTTTCAGGGGAAGCGCATCCATGATTGCCTTTCGTGAGGTGGCAGCGAGAGAAGCTTCGTCGACTAGGGTGCGGATCGCTTCAGAAGAAAGGGCAGAGGAGACGCCGACACGGATATTTTGCAAAAGCTTCTGTGTGAATCCAAGGATTCGCTGGCGAGAGTCCGGATGGAGAAGCGCGATCGCGGCGGCGGCAGCGAGCAGGAGCTTGAGGAAGGGAGGAAGCTTCCGGAGGAAGTCGGCAACCAAGCTCGCCAAAGCATAGATCATGTGACCGCCCACAACCAGGGCAAAGCCAGAACCTAGCTTGACGGTCAGGATGATGGTCGTACTGCGGGCATAATCTCGCAGGACGCGGTCGAGACCAGCGGGCATGACGCGAGCGCCCATTTCCATGAAGTGGGGATCGCTCGTGTAGACAAAGTCGCCGTTGGCTTGCTCAAGAACGTGAATGTAATCCGCATCTTTGGGATCCACATAATCTATTGCTTGCTTGGAGGAGGGATCGTAAAAGCGAATCAGAACTCTGAACCGTTCCCACTCTTCGCGGACCTGCTCCGCGGAAGCACCCTCTTCTTCTGCAATGGTCCCGATATATCTTTGGATCTCAGCCTCGAGAAATGTGGGCGCAACGGCGACGACGACGCCAGAGACGATGGTTTCGTGAAGGTATGTGCGCGCAGCGGGATTCTTTCGCGCTCCCACACGCCAGCGAAGTTCTCCTTGCACGCAGCAAGCGTCGAGAACGAGGACTACCTGAAGGACATCGCCAAAAAACTCACGCAGCGCAGGAAGCTTCTGAACAAGCCGCCGAAGCTCAGGCAGAGTGTCTGAACGAATGATAGGAGAGGTTGTCGCGAGGGCCGTCATTCATTCATCTTACTGTGACGGACTCGAAGATGGAACAATCGGGTTTAGGAGTCGCTGGCGTTGTGGATGGTGCGTTGCGGAAGAGAAAGCTGGCGCCGGGCGAAATTCGTTGCTTTCTGAAGCGCGAATCTCATCGCCAATCGATAGCTGCGACCCGTACCAAAACTCTCGAAAATCTGTTATCTATGAGACTCACTGGAGACAAGTTCGGAGGTCAACGCAAAACATCACGCAAAACGCCGATGCCGGAGCCGCCGAACGAGAACAATTTTCGCGAATGGTTCGCGAACGCCAAGACGCCGCCTCCGAAGGCCAGCGCGAGTTGTTTCCGCACCCGAGGCTCACACTTCGAGCGTGCGCTTTACCATCTCCTCGCGGCCGAGAGTTTATCGCCGCGAACAAGCTTCAAACCAAAGAGCGAACAAATCGATGGGGCTTTCGAGTGCGTTCAACGGTACTTCCTGCTCGAGGCTAAATGGCAAGCCAAGCCCATCGGGCTGAAGGAACTCGACGCGTTTCACGCAAAGGTGGAACGGAAACTGTCCGGAACGCTTGGCGTATTCATTTCGATGTCCGGTTATCCGCGCGGCGCCTCAGATAGTCTTCTGAAGGCGAAGTCACTGAAGATCGTGTTGTTCGGTGCTGATGACATGGAGGCGTGCTTCGACCCCGCTGTTGGGTTCAAGGCAGTCTTGAGCGCAAAACTGCGAGCCGCTTCGGAGTATGGTTTGCCCTATCATGAATTTCGACCGCTTGTTGTGGCACCTGTAGAGGCACCGAATTCTGGACGGAGCACGGAAGGACAATGAGCTACCTATATACGCCCCAGTGCATCGTCTGCGAAGGAGAGCAAGATAGAATTGTTCTCGCTGAGCTAGCTGCGCGTGTGCTACGGATGAACTCAATCTCGCGGAGACTGGACATTGTTGTTGCGAACGGAAAAGTTGTAATTCCGCGAGTGGTCCAAGCAGTAGAGCCTCAGTTTCCTCCGGATTCAGTGATTGTTGTTGCCGACTCTGACGGAAGAGCGGCTGCGACGCGGAGAATGTTGGAGGGGTCCCTTGGCGGTTTCGACCACTGGCTTGTTATCGCGAACCCAAATGTAGAATCGTGGGTCACTGGCAGAATGGGAAGGTTTCACCCCGAGGACCTACGGAAAGCAGCCACACAAGCTGACCTGCGGTCGATCGAGGCAAGGCATCCTGAGTTCAAGGTCTTCCGAGAAGCGCTGATAAGTATTCCGTTGCCACGATAGGATTGGAACGTTCTTGATGAACCAACTTAGACTTGTAGGAAATTAGAACACTTTCTCCAAAACCCATCCTTCCGGTTCGCGCTTGCCGAGAACGATCCGCCCCACGGCCGCGCGATCGCGAATCGTGTAAAGACAGCCGGCCCGTCGAGTCTTAAGCCCCAACCAACTCTTTGTTTCGAGACATACAGCCAAGTGATTTCCTCCGGGCGAAGCCACGGCTGCCTCAACCTGCAACCGGCCGTCGAGTACTCGAGAAAGGTCTTCAGCTACTCTCGTCCACAACTCGGGTTTGTCCGTTTTTCTTTGCAGTCCGTATAAGAGGTTCAGCAGCGGCTCGAGCCGGATTCCTCCATTCGTTGTCATGTACTCAAAGTGCGCCGTGACGCGGGTGAGCTGACACGTTCGCAGATCATCGGGGTGGCATTTCCGGGAACTCCAAGTGCACAGCTTCGCTTCCTGTTTGAGACAATATTTCCCGGTGGCCGAGACAATACCCTCGGTCTCAAGAAACCGCGCCCCGGAAATACTGCTCGAAACGAGGAGCTGCTTGAGCGCCTTTTTCCCCGTCACGACTGATTTTTCGAGCTCGTGCGGTAAAACCCGTTTTCCGCTTACTTCGCATCGCTCCAATATCCCTGGGACCACGAGCTTTCCGGTTACTTCGCACTTTTCCCCTTCGTCGGGCAAGAGTGGGTGACTTGTCTCCGAGCAGACGGCAAATTCGTCGACGTAGCCGGTTTTCCCACTCACGACGGAGCGCTGTTGCCGGTCTGCGCGATACTTCTTTCCGGACACTTGGCTAGTCTCCAGTTCTCCTTCGAGCGCTTCGGTTCCCGTAAAGTCGCACTTCCCAAAGTACTGTGGCTCCGCCCTCTTGCCCGTGATTCCCGACGTTTTCAGGAGAGACTTCGTGACCCGCCGTTTGCTAACCGCCGACTCTTCCAGTTCGTCGCGCAGAGCGTGCTTGCCGGTTGCCGCACACTGCTCCATAAACTCGGGCAGTGCCATTCGGCCGCTCAAATCTGATTTCTCGAGCAGGTGTTTCAAGACTGGAACGCCGCTCATCTCGCACCGTGCCAGGCACTCGAGAGGGGCCAATTTCTGTGTGCGAGAACAGCGCGAAAGCTCGGGTGAGCGAACAATTCGGCTTTCTGCAGGAATGACCGCTATGACGCTTTCATAAGGTGGTCCCGATCCGAAGTCGAACATTCCGTTCACCTGAAGTCTTCTCTGGACGGTTCCCTCTAACCCAACCAGAAATGCTTCCAGCTGAGGGGTAAAGTCATCTTGGATTTTCTTTCTCTTGCGCGCGTCCGTTCCCGCCGCATGCAGCTCCTGCTCGCGACGGTCAACGTAAAAGCGGCAGAATTCGGCCACACCTTCGTCTTGCATGGCCTTCTCGATTAGAATCGCCGATGCGAGGCCCACAGCCTCTGGGTTTTTGAGAGGGTCGGATATCGGGCTTGCCCCAGCCACTCCGGCTGAGAGCCATTGCTCTCCGTGAGGAATGACCACTTCCACGAGGCGTTCGTAGCTGTCGTGACCCACCGTGACCCGGACTCTCACGACCGCAGTGCCGGCAAAGGATCGTTCCACGCCTTGAATCTTCGCGCTACGAAAATTTCCGCCGAAGCTATCCACCCATTCTCGGGCGCTCGTTTCTGCGCGCGCAGCTGGCTTTTCATCAATGTCATTGATCAGGTGCAAGGAGTCCCCGGCGAGCCGACTGGTAAGCCTGCTAAAGGCGGGCGAGCGAGGACGGTAAAGGACGGCGTTCGAACTGTGCGCCTCATCAAAACAGATTCGATCGACTTTCCCGTCGCGTTCGCTCACATAGACGCCTTGGGATTCGGGCTTGAAGTCGGTTCCAAGACTTGTGAGAGCAGCGAGAACGAAAACATTCGGCTCCATTGATTTCATCGCACGCGGCAGGTTGGGATATGGAATCGTGTCGCCATAACCGTCCATTCCGCCGAGCATTGCGTCGATGTTTTTCTCTTGGCTCTGGAGTTCTACTTTGGCGTCGTTGATGCTTTTCTTCGCCAGACGCGTCGCCGTCTCGACCTTCTTACCGGCCAAGGAGGCAACAACGAGTTCACGAATTTTCTCGACGAAAGCAGTGCCATCTGGGGTGACATCTTCGTCGTCCTCGTCTACGCCCGAGGCTTGAAGAATCGCCTCAATATCACCGATGGCGTGAGACGCCATTTGTAGCTTTTCCATGAGTCTGCCGACAATGTATTCCTCGAAAGTCCCCTTCAGGATGATGTTAAAAATGCAGACGCTCGCGTGTTCGGACGCCAATCGCTGAATTCTGCCAATCCGCTGTTCGACAATCATGGGATTCCAAGGAAGATCGAAATTTACCAGCACATTGGCCGCCTGCAAGTTGACGCCTTCTGAGCCCGCTTCGGTCGACACGATGGCGTGAATTTCCGGGACCGTTTTCCTAAATCTGGCGATCGTCCGCTGATTCCGTTCGCCAGAATCTCCATTGATGAGGCCACAGGTGATCCCGCGCTCTCCGAGAAACGCTTCAATCGTCGTTTGCGTCTCGCGCCGCGTCGTAAATACCACCACGCGCCACCGCTCCGGTTGTTCGGCTTTCAGTCGATCGACCAGCGTGGCCAAGCCTTGTAATTTCGCGGTCACCCGGATTCGCGCGACGACTTGTTCGACGCCTTCTGCAAGGCCGTCGGGAATGGTCTTGTTCTTGGCCATCTGTTTTAGCTGCGCAAGCAGCGCATGCGGGCTGCTCATGAGCGCTTGCAGAATGGAAATCTGGGACAGGCGATTGAGCTTCTGGATCGGCCCGGCGATCAGACCGATTAGCTCGAGTTCTTCAGCGGAAGGATTGACCCGATGGAGCTGCACGATTCGTTCTGGGAAATGCAGGTTTACATCCGCGCGGCGAATCCGCGACATATAGCCATAAACAACGGAACGAAAGGCCTCCCGCATCTGCGGATTGAGATGTCGCGCGTCCATCCGGTTGTCGGCGATGAAGGTTCTCGCAAAAATGCCTTCCGTGCCGAAAGGATTCTGATGGCCGCGAGCAACGGCCAACAAATCCACGAGCGAATAAATATCCCAAAGCCGGTTGTGAATAGGTGTTGCTGTGAGCATCAGCACGTACTTGAACATGCGGTTAGCCAGTGCCTCGCGGAACTGCAACGCTACTTGCGGAGATTGGTTGGCGCCGTATAAATTGCGTAGTTTGTGGGCTTCGTCCAGTACCAACATTTCAAAGCCGGCTTGCCCCAGGGCGCTGAGGTACATGCGCGCGGACTGGTACGTAGTAATGACCGCGCCACCGCCTTCCGGAACCTTGGCTTCGAGCAGCTCTTTACCTATGGCGCGGACTCCCGAGATACCGAACTTACTCTCAAGTTCCTCTTGCCACTGCGGCATCAGCAGCTTCGGGCAAACCACCAAGAATTTCGAAATCCTGTTTCGTGACATCAACTCGCTTGCGAATAAGCCTGCGCTGATTGTCTTTCCAAGCCCGACATCGTCGGCCAGCAAGGTCACGGGCAAGCGTCGGCAGAAAGTGATCAAGTTCTTGATCTGGTGATGGTAGGGCTCGATGTGGTCGCGCCACTTGTGCTCGGACTTTAAGTCCTGGCGGTCCTTGATCAGAATCGGATCGACCAGATCCCATTCCTGGGCCGCGCGATAGAGTTGATAGGCGGCCGCATCCGAGGCGCGGCGGAGATTCTTGGTTTGTAGTTTTGGCGTAAGTACATCCATCGCGGCTCAGCTTTCCACCAAAGCAAGCAACGCCCGCCAGATGGCAACCATTCCGTAAGAGTCGAGAGCGCAGTACGCTCTCAGCTTCGCGGCGAGGTCAGCTGATTCTTTCGCGTTCAGTTCTCCAGAAAGCAGTTCGCTCCAAGCGAGGGCTGCCGACGCCCCGTTCCGGATGGCTAGTGTCGAATAGTTCAATTCTGAGGCGAGGACCGGCAAGACGCTCTTAATCGAAGTCTTCCCGAGGAGGTCTCGATGGACAAAGTACTGCTTTGCGAAAATGTCTTTGAGATCGTACATTCGGTCGTTGACTTCAGCGAGATAGCTCCGCGCCTCAGGCACCCGTTGCGCAATTCGGTCGTTCACCTGCGATTCGAACGATTTGTTCCAAACAATGAGCGAGCCAAAGGAGCCGACGTGTTGTTTGAGAGAGCAGAGAAAGGAAGCCGTGGGGTCGGCGCTGCCAGAATGGAGAAAATCGCAGTGAATCGGTTGCTCCCCCGGCGACCCCACAATATGCACTGAGTATTGCAGAGGGATTTGATCGTAGGGGAAAAAGCGGTCGAAGCGTGGCAACGCCGGGGCGTACGTTTCGTAATCGATGAAGTGCAGGGGAAAATTCAGTTCTCCAAACTCTCGTGCGATGGACCTCTTGTCGAGCACGGTTTCGCCCGAATGGTAAACGCGTACTTGCGTTTTTTGCGCATCGCTTAACCTGATGTTCGAAGGCACTTGATCGAGTGTGAGGACGCCGGCATCGACTAATTGCTTGAGCGTATCCGGACTGTTGCCAATGCGCGCGATGTCATGGATGCCGTAGTCCGGTACTTTGGGGTTCGAGTATCGAAAGGTGCTGCAATGCCGAGACCTTCCTTTATAGATACAAGAGCACGGGCCTCGGGGCTCTGCTTCCGCAAGGAGGTAGGCGCGTGCTTGCTCCATTTCCAGTGCAACGGTGTCGGCAACCTGATCGACCCGGCCGGTCATGTCGGCGGAAACGAAAAGACGGTCCAGCTCAAGGTCCCCGTGGCGCGCGTAGTTCTGGTTTAAGTGAATCAGGCAGGCGCGGGTGACCCTCCGTCCGGCCTTCCGGAGAAGTACTACCTGGAACGCCAGGTCGTAAAGATGTCCTTCTTCGAGTTGGGTGGAAGATTTGATTTCTTGAATCGACCATTGAGCGGTAGCGTCATCACATTGCAGCACGTCAATCGCTGCGAGCAGGCCGTCTTTCTCAAACACCGGCTGGAACAATGTCCCGCTCTTGGTTGTGAGCAGTTCGGCCGTCTTTTGTTGCGCCTCAGTCTGGGATCCCACTATTAAGGTACCGTCCGGGAAGAGTCCGCGCGCGGCGCCTTCCACCTCGATTCCGGCGTCAATGATCGACTGCTCGAACTCCGTCAGTTCTGCGGCGTAGTAGATGTCGGGTCTGTGAAGCCTAAGCCATGCGTTCTTGGCGCACTCCCGCCAAAGGACATAGTCGGTTTTCGAAATGGAGGCCATAAGGCTGTACCTACAATCCTATTGAGTTGACTGAGGCCCCGAAACAAACTGTACCGAAGTTTGGACGTAACTATTACGCTACAGAGAGCCTATCCTAAGTGGAACATCTGGGTCGACTCAGGAAGAACAGGCGTGTTTCGATGGCTCTGGTCCTTCAACACAGTTCGAATTGTTTG
>WNFO01006818.1_pt1 | contig 10101 bp, 10 predicted proteins | sample 5400251 | NCBI WGS metagenome assembly WNFO01 (sample SAMN13153354, study PRJNA577476) | soil metagenome | isolation source: 100 cm saprolite under Madrone tree | place: USA:California | collected 2016-06-14
TATGATTGAGTTTGACGATCGACTTGCTGCCCTTATGCTCATGCCAATAAAACTCACCAACGCCATCGTGCCTGCGCGCATCCTGGTGGTCGATGAGGAAGAGGACATCCGTACCGTACTTCGCGCGTTTCTGAAGGCCTGGGGCTACGAAGTGATCGTCGCCGATAGCGGCGCCGCCGCGTTGGAATGGGCCAAAAAATCTGCAGGGAAGCTTGACCTGCTGATCACCAATTTTCGCATGCCGTCCATGGACGGGATTGAACTGGCGCAGCGGATGCGCAACCGTCATTCTGAGCTTAAAGTCCTTTACATGTCGGGCGATTTGCAGGAACTCGCGAAGAATCGGAAATTCGAGATCGCTGCGAACCTCATCGCCAAGCCCTTCCAATCCGGGGATCTGGCGATGAAAGTAAGTTACATTCTTGATCGATGACGGAGTAATACTGCAGCCCTGTACACTTGCGAGTTTTCTTAGGAAATACTTTAGGAAGGAGTCCAACCCACTGAAAACAAAGATCTGGCGGAGAGGGGGGGATTCGAACCCCCGTTAGGGGGTTTAACCCCTAAAACGGTTTAGCAAACCGCCGCATTCAGCCGCTCTGCCACCTCTCCGCGGTTTGTTATCAACAGCTTACCACATTTACTTCAATTCACTTGCTGAACATTTGTGGAAATCGTCCAAAGTCGCCTCCAAAGTCTTCATCGCCGCCAAGACTGCCGGGTCGAAGGCTTTGATGTAACGCTCTTTGGTCACGTGCGGTTTTGCATGACGCAGGATGCGCTGGACGACTTTTTCATTCGCGCCCAGTTCATACAGGTTCGATGCAATGCCGCGTCTGCACGCATGCCAGCCGTACCATTCCAGTCGCAATGACTCCACGGCTGGCCGGACAAGTCGCTGACCCATTCTGTTCAAGTCCATGTGGTCGCCGCCGCCCGAGTGGAACATTACCCCGGTCTTCGGATTCCCCATGGACAGGCGGTACGCGTCCAGAATTTCCGCTAGTTGCCGAATGACGGGAACCGCTTGGGCACTGGCTCGCGTCTTAGGTCCATTCACAAAGCTCTTCCAAATGGATCTGTTAACGCTCAACGAGTCTCCCGTGTAGTCCGTCCATTCAAGCCCTCGCAATTCGCCTTCGCGGAGTCCTGCAAAGGACGCCGTGGCGATCACTGCTTTGGGCAACAACGGCAGAATATTCAGAATGCGATATACCTGGGCCAAGCTGTACGCAAAGGTTTCGCGCGCTTCGCGTGCATTTCTGGGAATACGGGCGTCCTGGACCGGGTTCACACCATCGAACGCGCCCTCATTCTTTGCGTGGCTGAAAACACCGCTGAGCACACTCTTGATGTGCTGCAGAGTAGTTTTGCTCAGGTCGTGTTCTTCGGCGATGGCCTTGAGCATTCTGCTCGCATCCACCGTTCTGAACTCACGCAAACGGATCTGTCCGACGCGGTCCGAGATATGATTCTTCCAGATTTCCCGATACCCTTTTCTTGTCGAAGCACGCAGCTCGTCGATGTAGGGCAGGTAGATGTCCTCGACAAATTCCTTGAGGTTCATGCTGGTCTCCGGCGTGAACTTGCCGGCGTTGAGCCGATGCATGAACTCGACTTTGAGGGGCATGATGTCGGATTCGCGTGGATAGCGTTCCAGACGTCCTAACATTTTTGCCCGCTGCTTGAATTTGATCGATCCATTTTCCTGTCGTACCTGGACGCGATACTTTACGTACCAAGCCGCATGGTCTGCATACAAACATCCATCTTGATAACGAACGGATTTGGTCATTGATCCTCCTTAATGACCCTGCCCGTTCGCACTGACCAACTGGCGGTTCAGCCACTCGCGAAGTTCCGTACTTCCCCAAGGAAAACGAATGTAGCGTCCAAGCCGGAAATGCGGGATCGGATCGCTGGTACGTTTTGCGTTGGTCCACGAGCGTACCCATGTTTCAGGCACGTTGAGCCGTTTCGCCAGCTCGGTCGAGTCTATCACTTCTACGTCAGCTTGATTCATGGCCGGTCTCTCTAAAAAACAAATCGAAGAAAATCAACGCTGGTGACGCGTTGGTGAATTCGTATTGGATGGTGCGACCTCGACCGCAGAATGAGACGCACTGTCGCCCGGAACCTGGGGGACGGGTCCATCGCTATCGCGGGACATCATTGAGAGTTGGGCTTTGATCACCGTGAGCCGTGCATAGTAGAAAGGATCGGCTTTGTCTTCTGCCCGGTAGTCGGCGATGCGGCGAATGATATCTTCCGAATTATCGCCGCGGGCGAGGGCCCTTCTCGCATAGGCCCAGTCGGCTTCGGACTGACTCCGGTGTCCGGCCGGTAGTTGCCTTCGGGCGGAATGAGAGTCACCCAGATGCCGGGGCGATTCGGGTGAGTCTTCTTGGATGTGAAAATCCTGAGAGTGGTAGATATGGTCAGTTTCGTGATGCACGCGCACGACGAAGGCTTCGTTGTATTTCCTGTTCGTGAATCCGGCCAAACGAAGGAGCCGGGAAATGTCCGTGGCTGCCGGGTCCCCGCCATATTGGGACGCCAGAGCACGCAATAGCGTTTCCGCCTGGCTGGTATCGAGGCCCTCAACACGCCAAACGACCTGATGTTTTCCTGGCGAAGTATCGAGAACGAAATTCGGTGGCGGCACATCACCGGTGGTACGGATGGCCTGAAGCGAAGCGCCAGCTTCCTCGTCGAGGTCCAGGTACGCGTGACGTACTTCGCGGATTTGTTCTTTCGTCCGACTTCGCGATCCCTCCCTGACTGGATTCATGCCAATGAAGATATCGGCGCCGGACCGGTTCTGCTCATGAAGCCAGTTTTGAAAAGGCTCGCTCGCAATGGCCTCTGCGGGAAGAATCCGCTGCGTGGTTTGCTTCCGGATGCGATTCCTGACGAGGATCGCCGCGTGGTCGTTCGGCTTGTGGAGAGCGAACACATATTCCGGCGCCGACAGGAATCGCGGCGCGAATAAACAAGTATCGTTCACGCTTGCTCCTTGGGAGCGACGTACATGGAGCAAAAATCGAAAAGGTCGGAATCCGGGTCGTAGCTGTTGATTTCAAGGACTTCGGAAATGAATCGCCGGCCGGGCCTTCGTTCAATGTGGACGACGACGTTGAGGGAATCGGCGATGTTCGTCTTGATCGAACGGTAGGGAAGCTCAATCCCGCTCTGCAAAACACAGCTTGTGAAGCGAGCCAGGCCCTGCTTCGCGGAACTTGCATGGATCGTGCTGAGCGTACCGGCGTGGCCCGTATTCAAAAGTTGAAGCAGGTCGAACGCCTCACTTCCTCTAATTTCTCCCAATAAAATACGATCGGGCCGATGCCGTAATGAGGCTTTGAGAAGATCGCGAATGGAGACAGCGGGTACCCCGTTCTGCTCACGGCGGGCTTCGAACCGAACGAGATTCGATTGAGCAAGCTGGATCTCGGCGGTGTCTTCGATCAGCAGGATGCGTTCATCCGGTGGAATGAACTTTCCGAGAGCATTTAGTAGCGTCGTCTTGCCGGTGCCCGTGCCACCACAGATAAGCAGGTTGCGCCGTTGCAGGATGTAATCTTCGAAGCGGTTGGCCAGTGCATGAGTGAGGGTCCTGGTGGTGATGAGGTCCGCGATTTCGAAATGCCGGACGTTGAATTTGCGAATGGTGAGCGTCACGCCACGCAAGCTGCAGGGAGGAATTACAGCGGCCACGCGGCTGCCGTCCGGCAGTCGTGAATCCAGAATGGGTTTCGCCTCCGAAATGTCGTCGCCCAGGCGTCGCGCGATGTTCTTGACCGCAACGAGGAGCGACCGCTCGCCGAGGGAAACGCCTCGAACTTGCTCGACGAACCCGTCTTTCTCGACGAAGACTTGGTCCGGTCCGTTGACCATGACTTCGCTCACGGAATCATCGAGGATGAGGTGTTCGGTCGGTTTCAGGAACGGAAGAATGGTTTCAAACCCAGGCATCAGAGTTCTCCTGCGGCAAGTTGGTCGAAATAGGATTTGTTCGGGTCGTTGTAATAGGGCTTCAAGTAACAGAAGGTCGGCGGAATCGGGTTGAGCCCGTCGTACGCGATGGTGATGGACTGCGCGTTCCGGAGTTCAGTGAACGTCTTCATGTCGAATCGATAGTCCGTCTGTGTGTTGTAACTCTTGGAAGCGGTGATGTTGGCGCGGTGCGAGACGGCTTTACCGGTGAGCAGGCTGACACGGGCGTCATGGCCGCTTTCCGACAGGTTGTAGCTGACCTTGAGGCGGTCTTCCCGCCCGCAAAGTTCGCTCGCGGTTTTCGCTGAGAAATCGTCCGAGAGACAGAGAAAAATCTTCGTGCGGAAGGTCTGAAGCAGGGTTCTCCAACTGTCACCCGGAAGCGACGAACGCAACGAGCTGATGCTCTGCGTCGCGACGATTGGAATGCACTTGGCCTGCCTGGAGAGGCTGAAGAACTTTTCGTCTCCAGTCGGATCGCTCTCACCGACCGTTGCGAAGTGCTGGTATTCGTCGCAGAGGAACAGAACCTGGCGAAAATGCCGCTCTTTGTCCGATTCAATTTGCGGGATGCGATTCAGCACCGCGCGTTCGAAATCGAGCTTCATCATCACGCCGATGGCCTTGGCCAATCCAGCGTTCATCCCCACCGGGAAATTGAGAGCACAAACCGGCGGCGGAAGGCGCCTGTCCGTCCGCGCCGTCAAGGGCGCCGGGGTGTGGCGTTCACTGGAGCGAAGCGAAAGCCCTTGACGGAAGAAGCGGCCGGATCAGGCGCAGGGTTTAGCCAGGAAGGGCAGGAGAAGTGGCAGATAGTCGGAATTCAAGACTGTTTTTTAGATTTTGCCAAGTACTGCGCGACGTTGTCTGCTTTCCAGAGAAGAGCGGGATGCTGGCGGATTCGTTCGACGATTTCAGGCTGTTCGGGGAACAAGAGTTCCGGCTGATATTTGCCGGAGGCCATCGCTTCGAGATAGGAGGATTCCCGTTCGTGGTCGAGCACCGTTTCGAGGAGCGGAGAAACGGCCGATAGCATTTTCTCGAAAGTTGGCCGATCATCGGCCCGGAGCAGCGGATAGAGAAGCCGTTCGAGTTCTTTCTGGTCCAGCGCCTTGAATCGATCCATCTGGTACGTGCGGAGGTCACGGTCCATCGTGCTGGCAAAAAGGACCGCGAGTTTTCGGAGCAGTTCGGCGTTGTGGGTAAGCCCCGCGGTGGAAAAGCGATACAAGTCGTAGAGGTCACGTGGATGGTGACGGTCGATCATGGCTTTCGTCTTTCCGCCAAACAATTCTTCGAGTGAGAGAACCAGATACCGACATGGTGCGGCATCCCCGATGGCCGCAGCATTCAGTTCCAGCGGCGGAAGAGCACAAGCACGCATCAAAAAGTTGATCTCCACCTGGATGCGATCGGGTCGCCCCGCGTGATTTGCAAAATTGAGATACCACTCGCGCAGCGCATAGTCGTCCACGCCGTTCTGTAACTTGTAGCCAAGGCCGCCGGAAATCTGCTCGACCGCCTTGACGATTTGCGGGCGCTCCTTGAGCGTTGCTTCGCGATCGATATTGCCGATGTAGTTCAGATCGATATCGACTGAGAGTCTCGCGAGATTGAGATAGAAGAGATTGAGGGCCGTTCCGCCTTTGAGCGCGAGCTTTCCCTTGAGAACGGTGTGTTTGTGGAATTCGATGAGCATCTCGCGCAGGCGAAGAACTTTCTCGAGATTCTCAGGAGGAAAGTGAGCGTCCGCGGCGAGTTCACGGATTTGTGTGGGGCTGAATTTCATGTTCGCACGGAACTCGTTCGCGAAGGCGAGAACGCCTCCGGCACCATGAGTTTCCAGGCGGGAACCCAGCGTTGCCCGGGACGTTTGTCTGCGAGGTAAGCGACCCCTCGCGGAAGCTTTTGGAGAAAGCGGTCGCGCGCTTTTCCTCGGAAAAAGAGTTTGTCCGCATGGCGATCGAGAAAGAAGCCCAGACGTGAATAGAGCCAGGGACTGCGAAGCAATTTGAGGTAGGCATAAGCGGCGTCAAAATCAAAGGAAGGAAACATGGCGAGAGACTTGTCGAGTTCTTCGAGGCCTCCACTGTAGTCGAGAAAGAGGAGGCAGTCGACGAAGGATCGCTCGCGTCCGGTAACCAGGACATGATCGGCTCCCCGTTCGGTTTGAAATAAACGATGAGAGGGGAGAAGCACCGGACGTGGCGGAACGACACCGTGGTAGGTGACGCCGTCGAAGACCACATCTTTGCGGAGCCGGCCGGAGAAATAGTAGACGGTCTGAAAGGTTTGATTGGCGAGTCCATGGAATTCGAGCGCGGAATGGAGGGCGACGACGGCGTCGTCCCGGAGCGCGGCGGGGACACGATACCGATTCAAGGGAACTGCGGAGAGGGCGCCGACGTAGACGCCGTTCGCTATGTGCCGCACGCGGCTTTGTTTTTTGAGACGTTGGAGGAGGTTCAAAAGGGAGCGGTTGCGGTCATCCTTGTTATAGCGTTTACGTGCTTCTTCGAGAGTAAAGAGGGGCGTGGATTGGGCGAATTGGGTAAAAGGCAGCCGCATAATGTATTCTCATACAGAACATATATAGCATACTTAAGTTAGTCGGTTCTGTCTACCTATGAGAATAAATCGTGGTGAATTCTCATACATGAACACTTAAACACCCTTAAAGTGAGCACAAACCAAACTGTGTGAGAAGAGCAAATATCAGAAAATGGCGGTTAAATTTCAACGAACCCATCAAACTTCAAGCATGGCATTAAACTTTGACAGGGCCGTTAAATCTTGAAAGTTCATTAAATTTCTTGCACGATTGTCCGCTCCATGGTATAAGGTCCTCTATCATGGACACATTCGAACCTTGGGAAAAATACCCACCACTTGAAAAAGATCGCTTGATGGCCATCGCCAAGATTCTCCAAAGCGTGAGGCACGAAGCGGTACTTCTGCACGAGCCTGGCGCTGGTGACAACGAGTGGAGCCTGGGCTGTCGCGTCTATGCGCGAGAGTGTCATGCGGTGCGTGCGGCCGCGGAAAAGCACAAATGGCTCACGATCCTTCCGGAAGCAGAACCGCTGCGTTTTACGTTCGCCATCGGGACGATTCCGATTCGATTCTATCGAGGTGGCGCTGCGGACGTGCCGGGGCACTACCTACAACAGACATTTGTCGAACTCCAGCAGCAGCAGCTGGCGCTCCAGATTGACGGATTGCGTCTTGTGGATCGCGTTCTTCGACTTGCCGTCGAGATCGACGCAACGGGTGAGGTGGAAAACGTAATTTTGGTGGAGATGGACAGCGCTGGTACGGTCACGGAAACATATCGCATTCCTCTCGACGATGAGGCTGGAAAGGTTACTCCGCTTCAGCTTAAGCCTGTCGAACTCGGGCCGCCGCAGGTGGAGCCTCTTGCTGCGGAACAGAGCGAGGCAGAGAAAAAGAATGCCCCTCATGTCCGTTCTAAATAAAAGCGGCTTTGATGGTCAGCGCCTGCAACTAGCCCGCGAATTTTGTGATTTGACGCAAAAGCAATTAGGCGACAAGGTCGCGGCTTCGCACGCTTTGGTGTCGCTCTGCGAGAGCGGAAAGCGAACAGAGCCGGCGACCGATCTTGTGGAAGCATTTGGAACGGTGCTGGGATTTGAAACTGAATTTTTCTACCAGCCTACAAGTGAGATTTTCCGCGAAGCGGAATGCAGTTTCCGGCACCGTCGAAGTACGCCGGAGCGTCTCAAGACGAAGATCCGTGCACACGCCAGTCTCCTAGGGATGGTGCTTGAGCGTTTGCGTGCTCATTTGAAGTTTCCCGCGCTCAACGTTCCAAGAACTCCGGCATCGACAGACGAGCAAATCGAAAAGGCTGCAGAACAGGCACGTCTACATTGGGGTCTGGGTATAGAAGCACCGATTTCAGAGATCGGCCGGGTGATGGAGCACGCAGGAGTATTCCTGGTGTCACATCTCGCGGAGTCGTCCCAAGTCGATGCGTTTTCACGTGACGGTGCCACTGCGCTCATTTTTCTCAACCAGAGTGTGCAAAGCACATCGCGCTGGATTTTCGATGTTGCGCACGAATGTGGACATTTGGTGATGCATTCGGGAATACAAACGGGAACGGAAGAAACGGAAGCTGCGGCAGATCGGTTTGCAGGCGCTTTCCTTTTGCCGAGAAGTGCGTTCGCGAGGGAGTTCAGAACGTCGCCGTTCTCCTGGAATCACGTCTTCAAATTGAAGAAGAGATGGAAAGCAAGCGCAGCGGCGATTGTAAAACGTGCTTACGATTTGAGACTTATCGATGCGGTCGAATACCGCCAGTCCTTCAAGTACATGTCCGCCAGAAATTGGAGGAAGGGCGGAGAGCCTTACGAGCCGGAGTTCAAAGGTCCCGAGCTATTGTCCACGGCTCTGGGTTCTCTTGGGACGAAAATCGACCTGACAGTCGCTCAGCTTTGTAAGGACCTTCACTTCACCCCGAAAACGTTCCTGACCGTGACCGGCGCGACGGTTCACGCACCCAGAGGAAAAGAAGTCGAGGTCATACCAATACGCGCGACGGGAATGAGCTGACGCGTACGGAACCTCGAAATATGCGCCCGGACCGATATGAATGAATTGACGCCACAACCTAATCACTGCAGTAATGAGTTGTCCGAAGAGCAGATTACAAAACTGTTGGCCTCTTCGACTGTTCCTTCCAATTTGTCAATATGTCTCCGAGGATTTGAGTCTCAGGAACAGGCAAATGAAGTCGGTCGAGCTGTAGGGTCGTTCCTGCATTTGTTCGGCACTGTCCTGAATCTTGAAAGACTTGATGGCGTTACTGTCGCGTATGACTACGATGCCGCGCTTGCGACCGTCGAGACGGACACTGCAAGTTCGAATCAGCTGGCGGCTACGAACGACTCCTTCGCAAGAGGGGTGGCAATGGCAATTAGGGTTCTGCGCGAAGGGCAAGTAAAGTGCCACATTGTTGCGGCAGCCGGCTTGATGAACTCACTTCGCGACCCGAACGACCCCGCGCACAGTCTGGCTGTAGGACTCTTGGCTCATGAAGCAGCTCACGTCCACGATTTACTGATACAAGATCGCGCCTTTCCCGGCGTGTTGCTTCGGCGTTCTACTGGATATCGCGAAGGCGTCCTGTTGCAGATTGCCAAAGCATCGTGGGATGAATACGCGGCGTGCAGACTGTCGGCGGAATTTGAGCACAAAGACCAACTAACATGGTTTGAAGATACCTTCTGTTCGTTTGCCGAGGCAGCGCGAACGAGGGCAAACGAGCACATTCGTGAATACCGCCGTCACGGCGACCTCAGCCGACTCGTTCCTCAGGTTGTCACAGAATATGGCGGCCTCCTGAAGTATGGAGCGTACCTGTTGGGCCACCTCGATGGACTCGACCTCTCCGTAGATAAGCACGCGACAAAGGCCAAAGAACTTTTGAATCGAGAGAAACGTATCGCGTCTGCCTTCGAGGAGCTCGCGGGCTGCTTGAGATCTATGTGGGCTACCTATGAGAAATGGCCCGGCTTTCAAGTGTTCAACCCGCTTTGTGAGCTGGCGGACAAGATACTGCGCGACGGTGGGATAGAAATTGAAGAACGCTCCGAAGGCCCTTACGTAGTCGTGCCATTTACCTGGGAAACCATATAGTTCCCTCCAAAGAAGTTTTTTTCAATCTTCGGTCACGCCCTGGTTTTTTGAAACTGCTGCGCCCTCTCGCGACATTTTTTCCGATCTAACTACGGAATAGATTACGTAGAGGAAAGTCACGAAGTGAATCGCGCCTTGGTGGCCTTGCGAGTGCGAACGGGTCAGCGTGTGCACCTCGGGCAGTCGCTAGGTGGAAGATCAGTCCAGCACGCGCAACGTCACCCACAACACTCTTAGAAGGGCCGGAAACAACCTAGCCCTTTTGATAGGCGGGAGAGTTCGAACGGCGGATCTGGTTGGCGCTGGGAGCGGTCGGATTTTCTTCTGCCGCTTTTTCGAGTGGATACGTTAGACCTGCGGGCTATCAGCCGCCGAGTTGAGAAAAGGCCCCAGCTCCGCCGTCGATGGCGAAGTCTGCCCCAACGACGTAGGCCGAGTCATCTG
>WNFO01009272.1_pt1 | contig 10101 bp, 9 predicted proteins | sample 5400251 | NCBI WGS metagenome assembly WNFO01 (sample SAMN13153354, study PRJNA577476) | soil metagenome | isolation source: 100 cm saprolite under Madrone tree | place: USA:California | collected 2016-06-14
GCGACGGTTTTGACGGCGGCGTCGGCTCGGGCCCAGACCTATGATCCGGCTTATCCGGTTTGCCTGCACGTGTACGGCCGGGGGGCCAACTATTACGAATGCCGCTACACGTCGCTGCCTCAGTGCAACGCGTCGGCATCGGGCCGCGCCGCCCAGTGCGTCATCAATCCATATTTTGCGAGCGCGCAAAGATCGGTGGGACCACGTTATCGGCGGTATCGCACGGTCTATTAGATGTCTTGCGTCTAGCGGTTCCTCGAATGCCTGTTGTTGGAATGCCGGCTCAACCGGTCGACGCAACAAAAGCGGAAAATATTTGCTCGTAGCGAGTATTTCGCCAAGACCCGAAGCGCGGACATGCCACGGTCTTCCGCCGACGTCGGCGAGTGACCCGCAAAAGAAGTCAATTTCTGTTGCCGCTATCGGCCTTCAGTTGAAGGTGGCGATCGAGAAACTGGTGCAGGCGGTGATCTGCATTGTCCGCTGCCTCGCCGTTGTATTCCAGCCAGTGATCAAACAAGGTCGTGCCGGGCTGGAGGTGCGGGTAATAGAATCCGTGGTGCGCGCCGGGGTAGACAACCAGCTCGACTGGCGGCCCGTCGTTGCCCCAGCTGGCGATTTTATTGGAGCAGTCTGCCGCCGGCGTCCAATCGTCGAGGGCCCCAATGAAGATGAGCGTGGGTATCCCCGGACGCGCCATGGCCTGCTTACATGGAGGATTGAACGCAGCCGCCGCCCGGAACCGCAAGTTGCTTGGAGGGGCGAACAGTTCGAACGAATTGGGTTCCGCCGCAGAGAGGGTAACCCAACCGCCTGCCGAGAAGCCGACCGCAGCCACACGGTGTGGATCGACGAAGGTTCGGCCAGCCAGGAAGACGAGAGCCCCGTAGGCATCCGGCCTGCGCGTGAGGAAGGTGGCAAACGCGCTTGATGTGCACGCGTGATCTATACCACGCGTTGCATAGCTGTCGACGAGCAGGACGACATAGCCCCAGCCGACGAGTTCATCGGCCAACCTTTGCTTTGTCGTGTCATGCATCCCGGCACAGCCGTGCAGTCCGATGACGGCGGGATAAGGGAGCCGTTGAGAGGCGCCTTCAAACTCTACGCGCTCCAGAGGTGTGGCCCATGCATCAGCCATCAGCGCACCTACGACGCACCAAAGCATCAGCACTACCGCGACTTGGAAAGTGACTGTTCCAGGCAATGGCGTCTCCCTCGGATCTTCGCCCGAAGTCGTCGTGCGGGTGCGAAGCCTTCCAGTCTCCACGTCCGCGGCGCTTCAGCCATGTTGCTCAAGTTTCCATTCCAATACAACATGCTCGTGCCTCAGCCTGGACAGCCCTTCGGTCGAGCCGCTCCATTGTGGTGCTTCTAATGCCTTTTTCCAGCCTGAACACGACTGTCAGCTCGTGGCACGAAACGCACATGCCGAAGTATCTTGGCGATGCCCGTTGTTGGGTGAACAGCGGAAAACATTTGCTCTCATTGAGCTTTCCGGTTTTAACCCATAGCCGTCTTGCGCCACGCAGGGCATTTGCGACGCAGTATTTCCACCTGCAGTGCGGCCACAATCGAGACGTGATACTCTGCGTCCCGTCGTCCTCAAGCTGCGAGAGGATCGAATGAAGCGGCGGGAGTTCATTGCGGCCAGTGCGGCGCTGCTCGTTTCGGCACGGCGTTCGCGGGCGCAGGGGACACGTCGTCGGATTGGCTTTCTCGTCTTGGGTGAGCGGTCGCCGACCTTGGACAACGCGTTCTTTGACGGCCTGCGAAACCATGGCTGGATCGATGGACGAAACCTTATCATCGAATATCGTCTTGCCCCCTCTCAGGATCGCCTGCCTGCTTTCGCCGCCGAGCTGGTAGCTCTCAGCCCCGATCTGCTCATCGCCAGCAGTCCACAAACAGCCGTAGCCCTGAAATCGGCAACCGCCAGCATTCCGATTGTATTCGTAGCTGTGTTCGATCCCGTGGCGCTCAGCCTCGTCCAAAGTCTCTCGCGTCCGGGCGGCAACATGACGGGTCTTGCGACCTACGCGCCGGGAGATTTCATCGCAAAACGAATAGAAATCCTCCAAGAACTGATCCCAGGCGCCTCGAAAATTGCGATCTTAGTCAATCCGGGCAACCCGATGCAAATGCTGGTATTAGCTAATGAGATGCTTGGCACAGCTCAGAAGCTCGGCGTATCTCTCCCGATAGTTGAGGCGACCACGGCGGAGGAATTAGACATCGCCTTTGCCTCGGCCGCAACCCAGCACGCCGGTGCAATAATTGTTTTTGGCGATCCTTTTCACTTTCGCTACGCCACGCAAATTGCGGCGCTCGCGGCGAAGCATCGACTGCCTGCGATTTATCTATTCCGACTATTCGCAACCAATGGCGGACTGATTTCATATGGCCCCGATTTACCCGATTTGTTTTTTCGTGCAGGCGGCTACGTCGATAAAATTCTCAAAGGCACCAAGCCTTCCGATCTGCCGGTTGAGCAGCCGACCAAATTTGAACTGGTTATCAATCTAAAGACGGCCAAGGAACTCGGCCTTACCGTGCCGCCCTCCTTGCTCGTCCGCGCAGACGAGGCGATCGAATAGTTTTGCTGCGGTGCATGAGTCCGTTTGTGGCACGTTTGAGACATCCGGCGATGTCCGCAGTAGTGCAACGCGTCGGCATCGGGCCGCGCCGCCCAGTGCGTCATCAATCCATATTTTGCGAGCGCGCAAACATCGGTGGGACCACGTTATCGGCGGTATCGCCCGGTCTACTAGATGTCTTGCGTCTAGCGGTTCCTCGAATGTCTGTTGTTGGAATGAAAAGCGGAAAATATTTGCTCGTAGCGAGTATTTCGCCTTTTGACCCAGATGCGACCTTCCGGCGAAGAGGAAACAACCTAGGTTAGAATTCGTCTAACCATCCCGAGGTACTCATTATTGCCAGTTGCCCAGTCAGTGGGGAAGCCAGTCTAATCTTTGCTACCTGACATTGCAGTGGCTTCGTATCGCTGCAGCACGTTCTCGTGGCGACGGGGGTCATTTGTGACACCAACCGGGGTACCGAGTTCAAAGCTGGCTCGCGTGATCTGCTCCGAGGGAGCCTCGTCCATCCGCGACGGCACAGAGTCCGAAGCCCAATGCACGCTGGGCCAAGTCATCGCTCGGACTGCCAGCCGGTTCCCACACCAGCCCGCGATCGTCTCCACCACGTTTGCGCCTCTGACGTACCACGATCTTCAGCGCCAGTTGGACAACATCCGCCGGCAGCTGCGTTTAGCTGGGCTCGCTTGCAACGCCCGGATCGGGGTGCTCATGCCGAACGGCCCGGAGGCGGTTCTCACCATCGCGGCGGTAGCCTGCTGCAGCATCGCGGTTCCTCTTGATCCGCGGCTGTCACCGGCGGAGATCGATCAGCGTCACGACATGCTGCGCCTGAACGCACTTCTCCTGCCGCAAGGCAGTGCCTCTGAAGCTCGCCTTGAGCGGAGAGGGCTTGCCATCATCGAAGCCGCCCCGGCCGGACACGGTCAGCTTGGACTCGATATCGCAGTGCAGGTCTCCGACTCCCCTGCGATCGACGCTGAGCCTGATCCGGGCTCGCCCGCCTTCATCCTGCAGACGTCGGGCACGACCGCGCAGCCAAAGCTCATTCCGTTCAGTCATAGCAATATGCTGGCGGCGGCGGCACGGCTTCAGGCCTGGTTCGGCCTCACGCTCTCGGACCGTTGCCTGAGCGTCTCGTCCCCTTACTATTCCCATGGGCTCAAAGTTACGGTCTTCACACCGCTGCTGACGGGCGGCAGCATTGCTGTTCCGGCGAACAGTGCCATAGCGCTGGATGAGTGGCTCGATGTCCTGCGGCCGACCTGGTACTCGGCGAGTCCCACACTTCATACTGCCGTGTTGGACAAGGCAAAAAGCCTTGAGGATGCGCAGGCGGCGCACACTCTGCGGTTCGTTCTATCGGGCGGCGCGCCGCTCCCGAAGGAGGTGCAGGACGGCCTGCAGCGCATTTTGGGCGTGCCGGTGCTGGAGCATTACGGCTCCAGCGAAGCCGCGCAAATCGCCACCAACCTGCCACCGCCCGGCCCGAACAGGCCAGGGACTTGCGGACAACCTTGGCCTGATACCGTGGCCATTGTTGGTGAGGATGGACATCCCTTATCAGCTGGCGAGCGGGGCGAGGTCTGGGTTCGTGGCCCCACCGTGGTGTCTGGCTATCTCGATGCGCCGGAACTGAATCAAGCTGCTTTCAAAGAGGGTTGGTTTCGCACGGGCGATATCGGTAGCCTCGACAAAGACGGCTTCCTGTCCCTGCACGGCCGCCTGAACGAACTAATCAACCGCGGCGGTGAGAAGATCGCCCCCGCTGAGATCGAATCCGCGCTACTACGCCATTCGGCCATAGCCGAGGCCGCTGCTTTCGCAATCCCCCATCCACGCCTTGGCCAGGACGCTGCAGCCGCCATCGTTCCCCATGCTGGCGCGCAGACGACACCTGCGGAGCTTCGCCAGTTCCTGCAACGCGAGTTGGCCTCGTTCAAGATTCCGCGGCGCATTCTGATCCTCGATCAACTGCCAAAGGGGGCGACGGGAAAGGTTCAGCGGCGACGGCTGCGCGAGTCGCTCGACGGGCTGTTGGCTCATCAGGGGGCGCTGCCCGTGCCTGATGTGAACAAAGGGCCATTGGATCTGGAAGCTGAATTGCTGACCCTATGGCGGAGGCTGCTCAAGTCCGAGGCTGTGACGGTCGACGATGATTTTTTTGCCAGCGGTGGTGACTCCCTTCTAGCGATGGAAATGCTCATTGAGGTCGAGCGGCTCATCGGCCACCCCGTGCCGGAAACGATCCTGTTCGGGGCAGAAACCATCCGGCAATTTGCCTCAAAAATCGCCATGCAGACGGGGACGCCGGCGACGCCGCTCTTCCAGTTCCATGCCCGTGGCGATCGGCCTCCCCTGTACTTCTTCAATGGGGACCTCCGCAGCGGTCACACGAGTGTGCGGCGTATGTTGGAGCTTTTCGGGCCCCGTTACCCGATCATCTCCATCGATCCCCATGGTCTTCGTGGGGAGCCGATTCCGCCGTCGATCGAGGAGATGGCCGCCGACCGCCTGCCGCTTATCCTGGAGAGGCAGACCAGCCGCCCCTTCCTCCTGGGCGGCAAATGCAACGGCGCCATGGTGGCGTTCGAAGCAGCCCGCCTCCTGATGGCAGCCGGCCACAAGGTTGATATGGTCGCGATGGTCGACCCGCCGACCGTCAGTGCCCGTCCGGCGCCGCGGGCGATTATCGGGCTGATGAAGCCCCTAGTTTCGCCGTTCCATCTGCGTGATATCTATCAATACATGGCGCGGCTGGAGCGGGCATTCAAGGCGTCGACGAGCGCGCCGATTACGATCTCCAAGCTTAAGATTCCGCTGGCCTTATGGGACGCTTATTCAATCGCAATGGCGCAATATCTTCCGGCACCGCTCGAGGTCCCTGTGGCTTTTTACGCGGCCGAACACGACGGCCGGGCGTGGCGGCATCTCAGTTCCCAACTCGAAGTGATCCAGGTGCCTTGGGGACATGATGGCTGCCTGACTATCGGCGCGGAACCGCTGGTTGATCATCTGCGGCAAAGAATTGACGTTCTGGCTGACGGCGCGCCATCCGCAATTGAACCGCACACGTCGCCGATGTGCTCTCACGGGGCGCAAATCGGTGACCGCTTACTGGGCGCCGAAACTTGAGCATCGGACCATACCACGACGGGTTCACCCCCGAATGGCTCAATCAGAAACCTCACGGACTTCCGCTTCTGGCACGTTTGGGACATCCGGCGATGTCCGCAGTTCGGTCGCTATCGGGGGGAAAGCGGACGTGACGCGGACGGTCCATTTCGCTAGCGAGTGGACCCAGGAGGACTTCGGCGAACGCCTCAACTAGCTCAATAGGCGCGGCGATACCGCCGTCCTCGTGGTTTTGGGCCGGCGTAATACGGGTTGACGATGCACTGGGCGGCGCGGCCCGATGCCGACATATTGCACTGTGCCAGCGAGGTATAGGCGCATTCGAAGTAATAGTCTTTGAAGCTCTGGTAGATTTGCAGGCAGACCGGATAGTTCGGATCATAGGTCTGGGCCCGGGCCGGCGCCGCCGAAGCCATCGCAATTGCGAAAATCGTCAAAGCCAGAACGCGCATCGGAATCTCTTTATCAGCGCCGCGCCCCGGCACGGTACACGGCATTACAACTGGCCCAACGGCGATGCCCCGCACCGGTTCCGGTGGCCGATCTACCGGCTAGCCACAGCCAACGCATGGGCAGGCGCGAGCTGGGCGACGGAGATATTGCGGACACCGCCGCGGTCGGATTGCGCCGCCACCGGCCAGCAAGGGTAAGCGGTTGTAACGCCATTGACCGGTTGTGAGTAAGCGCGTTCCTGTGGATAGAGTCAGTCACGTTCATTAGTCGCGATGACGAACAGCCTCTAAGCAATTCAACCGGTTAGGCCCGAAACGGCGTTCATAGCCCATGAACGCACTTTCCGGCTGCTTCATTTGACGTTTGCTTTCGAAGCACCCAGCGTCACGTCACATGCAACACATGGATACTCACATGGCCGAACAACTGTCTATCAATCTCTGGGGACTTCAGGCGGAAGCGACCGGTTTGGTCGCTGTCTGTGCGCTAACCGCAACCCTTTTATGTTGGATGCTGCTGCGGCTTGTACGCAGGCAACGCTAGACATTGCAAAATTGTACCACACGCCTTTATGCTCGCGGAATAAAAGCGCGAGGGTCATGAAGTGATTCTGCAAGACTGCGCTTTCGCGTGGGCGGTCGTAAAGCCGGCTACTTGGCTCCCGCCGCCGGAGTCTTCGTTTGAAAGACGAGGAAAGCACCAATCAAGCTCGATAATAGGATGAAAGAAGCAAGCCAAAGACTGGTAATAAACACCTGCATAAGTTCGACTGACCAATCCGCCCATACATTTTCGGCCGTATATTGAGCATCGGAAAGGACATTACGGCTCACCAACGGACATTGATTAGGATAGAGTCGCTGTATCTCCGGTTTACATACAAACCCTTTTGTGAATCGCTCATTGGTGTGGGGCGTAATATAGGTAAAAACAGAGATTACGGTGAGATATCCGAGGCTCGTCAGGAAAAGTACTGGCGCCATGATTGCCATGGTTCGGTTTACAGGCTTTCGCCCTTTCGTCCTAAGAAATTGAAACACAAGGATTAGACAAACAAGCTCGGTAAGAGCCGTCAGCAACATGATTCCGGGAGGCCAAGCAGGGGCGATCTGCGCTACATAAGCGAAGAAAGGGACCGCGGCGCCTGTCCCCAAGGCAGTGACAGAAAGGGTTCTGAATTTCTTCAGAATATCCAGGAAGTCGTCGTATGCGGTGCTCATTCGAAGGTTATCGTCTGGTGATGGCAAAGGAATATCGACCATTCCGGTCTTGGACCAGATTATCGACGTCTAGATCCCGGAACACCGTTGTCCCGTCTGACCACGTGGCGCGTATCTTGTACCTGCCTGACATGAGCGCGCCATCACTCGCATGCGCGCTGTAGTCCACCCAAAGGTCGCAACTCGCCCCATCCGGATCGAGCCTTTGAAAGGTGCAAAGATTGTACTTTAAAAGGTTTATGTATTCGACCCGTTGCGCTGATGGCGACGTTCGAATTCTGACCTGAACTTCTCCCGCTCCGCAGCCTTCTGGTCCCGGAATAACTTTCTTATAGCGTTCCTTGGAGCTCTTCTTGTAATCGTTTAGCTTTTTGGCAAGCCGTTGTTTTGCTGGTGTTCCGACTTCGCTTATGCCTTGGTCGTATTGATCAATCGATGCCAAGTTACTTCTCTCATATTCAGTGAGGTCGGGACGCCATAGATTCGGTGGGTACCCCGCAACTTGCAGGGCAGCCTGCAAGTAAAGGACATCGTAAGCGAGGTTTGCAGTTTTTCGCAGGATGGAGTTTTCGTCTCCATCGTATCCAATATAGTCTGTGGAATCGCTGCAGGAGGTCAGTGGCACGAAGCTATCTTCTTTCCGTATGCGGGCGTCCTCGATCCCCGCCTTTAACTTTGCAAGCGAGCGTTTGAAGTATGCGTACGTCTCGGCAGGTTTGCTGGCCGCGAATTGTGTTGATGTCTCGCTGTTCGCAGTAGTTGCCACCGTAAACACGATAAACGAAGCAAGGACTGGGATACGCATGAAAATCTCGCGGCGCTAACGTTCTGAAATGCGGACTATAAGTATGCATATTCTTGTTTAGGTTGCAACGGGGTTTTCGCTAGCGTTGGCGGTGACGGAAGCGACATTTTTTAGTCCGCAGTGTTTAGTTGAATTCCGGCGGGTTCAATCGCAGATAAAGCACTCGATATGATCGGTCCCAGTGTTGCGCGTATTCGGCCGCGCGGCAGATTGGCTTCTTTACCCAAACGCCGGAATGGGCGAGCGCGGCGGCGGGCTGTACGAAAACCCGGTCGCCTGGCTGGTACGGATGGAAGCCCGGCCAAGCCTAAAGGCTACGACCTAGGAGCGCGTCTCGGAGATAGCGCAGGCGGCGTGAGGGAGCCGAAGGCCTCGACGACCTCCCATGCGAACCGGTAGTCTAGGGCATGCAGGGAATTTCAGCATCCGTCGATCAGCGTTCGAAAGTCAACGTTCTCGCGGCCCGAGTGATGCAAGACGGCTGGTTCAAATCGACCGTGACCGCGATGGGGCATGATCAGGATTCGGTCGCCGCGGCGGAAAGTATCGCAAGCCTGCTCGGTGATCCGGTCACGGGCCGCGCCGGGCAAAAAATCGAACCCTTGGTGCCAACCGTGCAATCCGGTGCGAACGCGAAGTCCTTGAGTGTCATGCACGGACTTGGGTCATTCCCGATGCATACGGACGGCGCGCATCGGCTTCAACCGCCTAGGTTCGTTGTGCTGGTGTGTGCTTCGCCCGGCACCTTCCCCGTTCCCACGACGCTGCTGCGCTTTCGTGATTTACAGGTCACCGCACCTGAACGGGCGCGCTTCGAATCGGCTCCCTTCCTTGTCCGCAACGGCAGACAGTCGTTCTACTCGACCATTTGCAGTCCGTCCCGGCCCTTCATCCGGTTTGACGAGAGCTGCATGGTGCCGCAGGGCGCAGAAAGCGAAGCGAGTGCGAAGCTGATCGCGCATCGCGCAGTCGAGGTGGGCTTCACCTCCGTCCATTGGCGGACGGGGGATGTTCTCGTCCTCGACAACTGGAATGTATTACATGGACGCGGCCTCGGGGCCGCCGAAGCTTCGCCTGACAGGAAACTCTTACGCGTGAGCGTTCAATGAAAAAACCGGCCTCAAAGGAGCCCGCCATCACCGCGGCCCTCTCGGCGGATGCGCTGATGGGAAAATCACAGGCCTATGTCGGCCGCGCGCTGGCGGCAAAGGCAGCCGGGTCGATGGGCGAGTACCAGCTATGGGCCTCACTTGCACTTGAACTGGTCGGCAAGGCGGCGCTGGCAAAAATTCACCCGTGTCTCGTGGCCGATCCGAACAGCCCTGCTTCGTTGTTCGCAGCGGCGGGAATGAGCGTCGGCACGGACATCAAGACCGTCATCGCCAAGACTTCGACCGGCTCACCCACGTTTCAAAACGCTTTGACGAGAAGACCAAGGAATTCTGCACTAACATGAGCCTGAAGCGGAATGCCGAGTTGCATTCGGGCGAGGCTCCGTGCGAGGAGGCGCACGCAAAAGCAGCTGCGATGGACACTTGGAATATGCGGCGCAGTTTCAGGCTGCTGGCCGATGAAATCTGGGATACGCAATGCCCGGCATGCAACTCACGATCATTCCTCGCGGGCGTCAAGTATAACGAGGAGGTTTCCGAGGAGGAAGACGGAGAAGACCCCTACGAGGAATCTGTCGATATTTTCTACGTCGCGGAAGAATTCTTGTGTCCCTCCTGCAGCCTGCACCTCGATAGCCGGGAGGCTCTGCCTTCTTGCCGTTGCAGGGGTTGCAGGCGTTGCCGATGAGTGCCCAGCTGTTGGCAAGTGAACCCCTCGGAACAAAGCGCCGGCCAACGACGTGCTCTATGGTCAGCGGAGCTTCGTCGGTACCGACGAT
>WNFO01019681.1_pt1 | contig 10101 bp, 10 predicted proteins | sample 5400251 | NCBI WGS metagenome assembly WNFO01 (sample SAMN13153354, study PRJNA577476) | soil metagenome | isolation source: 100 cm saprolite under Madrone tree | place: USA:California | collected 2016-06-14
AGCCGGAACTGGGGGAGAGCAACCTGTATGAAAAGGTGCTGGGGCGCTGCACCAGCGTTGTATCCCCGTTGTTGAACGCGCTGCTGGAGGACCGTTTCAGCATGCGCGATTCCTCTATCTCTGCATCCAATGCCGGTGAGCAGGGGATGACGATCAACACGGCGCGGTCTCTGCGGTTCTCTTCTGGGTTCTCGGTAGAGACCTTCCAACTGCTCGACTTTCTCTCCAAGGCTACCGACCGCCATACCAGGAGTGCCATACTACAGCAGTACCAGTCACAGAGCCCTCACTTCCACGAGAAAAAGGGAGATGAGCACATCAGGAAGTTGATCGCGGAAAGCCTGGGGAGTTTTTTCCTCTTTGAGAAGTTGCTCTCTCGCAAAGTGCGACGTCAGGTCTGGCAGGTCTACCAGGACCTCGATCTGGAGCTGATATATCCCACGGTGTATCCTGCGCTGAAGGACCTGCCTGTGCAAGCCGACGAGCCGTTTATGGACCGCTATAAGCTGTTCCAGGAGATGGGGAGTCAGGACGTGTTGCTGGACGGTGAGAGCATATCGTGCATCTCATAGTAGTGTGTGCTATGGTGAGGCGCTGTTGAACACGCAGGGACGCCTTACAGGTCAGTCGGATAGTCCACTCAGTGCGCTGGGCGAACTGCATGGTGGACGGATCGGGGTCAGCAGATCATTGCATGCCTTGTGTACGCCATGAGCTGGGGTGGCAGAGGCGAGCCTCTTCTCGCAGACCAACCTCGAGCCCTCGTTGCCTTCAGCAAACTGGCGTCTCACTTGTGTTCTACGCATGCAGCACCACCCTCGAAGAAATACGCGCAGTGCCCAAACCAACCCCGCACGTACCCACGCGATCAGAGCCCACCTCCTTCGATTTCCTTAGAAAGAGCTAAGAAATAGCTGTCTTTTCTAAGAAAACGCTGAAATTTATTCATCTTTCTTTAGTTTCTACTGAGAGTTCATTACAGCAGAGTTTTTAAGCGTATTTCTATATTGTAATTCACTCAGAAATGAATTACACTCATGCCAGGTAATAAAGAAAGTGAGGATGGTACTCATGGGAGTCCGAGAACAAACACGAACCCCTCGCCCAGGAATGACTGATAGCGTGCTGGCACAGCGCTACCTGGCGGGTGATCAGCGGGCATTTGAGCTACTGGTGCAGCGCTATAGCGGACCGCTCTTTAACTTTATCCGCCGCTTTGTAGGCGAGTATGACGCGGCCTGCGATATCTTGCAGCAGGTCATGCTCCAATTATACCTTTCTTTGCCGAAGCTGCGAACTGGAGAGTCACTGAAAGCCTGGTTGTACCAGGTGGCACGAAACCGCTGCCTGGATGAATTGCGGCGAAAACGTGCCATGCATTTCTCCGAGCTGGAGAAGGGGACGGATGAGGAGGACCAGTCACTCGTGGAGACCATGCAGGATCTGAGTCCACTTCCCGAGGAAGTGGTCGAACGACGGGACGTGCAGGAAATCCTGCTCAAAGCCGTCCGGGCATTGCCGCCCAAGTTTCGTGCTGTGGTGCTGCTGCGCTATGCTGCTCAACTCAGCTATGCAGAGATTGGCCGCGTACTCACTATGCCGGAGGCCACGGCAAAAACCTACTTTCAGCGTGCGAAACCCCTGCTGAAGGTAGGACTAGGATCCTTGCGGAATGAGGTCGTAGCGCAGTGAAGCTCTTCCCAAGCCGATCGAGATGAATCCCTTCTGGAGTCCTACCCAACGAAAAGCTCATGTCCCAATTTAGGCAATGAAGAGCTCACTACATAGATCTGTTTCAAAGCTGTGCTCAGAAAGTTGACTCAAAAACTCTTCAATTATCCGCTGCCCCAAAATAGGACATGAGTCAGATCACACTATACCCAGTGGCAAGGCCGGCCTACCTTTGACTTATGGGTAATTACTAGTAAGGGGCTGCCTTCACAAGAGGGTAGCTTTGAGGTACAATCCTGCAATAAGATGCTAAATTTCGCTAGAAAACGTTATATTCTTTGAAACTTGTTTCGGTACCTACTAGCAGGCGGAATGATAAGTGTCCTATGCCGTTACCTTGATACGCGCCAATCGTCTGGCATTAAGGTATGATAAATGAGAGGCATCTGGCAAGAGGAGCACTTCGGCAAACTAACCGAGTTGGGGTTGGATACCGGCGCGGGAAAGGAACATCGAGTCTCACCCGCCCCTGTTGACTCGTATCTTCTGCCACAACGAGAATAGCATCCGCTACGAATATTACCTAATTTCTTCAATACGTTGGAGGTCCTGTTCATTGAAAATCGTCGTTACCGGTGGAGCAGGTTTTATAGGCTCCCATCTTTGTGCTCGTTTATTGGAAGACGGACACAGTGTGCTGTGTGTAGATAACCTTCTCACCGGCTCAGAGCAGAACATCGACTCATTGCGCAATAATCCGCGTTTTACTTTTTTACAGCACGATGTTACACACCCTTTTAGCTTCGAAGCCGATGCCATTTTTCACCTGGCAAGTCCGGCCAGCCCTATCGGCTATATGGAACATCCCATCGAAACCATCCTGGTCAACAGCCAGGGAACATACCAGATGCTCGAACAAGCTCGCAAGCAGAAGGCGCTCTTCCTGTTTACTTCGACTTCAGAAATCTATGGAGACCCCCTCGTGCACCCACAGCGTGAAGACTACTGGGGGAACGTAAATTCAATCGGGCCACGTGCTTGCTATGATGAAAGTAAGCGCCTCGGCGAAACACTCACCATGGAGTACTACCGTCAATACCAGATCAATGCGCGTATTGTACGTATCTTCAATACCTATGGCCCAAATAGCCAGGCAGATGATGGCCGCATGATACCCAATTTTATCACTCAGGCTCTACAAAACGAGCCCTTGACCATCTACGGCGATGGCAACAAAACACGCAGCATCTGCTATGTGAGCGACCTGGTAGAAGGTCTGTTGTTAGCATTATTCAAGCCTTACACCACCGGCGAAGTGTTTAACCTCGGGAATACGGAAGAGCATACTGTCCTTGAGTACGCTCAGACCATTATCCGGCTATGCAATGCTTCGTCCCCAATTGTATTCGAATCCAGCCGTATCGATGATCCAGAACGTCGCCGCCCGGATATTACCAAGGCACAACGTATACTGGGCTGGCAGCTCAAAGTCTCACTGGAGGACGGACTGAGGCGCACTATTGAATGGTTCAGCACCCAAATGTCTCAATTATCATCTGTACGATCGTAGTATATTAAAGCAAGCATTCGGTAGAGATAGCAACGACTATGAGTAGCCAAAGCGTGGGCAAGTATGTTCCAACCCGCCGCGTTTCATGGCTCAGTACAACATACCGCGCCATGCGCAGCTATGCCACGTCATCAAACCTGATTGGCTTGATATGTGGAGTTGCTGTCATTTTCCTCTTGCTTGTTCCGCCTTTACCCTGGAATATTCGCCTGCCGCTTTACCTGAGCGTGCTGGTATGGACAATGCTGCGGCCGCGCGTCGCGCTCTACTTGATGCCCATTTCCGTACCCTGGGGCTCGATAGATTTCATTGATATTAAAGGGCTACGCCTGAACAGCGCTGACCTGCTTGTGGTATTCCTGGCGATCGGGTGGCTCATGAGTTTTGGGCTGCGCCAGCAGAAAGCAGGACCACTCGATCGTGAGTCCGCGCACATTCCTCTCTATCTTGTAGCAGCGATGCTGGCGCTAGTCGGCACAATGGCGCTCTCAATGACGACGGCACTGAATATCAGTTCCAGCTTGAAGGAAATCAGCAAATGGCTGGAATTTCTGGTAGTGGCTCTACTGGGAGCGCAATACCTGCGCACCCGCCGCCAGATCTGGACAATTATCGTGCTTATTTGCCTCGCAGGCATCTCCCAGGCTTTCTACGGCTATATTCAGGCATTTTTCAACATCGGCCCCCAGGCATTTATACGTGATGCGAGCCTGCGCGTTTACGGGACATTTGACCAGCCCAATCCTTATGCCGGCTATATCAACATACCCTTGAGCATTGCTCTCGCCTTGACCCTGCTCGGGCGTGGCTGGTTGACACGCATCCTGGCAGGCCTCACCGCCATCCTTCTCGGCATCGCAGAATACCTCTCACAGTCACGCGGCGGAGAGATGGCGATTGCCGCGGCTCTCGTCTTTATCGTGTTAGCCGGTATGCCGCGCATACTCACACTGATGAGGGTGCTGATTATTGCACTGCTGGGCTTCTTCGAAGCGCTGCTTGCCGGTTGGATACCCCTACATATCTTCAACCCGGTACTGCACTTCCTGGGCCTGGTTCAAATTTCTCTCACACAACCCAGCAGCCAGGATTACTCTACAGCCGAGCGCTTGGCCCATTGGATCGCCGGGTTGCATATGTTCCTCGATCATCCTATCCTCGGCGTGGGTATCGGCAACTATGCCGATGCTTATCCCCAGTACTTTATTACTATTTTCGTAGACCCTTTGGGGCACGCGCATAACTATTACATCAATATCGCGGCTGAAACCGGTTTTATCGGATTGACAGCTTATGTACTTTTCCTATTCGCCATGTTTGTTGCAGGCGTGACTGCGCTGCGGCACATCAACAAGAAATACGAGCAGGCTAAGATGCAGGAACCAGAAGCGCAACCCGTGATCGAAGCGCCCCTGGGCAGCCGCAACAAGCTTAAGCTGCTACTGCGCCCGCTTAGCCTGGCGCAATATTATTGCAGGCAAAAGCAAGATGCAATCGCCGCTATGCTCACGAACGATAGAGCTTTAGCGATAGGACTTCTGGCTGCCTTGATTACCGTTAGTGTGCATAACTTGGTCGATGATCTCTATGTTCACAGTTTGACCACTCTTATCGCGTTACTCCTTATTGCTCTTATCCGTCTAGAGTGGGTAACGCCTGGCGTGACGGACTAAAGGTATTGGCATTGGAGGAAATCTTGATTACGCGGAATACTAGTAGTGCTTCCGATACAGATACGCAATCTGTACTAGACGATCAAGCAGCGTCTATCGAAACTAAGAAGGCAGAACTCCTCGACCAGGAAACCCTGGAAGAGCCAGAGATATCACAAGAGCAGTTATCAATTGGAAAGCGACTCCTGAACTGGCGCACTCTCATACCGCTGGTCATCGTCATAGTCGCACTGGTTTACTTTGCACAAAAAGCAAACATCAATCCACAGCAGACCTGGGCGTCAATCCGTACCGCCAATATATACTTCGTTCTTGCTGCGTTCACTATTTATTACCTCTCATTTCCCATACGTACACTCCGCTGGCAGTTGCTGCTGCAAAATGCCGGTTATACGAAAGCGAATGAGATTGAATTACCGAAATTCTGGAAACTGCTTGAAATCATCTACATCTCATGGTTCGCAAATGTGATCGTTCCCGCAAAGCTAGGCGACCTGTATCGGGCGTACCTCTTGCGCAAGGAAACAGGCCTCCCGACATCAAGGACATTTGGTACAGTAATTGCTGAACGCCTGCTGGATCTGATCGTTTTGCTGCTGCTCTTTATCCCGGCAGTGATGATTAGCCTGCACGAGAATCTGCCGTCGCAGCTGCAGACCGGCTTGAAAATAACCCTGGTAGTCGTAATAGCCGGTATCGCTGGCCTGTTCTTACTGCGCCTGTTTCCCGCACAGATTGGCAGGCTAGTGCCAGAGCGTTTCCGCGGCCACTACAATCACTTCCAGGAAGGCACCCTGGGCTCATTCCGCCGCGTCCCTATTTTAACACCCCTCACAGTTGCCGTGTGGGCCTGCGAGTCATTACGCTTCTTCTTTGTCGCCTTGGCACTCAACCTGATTGGAGGAAGCTTCCTGCACATCTTCTCTGCCGCACTCTTCATCGCGCTTGGTGAGGCACTGCTCACAGTAGTTCCATTCACCAGCGGCGGTATCGGCCTGGTCGAAGGTGGCATGCTGGCTATGATAGCGCTCTTCACGTCCGAGAGGAGCTTGGCAGCGGCAGCCATCCTGCTTGACCGCACAATCAGCCTGTTCAGCCTATTAGTATTCGGCTTCATCGTATTCATGATCGCCTTCGGCAGGCAAGCCGCGAAGCAGAATCGGCCAAAAAAAGCCGTGGCCTTTCCACAAAGGAAGCTTGACACTATCTAGGCACTCAATTATAATTTTCGCGCATGGTCCACGAGGTACGCACCGTCAGGTTAGATACTCTGTGCGCCTCGAATACAGGCCACAAGGGGGTGAATCCCGTTGTCAGAAGTGAAAATCAGCGAAAACGACTCGTTTGAAACGGCGCTGAAGCGTTTCAACCGCAAGATTCAGCAAGACCTCCGCAAGTCTTGCGGAGGTATTGTTTTTGTACCGAGGTACTATGGATGCGCTGGTAGAACTCTCTATAGATCTGGGCGATGAAGAGAGCGATCACGCTTTTCAACAGCAACTTTCTTCCCTCGCGCTTGAAACAGTAGTCAACCAGACCCTACATCAAGCAGGGATAACACAACCTGTAATCCTTACGCTGCTGATTACCAACGATGAGACCATCCAGGCTCTCAATCAACAATACCGGCAGCAGGACAAACCCACCGATGTGCTCTCGTTTCCACTGCTCGACAGACCACTTGCAAATGCACCCGCCGATCAACTATGGATACCACCTGAAGAAGCAGGTGGAACTGCATCAAAACACATCTTTATCACTCCATCCGAATTGACTACCAATCTGGGCGACATCGTAATCTCATGGCCAACGGTGCTGCGGCAGGCCGCCGAAAAAGGTCACAGTCCCACCTACGAATTGCTCTACCTTCTCTCACATGGCGTGCTGCACCTCGTCGGCTACGACGATCAAACCGAAGCAGGTTACCAGGCGATGATACAGATACAGCAAGCTGTGATGGAAGCAACCGGGGGGAAAGCATCCTCCCATGAGTGAGTCCACACCCCCGCCAGGACAGCCGCAGAAGAGCGGTTGGGCGAATTTCATCGCTGGTTTTGGTTTTGCTTTCAGCGGACTCTGGTACGTGCTGCGCACACAGCGTAACGCGCGCGTGCATATAGCTATCGCCATTCTTGCAATTTTGCTGGGCATTGTGCTGCGCATCTCCGCCGTCGAGTTTGCAATAGTCTTCGTAGCGATTAGCAGCGTGTTCATTGCGGAGATGTTCAATACAGTCTTCGAGTTGTGTATTGACCTGGCTTCACCCAACTACCATCCTCTGGCGAAAATTGCCAAAGACGTGGCAGCAGGAGCGGTCTTATTGAGCGCTATATTTTCCGTCGTGATCGGGTTGTTTGTTTTTGGCCCGCATTTGTGGGGACTTCTACACAAATAGCTTTTTCGACTACGTGGCTCCCCCGGCATGCCTAGAAGCCCGGGGGACTTCAGCCATGCTAACCTACCATCCCCCTACTTCACACGTGAAACGTACTGTCCGGTGCGCGTATCAATACGTATTTTGTCACCAGGATTTACAAATAACGGTACATTGATGACAGTGCCAGTTTCTAAAGTCGCCGGTTTAGTGACATTGTTGGCCGTATCGCCTCTCACACCTGGCTCGGCGCTCTCGACCGTCAGTTCCATGAAGTTGGGCATCTCCACAGATACTATCGTCTCGGTTTCACTATCAACCAGCAGCTCTACAATGTCCCCTTCTTTGAGGAAGCGTACAGCATCGCCCAGCATCTCTTTAGAAAGCGGCTGCTGATCGAAAGTCTCAGTATTCATGAAGTAGTAGTCATTGCCATCGGCGTACAGGAACTGCCAGTTCTGATGCTCAACCCGCACGGCATCAATCTCCTCGCCCGCGCGGAAGCGCACCTCAATAACTCGTCCTGTTCTCAGATTTTTCAGGTTTGCACGTACAAACGCACGCCAGTTTCCAGGGCTGACATGATGAAACTCGGTTATCGTATACAATTCGTTGTTATAGCGTATCACCATGCCGTTGTAAAAATCGGCTGTAGTTGTGGCACCCAAGGGAGGGAACTCCTTTCCTTCAAACAAAAAATCACATTTCGATTGTAGAATAGAACAGGGGGTAATGTCAAAAGACCTTTTTGCATTCTAGCTGATGAGTTCAGTTCAAGTGGCCCGGCAGGACGGGAAGGCCGGCAAGGGCCATATGATGGTCAAAAGCGAAGATGGCGTCGATGTCTGGACGAGATTTGATCAATGCAATAGAGAAAGCATCTACGTAGGAGAGGTTTTGATCGTGAAAGCGATCAATGACCTTCCGAACCGCAACTTCCATTTGCGCATCCGGGAACACCACCTGGAGGAAGCCCTGCTCTTCTAAATGCTCCTTCAAAGCAAGCCATTTAATAGCTTCCCTACTACCAACATGATAGCGGATCCAGGTAAACGTCTCGGACACGATACCCCATGTAGTGACACGAAAAGTCATGCGAGCCAGGCTCTTATGGAAAGCAACAGCAGCGGTATGATGACGCTCACTTTTACTCATGAGATCAATCCAAGCGGATGTATCGATGAAAATGCATTGGATATCAGCGATAGATGTCATCATGATCTGCCTCGGAAGGTCCCTCGAACATGCCGATTAAGTCGGCAAAAGGATCCTCGGTTTCTACGATACCTTCCTTACTAAGAAGCAAGTCCAAGGCTTTGCGTAGGATTTCTGCTTCGGTAGTTCCATGCAGCCGGGCAAGTCGTTTCACCGCTCTATCCTGGGCTGGCGTAATATAGGTCTGCTTGCGAATTAATTCCATATGCCTTTACCTCCTTGATGTCATTATATAACATCTCGGAGATTCATGTCAGTAAGACGAAGATTTCTCCGTATGTGATCACATTAATAGTTTCCTCCTTTCACCAACCTGACTGACGCTAGTCAGTAGCCGCGTAGCGGCGTTGGTTGGTGTCTTGCACTAGCTGATAGGTGCCTTTCGTTCTGCCTGACTGACGCAGTCAGTAGACGCGCCAGCGTCGTTGGCAGAACGGGCAAGAACCGACGCAGTCGTCCTATCACACCTCGTCCTCGAATAGCTTCTAAGTCAAAAGGCTGGATACTTTCGCAGTATGCTCCGCAAACTTCGCGAGCCGTTTCTTTTTCAGATTCTCACGCAGCACCCAGTTAATATCGGCATCGCCCCACGTGGCACACTCACGCATCAGGGCAAAACCCCTTTCAGGAGTAGCCGCGACTACCACGCTGACCGTGTACCCTAACGCCTGGCGTAACGCACGCACATCTTTCCGCTTGCGTTCGGTGACAGGCATAGCATGTAGACGCTCCAACACAAGCTGCTGTATAGCCAGTGCCGCATCGATCATCGCAGGCGTGTGCAGCAAGGGCGGTTCAGCAATAGCCGCAATGCTGGCTCGCTGCTGGAAGCAATTGCCTTTCGTGGCCAGTTCCATCAGGTACTCGATGGTTTCTTCCGGCACTACAGGCAGCAAGCGCTGAAATGCAATCGCTACCCCTTCGCGCACCCGCCACGCACTGCTAGAAGCAAACTCACCCAACAATGCAAAAATTTCTCCGCGCCACGCTGATCGCACGGCTGCGCATGCACCAAACGCCACAACGCCACAGAGGACTATGAACTCGTCAGGTGTATTACTTGCAACCCCTTTTTCTTCGTCCACAACAAGATAATGCAACAACTTCCGTACTTCATCAGGTTGTTCTGAGACAATTGCAGCAAGGAGATTACTTACATCGCTGACCAATTCTAGATTCGCACGCGAACCCGGTAAGCGACTCTGCTCGCGCAAGTAATACTCTAAAGGACGCCGGTCGCCCTTCAAAGCCCTCTCTACGAGGGACGGCATAGTATCATACATGGTGTACCACCTCTCTAAGCGTCCGGCGGGTTGATGGCAATAGATCATCCCATGCGCTGGTCTGCCAATCATCGAGATTGCTTTCTGGGGTAATCCAGGGTGGGAGGGAAACCAGCAGAAATTGCGCCAGGGAGCTTACAAACGGCTCGTAGGTCGCTCGTAGCTCGGCCAGCTTCTGCTCCGTTGCCAATTCCTCGTTCAAGAGGATGCCGGATGCCGCAAGCACATCCCGGAGGCGGGCAAATTCGGTCGGTGGCAGCCGATTCCCCCCTGTTGTTATGGGTGGCGTATTAAAGACCTGGGCAAGGTCGACGA
>WNFO01020508.1_pt1 | contig 10101 bp, 9 predicted proteins | sample 5400251 | NCBI WGS metagenome assembly WNFO01 (sample SAMN13153354, study PRJNA577476) | soil metagenome | isolation source: 100 cm saprolite under Madrone tree | place: USA:California | collected 2016-06-14
TCGAAAGCAAGCGAGGGAAAGCGGTTCTGGCTGTCGGCGGCCAAGCCCTCGAACAACTCGATGGTAGTGGCCCGCGTGTTGGGTTCGCGGCGTGCTCCTTGGCGCAGTTCGACCAGGGCGTTTGGTTCTTCCGAACCGGCCGAGAGAATGCCGCGCGGCCGGTGGTATTTGAACGACCGGCCGACGAGGCGAACGCCGCTGGCGAGCAGCGCCGAAGCCAACGTATCGCCGGCGAACCCACGATAGGGTTTACCGTCGAAGGTGAAGCCAAGCGGCTTTTGCCGTTCGATCAATCCGCCCGAGGCCAGACGGTGGGAGGGCAGGGCGGCGTTCACCGCTTCGCTTCCTTGGCCGGCTCGACCCTGGATATTTCATGGGTGACGACGTTGCGGGTGACCACCAGCCAGGCATGGCAGCCCGAGGCGTGGTACCAGAGTTCCCGGAACAGGCCGGCGGGATTGTCGCGCAGATAGACGTAATCCATCCAGGCGCCCCAGGCAGGCGCTTCGGCCGAATCGGGAATCTGCCCATCGGGACGCCTCACGGTCGCATCGCCGTGATAGGCGAACTCCTCATTCCCGCGTTCTCCGCAATGGGGGCATTTGATTCGCATCGTCGCTTGCCTTCAGTGCAGGTTCGGTTGGGCGCCCATGCCCTTTTCGTCGATCAGATGGCCCGTGGCGAACCGATCGAGGCGATAGGCGGCGTTGAACGCGTGGGGCTCGTCGCGGGCGATGGTATGTGCAAAGCACCAGCCCGAGGCCGGCGTCGCCTTGAACCCGCCATAGCACCAGCCCGCATTGAGATAGAGCCCGTCGACCGGCGTGCGGTCGATGATGGGCGAACCGTCCATGGACATATCCATGACCCCGCCCCAGGAGCGCAGCATGCGCAGCCGTCCGATGATGGGCATGAGCGCCATGCCGCCCTCGTGGATGTCCTCGGCCGTGGGCAGATTGCCGCGCTGGGCATAGGAGTTGTAGCCGTCCAGATCGCCGCCATAGACCAGGCCGCCCTTGTCGGACTGGCTGACATAGAAATGGCCCGCACCGAATGTCACCACCGTATCCAGCAGCGGCTTGATGCCTTCCGAGACGAAGGCCTGCAGCACATGGCTCTCGATGGGCAGGCGAAGCCCGGCCATGGCCGCGACATGGGAGCTGTGGCCAGCACAGGCCAGGCCTATCTTGCCGGCCTTGATGAAGCCGCGCTTCGTCTCGACGCCGATGGCGCGGCCCTGCTCCATGCGGATGCCCGTGACCTCGCAGTTCTGCAGGATATCGACGCCGCGCTGATCGGCGCCCCGGGCATAGCCCCAGACCACCGCATCGTGGCGGGCGGTGCCGCCCCGCCTCTGCAGCAACCCGCCTTGGACCGGGAAACGGGCGTTGTCGAAATCGAGGATGGGCAACCGGGCGCGCACGCCCTCGCGATCCAGCAGTTCGGCATCGACGCCGTGAAGGCGCATGGCATTGCCGCGGCGCACGGCGGCGTCGCGCTGGGCGTCGGAATGGAAGAGGTTGATCACGCCGCGCTGGCTGACCATGGCGTTGTAGTTGAAGTCCTGCTCGAGCCCTTCCCACAGCTTCAACGACCATTCGTAGAAGGGGATGTTGCCGGGCAGCAGGTAGTTGGAGCGGATGATGGTGGTATTGCGCCCGGCATTGCCGCCGCCGATCCAATCCTTCTCGACCACCGCCACGTTCCGGATGCCGTGCTCTTTCGCCAGATAATAGGCCGTGGCCAGGCCGTGGCCCCCGCCGCCGACGATGACCACGTCGTATTCGGATTTCGGTTCCGGGTCGCGCCAGGCGGGCTTCCAACCGGCCTGGCCCTTGAGGGCCTGCTGGAGAAGGGTGAGAAGCGAATATCTCATGGGCGATTGGGCTTTAGCAGGAGGGTGCGCTGGCGAGAGGGTCGGGCAAATGGCTCGGCGGTTCAAGGCGGAAATATGCCGCAGGCCGGCCGAGCCCGCTTAATTCAATTCAATAGCCTGGCCTCGCTCGGTATGTTCTAGCCTTTGGCGCGTTGAACAAAGCCTTGAAGGGCCAGGGGCGGCAGGATGCGACGGACCGAAAACAGGCTGAGGCAGCAGAAGCGCGAAGATCGCCGCGCGGTATCCGGCGGTGGCGGGCAGCCGGCCTGGCAGAAGTTCCGCAACCCGATAAGCCCGCTGGCGGTCCTGGACGACGGCGAACTCGCCCTCATCGACGATGTCGCCTTGCGCATTCTCGAGGAACTCGGGCTCGAATTCCAGAATCGCGAAACCTTCGGCATTCTGGAGCGCCACGGCGCCATGGTGGACCGAGCCACCGGGATGGTGCGCTTCGAGCGCGGGCTGATCCGCGAGCTGGTTGCCAAGGCGCCGGAAAGCTTCACCCTGCACGCCCGCAATCCCGAGCGCACCCTGACCATGGGCGGGAATTGGATCAATTTCGCGCCGGTCGGCGGTCCACCGAACGTCTCGGACCTCGATCGCGGGCGCCGGCCGGGCAGTTTCGAGGCGCAATGCGATCTCATTCGCCTGCATCAATCCCTGAACGTGCTGCATCTGGCGGGCTCGGCGCCGGTGGAAGCTATCGACCTTCCGGCCGAAAGCCGCCATCTCGACTTTTATCGGGCGCAGATCACGCTGTCGGATCGCGGCTGGAACGCGCGAGGCATCGGCCGCCGGCGCGTGGAGGACGCGGTCGAAATGGTCGCGTTGGCACGCGGCCGCCGGCGCGAGGATCTGCTGGCCGAGCCCAGCCTGCTCTGCGTCATCAATGTGAATTCACCACGGCGCGTCGACAACGAACTGCTCGCCGGCCTGATGGCCATGGCCGAAAACGGCCAGGCGCTGGTCGTCACGCCCTTCACGCTGGCAGGCGCCATGAGCCCGGTCACCATCGCCGGCTCGTTGGCCCAGCAAACGGCGGAGGCGCTGGCAGTCATCGCCTTTTGCCAGATGGTGCGGCCAGGAACCCCGGTGATCTTTGGCGGTTTTACCTCGAACGTGGATATGAAAAGCGGCGCGCCTGCCTTCGGCACCCCGGAATATGTCCGCGCCGTCATTATCGGCGGCCAGGTCGCCCGGCGCTGGAAGCTGCCTTATCGCTCCTCCAACGTCACCTCCTCCAATGTGGTGGATGTGCAAGCGGCCAACGAATCCATGATGTCGATCTGGGCCGCCATCATGTCCCACGCCAACCTCGTGCTTCATGCCACTGGCTGGCTCGAGGGCGGGCTGACCGCTTCCTTCGAGAAGAGCGTAATTGACGCCGACATGATTGCCGGCATGGTCGCCTGGCTGCAGCCCCTCGATATCTCGGCGGCCGCTTTGGGCTACGAGGCTATTGCCGCGACGCCGCCCGGCGGCCATTTCTTCGGATCCGACCATACCTTGGCACGCTTCGAAACCGCCTTTCATCATTCCATGACGGCCGATTTGCGGCCGTTCCAGACCTGGGCGGAAGACGGTGCGCGAACCGCAACGGATCGGGCCCACCGCATCTGGAAATCCCTGTTGGAGCATTACGAGCCGCCGCCGCTGGATGCCCCCATCGCCGAGGCGATCGATGCCTTCGTCGAGCGGCGCAAGCGCGAGATCGCCGGCGGAATCAACCGGCCCTAGCGGCCCTTCTGGTCAATTTGCATTCGAGTTCAATTCGACGAAGGTGGAACCCATGAACGGAGCCGAAAGCCTGGTCCGCACGCTGGTTGCCGGCGGCGTCAATGTCAGTTTCTCGAATCCCGGCACCTCGGAAATGCATTTCGTGGCCGCGCTGGACCGGGTGGAGGGGATGCGTTGCGTCCTCGGCCTCTTCGAAGGCGTCGTCACCGGTGCCGCCGACGGCTATGGGCGGACGACCGGCCGGCCGGCGAGCACGCTGCTTCATCTGGGCCCGGGCCTCGCCAATGGCTTGGCCAACCTTCACAACGCCAACCGGGCCCAGACACCGATCGTCAACATCATCGGCGATCACGCCACATACCATAAGCGCCATGACGCGCCCCTGACCGCCGATATCGAGGCCCTGGCGCTGCCTTATTTCAAATGGTTGCGAACCAGCGCCACCGCGACCGAGGTCGGCGGCGATGGGGCCGAGGCGATCGCAGCATCGCGCAGCGCCTCGGGTCGGATCGCCACATTGATCCTGCCGGCCGATACCGCCTGGGGCGAGGGCGGCGAGGTCGCCCCGGTGCCGAACATACCGCTGCCGCCCGTGCCGGCGGACGCGACGGTGGAACGCGCCGCATCCATGCTGAAATCGGGCCTGTCCACCGGCATCATCCTGGCCGGCAAGGCGCTCCATGGCCCCGGGCTCGTCCTGGCCGGACGCATCGCCGCAGGCACCGGTGCCCGGCTGCTGACCCCCGTCACATTCGCCCGGGTCGAACGCGGGGCGGGGCGGCCGATCGTGGAGCGCATTCCTTATGTGATCGAATTGGCGCTTGAGCGGCTGAAAGAATTCCGCCAGCTGATCCTGATCGGTGTCTCGCCGCCGGTTGCCTTCTTCGCCTATCCCGGCAAGCCGATCCTGCTCGCGCCCGAACACTGCGAGATCCATAGCCTGGCCCGCCCCAGTGAGGATTACGTCGGCGCTCTTGATGGGCTGGCGGCGGCACTTGGGGTTCAGAAGACCGCGCCAGTTGCCCAGGAGGCCGAGCGCACGGAACTTCCCAGCGGGGCGATATCGCTTCCCGGTCTCGCCGCCGTCATCGCCGCGCTGATCCCGGAGAACGCCATCGTCATCGATGAATCCATCACCTCGGGGCGCAATCTGATCCCCATGACCAAAGGCGCTCTGCCCCATGACTGGCTGACCAATACCGGCGGATCGATCGGGATTGCACTTCCCATGGCGGTGGGAGCGGCCGTCGGCGCGCCCGATCGCCCGGTGCTGTGCCTTTCGGCCGACGGCAGCGCGATGTACACCCTGCAGGCTCTATGGACCATGGCGCGCGAGAACCTGAACGTCACCACCGTGATCTTCGCCAACCGCGCCTATGAGATCCTGATGGGTGAGTACGCCAACGTCGGCGCCGGCAATCCCGGCCGGCGCGCGCTCGACATGCTTCAGATCGGCCGGCCCGACCTCGACTTTGTGGCACTGGCCCACGGAATGGGGGTGCCCGGCGTTCGCGTGGCCAATCTCGATGACTTCGCCAAGGCCCTGCGCGGTGGCCTCAAAAGCGGCGGGCCGAACCTGATCGAAGTCATGCTTTAGACCTGTCCTCTGCCTTCACGAGACCGCCTTAAGCTCGCGCGCCCGCTCGGCCTGCCAATTGTCGAGGATCGCTCGTGCCTTGTTGCGGGCCGGGTCCATTTCCCGATCATGGTCGGCCATCTTGGCCGTCAGCTCGATCACGTAGCCGTTGGGATCGCGGAAATAGATCGAGTGGATGAAACCGTGATCGGATATGCCGCGCAGCTCGCGTCCTTCTGCCTTGCCTTTGCGGGACATGGCCTGCAATGACGCCGCGTCCACCTCGAGGGCGATATGCAGATCGAAATCATGTTGCGTCTTGAAGTCGAAGGGCTGATCCGGGGCCTCGAAGAAGGCAATGAAGGAGCCGTCGTCCAGACGATAAAAGGTGTGCAAGACGTCGGTCTTGCGGCCCGTCTTTGATTCCTGGATATGGAGCGCGCCCGAGAGCGGCAGGCCGAGGAAATCCTCGTAGAATCGTCGGGTTTCTTCCGAGTTTCGACAGCGATACGCGCTGTGATGGAGCCCTTTGATCATCGGTGCTTCTCCCTGCGAGATTCCAAGTTTACGCTCCTTGCCCGCCAGGGCAAGCGGGACGCCTGTCCCGGGGACGAGAAACATTGAGTTTCCTGACGGCCTGATATGGGATGATGTGTCAGGCTGTCGAACGGCGGCGAAACGATGGGAGCAGGCGATGCGTGAGAACCGGATCAGGACGATGTGGAAACAGGGCGAAGCCGTGGTCAACGGCTGGCTTGCCATCCCCAACGTCTTCTCGGCAGAGACCATGGCCCACGCCGGCTGGGATTCGCTCACTGTCGACATGCAGCATGGCGTAGTGGATTACAACGCGGCGCTGGCCATGCTGACGGCGATCTCCACGACATCCACCATGCCCCTGGTGCGCGTGCCCTGGCTCGATCCCGGCATCATCATGAAGATGCTGGATGCCGGCGCCTATGGGGTGATCAGCCCCATGATAAATTGGCCGACTATCCCGAGCATGCCAACGACACGGTCATGGCCATTGCCATGATCGAGACCCGTCAGGCCCTGGACAATCTGGACGATATTCTTTCGGCGGAAGGCCTGGATGCGATCTACATCGGCCCCAACGACCTTTCGCTAGCGCTCGGCTGCAAACCGAAGCTGGACCAGGACGAAAAACTCGTGGTGGAGGCCATCGACCATATCCTGGAGCGCGCCAAGAAGCATGGCGTCGTCGCCGGCATTCACAACGGCACCGTCGATTATGCCCTCAAGATGATAGCCAAGGGCTTTCAGTTCGTCACCATCGGCTCGGATTCACGATTCATGGCGGCGGGCGCCCAGCAGGTGGTGGCGGCCATGCGCGCCAAGCCGGCGAAGCCGGCCAGCGGCGGCTCGACATACTGAGCGATCCGAAAAACAGGAGCAGAACTCGTGGGCAAGGCCAGACCGCGCAAGACCGCCGAGCAGTTGCGCTCTCACCGCTGGTTCGGCGTGGAGGATTTGCGCGCCTTCGGCCATCGCTCGCGCATCAAGCAAATGGGATACGGGCCGGAGGATTATGCCGGCAAGCCGGTGATCGCCATCGTCAACACCTGGTCCGACATCCAACAATGCCACGCCCATTTCAAGGAACGCGTGGAGGATGTGAAGCGCGGCGTGTTGCAAGCCGGCGGCTTCCCCCTGGAGCTTCCGGCGATTTCGCTGTCGGAGCCTTTCGTCAAGCCCACCACTATGCTCTACCGCAACTTCCTCGCCATGGAGACGGAGGAGCTGCTGCGCAGCCATCCCATCGACGCGGCGGTGCTGATGGGCGGCTGCGACAAGACCACGCCGGGCCTGCTCATGGGGGCGATTTCCATGAACCTGCCGGCGATTTTCGTGCCCGCCGGGGCAATGCTACGCGGCAATTGGCGGGGCAAGACGCTCGGCTCCGGTTCGGATGTCTGGAAATACTGGGCCGAGCTCAAGGCAGGGACTATCGCCAAACAGGATTGGGAGGAGATGGAGAACGGGATTGCCCGATCCCATGGCATGTGCATGACCATGGGCACGGCTGCGACCATGACGGCGGTGGCCGAGGCCATGGGCTTCGCGCTGCCTGGCGCCTCCTCGATTCCGGCAGCCGACGCCAATCATCCGCGCATGTGCGCCGATGCGGGCCGGCGCATCGTGGCGATGGTCTGGGAAGACCTGAAACCTTCCGACATCATGAGCCCCGGGGCGGTGGACAACGCCATCCGCTGCCATCTGGCTATGGGCGGCTCGACCAATGCCATGATCCATGTGGTCGCCATGGCCCGGCGCGCCGGGATCCCCTTGAATTTGAAGCGCTTCGACGAACTGGCCCGGCGAATCCCGGTGCTGGCGAATGTGCGGCCCTCGGGCGCCTATCTCATGGAGGATTTTTATTATGCCGGCGGCATCCGCGCCTTGCTCGGCCAGTTGAAGGGCGAGTTGGACCTCGATAGTCCGACGGTGAACGGGCGAAGCCTGGGCCAGAACATCGCAGATGCCGAGATCTACAATCCCGATGTCATCCACGGGATGAATAATCCCGTGTCGAAAGAGGCAACGGCGATCCTCTACGGTAATCTGGCGCCCCATGGGGCGGTGATGAAGCCCTCGGCCGCCGACCCGCGTTTCCTGAAACATCGCGGCCCGGCGCTCGCTTTCGAGGACTACAATCACATGGCCGCCGAGATCGATCGCGACGATCTCGATGTGACGCCCGATCATGTGCTGGTGCTGAAGAATGCCGGGCCGGTGGCGGTGGGCATGCCGGAGTGGGGCATGCTGCCCATTCCCCGCAAGCTGCTGAAACAGGGCGTGCGCGACATGCTGCGCCTCTCCGACGCGCGCATGAGCGGCACCTCCTACGGCGCCTGCATCCTCCATATTTCGCCGGAAGCGGCCATCGGCGGGCCGCTCGCCTTCGTCAGGACCGGCGACATGATCGAGGTCGATGTCGAAGCACGCCAACTCAACCTGCTGGCGGATGATGATGAGATGGCACGTCGCAAATCCGGCTGGCGGCAGAAGCCGCTGCCGGCGCGAGGATATGGCCGGCTGGTGGCGAGCCACATCCAGCAGGCCCATGAGGGCTGCGATTTCGACTTCCTGCTGGGCACCGAGCCGCTGCCGGAGCCGGAGATTCACTAGCCGGATACTGGGCAAATTCCTGGGCCGTGACCCCGACCGGCGATTTCCGTTATCGGGGCAAGAGCCGACTCGGCGCGGACGTGCTGGAATCGGACCCAAGCCTCAACTATCCGCGCGATTCAGCCCAGTTGAGGGAACCGCCCGCGCCAAAAAAGCACGGCGACGCCACAGAGCGCGATCATCCCAATGGCCACTAGAGCGAAGGCGCCGTCGCGCCGCGTGAAACGTGGCACATTCATGATCGTCCGAGGGCCAGGCGACAGCCCGCGGGCTTCCATGGCAATCGATGTTCGTACCGCTCGGCGAATGGCGTAGGCGAGTAGCGGTATGAGAAGGCCAAAAGCCTCCTGTGGGCGCGGCACCGCCCGGAGCTGCCGGCCGGACTTCATGGCGCGGGCAAGTCGCATCTGCTGGGCCTCGGAGGCGAGATCCGGAACGAGTTGCATCACCGCGAAGAGTGCATGACCAACCCGCGGGGAGAGCCGGCAATATGCCATCAAGGCGCGCACAAAGGCGCCTGGATCCGTGGTGAAGGCGAAGAGGATGGAGATCATTCCGCAGGCGATGGCGCGCAGAAACAGCGTGATGCCTGCCGAAACGGCGGGCGAAGCGAACAGTGCTTCGCCTGCGAGCCGCGCGGCAAACGGGCTATCCTGGCGGAAGAGCAGGTTCGTCGTCAGGATGCCGAATCCGAATAGCGCGAAAGGCGCCATCAGGGCCAGGATAGCGATAGGCGAGGTGCGATTGACGATGATCAGCGAAAGGGCGATCACGGCGATCGTCGCAATCTGAAATCCTGGGTCGAAAACCAGCACCGAGGCGAAGAGCCAGACGAGGCAGACGAGAAGCTTGGTGAGCGGATTGACGCTCTTCAGCATGATACAACTCGCCGCAGCCATCGATTCGCCTCGGCGCTGGACGGTTCCGCCAGGCCGGCCCGAGCCAGGAGGGTCGAATCGGCCAGGAGCATCCGGGTGGGCCCTTCGGCGAGCACGCGCCCCTCGCCGAGGACGACGCTGCGGGCGCAGAGGCGCAGTGCCAAGTCCATGTCGTGGGTGATCAAGGCGATCGCTCGCCCCTTCGCGCCCAGCGCCTCGATATTCTCGACCAGTTTGGCTGCGCCATGGGCGTCCAATCCGCCCATAGGCTCGTCGAGAACCAAAAGCGGCCAGCGGTCGGAAGCCGTGAGCGCGGCGAGCGCGAGCCGGCGCTGCTCTCCCATGGACAGGTCGAGCGGATGCCGCGCTTCGAGCCCTGAAAGGCCCCACGCGACCAGCGCTTCCGCGACGCGCCCTGCGCGCTCCGGGGCCGCCATTGTCCCGGGCAGGGTCGTCGCAATCTCTTCGTCGACCCGGGCGGTGGTGAACTGATTCTCCGCCCGTTGGAACGCTATCCCGCTGGGATGGCCGCTCCGTGTCCCTCCCTTCAGCGCGAGATGGCCTGACAGGCAAGCACCGAATGTCGACTTGCCCGCGCCATTGGCCCCAAGGACGCCGAGGATCTCGCCATCGTGAATGGCAAGATTAACGCCGCGCAGGACGGTCGGCCCGAGGAATGGCGCGCAATCCGCCCCGATCAGCCTGGCGAGGATGGGACGATCTGGTCGGGGCACGACGGCGGGCGCGGTACAGGTGTCCAGGAAGATCTCGACGGCCGGCCGGGCTTTTTGAATAGCCTCCGGCGGCGCCGATCCCGGTTCAAGATGCGCGAGCGCTTCCGTGACAGTCAGCGGGGCGGTCGGCGGCGCAACGCCCGCGTCAGC
>WNFO01007225.1_pt1 | contig 10100 bp, 9 predicted proteins | sample 5400251 | NCBI WGS metagenome assembly WNFO01 (sample SAMN13153354, study PRJNA577476) | soil metagenome | isolation source: 100 cm saprolite under Madrone tree | place: USA:California | collected 2016-06-14
GGGCAGTAATTCCGTTTTGTTCCACACTGAAACATCTTGTTACTAGCAGGGTTAATCCACACCGCGTTTCAAAAGTCTGTAAAATATCAATTTCTATACTTTGTAATTACTCAGATGTACTGACAAGGTAAGTTGTGCTCACTGATGACAGCGTCGTGAGCAAGTAATTGCGGGTGATGGCATGACCCGGGAATCCAGCCGTTCCTGCAAATGACTCATGCGGCCCATGCAGGTGCGCCTGGAACAAATGTCCTTCCCGGGGAAAAAGCTCGCAGAGCGATGTTCGCGCGATCGCGGTCGGCATCTTGCCGGTGGCAGAGGTTCGAAGATGTCGCGTGAAAATCGCCGCCAGTGGACGTGCGACAAGGCATCGCCAGTCGCCGCCGTCATGTTGCACCTGCGCGTTCGCTATGTTAGCAAAGCCGCGATTTTAACGCTTCGGGTACCGGTCGTACCGATCGTTGACAGCAAAGAGCGCGCTTGTGGCTGCTGAAGATCCGACCGTTTCGGGAGTGTCCGGCCGTTATGCAACGGCCCTGTTTGAACTGGCGCGCGATGAAAAATCCATCGATGCGGTAAAGACCGATCTCGATGGATTCGACGCCCTGCTCAGCGAGAGCGCCGATCTCAAACGGCTGGTCCGCAGCCCGGTGTTTTCGGCGGACGCGCAGTTAAAGGCGCTCACCGCGGTGCTCGACAAGGCCGGTATAACAGGCATCGCCGCAAATTTCCTGAAAGTCCTCACCCGCAACCGACGGCTGTTCGCAATAAGCGACGTGAGCCGTGCCTTCCGCGCGCTGGTAGCCAAGTTCAAGGGCGAGGCGACAGCCGACGTCACGGTTGCCGAACGGCTCAGCGAGAGGAATCTCGATGCCCTGAAGACCGCGCTGAAATCGGTGACGGGCAAGGACGTCGCGCTCAACGTGAAGGTCGATCCCTCGATCATCGGTGGCCTCGTGGTCAAGCTTGGCAGCCGCATGGTGGATAGTTCGCTTCGCACCAAACTCAATTCGATCAAGCACGCGATGAAAGAGGCAGGCTGATGGATATCCGCGCCGCGGAAATTTCCGCGATCCTCAAGGACCAGATCAAGAATTTCGGCCAGGAGGCTGAAGTTTCCGAAGTCGGACAGGTGTTGTCCGTCGGCGATGGCATCGCCCGCGTCTACGGCCTCGACAACGTCCAGGCCGGCGAGATGGTCGAGTTCGAGAACGGCACCCGCGGCATGGCGCTCAACCTTGAGACCGACAACGTCGGCATCGTGATCTTCGGCGCCGACCGCGAGATCATGGAAGGTCAGACCGTCAAGCGCACCCGCGCAATCGTCGACACTCCGGTCGGCAAGGGTCTGCTCGGCCGCGTGGTCGATGCGCTCGGCAATCCGATTGACGGCAAGGGCCCGATCCAGTCGTCGGAACGCAAGCGCGTCGACGTCAAGGCGCCCGGCATTATTCCGCGCAAGTCGGTCAACGAGCCGATGGCGACCGGCCTCAAGGCCATCGATGCGCTGATCCCGATCGGCCGCGGCCAGCGCGAACTGATCATCGGCGACCGTCAGACCGGGAAAACCGCGATCGCGCTCGACGCCATACTCAACCAGAAGCCGCTCAACGCCACCGGCGACGAGAAGATCAAGCTGTATTGCGTTTACGTCGCGATCGGCCAGAAGCGTTCCACTGTTGCCCAGTTCGTCAAGGTGCTGGAAGAGCAGGGCGCGCTGGAATATTCGATCATCGTTGCGGCGACCGCATCCGATCCGGCGCCGATGCAGTACATCGCGCCGTTCACCGGCTGCACCATCGGCGAGTATTTCCGCGACAACGGCATGCACGCGGTCATCATCTATGACGATCTGTCGAAACAGGCGGTCGCCTATCGTCAGATGTCGCTCTTGCTGCGCCGCCCGCCGGGCCGCGAAGCCTATCCCGGCGACGTGTTCTATCTGCATTCCCGGCTGCTCGAACGCGCCGCCAAGTTGAACGAGGAGCACGGCTCCGGCTCGCTGACGGCGCTCCCGGTCATCGAAACCCAGGCCAACGACGTGTCGGCCTATATTCCGACCAACGTGATCTCGATCACCGATGGCCAGATCTTCCTCGAGACCGATCTGTTCTTCCAGGGCATTCGCCCCGCGGTCAACGTCGGGCTTTCGGTGTCGCGGGTCGGATCGTCGGCGCAGACCAAGGCGATGAAAAAGGTCGCCGGCAGGATCAAGGGTGAGCTCGCGCAGTATCGCGAAATGGCGGCGTTCGCGCAGTTCGGTTCCGATCTCGACGCCGCGACCCAACGCCTGCTCAATCGCGGCGCGCGCCTGACCGAACTTTTGAAGCAGCCGCAGTTCTCGCCGCTGAAGATGGAAGAGCAGGTCGTGGTGATCTGGGCCGGTACCAACGGCTATCTCGATCCGCTTCCTGTCAGCAAGGTGCGCGAGTTTGAGGAAGGCCTGCTATCGCTGCTGCGGACCAAGCACGCCGACATCCTCAACACCATTCGTGACACCCGCGAACTCGGCGACGAAACCGCCGCCAAGTTGAAGGCCGTGGTCGAGACGTACGCCAAGTCACTTACTTGATTTCTTAACCTCTCCCGCTTTGGGGGGAGGCCGGCCGGCGAAGCCGGTCGGGAGGGGGCTTTTCTCGTAGAAACCTAAACCCCCACCCCGACCCTCCCCCGCAACGGGGGAGGGGGTCGCAACCGAGGTGCCGTGAGTTAGACTGGAATGGCTTCACTTAAAGACATGCGGGTCCGCATCGCCTCCACCAAGGCGACGCAGAAGATCACCAAGGCCATGCAGATGGTCGCGGCGTCAAAATTGCGCCGCGCGCAGACCGCCGCCGAAGCGGCGCGGCCCTACGCGGAGAAAATGGACGCGGTCATCTCCAACATTGCCGCGGCGGCGGCGGGCTCCCCCGGAACGCCGGCGCTGCTGGGCGGAACCGGCAACGATCAAGTTCATCTGCTGTTGGTATGCACCGGCGAACGCGGCCTGTCCGGCGCATTCAATTCGTCGATCGTGCGGTTGGCGCGCGAGCGCGCGCTTTCGCTGGTCAATCAGGGCAAAGAGGTCAAGTTCTTCTGCGTCGGCCGCAAGGGCTACGAACAGCTGCGCCGCAATTTCGAGAAACAGATCGTGGAAACCATCGAGCTGCGATCGGTGCGTCAGCTTGGCTTCGTCAACGCCGAAGACATCGCAAACAAGGTCATCGCCCGTTTCGAGGCCGGCGAGTTCGACGTCTGCACGCTGTTCTATTCCCGCTTCAAGTCTGTGATTGCGCAGGTTCCGACCGCGCAACAGATCATCCCGCTGGAGCTGGAAGCACCCGTCGCCGATGCCGGCCCCGCGACGTCCTACGAATACGAGCCGGAAGAGGATGAGATTCTGACCGGTCTGTTGCCGCGCAATCTTGCGGTGCAGATCTTCCGCGCGCTGTTGGAGAACAACGCCTCATTCTACGGCGCGCAGATGACCGCGATGGACAACGCCACCCGCAACGCCGGCGACATGATCCGCAAGCAGACCCTGATCTACAACCGAACCCGTCAGGCCATGATCACCAAGGAGCTAATAGAAATCATCTCCGGCGCCGAGGCGATCTAGAGCCGCATCTCAACAGGAGGCGAACCATGGCTTATGTGACATCAGCGACGACCAAGGGCGGCCGCAACGGCCGCGCGATGCTGGACAATGGCGCGCTTGCGCTCGCGATGGCCGCGCCGAAGGAAATCGGCGGTGCCGGCGACGGGCACAATCCCGAGCAGCTGTTCGCGCTGGGCTATTCGTCCTGCTACGGTCAGGCGCTCATGCTGATCGCCAAGAAATACGGCCTCGACGGTCAGGCCGCGCGGGTGACCTGCGAAGTTACGCTGGATCAAAAGGACGGCGGCTTCGGCCTCGCCGTCGAACTCAAGGTAGGGATACATGGCGCCGACAAGGACAAGCTCCAGCAACTGGTCGAGGAAGCCCACACCGTCTGCCCGTACTCAAAGGCAACCAAGGGCAATATCCCCGTCAAACTGACGGTCGTTTGAGATTAGAATTCGAAGGAGACAGTTTTCATGGCAACACCCGCCAACGTGACCGGACGCGTCACGCAAGTCATCGGCGCCGTCGTCGACGTGCAGTTCGAAGGGCATCTACCGGCCATTCTGAACGCGATCGAGACCAAGAACGGCGGCAACCGCCTGGTGCTCGAGGTCGCGCAGCATCTCGGCGAATCCACGGTTCGCACCATCGCGATGGACACCACCGAGGGTCTGGTCCGCGGCCAGGAAGTCAGCGACACCGGGGGGCCGATCCGGGTTCCAGTCGGCGCCGGAACGCTCGGCCGCATCATGAACGTGATCGGCGAGCCGGTCGACGAGGCCGGTCCGGTGCCCGCTGAAGGCATGCGGCCGATCCATCAGGAAGCGCCTAGCTACACCGACCAATCGACGGAAGCGGAAATTCTCGTCACCGGGATCAAGGTGGTCGACCTGCTGGCGCCCTATGCCAAGGGCGGCAAGGTCGGCCTGTTCGGCGGCGCCGGCGTCGGCAAGACCGTGCTGATCCAGGAACTGATCAACAATGTCGCCAAGGCGCATGGCGGTTATTCGGTGTTCGCCGGCGTCGGCGAGCGGACCCGCGAAGGCAACGACCTGTATCACGAGTTCATCGAATCCAAGGTCAATGCCGACCCGCGTCATCCCGATCCCAACGTGCAATCGAAATGCGCTCTCGTGTTCGGCCAGATGAACGAGCCCCCCGGCGCCCGTGCCCGCGTCGGCCTCACCGGTCTCACGGTCGCCGAGTATTTCCGCGATCAGGGCCAGGACGTATTGTTCTTCGTCGACAACATCTTCCGTTTCACGCAAGCCGGCTCGGAAGTGTCGGCGCTGCTTGGCCGCATTCCTTCGGCCGTGGGCTATCAGCCGACGCTCGCCACCGACATGGGCGCGCTGCAGGAACGCATTACCACCACGCACAAGGGCTCGATCACCTCGGTGCAGGCGATCTACGTACCGGCCGACGACTTGACCGACCCGGCGCCGGCAACCTCGTTCGCACATTTGGACGCCACCACAGTGCTGAGCCGCGCGATTTCTGAAAAAGGCATCTATCCAGCGGTGGACCCCCTCGACTCGACATCACGCATGCTCTCCCCGCTCGTCGTTGGCGAGCAGCATTACGAGACCGCGCGCCTGGTTCAGCAGATCCTGCAGCGTTACAAGTCGCTGCAGGACATCATCGCCATTCTCGGCATGGATGAGCTCTCGGAAGAGGACAAGATCACGGTGGCGCGCGCCCGCAAGATCGAGCGCTTCCTGTCGCAGCCGTTCCATGTTGCGGAAGTCTTCACCGGCTCGCCGGGGAAGTTCGTCGACCTCGCGGACACCATCAAGGGTTTCCGCGGGCTTTGCGAAGGCAAGTACGATCATCTGCCGGAGCAGGCCTTCTACATGGTCGGCACCATCGAAGAGGCTGTCGAAAAGGGCAAGAAGCTCGCGGCCGAAGCGGCGTAGAGAAAACTGTCGTCATTGCCGGGCGACAGCGCGAAGCGCCTCTTCGCACTGGATGACCCGGCAATCCATCGATAAAGAGAGATTTTTTGAATGATGGACCCGCGGGGTCAAGCCCCGGGGGTGACAGCTGAGAGAGTAGCGACCGATGGCCACCTTCCACTTCGATCTCGTCTCCCCCGAAAAACTTGCCTTCTCCGGCGAGGTCGACCAGGTCGACGTTCCCGGCGTCGAGGGCGATTTCGGCGTGCTTGCCGGACATGCACCGGTCGTGGCTGCGATCAGGCCCGGTATCCTCACCGTGACGTCGGGCGGCACCCATCAGAAGATCATCGTGCTCGGCGGTCTTGCCGAGGTGTCGGAAAAGGGCCTGACGGTGTTGGCGGACGTCGCCACCTCCCTGCAGGATCTGGATCGGGCCAGGTTCGCCGACAAGATTGCCGAAATGGAAGCCAAGCTCGGCGAGAAAGAAGGCTCCGAACTCGACCGCGCGGTCGAACGGCTCGATCATTTCAAGAGCATCCAGCACCAGCTCGATTCAACCGCGATGCATTAGCCGACCCTGTTCATCCAGCGAATTTCGCAAAAACCCGCGCCACCGTGCGGTAGACGTCGCGCCTGAACGGCACCACGAGATCGGCGACGTGGTCGAGCCGCTCCCATCGCCACGAGTCGAATTCCGCCGGCTGGCCGTCGCGCGGCGTCAGCGGATCGATCTCGTCATCGTTTCCTGCGAAACGCAGCGCGAACCATTTCTGCCGCTGGCCGCGGAACTTCGCCAAGCGATGCGATGATGGCCCGGTGAACGGCGGAAAGTCGTAAGTCAGCCAATCGGTTTCGCCGAGATAGGTCGCGTTCATCACCCCGGTCTCTTCCCACAATTCGCGCATCACTGCATCGCGCGGATTCTCATCGGCATCGATGCCGCCCTGCGGCAGCTGCCACTCAAGTCCCGGAAGAATGATTTCCGGTCCGTCGTCGCGAAAGCGCCGCCCGATGAGCACCCGACCGGAAGCGTTGAACAGCGCGATGCCGACATTGCGGCGATAGGGTTTTTCATCTTCCATAGCGGGTTGACTCAATGACTGTCATTCCGGGGTTCATACGAAGCCCGTCATCGGGCCGCGCTTTGCGCGGACTCGTTGGCATGCCCCGGAACGACGAACCACGCTAATCACCCGCGAGCGTGGAAAATTCCTTCACCACGCGCTCATAAACTGGTCGTTTGAACGGAACGATCAGCTTGGGAAGGTTCTTCATCGGCTCCCAACGCCAGCTCACGAACTCCGCCTTGTGCCCGCCGCCGCCGGGACTCGCGACATTGATCTCGTCGTCCTCGCCGGTGAAGCGAACCGCGTACCATTTTTGTCGCTGGCCGCGATAGCGGCCCTTCCAGGTGCGCCCGGCAACGGTGCGCGGAATGTCATAGATCAGCCAGTCCGCGACCTCGCCGAGCTTCTCGACCGAGCGGACACTGGTTTCCTCGTAGAGTTCGCGTTTCGCGGCCTCCCAGGTGTCCTCCCCGGGATCGACGCCGCCCTGCGGCATCTGCCAAACGTGGGATTCGTCGACGTGTTCGATGCCGCCGGCGCGGCGACCGATGAAGACGAGCCCTTCCGGGTTAATCAGCATCATGCCGACGCATGTTCGGTAGGGCAGGTCTTCGTAGCGCGCCATTCCGTCAAGGCCTCTTGCGGTCATATCGTGATCCGGCGCGCGGGAACCCGGCCGGGCTCGAAATCGCGCCAATCCGTTGACCTCAGAGATTGATCCGGCGGAGCAGGACCAATCTCATCGCGTTTTCTTTGGGCATGATCTTACCCGAAAACCGGTTTCCACTTTTCGGGATCACGCCTTCAGCCGGATTTTGATTTCAGCATTGCGGTTGTCAATGGCACAAGCATGATGCCATGGCTTTCCAGCGCCTTGATCCAGACGCCAATCCGCTCGATCGAAATCGGCAACGCCGAGGCGATGCCGATCGCGATTCCGCGTTCTTTCGCCAGGGTTTCAAGCTTGGCGAGAGCCCGGTCGATTTCCACTGATGTCGGTACCGCATCGATCGAGAGATCGGCCTTGGCGAACGGCATCGCCTGGCTTGCAGCCAGCGTGGGGGCGACGCTGCGCGGCGCCGATCCGTCGTCGAGATAGCCGAGGCCGCGCTTGGCCGCCTCGCGGACAATCGGCTGCATCACGGCATCGGTGACGACGAAGCGCGCGCCCATGAAATTGGCGATCCCGGCATAGCCCTGGAATCGGCTGAGGTGCCAGTACAGCCGGTCGAGATTCTGCTCGGGCGCGATACTGGTGAGCAAGGTCTGCGGCCCCGGATCATTGTCGGGATAATCGAACGGCTCCATCGGAATCTGCAGCAGAATCTCGTGACGTTGCGCGCGAGCGCGTTCGGCCAGTTTGGCGGGATCCGAGCCGTAGGGCGTAAACGCCAGCGTCACCGCGGGCGGCAGTTTCATGATCGCATCAGTGGTCTTGGCCGCACCGACGCCAAGACCCGCGACGACGATGGCGATCACCGGCATTTTTGCGGCCTTGGCGCGGTCGGCCTCGGCGGCGTAGACCGTGAAAGGTTTCAAGCCTTCTGACACCACCGGGATCATGCCGTAGCGCGACTTTTCGAGCAGGCGCTGATCGATCCCCGCCATCATGACGAGCCCGGCGTCAGCCTCGGCCTTGTCCGCGGCGTCGCCGGGGATCACGACGTCGCGGCGCGCGCCGCTCGAGCCGTCGATGATGGTGACGGTCTTCTGCTCGCCCGCTGTTTGCTTGGGAGCGGCAACCGGCTGGGAAGCGCCGGGGGGCGCGGTGGCAAGCTTTTCACCCGCAGGCGTCGCCTGACGCAATGCGATGTGCGCGATCGGCTCGCCGCCGAGAGGATCGTCGTTGAAGATGGCAAAACCGACAAAGGCGACCAGAAACAGGCCCAGGAGCACCGCAAGCACTTGTGTGCCGGTAAATGGCAACCGGTATCGGCGCTTGCGCTGCACCGTCTCCTGTCCGAGCGGTGTACTCAGATCGTCCGCCGTCTCCGCCATGGACCTCCCCGAATCAACCGGACCAGTTTACCACGGAGGGGCAGGATCGTGACCATTGCGAGGCAAGACCGCGACGATGCGTCAGGCCGATTGGCACGTAAGGTTGTCTCAGGCTCTTCAATGAGCATCCGGACCCCGCGCAAAAAAGGGCGGCCCGAAGGCCGCCCTTTTCGCGAATGCCGGTGCGCCTCAACTCGATCAGTTCGCCGCCTTGTTGGCAGGCTTGTCGGTCGAGGTCTTGTCGGCGGTCGTCGGCGCCGTCACGTTGACCTTGATGCCGTGCAAGAGATCGCCCGCCATCTTCAGGGCCTTGTCGTCCTTGGCGTCCGGCGGCACGTAGGATTGCGAGCCGGTCTTCTCGTCGCCCTCCGATTTCAGATGGCCGCGCAACGAGGCTTCGCCCTTGGTGTCGGTGCGCGCCTTCAACTCGTCGGGCACGTCCTGCAGCACCTCGATGTCAGGGACAATGCCCTTGGCCTGGATCGATTTGCCCGATGGCGTGAAGTAACGGGCGGTGGTGAGACGCAGCGCCCCATTGCCGGAGCCAAGCGGAATGATGGTCTGCACCGAGCCCTTGCCGAACGAGCGGGTGCCGACCAACGTCGCCCGCTTGTGGTCCTGCAGCGCGCCGGCCACGATTTCGGAGGCTGATGCCGAGCCGCCGTTGATCAAAACGATCAGCTGTTTGCCCTTGGTCAGATCGCCGGGATGCGCGGAGCGGCGCTGGGTTTCCTCGGCGTTGCGGCCGCGGGTGGAGACGATCTCGCCGCGCTCGAGGAAGGCATCGGAAACCGTCACCGCCTCTTCCAGCAATCCGCCGGGATTGTTGCGCAGGTCGATGATGTAGCCCTTCAGCTTGTCGCCGATCTGCGTGCTGAGATTGGCGATTTCCCGCTTCAGCCCTTCGGTGGTCTGTTCATTGAACGTGGTGATGCGGATATAGCCGATATCGTCGCCTTCGGTGCGCGCGCGCACCGAGCGGACACGGATGTTGTCGCGCACCAGCGTGACCTCGATCGGGTTGTCCTGACCCTTGCGAACGATCTTCAGCCTGATCTTGGTATTGACGGGCCCGCGCATTTTTTCGACGGCCTGATTGAGGGTCAGGCCCTGCACGGCTTCGTCGTCGAGAGTAGTGATGATGTCGTTGGCCATGATGCCGGCCTTGGACGCCGGCGTATCATCGATCGGCGAGACGACCTTGATCAGCCCATCTTCCATCGTGACTTCGATGCCAAGCCCGCCGAATTCGCCGCGGGTCTGCACCTGCATGTCGCGGAAGCTCTTGGCGTCCATGTAGCTCGAATGCGGATCGAGGCCGGTCAGCATTCCGCTGATCGCCGATTCGACCAGCTTGCTGTCGTCGGGTTTCTCGACGTAGTCGCTGCGGACCCGTTCGAACACATCGCCGAACAAATTGAGCTGGCGATAGGTGTCCGAGGTCGCCGCGCGGGCACTCGATCCCATCAGCACCGCGCGTGGCTGGGTGACGAACAGCGTCAATGCCGCGCCGGTGGCGGCACTCAGGAGAATTACAGAAGTCTTGCGCATCAT
>WNFO01014478.1_pt1 | contig 10100 bp, 12 predicted proteins | sample 5400251 | NCBI WGS metagenome assembly WNFO01 (sample SAMN13153354, study PRJNA577476) | soil metagenome | isolation source: 100 cm saprolite under Madrone tree | place: USA:California | collected 2016-06-14
CGACCTGACAAGAGATATTGCCAACGGCCAAGGTCGTTTCGCCACCCATCTGGCGATAGCTCTTGGACAGACCTTGAACTTCGAGAATAGGCATCAAAGCTAATCAGCTAACGAAAGGGAATAATGAATATTGAAGTGGTGGAACATTGGATGAGGGATAACTCCGCCAATCGAATTGTCCACAATCCGATTGACGATTTGTTGTCGAGGCCCGAGGTTCAAGATTACGAAAATTGCAGTTACGCTCAAGCCTTCGGCGCCAAGGGGCTGATGATATCCTTGGCGTTAAATGGCCGTGATATCATTTTGTATTTTGCAGTGAGATCGATGGTCGCTTGAAGATCTTTTTCGGACAATCCTTTATCAAAAACCGGCAAGCCGATCTTGCCGGCCAAGTCCGGATTCAAGCCGGCCCACTTCACCATTAAACTTCGGCTAGCTTCCGGATCGCCATGAATGACATCGATACCCCGATTGATGGCCCGCACGAAGGCCTCCGCGATTTGTTTGTTCTTTTGTATCCATTTATCCGAAGCGAACCAGCTGGCAATCAAGAACTTCGGGATTACTTCCCCCCAAGGATTCACCAGCACCCGAGCACCGCCTTTTTCCACCGCAGCCGTGGCGAAAGGTTCCTGGACGCTGATGGCATCGATCTTTCCGGTCGCCAACGCGGCCTCCATGTTTGGAAAGGGCATTTCGACAAATTTGACTTTGCTGGAATTCGCGCCGTTTTTGTCGAGCCACGCCAGGGCCATGAGGTGGACGATATTATTCAAGGTGTTTACCGCGACGGTCCTGCCTTCGAGATCGTTGGCGCGGACGATCGGTGAAGTTTTGAGCACTTCGATGGCATTGGTTTCGTTTGTACCCTTCACATTCGACGCGCCACCGGCAATCAGCTTGAAATCGAAGCCCTCGGCATGCGCCTGATAAAGTGAAATCACGTTGGTCCAACCAAATTGCAGATCGCCGGAAGTCACTCCTTGCACGATCACCGCGCCGCCGGCCATCGGCACGGTTTCCAATTCCAAGCCTTCCGCTTTGAAAAATCCCTTGTCCATGGCCACGAACATGGCGGCGTTATCGACGATTTTCATGTAGCCCAGCTTGCCTTTCGCCTGAGCCCAACTAAGCCCACGCATGAGCGGCAAGGCGCCGACACCGATGGTCAATTTTGTAACAAAGTTACGCCGGGTAATTCCCATGGCCGCACTCTCCTGTGATCAAAAATTTAGACGCCGCAAATTTTGCCCAACGCTAGCGGCTTATGTGGGGAACGTCAAGTGTTTTCAAACACAGCCCAATTCCTCGATCAGGCGGAATGAATAGCATTGTTGCTGAATAGAAAGAGGCCCGAGAAAATTCAGCTGTTTCGGATGCAAGAAGATAAACAAAAGGAACGAGAGATCTTGAGTTGTTGTGTGCTCCAGCGCAGAGCGATTATTTCACACCTCACGCTTACTTGGCTACCCGCCAGAGCTGCTCCATCCGTGCAGCTATATCACCCGCCGTCTCCACGCCTGGCGAAAACTGTACGTCAAAAACAATCTCCGCCGCACCAAGTTTTTGGGTTGTCCTGATGTCCTCGGCGATCTGCTCGAGGGCGCCGGTAAAGTCGACGCGGTCTTTCTGAATGGGAGCGTTATGAATCTCGATATTGGCGCGGACGATGAGTGCCAGCGCGGAGGGATCGCGGCCGGCGTCCTTCGCCATGCCTTTAATTCCCTCGAACATTGGCCCGATGCCGCTGAGCGGAATACCGACCGGAAACCAGCCGTTAGCCTCCGCTGCAACTCGCTTCATGGCGGCAGGCGTATAGGCCGCCATGTAAATCGGCGGATGCGGTTTCTGCACAGGCTTCGGACCGATGACGGATTTGGGGATCCGATAATACTTACCCTGGAACTCTACCGGATCGGTCGTCCAGATTTTCTTGAGCGCCTGGATGAGTTCGTCGGCGCGTTTGCCGCGCTCCTGCCACGGGACGTCGGCGGCCTCATATTCGTCCGGCGACCATCCGATTCCGAAACCAATCCGCAGTCGTCCGGCGGACAACACGTCGAGTGTAGTCAACCGTCGCGCAAGCAGCACAGGATTGTACCAAGGAAGGTTGAGGACGCTCGTGCCTAGCGCAATACGGCGTGTGTGCGCAGCGGCAAACGTCAACGTCTCCAGAGGGTCCAGCACGCTCTTATACTTGACCGGCAGAGAGCCATCACCGATTGGATAAGGTGCACGCGGACTAACTGGCCAGAGGATGCGGTCGAGAACCCAAAGGCTATCGAAACCCAAATCTTCAGCCCGTTTGGCAACCGTGACCAGCGTCTCCGGGCCAACCGCCGAGCCCACCTGTGGAAGTGCAAATCCGAAACGCATCATGACCTCCTAAACCATTCTCGGCGAATCATGCCGTGCTAAAGGATTACTCGACTGTACTCTTCCCCGCTGTCCGCAGCAACATTGACAAAAGTTACGCCGGCTTGGTATGGGCTAGTGATGCTCATTGACGCTCATGTGCATCTCGACAAGTTCGGCGCAGATCTGAGCGCGGCGTTACAAGAGATCCGAACTGGCCAGATTTTTACCATCGCGGTGGCGATGGACGTGCCGTCCTATAGGCGCACTCTCGAAATCGGAGACGAGTGTGACCTTGTGCTGCCCACGTTCGGTATTCACCCCCGACGCGCGCCAGAGTATGCGAACCGTCTTACCAAGCTGAGCCCGCTTATTGAGCAGAGTCCCGCCATCGGCGAGATCGGACTTGACTTTCACTGGGTGGAAGATAGTTCTCAGTATCCGACACAAGTGACGGTGCTGGAATATTTTCTCGCCGCGGCCCGCGAGCAAAAGAAGATGGTCAATCTGCATACGAAGGGCGCGGAGAGAAAAATCCTCGACCTGCTTGAGCACTATGACATTCGGCGCGCGATCGTTCACTGGTATTCAGGACCATTGGATATCCTCCGCGCTTTGGCTCAATTCGGCGCCTACTTCACCGTCGGCATAGAAGTATCCTATTCCGACACAATAAAAACGATTGCCCGCGAGATTCCGGATCATCTGCTGCTCACGGAGACCGACAATCCCGGCGGGCTTAAATGGCTAAAAGGCGTCGCCGGCATGCCCAAGGTTCTGCAGAATGTTATTGACGTGATTGCCCGGGTGAGAAATTCGTCGCCGGAGTTGGTCGCCCGGACCGTGCAGGCGAATTTTTTGCGCATGATCGACGGCGACCCCTGGCTTAAGTCTTTGCGTGCCATTCTATCGCCATCCGGCGCCTAACCTCGGTTCTTGCTTCGTTTTTCGAGTTCACCGAAATCAGAACTCGACACCGGGCAATTCGTCGATCACTGCCAAAGCCTCTTGAAAAATCCCTCCTTTTCAAGCTCATCGACATAACGGTTATCGAAGTACGCTGAGACTGGAATCTTCTTCGCCGCGGCGGCATCCATGGCTTTCTGGCTTACCATTTGGTCCACCAGAGAACTAAAGGCCTCGGCAGGCATAGTGGCGTCCTTAGAAAGCGCCTCGACTGAGAATCGATAGCTCTCGTCCAACTGCTTATCGTCGGTGATCTTCGTGTACTTCGCTAAAACTTTTATGGTCTGCTCTTTGTTGTCGTAAATCTGCTTGATACCTTCAAAGGCCGACCGGATAAACCGCTTAACGACATTCGGGTTTTTCTCAGCGTAGGAGCGGCGCGCCGCGACCCCATTCTCGACGACGGGAATATTCCATTCCCGAAACTGTTTGACGCTCACCAGTTCTCGGAATCCTTTTTCTCTCAGCATCATACTTTGAGGTGGAGGCACCATTGCAGCGGCAACGTTACCCGACATCAGAGCCGCGGCAGACTCGGGAATACCGCCTGTCTGAATGATCGTCACACCCGTTACCCCCGATCGCTGAAGGATATTAAGCGCGGCGATATGGGAGATTGAGTTAAAGCGGCTCACGCCAACTTTTTGTCCCTTTAGTTGGCCGACGTCCTTGATCGAAGGCTGAGAATACATCGGGATGGTAAACGTCTTCACTACGGCGGCGACTTGGATAACATCGCCGCCACTCGCGACGTTAGAGACCACCGACGGCCCGGCCAACCCGGCAAAGTTAGCTTCGCCTGCCAGCATTGCCTGGACGATGGCAGATGAAGCACCCTCGTAAAACAAATCGACGTCCAGTCCATTCTTTTCAAAGAACCCGCCATCCTTGGCCATCCACCAAGGCAAGCTATTCCAGGCGATCGGCGAATAGGGAAACCTGATCTTTTCCAGCGTTGCCGCTTCACCTTGACTACCCCAAAGCAACGCCGGCGCCAAAAACAAGATAGAAATAACCCAGCCGCGACGATTCATCGTTGACCTCCGTTACATGACTGACCGGAACTTAACGCGTTCGACAGCGTTGTCAAGGTAAAAGGAGACCCGAAAGAAGCCGTCAACGAGCAGCGATACCAATGGTTATGTGATATCCACAGAGGAGCCCTTCCCATTTTGGGCGAACCGTGTAAATTAGACTGAATTTTCAAACCCAAACAGCAACGGAAAGTACACTCCCTTTGGTTGATAGCGATCATTCTTTTACCCGGGCTGAAATTGGACCTGTCATTGTCGTCAGTCTCATCTCTGCTCTGCGACTGCTGGGAATCTTCTTTATGCTCCCCATCTTTAGCGTCTACGCCGTTCGCTATCCGGGAGCGAGCACCGGTCTTGCGGGAGTTGCCTTCGGCATTTATGCGCTAACCCAGTGCTTCTTCCAGATTCCTTTAGGATGGGCCAGTGATCGCTGGGGACGCAGGCCGGTGTTAATCATTGGGCTGGCACTCTTCGGCCTGGGTAGCATCGGCTGCGGACTCGCCCAGAACATTTTTCAGCTGATCATCGCCCGTATGATCCAAGGAACAGGCGCTGTGGGCTCTGTCGCCTTGGCCGCTTTGGCCGACCTCACTCGACCGTCGGTCCGCACGCAGGCGTTTACGATCACCGGGATTGCCATTGGGTCGTCGTTCATGATCGGCATCCTGGGGGGACCGTTATTGGCGGCACGCATCGGCTTAAGTGGGCTGTTTTATGTCTTGGCTGGGCTTAGCTTCTCAGCCATTGCTCTCGCCGCCACTTCATTTCCGCGCGAACGTCGAGCCGAACAGCAAGAGCCACCCATGGCTTTTAAACCGATTCTATTACACGGCGAGTTGCGTCCCATATTCATTGCCACGTTTGTTCTGTCGTTCGCGTTGAATCTCTTTTTCTTCACGTATCCGCTCAGCTGGACCGAACTCGGTCTCGACAAATCGGATCTCTGGAAAGTTTATCTGATCATTTTTTTGCCCAGCGTCCTGCTGGTTTTTCCTTATATGCGGCGCGCGGAGAAACAGGGCCGTTTCCGTCTGCCGATTTTTATCGGCTGGCTGGCGGCGACTCTCGGGTATGTGCTCTACCTGTTCGGCGCGCAGCATGACTTTTTACTCTATATCAGTGGTGCTGCCTTCTTCTTCGGCTATAGTCTCTACCAACCCATCTTGCCCGCGTTTCTCACGCAGAGAATACCGCCGGGCGGCCGCGGCACAGCCACCGGCGTTTACACGTTTTTCGGGTTTGTCGGATCGTCGCTCGGCGGCATGTTAGGTGGCGGACTCCTTCATATCTCTCCGTCGCTTCCGGAATTTGTCGGCGTTTTGTTCTTGGTCATCTGGTATTTCCTCGGCCTGCCGAGTCGACCGGATTCCATTTCCTAAGGAGCCTGCTGCAAAGGTCCATCTACTTCGTTCCCCTCGAAGCGCTTGGGTCAACGTACTGCCGAAGTACGCCTCCACTCGCCCTCTCTTCGCGCGCCTCGTGGCTCAGACCTTTTGGACCAGGCTCCAAGAAAGGTCTTTTCAGCCCGCGCCGGTCTCGCGCATTCGGCTTGATATGAATCATCAAACAAATTTTGCATTGAAGGGTTAGACGGCTGATGTAGGAAACAGTAGAATAAAATATGCAGCGGACGGGACCAGGATCGTTGCAACTGATGGTCTGGCTACTTTGGCTCACCTTGAGTACGTCGAGTTGCGGCGGCTCTTATGAGGAAACACTAGGAGGCGTCAAGATTCCAATACCCGGCGGCATGACAAAGTCTCAAGAAAACGGAATCGAGCTGTCGTTACCGGGCTTCGGCGGTGCTCAAGCCGCCTATCAAGGGAAAGTAGATACCGAGAAGGTTATTGAGTTTTACAAAAGAGAAATGCCGGCGCGCGGATGGAAGCCCACTATAGGATTGGTGTCTAAGGGAGGCATGCTCAGTTACGTAAAGGAGAGTACGACAGTCATTGTCATGGTGCGAAAAACCGATAGTGGTACCAGCATGACAATAATCGCCGGCGGAACGGAGCGCTGAGCGTTGGTTCGCTCGCGCCCCGCGCAACTAAGAGTCTATACGCTTTGGTGGAATGAAAGGAGAGGGGTCATGAAGGGGAACGAACAAGTTATCGGCGTGTTGAATCAAGTACTGCGCAAAGAGTTAACCGGCATCAACCAATACTTTATCCATGCCAAGATGTGCCAAAATTGGGGCTATGAAAGGCTCTACAAAGTCCTTTGGGAGGAGTCCATTGGTGAAATGAAGCATGCGGACGAAGTTGTTGAGCGCATCATCTTCCTCGAAGGGGTGCCCAACATCTCAGCCTATGACAAGATCCTGGTGGGCACGAGTGTCAAGCAACAGTTGGAAAACGATCTCGGTCTTGAATCAGCGGCCTTAACGGTTCTCCACCCCGGGATCAAGACTTGCGTTGAAGCCGGCGACGATTCATCAAGGGAACTCTTGGAGCACATCGTCGTGGACGAGGAAAAGCATGTTGATTGGATCGAATCCCAACTTCATCAAATGAATGAGGTGGGATATCAAAATTATTTGGCGCAACAAATCCACAAGAAAGACTAACGACTTCCGGGGCGGGCAGATAGGCTTTACTCCGGGGCCGGCGACCATGTGACCGGCTGCCGCCCGTTTGTCCTTTGGCAACGCGAGTCATCCACCGTTGATACCGGCCCGTGCTAATTTTTCCCCGCTGAAATCAGGAAGATTCCGGCAACGACAAGAACCGCGCCTGCGGCTTTGCGCAAAGTCACTCTTTCAATCTGTCTGGCTATGAGAGGTGTCAGAAGAAGAACAAACACCGCGTAACTATTGACCAGCGGAGCGATGATCGAGACTCGCTCCATGCTCAATGCGAGAAACATGAAGAGAAACGACCCGCCGGTAAATAGTCCGGAACTCACAAACCATCGCACCGTGACATCTTTCATCGCGAAGAGCCCGGCGGCAAGAAATGGAAAGATTAGCTCCGTCGTCTTCCACGAGCGCTCCGATCCCTCCCAGGAGATGATCACCAGACCGCTGACGATTAGAGCCACTCCGGCGAGCACCAAAGGACCGGGGCGCTCCTCTAATACGACCATGGCGAGCGCAGTGGAAAACATCGGTGTTGTGTTGACGATGGTCGACGTAATCGCGCTGCCCATGGTCCGAATCCCGCGGAACGTCAAAACACGAGTCATTCCCGGAACGAAAAGCCCAACCGCCACAAACGTGAGATTGTCGACGACGAAGATCGGCGCGTCCGGGTAAAGGACAAAGTGAAACGCCAACAAGAAGATCGCGTTGACGACGAGCGTAACCCAGGCGCCCCACGGAGTTGGCACCACGTAGAGACCGCGCTGCGCCAGAAGACTCGCGGCCGCGAAACAAACTGAAGCTAGGATACCGAATGCAATGGCGAGCATGGTTGCCTGAGCATAGGTGTCTGTTGGTTTCCTTCCTGGGCTTTTTCGTTTAATCTATTTCAATACTAAAATTCCCTTCCGATTTCATGGATGGCGCTTAAGAATCCTTCGGCGATTCGCCGCAAGCTGCTGCGTTGGTATGACAAGCACCGCCGGGACCTGCCGTGGCGTAGAACCCGCGACCCGTATGCTATCTGGATCGCCGAGACCATGCTCCAACAAACCCAAGTCGCGACCGTCGCGCCCTACTACGAGCGGTTTCTCCGTGAACTGCCAACCGTGCATTCCCTTGATCGAGCACCTCTGAGAAAAGTCTTATCCCTGTGGTCCGGTCTCGGCTACTATCGCCGCGCCGAGAATCTGAAGAAAAGCGCCAGTGAGATCGTGCGCAAGTACGGCGGCCATCTTCCTGAAGATTACGACGCCCTACTGACGCTTCCCGGCGTAGGCGACTACACGGCCGGAGCTTTAATGAGCATCGCCTTCGCCAAATCCTATCCGGCGCTAGACGGCAACGCGTACCGCGTTTTGAGCCGCCTGTTTGAGCCAAAAAACGATAAAGAGCTGCGACAAGCAGCAACGCTGCTCATGCCGAGTTCCCGCCCCGGTTACTTTAATCAAGGTCTGATGGAGCTCGGCGCGACCATTTGCATTCCAAAAGATCCATGTTGCCCGCGCTGTCCCGTTGCGGCGCACTGTGCAGCGCGCGCGATGGGTCGACCCAAGCGCTTTCGGGTTACACGCCCCCCGCCGGCTCGTGCGGTCGAATGGCCTTTGGCCATCGTCCGGCACGGTGAAAAAGTTCTTTTGCGGCAACGGGCGCACGAGGGACTGCTGGCTGGCTTGTGGGAATTTCCCGGCAGGGAAAAGAACCCGCATGAAAGTCTGCGGGATTCCATAACAAGCCAACTGCCGGGATTACGCACAACCTTTCGCCAGGAGCGTCGCATCGGTGAATTCCGCCACAGCATCACCACGCGAAAAATCCGCGCGCAGGTTTTCCTCTGCGATTTGCCTAAACAGATGAAGCTCCGATTACCCAGCCGCCGGTGGCGCTGGTTATCGCCTGCTTCGCTGGCGGATCTTCCCGTGTCGTCCATGACTTTCAAAGCCGCCAAGATTCTCGCGAATCATGAAAAGAATTCTTCTTAAAAGTTTCTTCCTGACTACCGTCGTAGCTTCCCTCGCCTATTTCTATGCGACGCTTCCCGACGTGGCCAGTCTAAAGACGAAGAATCCCAAGAGCACTGCGTTAATGGAATTGAGGGATCAGGAATACAAACAACAGGGCATCAGAATCTCACGCCAACAAATCTGGGTTTCCTATGGCGCTATCTCCGAGCATTTAAAGAAGGCGATTCTGGTCAGCGAAGACGCATCATTTTTTAGCCACACGGGAGTCGACGCGAAGGAATTCCAGGAAGCTCTGAAGAAGGACTGGGAAACCGGCCGCTTCGCGCGGGGCGGCAGCACGATCACGATGCAACTGGCAAAGAACCTCTATCTTAATCCATCGAAAAACCCTCTGCGCAAAGCTAAGGAAATTGTTATCGCTTGGCAACTCGAACAAGCTTTATCAAAAAGGCGCATTTTCGAAATTTACCTAAACGTCGTGGAATGGGGACGAGACGTTTACGGCGCCGAGGCGGCGTCACGACATTATTTTGCTAAACCGGCGGAGAACCTCGACATTCTCGAGGCGGCAACGCTTGCCGCCCTACTCCCGAACCCACGCAACACTCGCGAGAAAAACCTCATTTACAGAAGAAACCTCATCCTCAGCCGCATGGCGGAGGTCGGATATGTGGCCAGTGAGGAATTCAACCGGGCCAAGGAAGCTCCCCTTTTCAAAAAAATCGGCCAAGCCCCTCCGCTCTCACCACGAGAAGATTAATCCTTCCGCAATTTTTCTGTGTTTTTTCAAACTTCTGTGGAATTCTTGGCAACGTTTTCTCCCGCTGATCGTCTAAACGATAGGAGCAAGAAAATCCGACGAAAAGTTGCTGATTAATAAAACCGTTTTATCTGCGGACCGGCAGAAAGGAGCAGTCAAAACAATGGAGAAATACAGCACGAGGAAAATTAACACCACCTTGGGTGAACTCATCGCTGCCGCCAGCGAAGTGGCATTCGAATATTCCGATAATGATAAGGAAGCATACAGGCTGGCGCGGCTCGCGCTAGTTGAAATGCTCAAGAAAGCTTCACATCCTCTCGATCTTGACGAGGAATCCGTCAGCGGCATAACCAAAAGACCCTACCTTCATTAAGACCCCAAAAATAGGGGAGCCGTCGCTCCCCTATTTCCCTCCAATTCCGTCCCTGGCATACTTA
>WNFO01014581.1_pt1 | contig 10099 bp, 11 predicted proteins | sample 5400251 | NCBI WGS metagenome assembly WNFO01 (sample SAMN13153354, study PRJNA577476) | soil metagenome | isolation source: 100 cm saprolite under Madrone tree | place: USA:California | collected 2016-06-14
CGTTCTGTTGCAACCCCGAATCAACCCGCTGCGGCTGCGAGAAGCGATAGCCACTCGTCGTGGTCATTCAGGACGACGTTGTAATCAGCACCGATGAGTTGGTCCTTAGACGGATTCAGCGCAATTATTTTGACCTTTGGATAGTTCGCTTTGAGCCAACCCACGATTTCCTTTCTTGTTTGTTCGGGTGCTGTATAGTCGACAATAAATAAGTCGACATCTCGAAACGAGCTTAGGGCAATTTTAGCAGCCTCGTTGTGAGTCACCGATATAACTTCGTGACCGAAACGCCGCAGCAATTCAACCCTCGCGTTCAGTCCTTTTTCCTGATAGCTGACCTGAAACAGTATCCGCTTGGCTGGCGGTCTAATTGAAATCTTTTCGCCTGTTTGTTGGCTGACGATGATGTACTCACCGGGCGAAGATGCCGCGAGCACTTTCACGCGCGCCTTAGCGCGTTCCAAGTCTACCGCCAGTTCCATCCAGCGGAGGACGACGCTTTCCACCTTGAAAATGTCGAATGGTGAGTTCATATACGACTGTCCCTACCGAAAATGCTATCCGAGCCGAATACCTTTGTAATCAGCGACATTTAAGAAGATGAAACTGAGGTGAGCAAGCAAGGCGATCGGAAAGTAACAATGTTACATTTGGTTGAAACCGGTGGATGGAGTTTTCGGTATGCACAAGTAACGCCAAGCCCTCCAGGCGCCACGAACCGCCACCCAGCGGCTTGACCGATTCCGGGCGTGTCACTGCAGCGAGTTTCACTGAAACCATCGCGACGCTGGACGGAGCTTCTCCGCCGCTTTGACCAAGCCCGTACACAACGCCTGTGCGTGCTGCTCGACCTTGCGCATCGCCTCCCGCTTATGCTCCTCCCAGTCCCGAATGTAATCCCACTTATCCTGGAAAGGCTCCCACATCCAGAAGCTCTTCAGCTCCGTCAGCTCGGCATCGGTGGGGTTGTCCGACGCGATCAATAGCAACGTGCCACACCCGGGGCAACACCTTTTCTTCCGGAAGGCAAACTCCCATCGGCACTTCGGGCATTGGTAGCGCTGTGGTCGGAATCTCATGATTCCCTCGCTGCGGGCTCGTAGCTTATCTCCGCACCGCGGCCCGGACAACCTCTATTTAACCCTTGCCTCGGTGCGCACACCTGACATAGGAAGGTAACAGAGGTGTGGGGAGATGAATCGCACGAGCGCAAGGCTTCTGGCCCAAAATCCACAAGTCCTGAAGCGTCTGGCCAAATATATGGCGCTGCATTGCTTCCGCAACACGGTCCTGGAAGACTTCCACACCGGCATCACTCCCTCTTCCCAAGCCGGCGACTACTCAGACGTGGTGGTGAAGACCTCTTTCGGTGAAATCCCCTGGTCAAAACTGTCGCGTCTCAGCGACGAGGAGATGAAAACGCTCATGATCGATGTGGTCAACCGGACCTATGTGCTCCTCCAGACTCTATTCAGCGAGGACCTGGGTTCCTATCTCATCCAAACTCTCAGCCAGCAAGACCTGGTGCCCCGTTGGCAGGACCCTCAGTGAAGGCTCACGCTCCTGGGCAGCTGCCGACGGCGGGGTTCGCAGGAATATCTCACCAAAGCGAGAGTGAATTCGACGGCACGGTTCTTCTGACCTGACCCGCTCCTTGCGAGCATCCGCCCAGTTTGGCAGAGGCAAACCGCACGCGACAGATGCACCTCGCTTAACGCTTACATTATTGGCAAGCAAGTTGAGCAAGTTGGCTTCGGGGGCGCGGCTCCGCCGCGGCGCGCTCCTACAGTAATCCCCGAACGAAGCCTCAACGTCCCGGCGGCCATGCACCACCCGCAGTATCAGTTTGCTATAGTAAGAAGAACGGAACGATGATTACGGGGAGGACACCCACAATGTCAAACAGCGCCCTGCGCAAAGCCCGAGACCTTTCTTCGGACGTCCGCGATGCGCTCGAAAGGCTCCTTGGTCGTGCACTTCAAGAGGAAGAAACCATTAGCGTTCAAGCATACCCCACTCATGAAGCACCAACGGGCAGTGAGTGTGACGAGGCGTGGCGCCGGCTACTAGAGCGCATCGACAAAACGGCTGCTCGCGTCGCCAACGTGCCCGAATCAGAGCTTGATGCCCTTATCGACGAGGCCGTTGATTTTGTCCGCCATCACCCGGCGGCATGAGGATCACGCTCGACGCCAACATCCTCGTGCGCGCGAATACGCGCGCTCAGGGGCCAGCGCGTGAACTCTTAACTCATCGGCTCCCGAGGCCCACACACTCTGGTCCTTTCCCGGCACATCCTCTCTGAAGTAAAACGAACGCTGCTATATCCGCGCTTGCAGGCACTGTACGGGCTCACGGAGGCAGAAATCCAAGAACATGTGGAGCTATTGCAGCGCGTCGCAACGATCGTCGAACCGTTCATTTCCGAACCGATCGTTCGGAACGAACCTCAAGACGACGCGGTCCTATTCACCGCTGTTCAGGGCCGGGCGGACGTGCTGTGCACCAGAGATCGAGACTTCTATCTCGCTGAGGTGATTGCGTTCTGCCGACAGCGCGGAATAGAAGTTATGAACGAACTCCAGCTGCTCCGTCGGATGCGGGGCCAACCGTGACGTGCATGGCTTCACGTGAGTGCAAAACGGGCGGAAGACGTTCTGCGGAACTTCGCAAGGCGCTCGAAGAACACATTGCGCGCCGCCGCCGTTGCCGCGTTGCACAGTTGATCTACGGATTCATTCTCGGATACTACGAGAACGGCGTATTGGAGCGCGCCCCAGGACACTTTAAGCTCCCAGTCGCGAACCTTGGCTTAGACTATGGAGAGCCGAGCAGATGGATGTCTCTATCGGTACCGGGCGAGGCATGAAAGGCAAGCGTGACAGGTTCGAAGCGGAGGGAAGATCCCGGGAGTTGATTGTCTTCTCCCTCGTCCGCGAATCCAAATGCTCGGAGTGTAACAAAGAACTGTGGAGGGGAGAATTTCTATTCAAGGACGGCGAGCGTGGACTCTGCATGACTTGTGCCGACCTTGATGAGCTGGTCTATCTTCCTAGCGGGGATGCGGCACTGAGCCGCCGAGCGAGGATGTACAGCCCACTCTCCGCGGTAGTCGTGCGTTTCAGCCGCGCGCGCAAGAGATACGAACGCCAGGGCATTTTGGTTTCTGAAGTGGCGCTCGAACAAGCCGAAGCGGAATGCTTGGCGGACAGCAAATCGCGCGCTTTGCGTCGTGAGCGCAATGCGGAGCGACGTGCCCAATATGATCGCGATCTCGTCGCTCAAATGACTGGGGAGATCTCGAGGTTGTTTCCCGGTTGTCCGCCCAAAGTGGCTCAAACCATCGCAGAACATACGGCGCGCAGGGGCAGCGGAAGGGTCGGACGCACTGCCGCCGGCCAGTCGCTCGAGGAGGAAGCGCTCACCCTTGCCGTGGTCGCGCACATTCGCCACTGTTACACCAACTACTACGAGCTTCTAATGAGTGGATATGAGCGCCGCGAGGCCCGCGCTGAGATTCACGACGAAGTCGACCACGTGCTCGACCGATGGCGCAATCCGCCTTGAGCCTGATCGGAGGCAATTCCGTTTTTTTTCCACAGGCAGTCAGATTTTCCATCAAGCTCACAAACACATACCCGATACAATCTGCTAATCTTGCGCCGGTACAATGCCGCTGGTTTCTCTAGCGCCGGTCCTGACCCCGCATGGCCGATTGGTCGTCGAGCGAGACGAGGACGCTCCCGCGCTCGATGGAGAGCTTGCTCAGCGGATGGAAGGCGCCTTCACCCGCGGATCGGGACATGGCCTCCTTGCGCTCGGCGCCAATGAAATCGGCCTCGCTCTTCCGCCGGCATTCTCCTTCTGGCGGGAATTCGCCGTGCTTTATGTAACGGGCGTCTGTACGCGACCCATTGACGCCGCCGAGCCACATCGCGCTCACCCACCGACTCCTCCCAAATCGGAACTTGAACAGTTCGTGCTGTCCGCACCTCCGATAATAGGCGCCGAGTACCTGAGCGCGACAGTCTTGAGCGATCTCTGGCAGGAGCTCGATCGGGCGTTTTGGGCCGAACTGGCGGAAGCGAAGTGCAGCATCGAGGAGTTTCTGAAGCGGCGCAATCCGGCGTGGAACCTGGTCGGTCGCGTGCACTTCAATCTTGCCGAGAACCGCAAGGATGAAGCCGCGCCTTTTGCTTTCCTTGCCACTTACACGACGCGCCTTTCCGCGCACGCCAAGGCTCAGCATGTTCCGCTCGGCCAGGCCTTGCGGGAGTATGCCGGCGCCGAGAATCGAGACCGATTGCTCTCCCTGCTTCTCCCTGTCCAGCGTTCGGCCGAGAGCTGTTCGTGGCTTAAGGCCATGGTCGACACAGGAGATATTTTCCATCCGCTCCGCTGGGTTCCCACGCAAGCCGTGCAGCTTTTGCGCGATGTGGAGAAGCTTGAAGGCGCCGGCGTAGTTGTACGCATGCCGGCGACCTGGCGAGCAAATCGTCCTCCCCGCGCTCAGGTGACGGCCACCGTCGGCGGTCGGCCACCATCGGGGCTGGGGCAGGCTGCGCTGCTCGACTTTCACCTGGAAGTGATCCTCGACGGCGAGAGGCTAAGCAAGGCCGAGGTGCAGGACTTGCTCCGCACCTCCGATGGGCTTGTCCTGGTGCGAGGTCGTTGGGTCGAGGTAGACGCCGAGCGCTTGCGGGAAACGCTAGAGCATTTTGGCGAGATTGAGCGCACGGCCGCTGAGCAAGGCATTAGCTTTCGGGAAGCCATGCGCATGCTCGCCGGCACGGATGTCGCGGCCGACGGAAATTCCGCCGCCTCGGTCGCGGAGTGGGGAAAGGTTGCCGCCGGCCCCTGGCTTGCGGAAACACTAAAGGGACTGCGTACCCAGGAGGGTCTGGCGCGCGTCGATGCGGGCCCGGCGCTGAAAGGGACGCTACGCCCCTATCAGCAAGTTGGCGTGCGTTGGCTGTATCTGCTCGCGCAACTCGGCCTGGGGGCCTGCCTGGCCGATGACATGGGACTGGGCAAGACCATTCAGGTGCTGGCGCTGCTGCTCGTACTTCGTCAGCAATCTAACGGCGCCGAAGCACCCAGCCTTTTGGTGGCCCCCGCCTCTCTGCTCGCCAACTGGGCGTCGGAGCTCGGACGCTTCGCGCCAAGTCTGAAAGCCGTAACCGCCCATCCTTCCGAGATACCTGCCGAAGATTTAAAAACCATGACGCCGGAAAAACTGCGGAAGGTGGACGTTGTGATCACGAGTTACGGCTCGCTGCTGCGGCTTCCCTGGATCGCCGACCTCTCCTGGAGTCTCGTCGTGCTCGACGAAGCGCAAGCCATCAAAAATGCCTCTGCCAAGCAGACCCAGGCGGTGAAGAAGCTCAAGGCAGGTGTGAGGTTTGCCCTCACCGGCACCCCCATCGAGAACCGTCTGGGCGATCTTTGGTCGATCTTCGATTTCCTGAATCCCGGCCTGCTCGGTTCGGCCAAGCAATTTACAAGTTTTACCAAGCAACTGGCCGCGCTGCCGCACAGTCCCTACCGCCCCTTGCGAGAGCTAGTGCGGCCTTATATTTTGCGGCGGCTGAAGACCGACAAAACGGTCATCGCCGATCTGCCGGATAAAACTGAGGTCAAGGCGTTCTGCCAACTCAGCCGGAAGCAGGCGGCGCTTTACCAGCAAGCCGTCGAGGAGCTTGAACGGCGGCTTAAGAAAGTTGAAGGTATCGAGCGTAAAGGCCAGGTGTTGGCGTTCCTGGTGCGGTTAAAGCAGATCTGCAACCATCCGTCGCAGTGGCTGGGCGACGGCACATGGAATCCGGAAGACAGCGGCAAGTGGGCCCGCTTGCGCGAGATCGTTGAAACCATCGCCGCCAAACAGGAAAAGGTCTTGGTGTTTACGCAGTTTCGCGAACTGACCCGGCCGCTCGAAGCGTTTCTGGGATCTGTGTTCGGACGCCCTGGGCTGGTCCTAGATGGCGAGACGGAAGTCAGAAAGCGCAAAGAGGTGGTGCGGCGATTCCAGGAAGAGGAGAGGATTGGTTTCTTCGTGCTTTCGCTCAAGGCGGGTGGCTCGGGACTCAACCTCACGGCCGCTTCGCATGTCGTGCACTTTGACCGATGGTGGAATCCGGCGGTTGAGAACCAGGCGACCGACCGTGCCTTCCGCATCGGCCAGACCAAGAATGTCTTGGTGCACAAGTTCGTCTGCCGCGGGACGGTGGAAGAGAAGATTGACAAGCTGATTGAATCGAAGCAGCAGCTTTCGAAAGACTTGCTCGAAGGCGGAGCCGATCTTTTGCTCACGGAAATGAACGACGGGGATTTGCTGAGACTCGTGGCGCTCGACCTAAACAGCGCCCAGGCGGAGGTGTGAACCATGTACTACGGAGGCTGGGGATGGCGACCCTATGTGTCTGTCGCGCAGCGGCAAGCGCAAGCGATGCGCAAGATCGCGCAGTTGAAGAAAAAGGGGCGCGCCGTCTCGCCTGTCGAGATTGAAGGCCGCGGCATTGCTACAACCTTCTGGGGAAAAGCCTGGTGCGAGAATCTGGAACGTTACGGTGATTACGCAAATCGTCTGCCCCGCGGCCGCACTTACGTGCGCAATGGTTCCGTCATCGATCTGCAGATTGCCTTCGGTGAAGTGAAAGCGCTTGTGAGCGGCTCGTCCATCTATAAAGTCGCTGTGAAAATCACGCCTGTCAGCAAGGCGCGCTGGAAATCCATCTGCAAGGACTGTGCCGGGGCCATTGATTCCCTGGTGGAGTTGCTGCAAGGTCGATTTTCCAAGGGAGTCATGGAGCGAATTTGCAGAGAAAACAATGGACTGTTCCCCTCGCCAAAGGAGATTCAATTTTCGTGCAGCTGCCCGGACTGGGCTTATATGTGCAAGCATGTCGCCGCCGTGCTCTACGGCATCGGCTCCCGCCTCGACCGTCAGCCCGAGCTCCTCTTTCGGCTTCACAAGCTGGACGAAAAGGAACTCATCAGCAGCGCCGGCAGAGAGCTTCCTCTCGCAAGGAAAGGAGGAGATTCCGGGAAAATTCTGTCTTCCGGCGATCTTTCTGAACTCTTCGGACTGGATCTTGCTAAAAGCGGCGCACGCACCTCCCCATTGTCTTCAACTCGCGCAAGTCAGAACAAGAGTGCGAAGGAAATGCGAGGGCGCAAGCAGGTTGTCCGTCCCGGCGGGCGACAGCGGTCGGGATAAGCCATCAGCCGATGTCTTTTCTCTGTTCTCATGCTCATAATCAACAGTTCACTGCCGGCATTACTCCCCGCTTGCTCCCTCCCTCTCCTCCCGCATTCATCGAACAAAGCCCATAGCGCAAAGCTCCTGCCGCGGTTTAGTCCAACCCAAGTCCTTCGACTCCGAGATGCTGCATCGAAGAGATCTGCGATCAGCGTGCCACAAAGATCCTGATTGAGACACGCACGGGATTTTCAGTAATCACACTCGCGCGTTCTTCATTGGGTGAGAGCAGCGGTTGCCTGGGTGCCCAGACTGCGGCGAGAAAGGCCCATCCCCTTCCCTCGTTGAAGCAGGGTAGAGGTTGTTGTTCGCCTTTTGAGCAGGTTGATCAGGGTTTAGGAATCTCGCGAATTTCCCACTCGCCTGCAGCCGAGATCTCCACTAGCTTGTTCAGCAAGAAGTCGTCATCACTCGATTCCAAAATGTGGTCGATTATGGCTTGAATGCGGGCCCATTGTTCGTCGCGGGTCAGGCCGCTCTCGCGGAGGACGATGAGGCCCGGGTGTACTTCCACGTTCAGAAGACGGATGAAGTCGCGCGCGTTGGTTGTGACGACCGAAAAGTCGTGTTCTAAGGCGTAGTTCCAGATGTGCTCGTCCGGTTCCCCGGACAAACCAACATGGGCCACGGCCTCCGCGTACAAGCCCTTCTCACCCAGTTTGCGCACCAATGCCGGCGAAATGTGTTCGTCCAGCAATAACGAGTCAACGGCGGCTACCGTGCGCTCTTTCGATTCGCAATCGCCTTTTCGGTCGCCCTGGTGCTGCACCGAATCGAGAGGCCAGCCGGGCGTATTGTAGGTCCTTCGCGTCGAGGGCGGGAAAGTCCTCCGCGATCTCTTCCTCCGAAACGTTCTTGCGAAACAAGGCGGCGACATGCTCCAACGGGATGCGCGTGCCGCGGAAGACGGGCTCCCCGCTGAGGACGTCCGGAGACGAGGTGATTCGTTCTTTGCCCCAACGATAGGCGGACACGTTCTTTTCCACGGTTTCGCGGAAACGCTTGCACTCAATCCATATCTTCATGTCTCCCGAGCGAAAGACGAGGTCCGGTCCATCGGACGTCCAATGTTTCGCGGTCTTGCTTCCGTGCGCCAGGACCTTGGAGAGAGAGTCTTTGTCGTCCTTCGAGAGAGGGAAGGGGAATTCCGTCACAACGAGAAGATAGAGAACGTCTCCCTCGGAGAACCGGTAGCGCACCACTTTGCCAGTTTTGACCTTGCGCGAAGGGGTCACCGCTCTTTTTTCGAGTGCCGTTCGAACCGTGTCGGGCTCAATCTCGGCAATTGCCGCCGCCTCGTCGAGCGTAAAGAGTTCTGACATACTGTTCTCCGATGATAAATATACCACCTCTGGTGGTATATTTGCAAGAAAGATAGTGATACAGGAAGTGATGAGTGGCGCGCGAGGGCGGGGCGCAGCGAAAGTAGAAGCGGTAAGCTAGTCGGGAGGCTCGGCCGAGTCTTTTGTCTGAGCAATTCTGCGAAACCGCCACGGAAGCACCACTATGTTCCTCGATTCTATCTCGATGGTTTTTGTGCGCCTGCTTCGATGAAATCGAATGGCAAGCGTCTTCTTTGGGTTTACGAGAAGGGACACGAACCTCGCTGTTCCGTAGCGGAAGCGGAAGCGTATCAAAAGGACTTCTACAGCTTTGACAAGAATGGCACGAGGAACGTTGACACCGAGCGCTGGTCTGCCCAGCTGGAAAAGCGAATCGCGCAGCTTATAACTGAGCTGGTCAGCTCAAAACGAGAACCCACAGGAGCCGAAAAAACATGCCTCGCGGTATTCATGGGCACCATGTACACGCGGACTCCCTTGGGGAGACAACTCGGCGACGAGCGTTTTCAGACCAGCCACTTCGCAGATGCTCAAGAGAGTTGCTGCCGACGCCATTGAATTTCGCGAGCTCTATTTCTCCATGGACCCAAGATTTCGCGATTGGGAACATGAGAAGACGATCGACCAAGTGTGGCAAGGCATTCTCTCCGGGAAGACCGACGCGCTAGAAGCGGGTGACCTTTCGCCTCGCTTCGATCATTGAAGTTCGGATCACAGTCGGTGAAGTCCTTTGCGAGATGGGCTGGCGCTTCATTTACGCCCCTGATGGGCACCGTTCATCACATCCGACAATCCGCTGGTAACCGAAGTTAGTGAGCCTGGTTCCAGGGCAAGTTCACTTTCGCTCGGGGGTGAACGTTCCGAACGCCGGAGCCTGGTTCCCTTTGACGCGGAAGGTTGTCTTGATGATGCAGAAGCCGTTGTTACCCGGCGTCACGACCGTGTCCGGCTCCCTTGCCCGTGAAATCAATAGGCGGGTCATGGCCTGTGCGGAGCGCCGAATCTACGCCGGCGAGAATTCTCCTTACTTGCGAAAAGCGTTCGAACGTCACGGTTGCAAGGTGCCTCTGGAATCTTTTGACCTCAGAGTATGAAGGGCAAGCGATCTGAGGGAAGATACCAGGAAGTAGAGTACCGAGACAGGTAGGGCGAGACTGGGGCCATCGATATTTTGTAGCCCATGTAGCCCGAATAAGCGGAGGGAATGCACAGGCAAATGCCGTCAATTCAACGGATTTGGTCTGGTCCAGGCTGGTTCGGGACCAGGAGGTCGATGGTTCAAATCCATTCGCCCCGACCAATCTTTTAGAATCAACGATTTATATCACACGAGAGTGACGCGAAACTCATAAGAGCGCCTGGTCGGAAACCAAGCGTTCTTGTCTCACATCCGCTGGACGCTAGCGCTCTTAGCCCTTTGAGTTCATGGCCTTGCAATGGGAGGTTCGCTTTACTGACAATCCGATTCTCGGGAAATTAGGTACAGGATCGGTCCTTT
>WNFO01010103.1_pt1 | contig 10098 bp, 9 predicted proteins | sample 5400251 | NCBI WGS metagenome assembly WNFO01 (sample SAMN13153354, study PRJNA577476) | soil metagenome | isolation source: 100 cm saprolite under Madrone tree | place: USA:California | collected 2016-06-14
CGTCGGTGCCGCAGGACCTGCAGGACATCATCAACGCCAATGGCGGCAAGATGAAGCCGACCTGGGGCGTGCCGGTTTCCGAGATCCAGCGCGGCATCAAGAACGGCGTCCGCAAGATCAACATCGACACCGACAACCGGATGGCGATGACCGGCCAAATCCGCAAGATACTCAACGAGGATCCGAGCGAATTCGATCCGCGCAAATATCTCAAGCCGGCGATGGAGGCGATGACGAAACTTTGCAGACAGCGCCTGCAGGAATTCAACACCGCGGGTCAGGCCAGCAAGATCAAGAAGGTGCTGACCACCGCCGAGATGGCGAAGCGTTACGTCAAGGGCGAACTCGATCCGAAGGTCGCGTGACAGGCGCCCACTCCGGAGCGAGCCGGCCTCGCCGGCGCCCGCGCACGTTTATTGGCGTTTTCTTGTTGGCATTTTCCAGGGGTTTGCCTGAGAACCGTCCACTTTGACTTGCAAGGAAACAGTGCTTTCGGAGGAGGCATCGATGAATCTCGCCGATCTCAACACAATCGCTCTGACCATGGTCGCGCCGGGCAAGGGCCTGCTCGCCGCCGACGAGTCCACGGGCACGATCAAGAAGCGCTTCGACGGCATCAACGTGGTATCGACCGAGGAGTCTCGGCGCGACTATCGCGAGATGCTGTTTCGTTCCAGCGAAGCGATGACCCGCTACATCTCGGGCGTCATTCTCTATGACGAGACGATCTGGCAAAATGCCAAGGATGGCACGCCGCTGGTGAAGATCATCGAACAATCAGGGGCCATCCCCGGCATCAAGGTCGATGAGGGCACGCAAGCCCTGCCGGACTGCCCGGGTGAATTGGTCACCGCCGGGCTGGACAAGCTCGCCGAGCGTCTGAAGAAATATTACGACCGCGGCGCGCGGTTCGCAAAATGGCGCGCGGTGATCGATATCGGCGGCGGCATTGGCGACCGGAACATTCCGAGCATGACCGCGATCCACGTCAATGCCCACGCGCTCGCGCGTTACGCCGCATTGTGCCAGGCCGCGCAGATCGTTCCGATCGTCGAGCCGGAAGTCTTGATGGATGGCGATCATGATATCGACCGCTGCTATGAAGTGACCCAGCGTGTTCTCAACAAGACGTTTCAGGAATTGCGGGTCCAGCGGGTCGCGCTGGAAGGCATGATCCTGAAACCCAACATGGCCGTCGCCGGCAAGAAAAGCGCGAAACAGGCTTCCGTCGAAGAGGTCGCGGAGAAAACCATTCGGCTGCTGAAAGCCTGCGTGCCTGCGGCGGTGCCCGGCATTGCCTTTCTCTCCGGCGGGCAGTCCGACCAGGACGCCACCGCGCATCTTGACGCCATGAACCGGATCGCCGGCCTGCCGTGGCGTCTCACCTTCTCCTACGGTCGCGCGCTGCAGGCGGCGCCGCAGAAGGCATGGGCGGGCAAGGCCGATAACGTCGCCGCGGGCCAGCGCGCACTGACCCACCGCGCGCGGATGAACTCGCTCGCCACCAAAGGCGAATGGACGGCCGATCTGGAACAGCAGAAGGCGGCATAGATTTGGCCAATAGACCTGTTCCTCCGCGCCCCGTGCCGCGGCTCTATCTGGCGACGCCGGTGGTGGACGATCCGGCGCTGTTGATGGCGAGCCTGCCGGGCCTGCTCGCCGCGGCCGATGTCGCGGCGGTGCTGCTGCGGCTCAAACCGACCGACCAGCGCACCATGATCTCGCGCGTCAAGGCCCTGGCGCCTGTGATCCAGGACGGCGGTGCTGCGCTCCTGCTTGATGGCCATGTCGAACTGGTGGCCCGCGCCGGCGCCGATGGCGCGCATCTGACCGGGATCGAAGCCATGGAGGATGCCATGCCGACGTTGAAACCCGACCGCATCGCCGGCGTCGGTGGACTGGCGACGCGGCACGATTCGATGGCCGCGGGCGAAGCCGGCGCGGACTACGTGCTGTTCGGCGAGCCCGATGCGAAAGGGCAGCGGCCGTCGGTCGAGGCGATCGCCGAGCGACTGCAATGGTGGGCTGAGCTGTTCGAGCCGCCATGCGTCGGCTTTGCGGCGTCGCGCGAAGAGGCCCACGAATTTGCCGCGGCTGGTGCTGATTTCGTACTGGTCGGCGATTTCATCTGGAATGACGAGCGCGGTGCCAAGGCAGCCTTGATGGAGGCGGAGCAGACCATCCGACAGGCGCAGGCCGCGATGTCCGGTTCGGCCAGAGCCGAACAGGGATAACGCCGGAAAATGAAGATCCTGCGTCCGATATTGATCGTTGCAAGCTGTCTGACATTCGCGGCGAACGCGGCGGCACAAATCTCGCTGACACCTCCCGGGGTCGACACGCCGCCGGCTGACAAACCAGCCGCCAAGGCGAAAGCGAAGCCGGCGGCGGCAGCCAAGAAGCCGCCAACTCCCGCCGCGACGCCAAATCCGGCGGCTCCCGCCGCAACGGCGAAGCCTGGGGCAAAGCCGGCCGCGCCGACCGCGACGGTAGCTCCGGCCCCCGCGCCCGACGATCCGCGTGTCGACGTGGTGTTCGGCGCCTATCAGCGCGGGCAGTACAAGACCGCGTTCGATCTCGCCTCCAAGCGCGCGCAGGACAACCACGATCCCAAGGCGATGACGATGCTCGGCGAACTTTACGCCAACGCGATGGGGATCAAGCGCGACTATGCCAAGGCTGCCGACTGGTACAGGCGCGCCGCCGATGGCGGCGATCGCGAGGGCATGTTCGCGCTCGCCATGCTTCGGCTCAGCGGGCGCGGCGGCGCCGTCAATCGCGAGGAAGCCGTGAAATTGCTGGCGTCCTCGGCCAAGCTCGGCAATCCGAAGGCGGCGTACAATCTCGCGCTGCTCTATCTCGACGGACAGACGCTGCCGCAGGACCTCACACGCGCCGCGGAATTGCTTCGCCTCGCCGCCGACGCCGGCAATCCGGAAGCGCAATATGCGCTCGCGACCTTCTACAAGGAGGGCACCGGCGTGAAGAAAGATCTCGATATGGCGGTACGGCTGCTGCAGGCGGCATCGCTGGCCGACAATGTCGACGCCGAGGTCGAATACGCCATCGCGCTCTATAACGGAACCGGCACGCCGAAGGACGAGGCCGCCGCGATCGCGCTGTTGCGCAAGGCCGCCAAACAAAACAGTCCGATCGCACAGAACCGCCTCGCACGTGTGCTGGTGACCGGACAGGGCGTGCCGATGGACAAGGTCGAGGGCTTCAAATGGCACATTGTCGCGAAAACCGCCGGCAGGGGTGACCCCATGCTCGACGAGGCGCTGGCGGCCTTAAGTCCGGAGGATCGCGCCAAGGCCCAGCAGGCCGCGCGCATTTGGCTCGGCAACAGATGATCCGCCTTGACGCCACCGCAGCCGCAGGGCACCCACAGGGAAGAACCCCCGCCAATCCCAGTCCTGACCTGACGCTCAGGTCATCTTGAGCCGAGATCATGCTGCATTCAGCCCTTATCAACGTCATGGTCAAAGCCGCGCGCCGCGCCGGCCGCAGTCTCAAGCGCGACCTCGGCGAGGTCGAGAATCTCCAGGTGTCGCTGAAGGGACCGGCCAATTTCGTCACCATGGCCGATCGCCGCGCCGAGGAGATGCTGCACTCCGACCTCACCAAGGCGCGGCCGGGCTACGGCTTTATCGGCGAGGAAGGCGGCACCCGCGAAGGCGACGACAAGAGCCACACCTGGATCGTCGATCCGCTCGACGGCACCACGAATTTCCTGCACGGCATTCCGCAATTTGCGATCTCGATCGGCCTGCAGCGCGAGGGCACCGTGATCGCCGGCCTGATCTATAATCCGGCCAATGACGACCTCTACATCGCCGAGCGCGGCAAGGGCGCCTTCCTCAACGATCAGCGCTTGCGCGTCGCCGGCCGGCGCAACCTCGGCGACTGCGTGATCGCCTGCGGGCTGCCGCATATCGGACGCGGCGACCACAATTTGTCGCGCCTGGAGATGACCGAAATCCAGAACAAGGTCGCGGGCCTGCGCCGGTTCGGCGCGGCCTCGCTCGACATGGCTTTCGTGGCGGCGGGCCGTCTCGACGGCTATTGGGAACGTAATCTGCAGCCGTGGGATATGGCTGCGGGGCAGATCATCGTGCGCGAAGCCGGCGGCACCGTCAGCGGCATGGCCGGCGACGACGACCCGCTCAAGACCGGCAACTTGATCTGCGGCAACGAATTCGTCCACGCCGAACTGGTGAAGATTCTGAAGCAGCTGGAGAAGTAGGTTCCGCCTGCTTGTTTCGCGGCGCGAAAATCGTTTGCGGTAAATGGGCAGGCGGCTCGATGGCTATGTCGCGAATCGCCGCCACGAGCGGTTGATCCACGCGCGCGCCGGGATGCGGCGAAGTGCTGCGACCGACGCCCAGCTCATCAAGAGCGTGCCGGTAAACACGATCATGGCCTTGACAACGGCAAACATCGCGAGCCCGAGCAGCGCGTATTGCAGCCAGATCGAAAAAACATAGTGGATCAGGTAAATGCCATAGACCTTGTCCTTCAAAGGATCGAGTGCGGCCAAACGCCGATTGGCGAAGCGCAGGAACAGCGCCAGCATGAACAGGACTCCGGCAGAGCAGCACATAACGAAACTGAGCGCTTCCAGGATCTGCACGGCGAGCGGCGGTTGGCCCTCACCCGCCATCGCAAGACCGACCATGCCGAGCCAGAGCACGAAGGCGACCATCGCGGCGATCCCCGCGGCAGCCCAGCGACGCGCCAGCCAACCGTCCACCGCCAGCAAACCGCGCTCAATTCCGTAGGCGCCGACGCCCGCGCCCGCGAGGAAAAAGACAAGATAGTGCAGCGGCCGGCAAAGCTGAAACGAGAACGGCCCGATGTGGAACCAATCCCAGGGATTGAAAACAAGAGCCAGCGGAACATAAGCGAGGGCGGAGGCCGACAGCAGGGCGATCACAAATGGCTTCGGACGGGTGCCCAGTTGGCCGAAAGATCGCCCAAGCGCTTCACCCGAAGCGGGAGCGAGTTGGTAGAATACGGCCGCGGTGAAATCGAACACCAGCAGCACCCACAGGAACCATGGCGGGCCTGCGGGCCAGAACGGCAAGGCCAGCCAATGCTGCCAGAACGAGGCCAGGCCCGGGTCGACGGCGGTGACGCGATAGACCGGGTAATGCGCGAGCGGCATCAGCAAGCCAACCGTCAAGGCAAAGGGCACGCCGATCCGCAGCAGGCGGTCGCGCAGGAATATGCGGCTTCCGCTGCGCGCCAAGCTCGGCCATACGAACAGCCCGGAGAGAAAGAACAGGAGCGAGATCAGGTAGACGTCCTGGAACGCGCAGAAGATGTCGAACCCGAACCAGCGCTCGGAATCGACAATAGGGATACTTCGCCACCGATACGGCGGATCGTCGAAGTTGAATGAGAAAGCGGGCGATGAACCCAGATAGGCTATGACCGCATGCACCGCCAGCACGATGACGATGACAACAGTTCGCAGATTGTGCAGCGCAAGGCCCGGCGTGGACATGTGGCATCAAAGCAGATGAAATGGGGTTAAATTCGGATGGTCCACAACTCATGTCATTGAAGTTCAGGCTTGCCTCGCGAAACCTGTTTCATGACCGGCTACGATTCATCGCGACAATCGTCGGAATTGTCTTTTCCATCGTGCTTGTGACGGTGCAAATGGGCCTCTATGTCGGTTTCGGGCGCATGGTCACCACGATGATCGATCATACTTCAGCCGATCTCTGGATCATGCCGCTCGGCACCAAGTCTTTCGAGGATCCTTCATTGCTGGATGGCCGTCAGCGGTTTCGGGCCATGGCGGTCAATGGAGTTGCCGAAGCCGCTCCTCTGGTCATCGGCTTCGCGCAATGGCGATTGCCGGGCGGCGGGACGACGCCGGTCTTCATTGTCGGCTCCGAACTACGGGGATTGGGATTGCGGCCGTGGGATTTGGTCGCCGGTCGGATCGACGATTTGTCGATTCCCGGTGCGGTGGCGATCGACCAGTCTTATTTCGCGCGGCTTGGTAGCAGCGGGATGGGCGCCAGCGCTGAAATACGCGACCAAAAAGTCGAGGTGGCGGCGGTGACCAAGGGCATCCGTTCGTTCACCACGACGCCCTACGTATTCACGGGGCTTGATCGAGCGCGGGCCTATACCGGAATTTCATCCGAAAAGGCCTCTTATTTGCTCGTGCGCGTTTCCCCTGATGCGGCCATCGACAGCGTTCGTCGAGAATTGAAGGAAAATCTCTCCAATCTCGAGGTCCTGACAACCGCCGAGTTTCGCGACCGCAGCCGGAGCTTTTGGCTGTTCGGGACCGGCGCGGGGGCTGCCCTGTTCGCCGGAGCTTTGCTCGGCATCATCGTGGGCACCGTCATAGTCGCGCAGACCTTGTACTCGAGCACCAAGGATCATCTGGACGAATTCGCAACATTGCGCGCCATCGGATCGTCCGGCGCATATATCTACACGGTCATCATCTGGCAGGCGCTGCTCAGCGCGGTCATCGGATTCTGCGGCGCCGCGGCCATCGGCGCCATCGTCGTCAAGGCGACCGCTGAATCTGCATTGCCGATCGTCATGACGCCGGCGCTGACCGTGGGATTGTTTGTGCTGACCGTCGCGATGTGTGTTGCCTCGGCCATTGCCGCGATCATGCAGGTCATGCGCATCGATCCCGCTTTGGTGTTCACTCGATGACCGAGGCTGTGCTCGACGCTGTCGACGTCGTAAAACGCCTTGGCCGCGGAGCGGGTGAAGTAGAGGCGCTCAAGGGCGTAAGCTTGTCGCTCAACGGCGGCGAGCTGGTGCTGCTCATGGGACCATCGGGGAGCGGCAAGACCACGCTGCTCTCGGTGATGGGATGCCTGATGACGCCGACGCGCGGAGTTGTACGGGTTCGCGGCCGGTCGATCGCCGGTGCGGGTCCCGAGGATCTCGCCAAACTCAGGCGCGATCACATCGGCTTCATCTTTCAATCCTACCATCTGTTTCCCACCCTGACGGCTGAGGAGAATGTCCGCCTCGCACTGGACGTGCGCGGGCAGCGATTCAGACGCGCCAAGATCGCGGCACGGGAATCCCTGGCGATGGTCGGCCTGTCCCACAAGACGAAGGCGTTTCCCATCGAGCTCAGCGGCGGCGAACAACAGCGCGTCGCGATCGCGCGGGCCATCGTGGGGAATGCAACCGCGATTCTTGCGGACGAACCGACCGGCGCACTCGACACTCAAAACGGTCAGGCCATCATGGCTGTGCTCGCCCAGATCGCCAAAGACCAATCTCGCGGGGTGCTGGTCGTAACGCACGATCCGCGTATCCTGTCGTTCGCCAATCGCGTCGTCCACATCGAAGACGGGCGGATCGTCAGGGAAGAGGCCGGCGAGCACGGCAAGGAACAGAGGGTGCTGAGGTCATGATCACGCCGAAGGTCAAGACGGCTTTCTTTGCCACTCTAAATTTGGCCGTACTGCTCGCCGCGCTCGCCGTTCCGGCGGCGATGACCCATGCGCAAACGCCGGCACGCGCCGCGACCATCGATCCGGCCGAGGAGAAGCGATGGCTGGCGGTCGCACCGGGCCGGGTCGAACCGTCGTCGGGGTTGATCAGGGTTGCTCCGCCGGTCACGGGCGTTATCGGCGAAGTGCTGGTGGGGGCCGGCGCCACCGTGTTCGCCGGTGAACCGCTGATTCGCCTCGCCGATCAGGAAGCCCAGGCGCGACTTGCCGCCGCAGAGGCGCAGGTCGCATTGCGAAGGCGCGTGCGCAACAAGGAATCAGCCGCGTCCGGGGCTGCGGCGCGGCGCAGGGCCGAGGATGCGGTGGCCGATACTGAAATCGCTGTATCCGAGGCGCGGTCTTTCGTCGACAAGGCGGCCGTCGAAAGGCGGGCCGGCCGAGGTTCGGATGCAGATGTGGACGCGGCCCGTTCGGGTTTGACGCGTGCGCAAGTTCGCCTGGTCCAGCAAAAAGCCGAGCTTCGCAGGATCGAGGCCGACGCGTCGCTGCCAACGCAGGCCGAAGGCCAACTCAACATCGCGCGCAGCGAACTGTTGGCGACCCAGGCGGCCATTGAAAAGATGACGATACGTGCGCCGATTGACGGCACCGTCTTGCAAATGAATGCCAAGCCGGGGGAACTGGCGTCTCCATCGGCGACGCAGGCGCTCGTTCTGTTCGGCAACGTTTCGGCATTGCGCGTGCGTGCCGAGGTGGACGAACGTGACATTGAAAAAATAAAGGCCGGACAATCGGTGCTGGTGCGTCCCGCCGCGTTTCGCGACCGCGAAATCGCGGGAACGGTCGCCTTCATTGCTCCGCTGGTGGAGTCCGGACGCTACAATGCGCTTGGCCAGCGCAATATGACTGACGTCGACGTGGTGGAAGTGCTGGTCAACCTGGGCGAGCCCGGTCCGCTCGCGGTCGGCATGAAGGTGGACGTGTATTTCCGCCAGGATCGCGCCTCGCGCAATTGAGCTCCGTCGTGCTTGCACGCTACTATGGCTAACAACATGCCGTTTGCCGGCCAAAATTCGCGCTAGAGCCTTGTCCGTTTCGGTAGAATCGAAACGGACAAGGCTCTAGATTCTCGATTTGACGCGTTTTCTTGACGCGAACCGGACTCCACTTCGCTTGAAAACGCGCTGGACACCAACCATTCGTGAAGTACGCTCTCACCCACCCCGGTTTCAACCAGAGGTTCCGCATGTCACCTGAAATCAGGACGTATCCGAGCTTTTTTCTCAGCCCCGCTGTGCCATATTGATGCCCGAAACCGCTTCCTCGCAACGGATGACATCGGCAATGCCTTCAGGTCCCTCTTCCAGCTCCGCGATCGAGATCGAACCGGCAAAACTGTCCTCGCCGCGGATTTTCTTGGTCCGCATGCTGGTCTTTCTGGTGCTGTGCGCGCTGGTCATGGTCGTGCTCTACAAGCAGATCGTCACGGCCTTCTTCGCCAATCCCGGGCTCAACGCGCTGATCGGCGCGGTGCTGGCGATCGGCATCATTTTGTCGTTTCGTCAGGTGATCAGGCTCTATCCCGAGGTCGCCTGGGTCAACAATTTCCGTATCGCCGATCCCGGCCTCGCGGTCGAACGGCTACGCCCGACGCTGCTGGCGCCGATGGCGGCGATTCTGGGCGGCGAGCGCACCGGCCGCATGACGATCTCGCAGCAGACCATGCGGCATCTGTTGGATTCGATCGCCACGCGGCTCGACGAGGCCCGCGACATTTCCCGCTATATGACCGGCCTCCTGGTGTTCCTCGGGCTGCTCGGCACGTTCTGGGGCCTGATCGAAACCGTCGGCTCGGTCGGCAAGGTGATCGACGGGTTGAAGGTCGGCGGCGACGCCGGCGCCCTGTTCGACACCCTCAAGGAAGGTCTGGCCGCGCCGCTCGGCGGCATGGGCATTTCGTTTTCATCGTCGCTGTTCGGCCTCGCCGGTTCGCTGATTCTCGGCTTTCTCGATCTGCAATCGAGCCAGGCGCAGAACCGGTTCTATACCGACTTCGAAGACTGGCTGGCCTCCACGGTGCGCGGATATTCCAGCGAGAGCGGCTCGGCTTCGGGAGGCGAACTCCAGGCCGCCGTCACGCAGTTGCGGGCGACGCTGGACGAAGGCGGCGGCAGCCGCGGCACCACCGCGGCGATGGCCAACCTCGCCGAAGCCATTCAGGGTCTGGTCGCCCATATGAGGAACGAGCAGCAGATGATCCGCGAATGGGCCGACGGCCAGGGCGAGCAAAACCGCGAGATCAAGAAATTGCTGGAGCGGATCGCCCGCCAGCCCGAGAAGAACTGACAAGAATATCGTGCCCCGGACGCAGCGCATCATGCAATGATGCGCTGCGTCCGGGGCCCATGAAAGCAGCATCCAGTCCCGACTCTGCGGAGCAGCGTGAAGAACGCTGCACCGCGTCCGGGACGCGAGTCAGCGGAGAACTCTCACATGGCCCTCGCCCCTACCCGCCGCCGCGAAACCGGTTTCAACTACTGGCCGGGATTCGTCGATGCGCTGTCGACGCTGGTGCTTTCGATCGTGTTCCTGCTGTCGGTGTTCCTGGTGGTGCAGTTCTTCCTGTCGCAGGAAGTCACCGGCAAGG
>WNFO01006825.1_pt1 | contig 10096 bp, 14 predicted proteins | sample 5400251 | NCBI WGS metagenome assembly WNFO01 (sample SAMN13153354, study PRJNA577476) | soil metagenome | isolation source: 100 cm saprolite under Madrone tree | place: USA:California | collected 2016-06-14
GACGTTTCCCCCACGATACCATCGGTTCGTATGAGCTTGGAGGGCTTGCGGAAATAATCCAGCACCGCCTTATCTTCCCGGGTCGGCATCTCGGGCTTCCCCATTAAGTCGACGCTCCGGTCCTGGGTCATGAACTTGCTGGTAACCTCGAGGACCGGTGCTTTCTCCGATGCCGGCCATTCGGCGAACACAATTCCCGTGCCGTACTTGTCGTATTGAACCGATCGGGCCGATTTAGAGTTTCCCGCCAAGGTGTCTCCCTGCCGTTTGAAATAGTTCGTATTGTTTAGCAGAGGGATAGGCAGCCACGCCCGTACGGCGCCCACTGGATCAACGACTTCAACCCTAGTGATAACCTCAAAACTGCGCCACTTTGGCGCTTCTTGCGCGCCTGCCAAACGGGCCAGTTTGGGAATTCCGGCAAGTGCAAGTCCCGCCGACACCGTCATACCCTGCCTTAAAAAATCTCTGCGTTTCATAGCGCCTCCCTGCTCGTCATTGAGGTTTATAACAACCCAAGTTTTGAGTCAATTTCTTCCTATCACGCCGGTGCGAAACCGGCCGATCCCTTTTCCCGACAATTGACGTGAAACAACTACTCCGCTTTGGTTTTTAGGAAGCTTGCGACTTCTTCCGGATGGGTTTCCGCTTTCTTTACGGTCGGCCAGTGCTTGATAACGTCACCCTTCGGACCGATAAGCACCGTGGAACGAATCGTCCCCTCGACAGTCTTTCCGTACATCATCTTCTTTCCAAACGCCCCGTATTTCTTCATGACTTCCGTCTTCGGATCGGACAAGAGTGTGAAAGGTAGTTTGTATTTGCCGGCGAACTTATTATGAGAATCGATACCGTCTTTGCTCACCCCCAATACGACCGCTCCACTCTTTTTGAGAGACGAACCTAAATCCCTAAAGCCACATGCCTCCTTGGTACAGCCCGGCGTATCGTCCTTTGGATAAAAATAAAGAACTACGGTGTTACCCCGGTAGTCTTCGAGTGAATGCTTTTTTCCGTCATTGCCTTCGAGAGTAAACGCCGGCGCCTTTTGACCTTCTAGATTCTTCATCATCTGTCCCCTTTCCTGCGTTGCGACTGTCATTCTCTGCCATAGGGACAGAGATTAATCAAGCTGTGAGCGCTGCAGCGCAACCTGCTCCGCCGCTCGCGCCATCCGCCGGATCGGATCGTAGTCACTATCATGCGATAAAACGAAGCAAGCCATATTTCCTTGATCGAGAATAGATCGGCCCTGGGGATCTTCGCTCATCTGGAGAAACAGGCTCCGTAGCTGGCTCCGGGTACTCTCCGCCACTCGCTTCGTAATAACCCAAGGGGGAATCGGGCTGGGCCCGAAGGTCGCGATGATGCGGATCTGCTGAGCTATCTCTGACCGTCGGGCAGTCGCCCACTCCAGCACCGTACTATCAATAGCCGCGCCATCAACCTGAGAGCCGAGAATCAATTCCAAAGAAATCTGATGTGTTCCCGATTCTACAACTTTACCAAAGAACCCTTGACTCTCACCGAGTTCAAATAAGGAGGCGCGAACGACGTTGTAGCCGGAGTGCGACCGCGGCTCGTTGTACGCCCACACCGCTCCACGCAGCTCCGCGAAAGTTTGAAAGGGACTCTCCTTCTTTACAACGACATCGGAAAAGTAGATCGCCCTTCCCTGATACCGAGAGCCTGCCGGAACGGGAACAGCGAGCAGTTCCATGTCACTCTCGGGTTGGTCCGCTTTATAAACGTAAGGAAGTCCGCAGAGCCAAAGGATTTGAATCTCGCCTTCGTCGAAAAGCCGCTCCCGTTCTTGCCAGGGAATGTCGTTAACGTAGCCGGTTTCGATTCCCAGCCGAGCTTGAATATAGGCGGTGACGTTTTGGCAGAAGGGCTCGCTGTTTTCCGCCATGCACGAGGCGAGCTTCAACACCGGCATCTTGTGTTGTCAGCGCGCTATTCGGAGACTTTCACGCCGCGCCAGAAGGCGACATGATCTTTGATGGATTTCGCTGCTTCTTTCGGCTCGGGGTAGTACCAGGCAGCATCCTGATTGGATCGATCGCCGATCCGGACGTGGTAGTAGCTCGCGATGCCCTTCCAGGGACAGGTTGTGTGGGTGTCGCTTGAAGAAAAATACTCTCGCTTGATCGAATCAGGCGGAAAATAGTGATTGCCCTCTACAACAACGGTCTTATCGGACTCGGCAATGATGGTATTTTCCCAGGTCGCTTTCATGAGGTCCTCTCCTTACGAGCGTCTAACTCGATACGCAACGAAATTTCGCAAACACGTAGGAATAATGAACCTGATACCAATTGCGAAAGCTCGGACGAACCAATGCTGCAGCCGTAGCCCACGAAGCGCCTTTGACGACAAAATGCTTGCCGTCGAAAAAATCTTTAGAGTAATCCGGGTAGCTGGTCATGTAAGGAGCGAATCCCGGGAAAGGTGCAAATGGCGTATCCGTCAGCTCCCAGCCATTTCCTACGAGTTCTGACACCCCCCACCGGCTGGCTCCTGCAGGATGCGATCCCACCGGAGTGGGAGACCAGGAAGCAAAATCGAAATTGCCGTGGCGCGATGTCGGCGCCGATTCACCCCAGGGGTAGGAGCTCTCTTTTCCGTCAGGGCCGTAGAAAGCAGCTCGGTGAAACTCGGCTTCTGACGGCAATCTTTTGCCCCGCCAGCGCGCGAATGCGCGAGCCTCGGCGAGGCTGACGTACACCGGCCAATTCACCACCTGCGACAGCGGCAAATGATCGAACATTGCGCGGTAAAACCACTTATCGTCCTGCTTCAACCAACAATTCGGATGTCGTCTGTTCTCAAGTTGCTTCCATTTCCAATCCAGGGGCAGCCAGAAGCGTTTTTCATCGTAATTGCCAGACTCGACGAACTCCAAGAATTCGCCGTTGGTGACCGGCAATGAGTCGATGTTAAACGCCGGCACATCAACGCTGGTTGCCGAGAATTCGTTGTCCCATCCGAAATCAAGTTCGTTGAATCGCGCTCCCAAACAAACTTTTCCTGCCGGAACATGAATAGAACGTGAAACCGGCGCAGCGTAAAAAGCATAACGCGGCGTCCCGGAGGGGCGATTTTTCTTCTCGATGGGCAACTCCTGCATCATGTACAGAAGCGTCTCCTGGTGCATGTATTCGTGCTCCAACACCATAGCGAACACTCTTCCACCCTGCGCCATAACATCGTCGGAAAATCTGCGCGGCACTACGTCAAGTGATTCTAAAATCGCGCCGCGCACTCGGTCGCGATACTCCACCGTTTGCTGCAAGGTCGGCCAGTCGTCGGGAATTTCCGGATGCCAATGACATTCACCCGTATCGATGTCCGGATCGATGCCGCGGCAAAAGAGCTCGTCGAAATGTGGATTCAACGAACGCCATTTGAGGATGCCGCCACAAATTTGATTCCAAGAAAACGCTGGCAGATGACCCACGTAGAAAAGAAACGGATGCCGCCAAACTATCGGCTTGGCCAGCAATCGGTCATCTCGAATCAGACCGAACAACTCATCGCTCCTGGCCCAGGCCGATAGGAAACGCGCCTCGTATTGTGCCCTGATTTCGTTGACTTCTCGTGATGCCGCGTTCTTCATAGGCACTCCCCGCGATTACTTTTTCAAGAACTCCAAAACTTCTGCCGGGTGAGCTTCAGCGTTAGTCACCGGAATCCAATGTTTCTTGACTGTTCCGTCAGGTCCAATTAACGCTGTGGATCGAATCGGGCCTTCGACAGTTTCGCCCTGGGCATTTTGCCGCGGACCCCACGCACCGTAGGCTCTCATGACCTCTACTTGCGGGTCAGACAGCAGGGCAAAGGGTAAGTTGAATTTGGCGATGAATTGATGGTGCGAATCAAGGCTGTCTCGGCTGACACCCAAAACCACGGTATTCGCTTGCGTTACTTCTTCAATAGCGTCGCGGAACCCGCACGCTTCTTTGGTTCAGCCAGGCGTATCGTCTTTAGGATAAAACCAGAGCACAACGTTTTTACCGGCATAATCAGCCAGTGAATGCTTCTTCCCGTCGCTTCCTTCTAAACTAAAAGCCGGAGCCTTTTGTCCTTCGAGACTCATGAATCAAACCCTCCTCAAGTTTTGTTTTTGTGCCTATCTATTTTTTCTACCACATCTTTAGGATCAATCAACCAATATCCTCAATTTTAACAATCGGTGCCCATGGCGCCTCGATCTCAACGACTCCTAAGTGTAAACAATCGAGTTAGTTGCCAAATATCCGCATTGTCAATCTTTGCTGTTAACGCTATATTTCTATGACGATGCTTAAGCAATTGCCTTTGGTGGACTTTCACAGGTCCAACGGCGCTCAGTTCGTAGAACTCAACGGCTGGCTTCTGCCCGCGCACTTTGGCAACTCCGCCGCCGAATACGCAGCGGTTCGCTCGGCCATCGGCTTGATGGATCTTTCCGATCGCGGATTATTGCAAGTAACCGGGCCTGACCGCCTGTCGTTTCTCCAGGGAATGCTGTCCAACGACCTGCGCACTTTAAAACCATTCACCGGGCAGTATGCGACGCTTTTGACCCAGCAAGGGAAAGTTATAGCTGACGTTCGGGTTCTCTGCGCGATGAACTCGTTTTACTTGGATTTTTTCGAAAGTCTTAAGGAAAAAATTCTGGCCCATCTCAATCGTTATCTGGTCGCGGACGAAGTCGAGATCGCCGATCGCTCCACTGAATATGCGACGCTTTCCATCCAGGGTCCCCAATCAGAAGCTCTGCTCCGCAAACTCGTCGGACCAGCTGAATTACCCGCGCATTCTTTACAGCACACCATGGTCAACGTAGATGCGACGGCTACTTGTGCTGTCTACGCAAGCCACACAGGTGAGACGGGCTTTGATCTGATCGCGCCGATAGCGAACTTACCGAACATCGCTCATAGGTTGACAGAAGCCGGCAAACAGTTTGCTGCAGCTTGGGTCGGAGAGGAAGCACAAAATATCCTCCGCATCGAAGCCGGCATCCCGCGGTATGGCGTCGATTTTACGGAGGACAATTTACTTTTGGAAGTGGGATTCGATGACGCCGTGAGCTTTACGAAAGGCTGCTATCTGGGTCAAGAGGTCGTCGAGCGGATACGCTCGCGAGGACACGTCAATAAGAAGCTAGTGGGCTTAATCCTCGAAGGTCAGGAATCGGCGAGTCCGAGAGACGTGATCGCATTTGCCGACAAACCGGTTGGGACTATTAGCAGTTCCGTCCAATCCCCAGCTCTGGGCAAACCCATCGCACTCGGTTATGTGAACAAAGACTATTGGAACCCCGATACGAGCCTTACCATCAATCACAACGGAATCTTGGTCGGCGCAAGGGTCACTGATCTGCCGTTTGTGCGTCTCGAAAAGGAGACAATTTCTTCCTCTTGAATCCCATCCTCAAGTACGTATAGTAATCAGAAATTTGAGAAAGGAACCCTGCGAATGGCTAATTTCATCAAAGTTTGTAAGACCACCGACGTGAAGGCGGGCTGCGGCAGGAGCATCGATATTAACGGCAAGCTCGTTGCCGTCTTTAACCTCGATGGCAATTTCTATGCGATCAACGATACCTGCGGCCATCGGGGCGGGCCTTTGGGTGAAGGCGAGCTAGACGGCAAGACCGTAGTCTGCCCCTGGCATGGGTGGCGTTATGACGTGACCACCGGCGCCAACGAACTTGTTCCTGATTACCCGACACAGAAGTATGAGGTAAAAGTGGAAGAAGACGACATACTGGTCGACGTTTAGAACAGGTCTTGCTAAAACTTCACGGCTCGCTACCTCGCCAGGTAGCGAGCCGTTTTTTTATAGCTTCGCCATCTCTATTTCAAATAACGCTTAATATAATCGTTTAAGGCGTCCTTTGTGCTATCGAATGCTAAATCATCCCAGGGAATTTCCGTTGGCGCAAAAACCCCCGCTTCGACAGATTCATCTCCCGCCGCAAGCTTTCCGCCCGCCACCTGTGCGGTGTAAACCACGATCACGTTGGGAGACCGGGAGTACGAATACACGTCGAGAAGCGGGCCCAGCTTTACGTCCATTTGGGATTCTTCCTTGGTCTCTCGAATCGCAGCCTCCGGAACGCTTTCGCCACGGTCCACGTACCCGCCCGGAAAAACCCACTTCCCCATCGCCGGTTCAACGCCGCGCTTCAACAGGACTATTTTCCCGTCTAAAGTGAATATCGTTCCGGCAACAACCTTCGGATCCTGGTAGAAGATGAAAGAACAGTTCAAGCACACAAGCCGTTTCGGCTCCGTCGGTTTTACAACGCGCTTTTCCAAATCGCCGCCACAGCGCGGACAAAACCGATATTCTATATGGCCGTGCGCGTGCTCATGATGTTCTGATGTCATCGTTTCTCTTCTATCGTATATTCGATTGAAATAAAAGAAGATTTCTGAGATCGTGAAACATGCTTCGAGCACTTATTTTCGACTTCAACGGGATCATCGTCGACGACGAGCCAATCCATTTTGAGCTATTCAAGCGAGTGCTTGCGGAAGAAGGCATCGGATTAACCGAGGAAGACTACTATGCCCGCTACCTCGGTTTCGATGACCGCGGCGCATTCGTCGCCGCCTACCGAGAGCACGGCCAATCGCTGGATGAGCACCTGCTGGCTCGACTGATTGGCCGTAAAGCGGTCTATTATCAAAACGAGATTCGAAACAAGGTGAGGATCTTTCCAGGAGTCGAAAAATTAGTCGCGGACCTTGCGCCAAAATTCCCGCTGGCGGTGGCGTCCGGTGCTTTGCGGCATGAGATTGAGACGATTCTATCCACAGCCGGATTACTGAAGTACTTCGGAGTTATCATAAGTGCCGAAGACGTCAATGAAGGGAAACCTGAACCGGAGGTTTTTCTCAAAGCCCTCGCACATCTCAATGCCCAGGTCGACGATGGCCATCCCATCACCGCCGCTGATTGTCTTGTGATTGAGGATTCGAAGGAAGGAATCCGCGGCGCCCGCCGGGCCGGAATGAAATGCCTGGCGGTAACCAACTCCCACCCGCCGGCGCTGCTCAGCGAAGCCACGGCCGTCGTGAAAAGTCTTGCGAAAGTCGACTTGCCGCTTTTGCAGCGGCTTTGCGACTAAAAATCAGTCGGACTTTTTCACTGACCTTTTAACGATACGGCGATTTCTGAGGCCTGATGGTAATCTCCACCGGGCAGCAGGTAGACGGCGCGGTGAGCACGAAACGCACGCTTTCGGCTACATCCTCCGCGCGAATCATTTTTGTTCGATCGAGCTGCTTGGTAACAGGAATGAGCGGCGTATCGACGAACCCCGGCAAAATAACCGCAACTTTGATTCCGTACTCCCTCACTTCTTCATAGAGAGACTGTGTAAAACCGATGAGACCAAATTTGGAGGCAGCATAAGCAGCGGCGTTGGCTTCCCCTGTTTTGCCGGACACGGAGCCGATATTGACGATCGCGCCTCCGTCCTTGGCGATCATCATCGGCAGCACCAGGCGCGAGAGCATCATCGGAGCCCGCAGATTGAGCCGAAGAGTCTGGTCCCAATCTTCCGCTTTCGCTTGGACAACGGTCGCTCTTTTGCCCCAACCCGCGTTATTGACGAGGAAATCGACAGTGCCCCATGCTTTCTGGCAGTCGTTAACAACAACCGCAATATCTTCGTCCCGCGTCAGGTCTGCGGGAACTGCGATGGCTTCGCCCCCATGACCCAGAATCTCTTGTTTAACCTCCTCCAGTTGCTGCCGAGTCCGCGCGGTCAAAACCAGCCGGCACCTGGATTCGGCAAGCATCAGTGAGATCGCTCTACCGATTCCGCGTCCCGCACCGCTTACGATTGCAACTTTTCCTTCGAGACTACTCAATTCCTAACTCCTTACTCCTCACCCCTCACGTGAGGTGTAAGGGGTAAAATATCAGTGAACCGTAGTAGATTTGTCCTGCGGCGCTGCCTGAGCCACGGAAGAGCCGTGGTGATGAATCATGCGCCACCCTTCGGCGCCTTTTTCGAAGATGTTGGTCGTCAAAATCGTCGCCGATACTGGCTGGCCCTCCACCTTGCTGTTCAAATTTTCGTAAAGCGTTACCCAAGCGAGGGTGCCGTTGATTTGAATCGAGACGTCGCTCAGCATGAATTGAATCGCCGGAGTGTTCTCAAAGATTCGTTTCCAGCTCTCCATCACAGGGCCCCAACCTCTCAAAATGCGCCACCCTGGATGGCCGCATTGGATATCCGCCCCCTTGGCCCAGACTTTTTCCATTTCCTTGATATCCAGCTTTTCAAACGCGCTGTAGAAGTCGTTGTTTGCCGCCGCGACCAGTTCCTTATCTTCGCTCATAATCAAATCGTCAGTGAGTCGGTTTGGGCGCCATGTAGACCAGCACGATGAGACGGTCTGAGCTTCGGTTTACCACGCCATGGTTCTGACCGGAGGGTGCCATGGCGATCTCACCTTCTCCCAGCTCTCGCTCTTCGTCTCCGACTTGAAACGACCCTCTGCCACTGACCACGTAGTAAACCTTGTCCGAACCGTGATGGGCATGCGGAGCCTGCACTTGGCCCGGCTCGAAACAATAGAGGTCGCAGAAGAATCTTTCGGTTTCGAAAATCCCATTCTTCTTCATTTTCTCCGTCGAGAACTGAGTCGCATCTGAAAGTTTCTTGAACATACCGTTCCCCTCTTTCCTTCCCCAATTGCACCTTTACCCCGTGATATTACCATAGGGCCCCTCACATGCAAAAGCAGCCCGGATCTGATATTCCTCCGTCATGAATTCTGTTCTCATTCGCTATCATGAGATCGCGTTGAAAAAAGGCAACCGTGCCTATTTCACCGAATTGCTGAAGCGAAACATTCTCTCCGCCGTCAAAGATCTCGGCGCCAAAGAGATCCGCAGCCTGCCCGCCCGCCTGTTACTGGCGTTCAAAAAAGACGTCGACCAAGAAACCGTGATCCGCAGGATCAGCTCCGTGTTCGGCGTGGCTAATTTCTCCCTGGTGGAAACAACCGCCAGAGACATCGAGGCGCTACGGGCACGGATTCTCGAAGCGCTTAACGGAACCCGTTTCGAGTCCTTTCGAATTGAGACCCAGCGGGGCGATAAGACTTTTCCGCTCAACTCGCCGGAAATTAATCGACGGCTTGGCGCTGCCGTTAAAGAAAAATCCGCTGCCCGTGTTGACCTGACCCACCCGGAGCTCACCGTTTTCGTCGAAATCCTGCCTCGCGATGCATTCTTTGGCTTTAACAAGATCCCGGGTGCGGGCGGTCTGCCGGTGGGCGCCAGCGGCAGAGTCGTGTCACTGATTTCCGGCGGTATCGACTCCCCCGTCGCCGCCTATCGAATGCTGCAGAGGGGTTGCCGGCTGATCTTCGTCCACTTTCATAGCGCTCCCTACCTCGACAAGACTTCACAGGAAAAGGTCCGCCAACTCGTAACCGCCCTCACGCGGCATCAGTTTCAGTCGCGCCTCTACCTGGTCCCTTTTGGAGAAATTCAACGCCAGATTGTCGCGGCGGTGAACCGGCCCCTCCGCGTCATTCTCTATCGGCGCATGATGTTGCGGATTGCGGAAGGTCTCGCCAGAAAGGAAAAAGCCAAAGCTCTAGTGACCGGCGAAAGCCTCGGACAAGTCGCTTCCCAGACTCTGGAGAACATGGCCCTCATTCAGCAGGCGGCGGCCTTGCCGATCTTGCGGCCTCTGGTGGGGATGGACAAACAAGAAATTATCGACCAGGCCCGACGCATCGGAACCTTTGAGATCTCGTCGATTCCCGATCAAGACTGCTGCCAGCTATTCGTACCGAAGCACCCGGCAACAAAAGCGAGGTTTGACGAAGTCGAGGACGCGGAGTCGAATTACGATCCGAAGGAAATGCTTCGCTTTGGATTGGAAAACGCCACCGAAGAAGAATTCAGCTTCCCGCCGGCGGACGAATTTCTAAAGATCCCGGCTTGAAATTGTTTTCATCTATCGACTAGTGGCGTTACCTTCTCTTGAAAAATCCTCAGCTGCTCAATTTCGTCTTTTATCGGCCACACAAAGACGCGCTGAACACCGGTGGCTTTGTACGCCGCGAGTTTT
>WNFO01006828.1_pt1 | contig 10095 bp, 10 predicted proteins | sample 5400251 | NCBI WGS metagenome assembly WNFO01 (sample SAMN13153354, study PRJNA577476) | soil metagenome | isolation source: 100 cm saprolite under Madrone tree | place: USA:California | collected 2016-06-14
ACTCCCACACCATCGTGATCTTCGCCACCATCGCCGCGGTGGCGCTGGTCAGCTTCGTTCTCTGGGAATGGCGGCAGGAGCATCCGGTGGTGGAAGTGCGGCTCTTCCGCGACCGCAACTTCGCCGTCGCGAATCTCATGATGCTGGTGATGGGGATGGCGCTGTACGGAAGCACCGTGCTGCTCCCCCTCTACCTGCAAGTGTGGCTGGGCTACTCGGCGCAGGACGCCGGGATGGTGCTTTCGCCGGGCGGAGTCATCGTGATCCTGCTCTTGCCGTTGGTGGGAAGGCTCCTCTCGAAAGTGGATGCGCGATACCTGATCGCGTTCGGGTTCCTGGTGACCTCGACGGCGCTGCTGCACATGGCGCATACGCTCCATCCGGGGATTGATTTTCGCGCCGCGGTGCTGATGCGGGTGTTCCAGGCCTCGGGGATCGCGTTCCTCTTCGTGCCGATCAACTCGATCGTCTACAACGGGATTCCTCCGCAGAAGAACAACCAGGTCTCCGGAATCGTGAACCTTTCGCGCAACATGGGCGGTGACATCGGGATCGCGCTGGTGACCACGCTGATCGCGCGCCGCTCCCAGTTCCACCAGTCCCGCCTGGTCGAGCACGTGGTGCCCTCCGGCGACCTGAACGCCCGGCTGGCCGCGATGGCGCAGCATCTGCAGCAGCTGGGAATGGGCGCGGTGGACTCGACCAGGATGGCGTACGGACAGATCTATCGCGAGGTGGTCCGGCAGGCGCAGACGCTGGCGTACATCGACGTGCTGGTCGTGCTCGCCATCTTCACCGCGATCATGGTTCCGGCGGTGCTGCTGACGCGCCGGGCGAAGCCCGGTGCCGCGGCGATGGCGCACTGACCCGGTGGGCACTCCCGCGCCGATCATCCCGTGCTCGCAGCCCGCCCCGATCCGGCCTTGGGCGTCAGTGCTTCAGGGATGGATCCGTCGGCGGCTCCGATCGCTCTTCGCCCTGGGCCTTGATGCCGTACGCGGATTTGCGGCCGCCCTTCCCTGGCTGCTTGGCCCGCGAGGTGCGCTTGCGACGTTTGACGCCGGGGTTTGGCGCGGTGACGGCCAGAGCACGGGTGTTGCTCGTGCTCCTGGGACCGACGGACGAGGCGCGCTGCCCCTGCAGGCGCAATGACTCCCTGCGCTCTGTCAGGGCGTTCTCGACGTCCCGTTGCGGTGCGCGGACGCCCATCCTGTACTCGCCATTGCTCTGGCGCCGGGCCAGGTCCCAGAGACGGCGAGCGCCTTCCAGGATGCGCGGGCGCGCAGCCAGGATCAGGCCGGCACCGCCGGCGGTGATGAGCAAGGGAGCGATCCTGCGCGCTCGCCGTTCGCGCGCCAGGGCGGCGCGTCGCCGGGCGATCAGACGCCAGGCGATGCCTGCCAGGATCAGGTTCCGTACGATCTTCATGTGCCTCCTCCGGGTCGAAGTCACCGTGAAGCTACGCATGAGGTGTCCCTTCCGCGGCGGGCGAAGCAGCGACGTCCTGGCCGTAGAGCGATCAGGCGGTCGGTGTCGGGGGCAGGCGGCTCGCCGGCGAGGGGATGGCCAGGACGGTCGTGGTTCGCCTATCCTTCGAATCATGCCGAATCCGACTCCGGGCGGCCCCCCCGAGCGCGAGCAGCGGGACCTGACCGCTCCCGCGCAAGAGGTTGCTCGCGACGAGATGATCGGACGCCTGGTCGGCGCCTGGCGGGTCGTCAAGGTCCTCGGCGAAGGCGGCATGGGCGCCGTGTACATGGGCGAGCACCCCGGGATCGGCTCGAAGGTCGCGATCAAGATGCTTCATCCCCGATTCGACGCCGATGAACGGATCGTGAAGCGGTTCTTCAACGAGGCGAAGGCCGTGAACGTCATCGGCCACGAGAACATCGTCAGCATCCTCGATTTCAATGTGGCGGACGGTGGCCGGCACTACTTCGTCATGGAATTCCTGCATGGGCGGCCGCTGCAGGCGCTCGTGCAGGCTGGAGCGCCTCTTCCGCTCCGGCGGGTTGGACCCATTCTCCTCCAGTGCTGCCGCGCACTGCAGGCGGCCCACGACCGCGGCATCGTCCACCGGGACTTCAAACCGGACAATGTCTTCCTCGTCGACCAGGCCGGCCGCACCGATTTCGTCAAGCTGGTCGACTTCGGAATCGCCAAGCTGACCGACACCACCAACGCGCATCTCACCCAGACCGGAACGGTGATGGGCACTCCGGCCTACATGTCCCCGGAGCAGGCCGCCGGCGAGTCGTCGATCGACGCACGGAGCGACATCTACTCGCTGGGCGTGACGATGTTCCAGATGATGACCGGGAGGGTGCCATTTGCCGACGCCGGGCCGTCGTTCGGCAGGATCCTCGCCGCTCACCTGCAGCAGGCGCCGCCACTGCCGCGGACGCTGAACCCCGACGTTCCCGCCGAGCTCGAGGAGATCATCCTCAAGACGCTGGAGAAGAGCCCGGACGACCGATACCAATCGATGTCCGAGCTGCACGACGCCTTGCTCGGGTGCATGGAGCGGCTCGGGATCAGCGCCGAGTTGCCGCGGATCGGCGAGCGTCAGGATTTGCCCGCGGAGCAAGCGATCCGGACGGTGCTCCCCAGTGTTCCCGCGGCGACGCCCGCTCGCGGCGCGACGCTTCCGCGCTCCCGGACCGTCGCGGCGGAAGCGCCGCGTCGCAGGCGCGTGGGTCTGGCGCTGCTCGTCGGCGCAGGGGCCGGCATTGCCATTGCGATCGCAGCGCTGCTGCTCGTGTGGTCCCCTTGGTCCAGCGCGCCGGAGCCGAGGAAGCCGCGGCCGGTCCCTGCGCAACCCGTCCCGGTACAGGCCGGTAGCGGCGAGGCCGAGCCGCCGCAGGCGGGTGCTCCGCCGGCACCGGCGGACATTCCCGCCACGCCTGCCGGTCCTCCGTCGGGTGGAGGCACGGCGAGCACCCCTCCGCGCGCGGAGGCAGCGGAGCGTCCGGCGGGTCCGCCGCGCAGCAGCGGACAGCCGCGCACCGCCGCGGCGGAGCGCACCGGCACCAAGACTGGCAAGTCTGGGCGGGAGCCGGCGGCGTTCCCCGAGAAACCCGCAGTGTTCTTCCAGTGCGCAGGCGCGCAGGAAGTGTGCTCCGCCCTCCGGACGGCCGTCGACGACGAATTGGAGAAGGCGCGGCTCGCCAGCGTGCGCAACGCAGCGCGCGCCGACATCGGAATCAGCGCCCGGGTCGCTGGCCTGGAAGGGCGCGCGGGGCAGCAGTTCGAGACGACCTTCGCGGTGCGGACGTACTCGATCGAGCTCAGCGCCGAGGCGATCCGCACCAGCGAGGCGGTCTCGATGCCGGCGCCGACGACGCTCAGCTACGACCCGAGCTTCGGGAGCGAACGCGTCGCCGAGAAGGCGCGGGTGCTCGCCGGCGAGATCGCCGACAAGCTGCAAGCGTACCTGAGCAAGGAGCGCCGCTGAGCCGCTACCGTTTGCGGATGGTGTCCTTCGCTTTCGCCGCGCCGGTGAAGTTGATCACGGCGAACTTGCTCTGGACCTCGATCACCGCGCCGTCTCCCGTCTGCTTTTCGTCCGCGCCGAGCTTCGCGCCCGTATCCGGGTCGATGAGGGCTTCGCCCAGGCTGATCACCGTGAACCGATCGCCCAGCTTGATGCCCGACAAGGCGCCGAGGTTGATCCACGCCTTGGTCCCTTCGACCTTGATGATCTTGCCCTGCAGCCCCCCGGCCGGCGCCGCCGCGGACGAGATGCGGGCGAGGTAATCGCCGGATCCCAGCTTCTCCACCACTGCCTTGGCCGCTTTCTGGATGGTCTCGTTGGCGATTCCCCATTCCGAGTCACGGCTCAGGCTGGTGCCCTTGAGGAACCCGCCGCCCGACTTCACGTCGCCGTCCGCCGATATGGAGACCACGCGCTCCGCGGTGGTGGTGTCGACGAAACGCAGGCTGATGGTGGCAAATGACTGCACGACGTGCCCGCCGACGGCGAACGGGCCGACGGCGGCCTTGGTGACGTCGATGTTGAACTTGTCGATGCCGCCCATCACGACGTACTGGACGCCGAGCAGCTTGCCCACTTTCGCGGCGGTCGACGGATCGACGGCCCCCGCCGTCGCCAACCCTTGCTCCTTGAGCACGAGGTTCAGCTTGTCGCGCTCGACTACGCTGAACTTCGAGGAAAGGAGCTTGTTCTCGGAGAGCTCGGTATCGATCTGGTTGCGGGCCGCCGGCCCCAGCTGGTTCGAGTACCAGTGGGTTGCCGCATGGTTCTCGAATTCCCAGACCGCGACGCGGATCTTGCCCTGGGCAAAGCCCTTCGACGGCAGGGCGAGTAAAAGAGCCAAAGACGCAACCAGGAACCACGGTGTCTTCCCCCTCATGGCGCACCTCGATGCAGGCCGTTCGGCCATCTGGACCAGGTGCGCCCAGTATGCAGCGTTGTGCTGCCGCGGGACCAGAGGCCCTGGTCCCGCGGTTGCGATCCAGTGCGTGACTTCGTTACGGTGCGCCGGTGGTGATCGCGCCGGTCCTCTCGGCTTTGCACGTGCTCGGGCTCGGAGTCGGGCTCGGCTCCGTGTTCATGCGCGGCCGGTTCTTGCGCGAGGTGCGCGCCGGTCCCGACCCGCGCGCGCCGCAGCTCGACCGGCTCGCGCGTCTCATTCTCGTCGATGACCTACAGACGGCGCTGGTGGTCGTGATTCCGTTCGTCGCCGCGGCGATGGCCCGCGGCCTCTGGCTCTACTGAGGCGCTACCTCTGATCACCGTCGGTCCCCAGCAAACCACCGATCCGCACAGGATCGTGCGATCCCCTGCGGATCTGAGGGGACCGATCGGGTCCGATTCGCGTTGCCTGGCTGCGCCGCGGTCGCAACTATTCATGCCGGAACCGGGGAGTCCGAACCGAAGGGGTGTTTACCGTGAAGACGCTCAAATTCTGGGCCAGTCCCGCACTGCTCGTTGCTATCTGGATCGTCGCGGCCGCGTTCACGCTATCGCAGCTGGCGACCGTCGCTCCGTCGTTGCTTTCGGCTGGCGTCCAGACGCCACGGCTGGAAGAGCAGCGCGAGCCGGCGGCCTGATCGCAACCCAGGATCGTTGCCATGACCGACGAGATACTCGCCGAGCACACGCGGCAGGGTCGCAGCACGGCATTCGCCGCGCTGGTGGCGCGGCACTGCCATACCGTCTATCGGATCGCGTGGAACGTCTGCGCCTCTGCCGCGGATGCCGAAGAGGTTACACGCCAGACGTTCCTTTGCGCCTACCATGGCGTTGACTCCCGACCGGGCGGGAACAGCGTCAGGACCTGGCTGTGCGGGATCGCGATGAAGAAGGCGGCCGTGCAACGGCAGCGCACCTGGCGCAGCCCAACGGTCGCGCTGGAGGCTTTCCTGCCATGCTTCGATGCGGAGGGAGGTCTCGAACCGGCTGGTGGAGAGTGGCCGGAGCTCGGCAGCGTTCGCTTGGAGCAGATGAACGTCGCAGGGTTCCTTCGGAAAGCGCTCAATGACATGGATGAAGGCGTTCGAGCAGCCTTCGTGCTCTGCGATCTGGCGCAGCTGCCGGCCGAGGACGCCGCCGCGATCGTGGAAGCCTCGCCCGAGGTAGTCCGCCGGCGCGTGCACCGGGCGCGGCTGATGCTCCGCGGGCTCCTCGACCGGCTCTGGAGCCTCTGATCCCCTGCCGGCCTCAGCGCGCGGCGAGTCCGATCTGCTGCAGGAAGGTCAGATTGTCTTCCAGATGCCAGTTGTCGGTAATCTTGCCGGCACGGATTGCCAGGATGTCCGTGGCGATGAACTCGATCGGCTGGCCCGTTCCCTTGTTCTCGTTGAACACTCCGGTGAAATGACCGCTGAAGTGCAGATGGGACACGACCCGGTCGCCGGCCAGGATCTGCTGGGCAACGACGACCTTCAGATCCGGCACGGCAGCGAGGAACGCCTTGGAGGCAGCGGCAGGTCCCGCCGGTCCCTGCGGACGACCCGCGGGCAGGGTGTGGTCGACGAAACGGTCTGAGATCGCCTGGCGGAGAAGGTCTTCGTCTCCCGTGCTCCAGAACTGATAGAACTTCCGCGCGCTCGCCAGCATCGCGGCGCGACGGGCGGGGGGTATGTCGCCCGCGGTGATCAAGGTTTCCGGAACCGCCAACGTGGCGAGATCGCGGTCGGCGGGCGCGCCTGTCTCCGGCGTCTGAGCGGCGAGTGCGGCGCTCGCCGCCAGAACGATCATGAGCTTACGCATGGAATATCTCCTCAGGCGATGGAGCCTCCCAGGCTGTGGGTCCGGGCAAGCCGCGCGGGATACCGCTGCCGTTCCCCGTCTCGGTTTCGCCCTCGTCCGGCGCATGGGCGGCGATGTAGACGAGGGCGGCCACGTGCGGGTCGACGCCCGCCTCGGTGATCACGGCCCCGCCATAGCTGTGACCGACGAGGATGCAGGGCCCATCCTGCTGGTCCAGGATGCGCTTGGTCGCGGCCACGTCCTCGTCCAGGCCGGTGAGCGGGTGCTGGACCACCGAAACGTTGTAACCGTCCCGAACGAGGATGTCGTAAACCGGCCGCCAACCGGAGCCGTCGACGAAGGCCCCGTGCACGAGCAAGATGTTCTTCACCGGCGCGGCGCCCGCGGTGCTTGCGGTTGCGCAGAGCAATGATGCGACGAGCGCACCGAACTTCAAGGCAGTCTTCATTTGCTCATCTCTCCGCCGCACAGGAAAACCGCGGCCGCCCTGTACTCCCTTGCAGCCGGCGCGCCAATGGGCGGCGCGACCCGAATCGGCTCGCGCGGCGCGCGAGGGAGGAGGCGCTGTCCAACGCCTCGACAGCGTCGTCGCGAATCGGTCAGCGGACGACACCCGCTCGTACCGGCGAGGCCTGGGTCTGGGGGGCGCCGATATGGTTGCGGTGGCCCGCGCGATCGAGCAGAGAACAGCGACCATCGTATGATGGCCTTCGTCGTGAGAAGGAGGCAGCGTGAGCGAGCCGGTGACGGTGACGGTATTTTCCGACTACGTGTGACCCTGGTGCTATCTCAGTACCGTGCGTATTGAAAAGCTCAAGGCCGAGCACGACGTGAAAGTCGAGTGGGTGCACTTCCCGCTGCACCCGGACACGCCGGCGGAAGGTCGGTTGCTCGCCGATCTCTTCGCGGGGCGCAACCTGGACCTCAAGGCCGCGCACGCGCAGATGAAAGCGCGGATGGACGCCGAAGGGCTGCCGTACGGCGAGCGCACCAGGACGTACAACAGCCGCCTGGCCCAGGAGCTGGGCAAGTGGGCGGACACGCAGCCCGGCGGCGAGGCGATCCACGACGCGCTGTTCCGGGCATACTTCGCGGAGGCGCGCGACATTTCCCAGCCCGCCGTCCTTCTGGACATCGCGCGGAAGGTCGGCCTGTCCGTCGATGCAGCCCGCGAGGTGATCGAGAAACGGACCTTCAAGGATGCCGTCGACGCGGACTGGAAGCTCTCGCGCGAGTACGGGATCACGGGCGTGCCGACCTTCGTCGCCGGCCAATACGGCGTCGCAGGCGCGCAGCCTTACGAGGCGCTGGTGCAGCTCGTGCAGAAGGCAGCCCCAGGGGACGTGAAAGGGTAGGCTCCGCGCCGGTCGCGCCCTATGGCTGGCGTTGCGAGTGGGGTCACACTCTGTCCGTCTCGGGCGATGCATGGTTCGTAAGCTCGAGCGACTCTCGGAGCGACGACCGAGGTGACTCAAGACCTCGCCCCAGAGCAGGAGGCCATCGCCTCCTTGCCCACGATAACGATGGGCCGCGGCCGCGCTGGAGAGGCGACGGCGCCGGAGCGCGCCCGACCGCGAGGCCGCTGAAAAGTCCGGTCGTCCCGCTAGGTTCGTCCTTGGGCGCTCCGGGAGGGGTGAGCACCCGGTTCCCGTTCCAAAGTCGCTGCGCGGTCTCCGCGCGCCGGGAGCACGGGTGTTCATTCTCGTCCTCATAGTGGCCAGTTTCCGCGGTCGCCAGCGGTGAGACGACAGCCATAGGGTGCAACATCAGACAGACAATATTGCACCCGCGGTGATAAAGGTCTGCAGAACCCGACTTGAAGGCGCCCGGCCGGCCGTGCCGGGAGTCGTGGCGGGTCTCGTTCGAGAAGCGCACCGGCGGTCTTCAGCGTCACGTTGCACGGTCGACGTCGTGTCCTCTTGCGGTACTCACCCAAATTCGGGGGTCTCGAGACATGAAGATGAGAATCGTCGTGGCGGTGATGGCGCTGTTCGGCGTTCAGCTCGCCCGGGCAGAGGAGCAGGCAGTGGAGGTGGTGCACTGGTGGACCTCAGGCGGTGAGGCGGCCGCGCTGAACGTGCTGAAGGACGATATGCAGAAGCGCGGCTACGCCTGGAAGGACAGCCCCATCGCCGGCGGCGGCGGCGAGCAGGCGCGGACGGTGCTGCGAGCGCGGGTGGCGGCCGGGAACCCTCCGGACGCCATGCAGATGCTGGGCTTCACCATCCGCGACTACGCCGACGAGGGACTGCTCGGCGATCTCTCCAGCGTCGCCAACAAGGAGGGCTGGGACAAGGTGGTGCCGGCTCCGCTGGCCAAGTTCTCGAAGAACGCCAAGGGTCAGTGGGTGGCCGCGCCGGTGAACATCCACCGGACCAACTGGATCTGGGCGAACAAGAAGATCTTCGACGAGCTGAAGATCTCCCCGCCCAAGACCTTCGACGAGCTCATCGCCATCTCCGCGAAGATCAAGGCCGCCGGATACATCCCGCTCGCGCACGGCGGACAGCCCTGGCAAGAGGCCACCATCTTCGACAGCGCGGTGATGTCGGCCGGCGGGCCGGCGTTCTACAAGAAGGCGATGATCGAGCTCGACCCGGCCGCGCTGGGCAGCAAGAACATGGAGAAGGCCTTCGATCAGATGGCCAAGCTCCGCACCTTGGTGGACGACAACTTCTCTGGCCGCGACTGGAACCTCGCCACCGCCATGGTCATCAACGGCAAGGCCGCCATGCAGATGATGGGCGACTGGGCCAAGGGTGAGTTCATCAAGGCTGGCAAGAAGCCCAACGTCGACTTTCTCTGCTTCCAGTACCCCGGCACCGAGGGCGCTTTCACCTTCAACACCGATCAGTTCGCCATGTTCAAGGTCGGTGAGAAACAGGCCAAGGGGCAGCTCACGCTGGCGAGCGCCGTCATGAACCCGAGCTTCCAGGAGGCCTTCAACCTGGCGAAGGGCTCGATCCCGGCGCGCACAGACGTGCCCGACACCAAGTTCGAGGCCTGTGGGAAGAAGTCGATGGCAGACCTCAAGGTCGCCATCAAGAACGACACCATGCTCGGCAGCTTCGCTCACGGCCACGCCATGCCGGACGCCCTCAAGGGCGCCGGCTACGACGTGGTGACGAAGTTCTTCAACCACCCCGGCGCGTCGTCGGCCGAGGCGGCCAAGGAGTTTGCGAAGGCGATCGAGGCTGCCAAGTAGCGCGTCAGGGCGGGCGGCGGGGCCACATGCCTCGCCGCCCGCTCTGTGCCCTGCCCGCAGCGGCGGTCGGGACGTCGGTCGCGAGTCGCCCCGGGGGGTGAGACATGCAAACAACCGTCACGACCGAGCAAGAGGCCCGCGCTCCCGCCGGTAGCGCCACCCGGCCGGCAGCGCGCGTCGGCTGGTCGAGCCCCAGGGGGTGGCTGCAGCAGCAGCTTCCCAGACTGGTGCTGTCGCCCACGGTGCTGATCACCCTCGTCTTCGTCTACGGCTTCATCCTCTGGACGCTGTACCTCTCCTTTACCCGGTCGCGCGGCATCCCCAGCCACGAGCTCGTCGGCTGGCTCAACTACCAGCGCGTCTGGAACCATCCGCGCTGGTCGGTGGCGCTCCACAACCTGGCGGTGTTCGGGATCCTCTACATCGCCCTGTGCCTGGTCCTGGGCCTCCTCATCGCCATCCTCCTCGACCAGCGCATCCGGCAGGAGGGCGCGCTCCGGGCCATCTACCTCTATCCGATGGCACTCTCCTTCATCGTCACCGGGACCGCGTGGAAGTGGATGCTGAACCCAGGGCTCGGGCTCGAGAAGCTGTTCAAGGACTGGGGCTTCGCCAACTTCAAGTTCGACTGGATCATCGACGAGAGAATGGCCAT
>WNFO01006829.1_pt1 | contig 10095 bp, 13 predicted proteins | sample 5400251 | NCBI WGS metagenome assembly WNFO01 (sample SAMN13153354, study PRJNA577476) | soil metagenome | isolation source: 100 cm saprolite under Madrone tree | place: USA:California | collected 2016-06-14
ATAACGATCACTGATCTGTCCCAGCTTAGGAGCCTTAATGAATCGATGACGAATCTTGTACAATACAACCTAAATAATCGGCGCAGATATAAAAAGTCACGGAGATGCGACGGCTCTACACCATCGCCCCCCAACATTCTACAGCAGTACTTGTAACAGCTTCACCCCATGGCATCCAAGTTCAAACTTCACGGAGCCTCTAAGTCCACCTGCACGCGCCGCGTGGCCCTGATTGCTAAAGAGCGCAATATCCAGTATGAGCTCATCCCTGTCGACTTTACGGTGGCAGAGCACAAGCAGCCGCCGCACCTCCAGCACCAGCCTTTTGGTCAGGTACCATATATAACCGTGCGTCACTTTCCCCTTCCATATCTTATGCGATGTTCCCTCATGCGCATTGTTTCTTTTTTTATATACCTTTCCGTCGAATATAGCAAGATGACGGATTCGATCTGTTCGAGTCGCGTGCTATCGGTCGCTACCTCGCGACCCTTGGCTCTGGGCCGGAGCTGATCCCTACTGAGCCCAAGGCACGCGCCAAATTCGAGCAGGCGGCAAGCGTCGAGTACTCGAATTTTGATCCTATTGCGTCGGGAATTGCCAAAGAGAAGATTTTCAAGCTGTTTTCGGGAGGCGTAACGGATGAGAAGCGTGTGGAGGAGCTGCGAGGGCAGCTTGAAGGCAAGCTTGATGGATACGAGGTCATCTTGGGCAAGCAGAAGTACCTTGCTGGTGATGTACGTGCTTCCTGAGTTCGAAACGTGTCCCGTTCAATTGTCGGTACTGATGCACCTGGCCCATCTGCAGAACCTTACCGCCGCAGATCTATTCCATCTGCCATATGGTAGCATCGTCTTTGAGAGGCTCAAGTATGGCAACCTTGATAAGCGTCCCAACGTGAAAAGGTGAGCATTATGTCGAGTCTGGCTTCTCAAACTTCTAATGCCGCGGCATCAACGTAGATGGTGGGATGATATCTCATCCAGGCCAGCATGGCTTGCCGTGAAGGACGGAGCTTAAAACATAAGCAAGAATACCACAGGACCTTCTTGTGAGATAAAACCGGCAATTCTTTCTCATGACATTGTAAGAGAAACAGTGGAAATCATTGCTTGAAATAAAGCTGGTTATGGTTCGGAATGACTGGATTTTCAACCCATCACCCTTTCGGTCACGACAAGAAATGATTGAATGGTGGTAATCGATTGTCGAAGCGCGTTTGAAGGCTTGAAGCCGAGTCATCATTCGATTGAGGGCATGCGATTCAAATGTCGTGTAGATAGATGGAAGATCATCGTCCCATCAAGGACCCATTGGAGACTCTCCTGTGAAGTGTCGTGATGACGAGGCGCATACTGTAATGTTTTCATAAGCTAACACTGCACAAAACGTGTGATCTTTCGATCGATGCTGGTAGTAGTGGTTTCAAGTCGTTCATGCACTATCCTAGTAACAGTTCTCGGGCAGTAGGTTGCAACTTCTATCACAGCCGTGGAATCGAGCCCGGCGGGCCCTGGACCAGCGCTGATCCCCGGGGAGAAGGGAGGTTCGTCTAAACCAGTCGATTGTAAAACCAGGCATCTGCGGGCTGCATGACTGCATCTGGCCGTGCTGCCCGCTAGCAGTTCCTGACAGGTTAACGGTTGACCTTTAGCCTTGGTAATCCTTGTCTAGCCTTGTCCGGCGGGGCTATCTACTATAACATAAACTGTGCGCGATAGGAGTGGTAGGGAACGAGACGCTGATGAGTTGTGTATACAATAGTTTCCTTGTGATGGGGGTTTAAGAGTGGAGGCGGAGGAGAGATCATGGTTGAGAATGTGAGTGTACGTACCTGACCGGCATGGAAAGGGACGCGCTGAGAGAACACACGACAGATGGCAGACGATGAAGTCGAATTGAGATTCATGGAAGCTGAGCGGGGAAGATTAATTCGGCTCTTTCACCTGCTGACAGTGGTGCGCATCATACGAAGTTGAGTCAAAAAGCGCAATAGAGGGGTGAAGGCGAGCACGGTTGAACTATAGTTGAAAGTCATAGTATATTCGTCAAATGTTGGATGGGAGAAATCCAGCAAAGAAATCGTCGACGACAGAAGGGACTGATTTCGCTGCGATGCCAGAGATCGTTCTTTTCACCCAGAATTAAACATGTGCAGGAATTGGAGGAGAAATTCGTGGTGGTCGGAAAGAGGGTGGAGCGGAAAATACAACGGAAAGTGCGAAAAGTCAGAAGCACCTGCAGCTGATGGTGCTGCGATAGAAAACATAGAAATGCGAGAGGTTTAGATTGACAGTGAGAAGGAAGTGGCATCGCGAGGGATGCCAGCCGAGCTGTCAATGCTATGTGTAGGAGCGAAGTGGGGGAGAGCGGAAAAAAAGAGCTGCTGAAGCAGCGCTGCGAGACGCGGAGAGCGGCCCGAGGACGCCTAACGTGGAAGCGGGGGTCAACGTCACTGTTCTTGTCCTCGGAAAACTCAATATCCCCAAGCAGCTCTGCTATTCGGACCATGGGGAGGATGCAAGAGAGCTTGAAGTACCTCCATACTTTGATGTTTTTGAGGTGGGTGGCTTCTCCCGAGTTGTCCGCCCCCGTCTTGATCTTCACCTTTAGATAGGCAATTTGTTTATTGTTATCCATCTTCTCAAAAAGGGGTCTCCGAGAGGGTTGGGATCGTGGTCGATGGGAAGACGTCCAAGTGGTGAGGTGGTGGATTCAGAGGAGGTGTGGGGTTAGAAGACTAAGACGAAGGCCCAGGCGTTGAATGAGTGAGCATATTATAGCTAAAAAAAATTGAATTCAAACTGGGGAAGTGCGCTTATTTCTTTCTTTTCCTGGACGTGCCAGTGGATGGCTTAGGGGGCATTGTGGGTGGGCAAGAGGAGTTGCTCTCGACCGACCAATCAGATTGCAGTATTTAGCTGCCCACGGTCTGGCCATGATCGCACGTGATAGCCACGTGGGGTCAGTGGGTTGACTGTGTGCTTGTGCGACTCCTCTCCCTAATCTCCTCCTACTCTGGAGTCGCACTCTTTTCACCTTCCACCATGTCCATGAGAACGCGTAGGAAAAGTAAACAGGCCGCTGCTGCTGCTGCCACAGCCACTGAGCCCGATAATGAGCCGGCTGGGTCAGTCGCGCCTCTCGAAGGCCAGTCGAGCTCGTCCAGGGTCGAATTCTCCGTGTCAGTCCCAGACGACCTCGACCTCGATTATCTCTCAAGGCTCCTCCCCGATTTTTCCTTCGAAACACCATCTCCTGATGCCGTCTTGTCGCTCTACCGGTTCGTCGTTTCGCAAGCGTTAGATTTGGACGGCGCCCATCGCGATTTGGACGAGTCGCGTGCCGAAGTTGAAAGGAAGGATATCGAACTCGACCAGGCTTTACAAGACCGCGAATCCTCCGTGTCCTCTCTGGAAACTCAGGTCAAGTCGCTTCAAGAAGAGCTTGCGAAGGTGAAAGGGGAGCGCAACACCCTTGGTAAGTCTGTCGTGATATTCGTGCCATGACATATTTAACCTTCTATTTCATTACTTTCCCCTTGTTATTTAGCATCGTCCAAAAGCAATTTAGAGTCGCAAATATCGACCCTGAGCAGCTCACAATCCATCTCATCCACGGAGCTAGACTCTTTCAGGCACAGGGTGGAGGACATTGAACGAGAAAAACGAGATCTCCTTGGCGTTGTCAGTAGGCTTAAAGAGGACAGCGCTCAACGTGATGGTGTGTTCTTCATTTTCTTGCTATCGTGTGTATGTCCATAATGAGCTCCTCCAGAGGAAATCCAGACCCTCCGTACGAGTCTCAAGCAGGCAAGGCAGGACCAACAGTCCCTGGAAACTCAACTTAGAGAACTTCGCTCCGCCGAATCTTCTACTAAAGTGCGCCCCTTCATGATTTTCTAGTTGATTTGAAATGAATCCGCGCCCAGTTCAAGCTGGACTCTCTTTCCCAACAATTACAACTTGCTAGGGATGAGGCAGACCGTACCTCCAAGGAGCTCATCAAAAAATCAGAGGACTTTGCTAAATACCGCCATGAGAAGCACGCTGCTCTTGCTCAACTGCAGTCTTCTTACGATGCGCTACAAGAGTCTCATGCATCGACGGAAGGGACGTTTAAGGCTCTCCGTAGTGCTCACAATGCCCAAACCCAACAACTATCCCAGTCACTCGCTCGCGTGCAGGACTTGAGTGGGCGGATTGCTGAACAGGACGCAACGTACACCAGCGAGGCTGCAGGATTACGGCGACTCATCGAGATGGTCGAAGCCCGTGAGGCGCAGTCCAAGGCGATAGTAGAGAACGTCGAGCAAGAGTGGGCGACCGTCAACGAGCGCGTAGACCGCCGTGAAGCAGCGCTACGCGAACAGGTGGAACGCGAGCGATCACGTACAGGGGCTGCCGAAGCGCGCGTCGAAGAGCTGGAACGTGTGCTGGAGAAGGTTAACCGTGGTGAATTCCCGGTTCCCGTGCCTGGATCTTCTCTACCTTCGACCCCTGCGAGAGGTTCGACAGACATCCTGACACAGGGTATGATGGATCTCAGTCCAACGGTGGCGATGGCAAGCCGAGCTCAGCGGAGCGGCAAGACTTTTACTGAGGTGTATGCGGACCACATCCGTCTGCAGGACGAGTATGCAAAGAAGAGTGCCGAGTATGATCGCATGGCTCGGACGCTTGCGCAAGTATTAGCACAAATAGAAGAACGCGTATGTTATTACTCTATGCCTGCGGACGGATCCTTGTACTGACTCTCAGAAGGCACCCATCCTTGCCCAACAACGTGTTGAGTACGAGCGACTGCAGTCCGAGTCAGCTCAGCTTGCTTCTCAGCTCGCCGATGCTCTCGCAGAACGTGATTCCAGTGTTTCTACGGCCACCGACGTCTCTCAACGCCTCACGAAGACCAATCGCGAGAACGAGTCGCTTCGGAAGCAGCTGAACGATCTGGGACGGCAAGTTCAGACATTGTTGAAAGAGATCGCCAGGCGACAAGATGGGACCATTCCTTCGGATGAGGAATTGGAGGCCGATGAAAGCACGACGCCAGCTGAAAACATTGACCAAGTTATCGCTAATAACCTCGTACTCTTCCGCAGTGTCCCGGCGTTGCAGGCACAGAATCAAAAGCTGCTTGGTATCGTCCGCGAGATGGGCGCCAAGATGGAAGCGGAGGAACGGGAGTATCGCGAGGCGCTCGAGAAAGAGCAGGGTGAGGCTGTGCGCGAAGCACATGAAGCTATCACGGCATTGCAAGAACAACTGGAAACACAACGTCACACCCACAATGTCAAAATTCAAGCGTTCACCAAGGAGCGCGACTCGCTCAAAGAGCTCCTCGCGCGAGCTGAGCGTAATAATGCCGGAAAGGATTCGCATAGTCAAACGAATGGCGCTGCTACGCAGTCGGAGATCGTTCAGGAGCTTGCAGAGATACAACAGCAATTTGATGCTTATCGGGTTGAGGCGGGTGTTGACTCTGTACGCCTGCGCGAAGATGCCGTCGACGCACAACGCGAAGTAGCCCAACTCACGACTCAGCTAGCCAAAGCCAACGCGAAACTTGAGATTGCCGGAGGTACGTCGTGCTTAGCTCGGCTTCTATGGGGGGAGTGTGCTTGCTCACTGAGAGGCGACGTAGATCGTTTCAAGATGTTACAGGAGCAACAGACACTCACCCTTCGTGATCTGGATGACCTAACAAAACGCAACCGTGGCTTGTATGAACGTTTCACTGTGGTGGACATTGAGTGTAATCGTGTTACCGAGGGTCTCATCGCCGCAAACGGCCAGATTGATCAACTACGTAACGAGTGCGCGAACCTCCGGGCTGAGAAGAAGATTTGGGAGGTGAGTTTTTTCCATAATCCAGACATCAAGGCCGTGGCAGGGTAGGTATTGATTTTAGCTGCAGAGTGTGGAGATCCGCCTTGTTGAAGAAAATAAGGCGTTGTCGATGGAGCGCTCGCACCTGTCTGACCTCATGGCGAATATTCAGAAGATGCACAATGACATTGAGCGCTCTAGTGAGAACGACCGACGGCGGCTCGAGAGTCAAATTCAAATTCTCGAAAACCAGAGGTTCGTTATTTGATTTGACGTTTTCGGCCACCCGGTTGTATGGGCTGACGTTCGTACAGCCAAGATTTACGTCACCAGCTTAATGAGGAGCGGCAGAGTGTCCGACGGATTACTTTGCAACGAGAGGTTGAAGTTAAAGAATTACGGAGCTCGATCGAGAACCAGGTAATACTGATACTATCTTTGAGACCGTTTCGTTTGCTCGATCTGAAGTCTATCTCTCCTTGAAAGGCACGTGACCTACATGAGACACAAACCTCGCTTGTTAAAGCGGAAACGAGCAAAACACACCTTGAGCAACGTGTGGAAGAACTCTCTCGCAAACATCAAGGCGATGCCGAAAGGCTGGCAGTATACGAGCGAAGGTCCTCGGCAGTCAGTGGTGCCACCCATCATGTTGGTGCACAAGGCGGTTCTCAAGAACAACAATTGGAGGCTGAGGTGGCGGACCTTCGGTATGTCGCACGCATCGCTATTCTTTGTGTATCGTACTCACGCTTATTGCTAGTGCTTCGCTCAAAGTGGCCGAGGTTGATTTGGCTGCCGCCCGTAATCACATTCAACAATTTAAAGAGATCAGCCAGGCCAGCGAGGAGGCGTTGGCATCGCTAAATGCAACACATGATGAGTATAAGTCCACCACCGAAGCACAACTCACTGCCTCATATGTATGCTCTCGCCGTTCGTGTTTCTATTTCACGAGCACTCACTTGTCTGCAGGCCCAGTATGAAGCCCTCCAGAGCAACCTGAAGAATGTTGAACAAGAACTCGCACAAACAAGGACTTCTCTTACAGAGACCAAACGTACGTTTGAGAGCGCACGGGAGGAATGGCAAGCGGACAAGAGGACTCTGGAGGATGCGATCGTAGACATGACGGCTGCCGAGAAGAACCTTGCTGAAGACAGATTATCTCGTGAGTCTGATGCACAGACGGACGAGAAACGCGTTAGAGTAAGTAAACCCTTAGCGGACTTGGATCGCTTTTTTGCTGATTTCTGCTTTGTTGAACCCAGGCTGCTGAGGAGAGGTATTCACGTGAGGTTATTGCGCATGCTGAGGCCATCAAGTCTATCGAGGACCTCAAACAGCGACTACACGACCTTCAAGTATCTGAGCGCAACAATCGGACGGCTGCGGAGACTGCACAAGCCAAACTGGCCACTTCTGAAAGCAGTTGGAGTCAGCAACGGCAATCGCTCGACAGAGAAATTGCCGATCTCACCTCCAGGTACGGTTTTTTTATAGCCGTTCATGTTGTTACGACCTGATGGACTTCTTGGGAATGTCTAGGTGCAAGGCACTGACAGAGCAGAACAATGTGCTTCATCAACACCTGGACAACGTCAGCTCGCAGGCTGCTCGTATTCGTCAAGCCGCGGATTCGTCGGTCGGCACGCCTAGCGAAGGCGAGACTGCTGACGGCACCGAATCTAAGCTTTCTGAACTTCGCGCCGTGATCAACTATCTACGCAAGGAGAAAGAAATTGTTGATATGCAACTCGAGCTCTGCAAGCAGGAGAACGCCCGCATAAAGACGCAAATTGGACATCTCACACGTGACTTGGAGGACACGAGGGCCATTCTATCTGACGTAAGCTTTCTTGTTCCAATCGACCGATGGGTGTTCTCATATCTTTCTCTTTAGGAGCGGGAACGTGCTGCATCCGTGGCTTCGACGGACACGCAACACGTGGAATTAGTCGAGAAGATCCAACAATTGAACCTCTTACGCGAGAGTAATGCTACGCTTCGAGCAGACTCTGAGGCCCATGCGAAGCGCTCGCGTGAGCTCGACGCCAAGTTGAAGGGTATCGTCGAAGAGCTCGATCCATTACGTGAGCGCGCTCGTACCATTCGGGCAGAGTTGGACGCAAGCAACGAACACGTCGCACGACTGGAAGAGGAAAACCGTAGGTGGCAGGAACGCAACAGCCAGCTGCTCACGAAGGTGCGCTCTTGCCCTTTATACAAATTTTACGCGTACCGACTCATGGGTCGCAGTATGACCGCGTCGACCCCACGGAATTCCAATCGCTCAAGGAGGAGATCGAAAGCTTGAAGAGCGAGAAGTCGGCTTGGGAAGCTGAGCTCGCCTCGCACGCCTCGCACTCGACCGAGCAGCAAGAAAAGGTGATTTTCGCTAATCAAGTTCTCATTCGTGGGTGGAGACTTACGTGGAGGAATGCATAGATTGCCACTATGGAGAAGGCGAACAAACAGCAGAAGGACACGATTACCAAGAACAATCAGTTCTATCGGCAACGGATGAGTACTTTGGGCGCGGAGAATACTCAACTCAAGTCGGCGCTCGAGGCTGCCCAGAAGGAGTCCGCTACTATAGCGGAGGAGCGCGATACTCTAAAAGCTGCTGCCCCCGCGGCCGCGGAGTCTACCTCCGCACCAATCACCGAAGAGCTCGAACGGTTGCGAAAAGAGAACAGTGTCTTGGAGCAAGCTTTGCAGGAAGAAAAGTCGAAACAAGCAGTGCAAGCGTCTGTTGCCGACACACCCGATCTGGAAGCTCGTCTGGTGGGTATAGTCTCGCCATCCAGAATGAAATATGTCTGACCTTTTCTCTCAGGCCGCGCTAACAGAGGAGCGAGACAAACTTGTTGCAGAAAAGGAGACATGGAAGAAGGCCCCAGAGGTGGCTCGAGAGGCAAAGGCTGTTCCAGAAAATTGGGAAGTTGAAAAAGCGGAACTTGTCAAGAACCGCGATGAAGTTATGACGCAGGCTAAGGTAGAGTCATCCGCGACAGACCCCAAGAGAAACCGACTTATGTCTCTGTAGACTGCACGGGAAGAGGCGGAAAAGCTCAGAGAGGCGGAGCGTGGTCTCCGGATGTCTAATGCGAGTGCATAAGCTAGTTGCAAATTGGCGTTATGTCTGGCTGACAGGGGTTAAACAGGAAAAGCTTAGCACTCGGATACGCGACCAGCAGGTTGCGCGTCAGAAGGCGATTGAAGAACAGGATGCTGCTATCAAGGCCGCAGTGGAGAAGGCTGCCACCGAATTGCGCGGTGCCCCACCTGCTACCTCTGAAGAAGCCACCAAGCAGCATGCCGAAGAACTGCGGGCTCTGGAAGAGCGACTCGTCGCTAAGCACCAAGAGGAGCTCAATAAGGCCATGGAGGCTGCAATAGCCAAAGTGAAAGAATCGCAACATGCACCTGCATCTGGAACCAGCATAGCCCCGGAAGATCGGAAAGCCATCATCGACGCCACAATCGCGGCCAAGGAGGCAGAAATGAAGGCCAAACACGACGCCGCCCTTGAAAAGGCAGTAGAGAATGGCCGTTTGGAGGGCACGATGAAGCTCAGATTAAAGGATACCCAGTTGGTGAGGGCTCAGAACAAGGTCAAGGAACTGGAGAAGAAGATCGAAGAGTGGAAAAAGGCTGGGGTCATCACCAACGAAACTGCCACGGAGTCTACATCTGCGCCGGCTGCCTCTTCATCTGCCCCAGTAGCACCGGCAAATTCCGCTTCGGCGCCGTCTCCTACAACCGCTGTTCCACCGCGCGCAGCTCCAGTGGGTGGTGCTGGCTCTGGTGTTGCAGGTATTCCGCGTAAACCTTCTGCTGTGGTCACTGGTGTCGCTGCTGGACAACTTGCGCGAGGTCGTGGTCGAGGTGGCGTGCGAGGAAACATTGGCATACGTGGTGCAGCTGCGCCTGGCGTTGGTCGTGGGGCGGCACCTCCAGGGTCAGCCGGCGCTGGGGCGAGTGCTGGTGGGAGTACGGGAGTTAATATTATGGGCGCTGCATCGAAGAGATCGCGCGAGGAGGGCGAAGTATCGACGGAGGACTCACTTTCTAAACGCATAAGGCCCGCCACGGCGGCACCCGTCACTACAACTACCACCCCCACCCCTACAACGGCGCCGACCACAGCTACTGCGGATGGTGGCTCCGGTGGTAGCAGCACTGGTGGGAAGCCGATCACTTTGCAGCGCAATCGTGTCCAACCTTCATGAATACATGCAATCATCCCCATATGTCTTTTTTT
>WNFO01009126.1_pt1 | contig 10094 bp, 7 predicted proteins | sample 5400251 | NCBI WGS metagenome assembly WNFO01 (sample SAMN13153354, study PRJNA577476) | soil metagenome | isolation source: 100 cm saprolite under Madrone tree | place: USA:California | collected 2016-06-14
GGTCGCGGCCGTGCCCGCCCCCACGTTGCCCTCGGCGACGGGCCCGGCCGCCGCGTTGGCGGCGGCCTCGTAGCCCATCTCACGGGTGGGACGTGCACGACTGTCACCGACGCTGAGGTCGAAGAGGAACGCGCCCGGGACGTGCGGCACGACGGTCGGCCCCGCCGCGAAGCCCTGGCCGCGCGCCTCGAGCCAGCGCATCACGCCCCAGATCGCCTCGCCGCCGAAACGGCTGCCGCCGCCGAGGACGACGCCGTTCACGGTCGGCACGAGGTGGCGGGGGTCGAGATAGTCGAGTCCGACGACGTCGTTCGCGCCGCCCCGCAGCTCGACGCCGCAGACCGCGGGATCGTCGCACAGCACCACCGTGACGCCGGTGAGGCCGGTGAGATCCGTCGCGTGACCGACGCGGATTCCCGGGATGTCGGTGATCAGGGCTTCCGGCTCACGTCGGAGGCGCTCAGCCGCCCCGCCGCGACTTCCGAGGCCAGCTCGAGGGCGCGCTGGGCGAGCGCCCGCGCAAGCGGATGGCGGAGGGGCTCGGCTTCGCTCTCGGCGAACGCGGCGGCCGCGGCCGACGCGGTCGCCGCTGGCTCGGGCCGGCCGGTGGCGCTGAAGATCCAGGACATCTCGGCGAGCCGCCGCGCCCAGCGGCGCCGCGCCGCGGGCGCGAACTCGCGCTCGACCACGCGCGCGAGGATCGCCTCCTGCCGCTCGGCCTTGATCTGGTCGGAAACTACGAGGCGGCTCTGGCGCGCCTCCTGTATCTCGAGCGCGTCGCTCTGGACCGTCTCGGGGTCGAGGAACCAGCCCGCCATCTCGGGGAGCGCGAGCAGCTCTGCCGAGCGGGCGAGGAGCAGGGGGTCGGCGACCGCCGCGGCCGGCGGCTCGGCGGCGGTGACCTCCGCGAAGAACGGCTGCCAGCGCCCGAACTCGGATGGCGGCGAGGTCCCGCGCTCCCGATGAATCTGAAGACCTTCGGCCACGAGGCCGACGGCGCGCGCGGGCTCGGTCTCGACCCACGGGAGCTTCTGTGCCGCGCGGAGCGAGGCCAGCTCCGCCTCGAGCCGCCGCTTCGTGATCTCTCCGCCTGCGACCTCGGTGATTCCGACGACGTCGTTGAGGATGAGCGAGCAGAGCGCGCCGCCGCCGTACGGGCCTTCGAACAGGATCCATGCGGCCCGCGACCCGCTGCCGTCGATGCCCGAGAGCCAGGCGCGCACGGCGCGCGGGGCCCGACGCTGGACCACGGGCGGCGGCGGCGGCGGGGGAGCCGGCATGACGCCCCGCTGTGAGAGACGATAAAGGGCTCGCTTCGCGGCTCGGCGCACCGCGCGGTCCGCGGCGCCCTCGGCGAGCCCGCTCAGGGCCGGAAGGGCTTCCGCGCCGTGCTCGTTCGCGAATGCGCGGAGTCGCTCGTCGAGGACGTCCTCGGACAGGCCACGCAGCGATGCCGGGTCGAGGCTCGCGACTGGATCCGTCATCCGAAGCGGAGCTGGAAGAACGGGTGCCGAGGATGATCGATGAAGTAGACCCGGCGCGCGTAGTCGAGGGCTCCAGCGTAGCGCTCGAACTGGTCGGCGAGCCTGCGATAGAGCGGCGCCGCGGCGGCAGTGGCACGCGAGCTCGAACGGCCGTGCTCGGACACGAAGTGGTAAGCGCGTTTACCCTGGGCGACGTAGTAGCCGGTGGACGCTGTGGACTCGACACGCTCGCGAAAGATGCCGGTCATGAACAGCGTGAAATCGCCGACGTGCCGGCACACCGTGACTTCGTGTTCCGGCTGGAAGTGCGCCGGATCTTCCCAGACCGCTTGCGTCTCGAGGAGCAGATCGACGACGGTCTCGAGCCGTGGCATCACGAGGCCGCGGGGATAGAGGTTCTCGGTGCGCGCGAAGCGAGTCAGCAGGTCGGCGAGGTACGGCGAGGCCGGATCGTTGCCGAGCGCCAGGTCGTGGAAGCTCGCCCGGAGCGCCCGATCGAAGAAGGCGCGCAACTCCACACCTGGAATGATAGCAAATTCTCAAATTTGCTAGAATCCGAGCCCGTGACGGACCGCCCGGGCACCAAGATCCCGTGGTTCCTCGTCGCCGCGAGCATCGTGCTCGTCCTGGTGGTCCTCTACCTGCTCTTCATCGGCTACCTGCCGGCCAAGCAGCGGGTCGCCAGCCTCGAAGCCGAGCTGAAGGATCTCTACAAACGCGAGGCGGAGCTGCAGACGAAGATCGCGCAGCAGGACCAGCGGCACGCGCTCCGCGAACGGCAGATCTCGGCGCTCACGTCCGAGCGCGACACGCTCATCCGGCGTCTCGAGGAACTCGAGCGATTGCTCGGAACCGGCCGCAGCCCGCGACGCTGACGCGCGAACGGGTCCTTGTCGACCCCTGCCGACCCGCGCCCAGCGTCTCCGGCGGCGGGCGGCTGGCCGCGTCGTGGCGTGACTTCGACACAGGCGTCGGAGTCATCGCCTTTCGAGCGCCGGCTTTGCCGGCGCAATCGAATTCTGGGCACGGTCGGCCCGCGTGACCGGTGGGGGGAATTCGGGGGGAGCGGCGCTCGCTCCACCCGATGTCCAACTAGAACAGGGACAGGAGCTTTTCGTTCGTCTCGCGGAGTCCGACCGAGAACCGGAGGTGCCCGGGGAAACCTATGCCGGCGCCGTCGCGGACCAGAATACCCGCCTTCAGGAGTCGCGCGCGAAGCGCCGCGGGGTCGGGGACGGCGACGAGCAGGAAGTTCGCGTGCGAGCGCGGAAACGAGTAGCCCCGCTTCGTCAGCTCCGCGCTGAGAAAGGCCCGTTCCTCGATCACGAGCCGGCGCGTGCGCTCCAGGTGTTCCTCGTCCTCCAGTGCCGCCAGCGCCGCGACCTGGCCGAGCCGGTTGACATTGTAGGGGGCGCGGACGCGATTGAAGCGGTCGATCGTCTCGGTGCTCGCCACCGCGTACCCCACGCGGAGTCCGGCCAGCCCGGCGATCTTCGAGAAGGTGCGGAGCACGATGAGGCGCGGGTAACGCGCGAGCAGCGTGACGCCATCGGGGTAGTCGGACGCGTCGCAGAAGTCGCGATACGCCTCGTCCAGGATGACGAGAGGCGCGTTCGCCCCCAGCGCCTCGAGGAAGGCGAGCAACGCGCCGCGGCGGATGATCGTCGTCGCGGGGTTATGCGGCGAGCAGAGCATCACCGCCTTCGTCCGATCCGTCACCTTGCGGCGCACGTCGTCCAGGTCGGTGTCGTACGCGGCGAGCGGGCTGGGCACGACGCGGGCGCCGGCGAGCGTCGCCCCGAGCGCGTAGGGCTCGAAAGAGGGCTCCGGCACGATCACCTCGTCGCCCGGTTCGAACGCCGCCGCCGCGACCAGCGCGATCAGCTCGTCCGCGCCGTTGCCGACGACGAACTGGTCGGCCCGGACGCCGAGGCGCCGCGCCAGAGCCTCGCGCAGGGCGGTCGAGCCGCCGTCGGGATAGAGGTGCATGCGCGCCGCCTCGCGCGCGACCGCGGCCACGGCCCGTGGCGAGGGGCCGAGGGGGTTCTCGTTGGCCGAGAGCCGGACGAGGTCGGGCCGCCCGAGCTCTTCGGCCAGGCTCTCGAGCGACGGGCCCGCGTCGTAGGGGGTGAGCGCGTCGAGGACGGACCGCCAGAGTCGTCTCACCCGGTCATTCTAGTAAGTCTGCATCGCATTTGACAGTCTTCGTCCCGGATTGTTAGGCTCATTTGTGATGTCCGTCGAGCTGTTTCGCCGGGCCCGGCGCGCCGAAGCAAGAGCCGAGCGCGCCGAAGACCGGCGCCGCTTCCGGCTCGAATTCTTCCGTCAGGCGCTCACCCAGGGATTCGACTCCCTCAAGGTGAGACACGCCGAGGGCGCGTCGGGGCAGGAGTCGGTCCGCGCCCACGCGCGCCTGATGGACGACGTCATCTTCTCGCTCACCCGGCTCATCGCCGCTGACGCGGCCCGTGCCCGGCTCGACGCGACACCGCTGGTGGTGGTGGCGCTCGGCGGCTACGGGCGGAGCGAGCTCCACCCGCTCTCCGACATCGATCTCATGGTGGTCTACGCCGGCGAGCTGTCGCCGTACGTCCAGCGGACGATGCAGGAGCTGCTCTACTCGCTCTGGGACCTCGGATTACAAGTCGGTCACAGTCTGCGTTCGCTCGACGACTGCGTGGCGATGGCGCGCACGGACTTCCCGAGCCGCACCTCCATGCAAGAGGCGCGTTTCCTTGCCGGCGACCGGCGGCTCTTCGCCCGGTTCCGCCGCGTGTTGCGCGAGAACGTCTATCGGCGCGACTTCGCCCAGTTCCTCGAGACGACGCTGGGCGAGCGCGACCAGCGGTATCGACGCTACGGCGCCTCGCCGTACATCGGCGAGCCGAACGTCAAGGAGTCGGCGGGCGGGCTGCGGGACGTCCACACCGCCATGTGGCTCGGCGCCGCGAAGTTCGAGGCCCGCACCCTGCGCGAGCTGGCCGACAAGGGGCTCATCACGCCGCGCGAGCAGGCGGCGACCGACGCGGCCCTGACCTTCCTCTGGCGTGTTCGGAACGAGCTGCACTTCTTCTCGGGACACAAGAACGACGTGCTCGGGCGAGACCTCCAGCCGCGGATCGCGAAGAACCTGGGCTACGAGAATGACGACACCTCGCTCGGCGTCGAGCGGTTTATGCGCGACTACTACTTGCACGCCCGGGTGATCCACCGCGTGTCGCGCCGCCTGATCGCGCGCTGCCAGGAGACGCTGTCGCGCCGGGGCTCGGCCGAACGGCGCCAGCGCCAGCAAGCGCTGGCCGACGGGCTCGTGTTCTTCGATGGACAACTCCATCTCGCCGACCGCGACCCCGGTCCGCTCCGCGCCGAGCCGTCGCGCCTCATGAAGGTCTTCTGGCACCTGCATCGTCTGGGCTGCGAGCTGTCTCTCGACCTCGAGCGCGCGCTCGAGGACTCCCTCTACCTCGTGGACGGAGGGTTTCAGCGCTCGCCGGCGGTGCGCGAGCTCTTCCTCGACATTTGCCGCACGTGGGGGCGGGCGGCGCAGACGTTCTCGGAGATGCACGAGCTCGGCCTTCTGGGGCGGTACCTGCCGGAGTTCGGCGCGCTGACGTGCCTGGTTCAGTACGACGTCTACCACAAGTTCTCGGCCGACCAGCACTCGCTGCTCGCCGTCGAGCACCTCGAGGCGCTGGCGCCCGGCCAGTCTGCGGAGTCGGAGGGCGCCGCGCAGGTGTTCAACGAGGTGGAAAAGCCCGAGCTGCTCATGCTCGGCATGCTGCTGCACGACGTCGGCAAGGCGAAGGGGCACGGCCACGTGGCCAAGGGCATCCCGCTGATCCGCGAGCTGGTGGTGCGCATGGGACTCGAGCCCGCCGACGGCGCGGTGGTCGAGTTCCTCGTCGCGCACCACCTCACGCTGTCGCACATCGCGCAGCGGCGAGACATCGACGACCCCAAGACCGTCGCGGATCTCGCGGCGATCGCCGGTGACCCCCAGCGCCTCAAGATGCTCTACCTGCTCACGTGGGCCGACATGCGCGCGGTGGGGCCCGGCGTCCTCACTCCCTGGCAGGCGGTGATCCTCCACGAACTGTACAGGCGCGCCCTCGTCCGGCTCACCGGCGGCCGCGCCGAGCGCCCCAGCCGGCCGCAGCTCGCCGAGCGGCTGCGCGTGGCCGCCGGGGGCGAACAGCCGGCCCAGGCGGTCAAAGCGCACCTCGCGATGATGTCGGACCGCTACGTCGCGACGACCGGAGTGCAGCGGATGGCCGAGCATCTCCGGATGTTGCACCAACTGAGCAACACGTCGGTCGTGACCGAGCTGTTTCACCATCCTGACCTGCGTTCATCGGATCTCGTCGTCGTCACCCGCGATCTCCCGGGACTCTTTGCCCTGATCGCGGGAACGCTCGCCTCCCAGGGTGTGAACATCATCTCCGCCCAGATTCACACGCGAGCCGACGGGATCGCCATCGACACCTTTCAGGTCAACGAGCCGACCGGCGAAGCCGTCACGTCGCCGGCGACGTGGGCGCGTACGCTCGACGCGCTCCGGGCCGTGCTGATCGGCGACGCGCAGGTCGCGACGCTGCTCGAGAAGCGGCGGGCGGCGGGCCGCGCCACCACCCTCGCCGGTGGCTCGGCCAAGATCACGCTCGACAACCACCTTTCGGACGACTACACCGTGCTCGAGGTGAAGTGCCCGGACCGCCTGGGCCTGCTCTACCTGGTCACACGCACGCTCGCGGCGCTCGGCCTGGACATCGCGACGGCGAGGATCGCGACCGAGATCGATCAGGCAGTCGACACGTTCTACGTGCACGACGGCCGGGGCGGCAAGATCGAGGATCCGGACGCGCTGGGACGCGTCCGGGCGGCGCTCGAGCAAGCGCTCGTGCAACCCATCTGACGATGCTCGGCCGCTACCGCGAGTCCGTGCGCGTCTGGATCGACCCGGTCGGGCTCATGCTCTATCGGCGGTTCCGCCTACGCCCGAACCACCTGACCATCATCGGGCTCGGTGTGAGTCTGCTGGCCGCAACGGCGTTCTGCGCGGGCAGGACGCGGAGCGCGGGCACCTTGCTCATCCTGGCCGGGCTCTGCGACTTCTTGGACGGGTCGCTGGCGCGCGCCTCGGGCCAGGTGTCGGCGTTCGGCGCGTTTCTCGACTCGGTCATCGACCGGTACTCCGATCTGGTCGTGCTGCTCGGCATCGTCGTGCTCTTCGCGCAGATGCCCCACGCGCGCGGCGCCATCGTCGCGATGGCGGGGCTGATCGGCTCGATGATGGTGAGCTACACGAGAGCCCGGGCCGAGTCGATCGGCGTGCGCTGCACCGTGGGCATGATGGAGCGTCCCGAGCGCATGATCTGTCTGATCGCCGGCGCTCTCCTTGACTTGCTCGAGCCTGCGCTGTGGGTGCTCGCCATCCTCGCGAACCTCACGGCGATCCAGCGCATCCTCTTCACCTGGCGCGCAACGCGCGATGCCGAGCTCCTGCGTACGCTGCTCTTCGCCGCCGTGCTCCTGGTCCCTGCCGCCGGCGTCGCGGGGTCCGAGACGCCGAGCACCGTATCCGAGCCCGAGCAGGCCTGGGCGGCGGCGGTGGAGGCGTACCAGAGGGGCGAGGTCGAGCCGCTCATCCGCGAGTTCGGGACCGACGCCGCCCGCGAGAGTCCGATCGGCGACCACGTCCGCTATCTTCTCGCCGACGCCCTCGCCCGCGTCGACGATCTCGCCGGGGCGCGGACGGCCGCGCTGAGCGTCGCCGAGAAGTACCCGACGAGTCGCCTGGCGCCGCGGGCCCTGCTGCAGGCCGCGACGCTTGACCTGCGCGCCGGCCAGGACGCTGCCGCGCAGACCGTACTGGTCCGGTTGGTCGACACGTACCCTGACGCGCCCGAGCGGCCCGCCGCGCTCTACCTGCTCGGGCTGTCCGCCGAGGCGCGCGGCCAGCTCGACGCCGCGGCCCAGGCCTACCGCGAGATCCGGATCCTGGCGCCAGCGAGTGGCTACGCCGACGGCGCCGAGGACCGGATCGTCGCGCTGCAGACGCTGGGCGTGCACGTGCCGTCCCTCACGCCGGTGCAGCGGGCCGAACGCGCCGAGCGGCTCCTTCGGGCTGACGTGCCCGACACCGCGATGAGCGAAGCCGAGCGCCTGGTCGACGAGGTCAAAGGGGGCCCGATCGCGACGCGTGCCCTCCGCGTCATCGCCGACGGCGCGCGGAGGCTCGGCCGCCACGAGCTGGCGGGGCGCACCCTCGGACTTCTCGTCGACCGCTCGCCTGCCGAGCGGCGTCCCCCGCTCCGGCTTGAGCAGGCCCGGCTCCTCGTGCGTGCGGGCGAGCGGGCACGAGCCCTCACCACGCTCGACCTGGTCGTCTCGACAGGCGCCGAGGCCGACAAGGCGGAAGCACTGTACCTCAAAGGCCGAGTGCTGGAGGCCCAGGCGCGTGAGGCAGAGCAGGCACGGACAGCGGCCGAGGCTCGCGCGCGCGCCGCTGAGACGCCTGCTCAGCGTCGCGAGTTCGAGGTCAAGGCCGCGCGGTTGGGAGCCGAGGCAATGGCGCGCGAGGCGGAGGCGACCGCCGTCTATCGCCTGGTCGCCGCGAACCACCCGACCCGTGAGGCCGCGGCCGCGTCGCTCTGGTGGCTCGGCTGGCTCGAGTACCTCAAGCGGGACGCGCAGGGCGCGCAGCGGAGCTGGACGCGCCTCGCCGGGCTCGGGAGTGCGGGTGCGTACCGGTACCCGGCGCTCTACTGGGCGGCGCGTGCGCGGGAGCAGGCGGGCGGCGACGCCCCGGAGCTCTACCGCCAGATCCTCGCCGAAGCGCCGCCGCGCAGCTACTACGGCCTGCTCGCCGGCGCGCGCACCGGCCGCGCACAGGAAGGCGGCGTGGCCGCGCCGATCTCGCTGCCGTCCGATCCGCACGAGGCGCTTGCTGACGATCCCGGGTTCGCGCGGGTCGCGCTGCTCCGGCGGATCAATCTCGTGGAGGACGCAGCCCAGGAGCTGGAGGACGTCGTCCAGGGCTCGGCCGGAGATCCCGTCCGTCTCTACGCGCTCGCGGGCGCGTATGTCGAGGTGGAGCGATATCACATGGCGCTCCGCATCATGCGCCAGCATTTCCAGACCGTGGCCGCGACCGGCGATCCGTCGCTGCCACGCGCATTCTGGGAGATGTTCTATCCGTGGGGATGGCGTGACGACGTGCTGGCCGCCGCGCAGGACGTCAAGCTCGATCCATACCTGGTTGCCGCCGTCGTGCGCGAGGAGTCGAGCTACTACCCGCGCGCGGTGTCGCGCACCGGCGCGCGCGGGCTCATGCAGCTCATGCCGACGACGGCTCGGCTGCTGGCGCCGGCCGGCGATCTCGACGATCCCGTGTTCAATATCCAGCTCGGGACCACTCCTGCGGGAGTTCACCGACCCGCGCCTGGCGCTGGCCGCCTACAATGCCGGGCCCAATCGCGTCCGACAGTGGTGGGCGGCGCGTCGTAGCGACGACATCGAAGTGTTCGTCGAGCAGATCCCGTTCGACGAGACGCGCCTCTACGTGAAGCGGGTCGTGCTCTCGTGGGACGAGTACCGCCGGATCTACGCCGAGCCCTGATCTCGCCGTCCGTGAACGCACGGAGCCGCTCGAGCACCGAGGCCGCCGCGCGCGCCGAGGCCATCCACGGCCGCGGCGACTCGATCGCGCGCATCCGACCACCCGACGCCGCGCGCCCGGACCGAGACACGTGAGTGAGAAACGCTGGGCGTTGTCGGTGCCGCTCGACGGCTTCACGCTGGCCGAGCACGCCGAGATCGCGCGTGAGGCGGAGCGGCTCGGCTACACTGACGCCTGGTCGCTCGAGGCCGATGGCGTGGACTGCTTCGCGCCGCTGGCCGTCGTGGGGATGGCGACGTCCATGCGCCTCGGCACGGCCATCGCAAACGTATACACGCGGGGGCCGGCGACGCTCGCGATGTGTGCGGCCGGAGTCGCCGAGGTCGCACCGGGCCGCTTCTGCCTCGGCATCGGGGCGGGCTCCCAGCCGATCGTCGAATCGTGGAACGCAGGAGTGTTCCACCGTCCCGCCACTCGCGTGCGCGAGACAGCGCGGTTCCTGCGTCGGGCCCTCGCGGGCGAGCGCGTCGTCTTCACGGGCGAGACCTTTGCGGTCGACGGCTTCCGCCTGAGCCGGCCGCCGGCCCGGCCGATCCCGATCTATGTCGCCGCGTTACGGCCGGGCATGCTACGGGTGGCGGGCGAGGTGGGCGACGGCGTGATCCTCAACTGGCTCTCGGCGAGCGACGTCCCGAATTCGGTGCGCGTCGTCCGCGAGGCCGCCGCCCGCGCCGGGCGCGATCCCGCCGCCGTCGAGATCACGGCGCGCCTCCTGGTCAACGTCGATCCGTCGAGCCCGGCGTCCGACCTGGCGGTGCGCCGGTACGTCACCACCTACCTCAACGTCCCCGTCTACCGGGCGTTCCAGGAGTGGCTCGGCCGCGCCGAGGCGCTCGAGCCGATGTGGAGCGCGTGGCGGAGCGGCGATCGCAGAGCGGCCGTGGCGGCGGTGCCCGAGACGGTGGTGAGTGACTTGATCGTTCGGGGGTCGA
>WNFO01006831.1_pt1 | contig 10093 bp, 7 predicted proteins | sample 5400251 | NCBI WGS metagenome assembly WNFO01 (sample SAMN13153354, study PRJNA577476) | soil metagenome | isolation source: 100 cm saprolite under Madrone tree | place: USA:California | collected 2016-06-14
AGTGTCTCGCGGTAGTATCCTTCCGCCTTTTCGACATCGGGATGGTCTGACCGAGAGACGATCTCACCGAGGAGGCGAAGGCTCCACGCCTCGTGACTGCGCTCCTGGTGGCGCTGGGCGAGGGACACGGCCTGCTGCGTTCGTTCCAGAGCATCGTCAAGGCGCCCTTCGAGCAAGTATGCCTCGCCGAGCCACGCGAGCTGCATCGCCCGTCCCACGCCCATTGAACTCATCGTCGTTGCGTCGCGTATCACCTCTTCGAGAAGATCCCGGCCCTCATCCACACGCGTGGAGAGCGCACACGCGTATCCGAGACGCGCGAGAACCGCCCAGGGCTGGAAGTTCCACTCACGGATGAGGCCGTGGGCCCGCTCCAGCGCACCAATAGCCAGGTCGAGATCACCCTGAGCGAGGGCAACGCTCCCGACGCCCGTCAGGGCCTCGGCAAGAGTGAATGGGTGGTCAGCACCTTCCGCAATCCTGAGTGCCTGCTTGGCATGCGTGTTCGCCTCAACGAATCGCCCCAAATTCGAGAGGGTCAGCGCCAGCCAGCTGTGTGACCAGGATGCAAAGAGTTGAGCCCGCTGGTCGGGGTCCTCACCGGCGCCCTCCGCGCACCGCGAAAGAAGGTCAAGGGCCTGAGGGAAGTCACCGATGGCGAAGTAGGCCTGGCCGGTCCGGTACTGGGCCTCGCGCTCGAGCTCTTGATCGCCACGCTCGACCGCGATCGCGAGGGCACGCTGTCCGACCTCGATGGCTTGAAGGTGTTCGCCGGTGACGTTCCTGAGTCGCGCGCAAATATCGGCCAGGACCCGTCCCAGGCGAGCACGATCGCCGAGCCTGGTCGCCAGGCCTTCGGCTTCGCGCATGACAGCGAGAACGTCCTGGTATCGCCCGAGTGGTATGAGTGCGTGTCGCAACTCGAGTCGTATGTCGATAGCCTTCGCGAGCGTATCGGGCGTCTCGGGCAAACGCCCGAGCGCCCGCAGCGCCTCCTGGAGCAACCCGGCCGCCGCCTCATACGAAGATCGGGCGATCGTCTTTTGCGCCGCCTGCCGAAGGTACCTGACCGCCTTGTCCCACGCCTCGGCCCCAAGCGCGTGGCGAGCGAGACGCTCGATCTCCTCACCCGGCTGGCCGGTCTGCCGGCGCTCCAGCGTTTCCAGAATCCTCAGGTGCAATGTTACCCGTCGCTCCTGCAAGAGGCTCCCGTAGGCAACGTCGTGCGTCAGGGCGTGCTTGAAGGTGTACTCCAGCTCCGGGAAAAGGTTTGCTTCGTAGAGGAACCCGGCACCCTGAAGGTGCGCGAGACCCTGACGAAGCTCCCCTTCCCCGTCCTCGACGATTGCCTGGAGCAGAGCGAACGGCACGTCCCTGCCGATTACCGAAGCAGCTTGGAGCAAGCGCTTCTCCTCCGCGGGGAGCCGGTCGATCCGGCCGGCCAGCAGCGCCTGCAGGGTCGCCGGGACTTGAGTCACCTGTGCGCCCCCGATCAGACGGTAGGCGCCGGGCTCGCCCGCTAGGGCTCCGACTTCCACGAGATCCCGGACGCTTTCCTCGAGGAAGAACGGATTGCCCTCGGTCCGCTCGATGAGGAGGCGTTTGAGGGAAGCGAGTTCGGCGCCGGCGCCCACCAAAGCTCGGAGCAGCTCATCCGCGCTTTCCGCGCGCAAGGGATCGATCCTGAGCTGACGGTGGTAGCTCTTGCCACTCCAGCCGTGGCCGTACTCTGGGCGATAGTTGACGAGGAGCAGAATTGGCGCCACGGGCAAGCTCTCCACTAGGCTGTCGAGCAAGGCTTGCGTTTCCGAGTCGATCCAGTGGAGGTCTTCCAACACGAGAACGAGAGGCGCAACTCGACTCTCGCGAAACAGCAGGCGCTTCACCGCATCGAGCGTGAGCTGGCGGCGCTGGGGCGGTTCGAGATCCCGGAGGCGATCGTCCTCGGGCAGGGCGTCGAGAAGCCAGAGAACGGGCGGGACCACATCCCGGAGTTCCTCGTCCAGCGTGAGCAGATGTCCGGTGACCTTGGCGCGTATCGAGCGCAGGTCATCACGCTCGGCGATACCAAAATAGCTCTTCAGAAGATCGATGACAGGGAGATAGCTGGTGGCCCGACCGTAGGCGACGGAGCTCGCCTCGAGGACCCGGCACCCGGCGACACGGTGGGAATGGGTCAGCTCGTGGAAGAGGCGGGACTTGCCTACCCCCGGCTCGCCCACGACGGCGACGACCTCGCCATGACCGTGCCGCGCCCGGCCGAGCGCGGCGCGGAGCTGCTCCATCTCGGCATCCCGTCCCACGAAGCGGCTCAAGCCACGGAGGGCGGCGGCCTGGAACCGGGTTCTCACTCGGCCCGCAGCGATCACGTTGAAAACCTCGACGGGAGTATCGAGGCCTTGCACCGGCACGGGACCTAGAGGCTGAACCTGCACGAAGTTCTCGGCCAGACGGAGGGTGTCGGCGGTGATCCAGATGGCTTCCGGGGGCGCGAGCTGCTCCATCCGGGCAGCCAGATGGGTGGTCTGCCCAACGGCCGAGTAGTCCATGCGGAGGTCTGATCGGATGGAGCGGACCACGACCTCTCCGGAGTTCAGACCCACTCGTATCCTGACCGCGACCCCGTGAGTGCGGAAGGCTTGCTCGGCGTAGCCCTTCACCAGCTCCTGCATGCGCAGGGCGGCGTAGCAGGCTCGCACGGCGTGATCCTCGTGAGCGACGGGCGCCCCGAACAGGGCCATGATCCCATCGCCCATGACCTGGTTCACAGTCCCTTCGTAGCGGTGGACGGCCTCCATCATGCGCTCGAGGACTGGATCAAGGAGCTTGCGGGCCTCCTCGGGATCGCGGTCGGCGAGGAGCTCCATCGAGCCCTTGAGGTCGGCGAAGAGTACGGTCACCTGCTTGCGCTCGCCTTCGAGGGCGGCCCGGGAGGTGAGGATCTTCTCGGCCAGGTGTTTCGGCGTGTATGCCTCTGGGGAGTGGAATCGTGGCTCCGCTGGGGCTCCGGATGAGGCCAGGGATCTGCCACAGCCGCCGCAAAACTTCTCCGTGCCCTCGTTCAGGAAGCCACACGACGGACACGTCGAGGCAAACGACAGCCCGCACTCGCCACAAAAGCGGCGGCCTTCGCGATTCTCGGTCTGACACCGCGGACACTGCACCCTGACACTCCCTAGCCGCTCGGTGACTTCACCAGCGAAGTATTCCGCTAAAAGATCGTGACCGCGAGCAACACTGAGGGGAAAGACATCCCGGGCTGGCGCGGACTTCGATTCAGCCCCAGTTACCCTCGGTCTGCATAGACGAGTGCCCGATGCGTGTTGGGCAAGAACGCATACACGGTATTCCGGCTCGGATCGAATCCGAGCGTATGGGCGCCCGCTTCCGTCCGCACGCTTTCCAGGCGCCGCATCTGGTCGGTCTCGAAGACCTCGATCACACCGGGCTCGCCGATGGCGACGTAGAGATGCCGGCGTTCGCGGTTGAAGAAGATCACGTCGGGAACACCGGCCAGCTCGGCCTGCGTCAGTACGCTCCCCGATCGCGCATCAAGGACCACCAGCGTCTTGCCATCACATGCGCAGAACAGCCGGTGGGTCGCTGCATCGAGGTCTAGACCGTGCGGGCCGGTCGCGGGGACTGATAACGTTCGGGCCACCATGCTTGGCTTCGCGGCCTCGATGACGGCTATCTGGGGCGGATCAGCGATGTTGACGTAGAAACAACCGGCCTCGGCATGGAAGACCACCCAGCGGGTTCGACCAGATACCGGAACATCGGCGATCATTGCCCGAGTAGGCACGTCGACCGCCGAGACGGTGAAGAACCCCGGCCTCGCCGGATCCCCGACGTTCGCCGCGAGCAGGAGGCGACGGCCGGCATCGTAGGCCAAGCCATTCGGCCTCAAGCCTACCTTCACCTTGATCAGCGCCTCCTCCTGAGAGGGCGAAAAGATCCCCACCGTGTTTTCGGCGCGATTCGATGTGAACACGAGATCGTGCTCCTCGGATACCAGCGCACCTGCCACACCCCCGAGGCGCGGGATCGACCCGAGATACGTGTTCGTTGCGCAATCGATCATATCCACTGCATCGTTGGCCGTGTGGGCGACGTAGAGCCGCCCACGTGGCCCGTGTACCGCCGCGTGATCGAAGCCGCCCGGCTTGTCGTGGACAGGAAGCTTCACTTCCCCGGTCTGTTCGAGAATCATGGTCCGGCCCTCTACTTTGCCGTCGCTACCCGCGCCCGGCAGTAGTCATAGAGCGAGTCGTACACGGGGAACTGCTTCTTCATGTTGTCGAAGTCGTCCCGCGCCAGGGCCTGAAACCCGGTCGCCACCGCATACAGGCCCGCCGATTCAGGCGTGAGCGCCCGCGCGTCCGTGTCGGCGCCGCGCACGATGAGGGCAAGCTCCCGGAGAGCCGGATCGGTCAACTTGTACTTGTCCACAAACGCGTCAAACGAGCACTGGTCTCCGTGATGGCCCAGCTCGACATCCGGCACATCGTACGGGATGGCGTCCTCCTTCTTGGCCACCGCCAGCACGTCGCGCGCGGGCACGAAGAGGAATGTGGGCTCCTTGTCGATGAAGCGGGTGATGAGCCAGGGGCATGCGATGCGATCAACGCGGGCCTTCTCTCGAGTAACCCATTTCATGGCTGCCGTTCCTCTCTGTGGCGGAGCCCTTCAGGGCTTCACGCTGTTGGTCTGGTCCAGGGCCGCTTTGAGCCCCTGGGCAAGCTTGACCGGGTCGTCGTTCGCCCAGAAGTGCATGTAAAAGAGTCTGGGCATGTCCATGAGACCGTGGCTGTGGATGGCCGTCACGTCGATGCCGTACTGCATGAGGGCTCGAGCCACGGCGTTGACTTCCTTGTCGATTAAGACGAAGTCGCCCGTGATCGCCGCCTTGCCGTTCCCGGTCGGCTGGAAGTTCATTACGGTCGTCACGCCCATGGCAGGCAGCAACTGGACGCCCATTTCGGTGATCACTTCCACGCGCGGAACGGTCACCTGGAACACACCACCGTCCATCGGCCGACCAGTTCTCCCCAGGCTCTGCTCGATCTGCTTGGTGTCGAGCGCAGGCCCCGCGGCCGGGGCGGCAGACGAACTTGCCCCGGTTCCGAGCGGCGTCGCGCTTGCAGACAATGCCTGGCGGAGCGCCGTCGCGAGCTTGACCGCCTCGCCATGGCCCTCGTAGTGCATGTACATCACATGCGGCGAGATCTCGTTCAGGTGGTTGTGGACGGCGGTAACCTCGAGCCCACCTTTGAACAGGCCGGCCATCACGGCCGGAACCTCCTGATCGAGGAGCACCAGGTCGCCCATCACCATCGTCTGTTCTCCGACCGGCTTGAATGCAGCGTACGATCCGAGCGCGAATCCAGCCTTGACCGGCACCCCCTTCACAGTAACGGTGAGATCCGTCCGGGGCATCCCGATACGGAAGACACCGCCCGGCTGTACTTGTCCCGACTTGCCTAGAGCCGACTCGACTGCCTTCCAGTCAGGTTCAGCTGCGAGGGCTCGTCCCGGTATAGCGGCAATCATGATGAGAGCGAGAATGACGATCGTGTGCTTCACTGCCTGACATGTCATGGGCTTTCTCCTCTGTGTCGATCCATACCAACTCTTCAGTGCGGCGAGCAACAGCCATCAGGCGCCTCTCGGCGTGGCGGCCCCCACGGTGCGTGATGAGCCCAGCCCGCATGTTCCGAGCGCCGTTAACGCGATCTCGAACAGTCTTCGACGCGACATGATTGGGTCCTGCACGGCTGATTCCCTAATCCAGCTTCTCGGATACGTTCTTCCAATCGCTTCCTTTCACCAGCGTCACGTCGGCCACGGGATGCCCGTCCTTCACTGCGGGCATGACACTGACGACGCGGTATCCGGTGTTCTCCTTCGCGGCCTCAGACGCTGCAGCCTCGAGGGATCGCTTCGCCTTGGCCATCGCCTCGCTCTGAGCCTTCGCCGCCGTGAGATCGTCGCCGCCGGTGATCGGCTCGGCCTTCGCCACCTTGCCGGTCTTGGAATCCACAATCACTTCGGAGAACTTGTCGCCCTTCATTGTGTAAACGGACAACTGGAGCTTTCCGTGCTCCACTTCATACTTCGCCGAAATCGGCTTGCCTTCCTTCATGCTTGCGGTAAGTCCACGCTGCAGCGGGATCTTTGCGTCGCGCAGCGCTTTGGCCAACTCGGCATGCTCCGCGTCGCCGGGATTCTGCGCCCAACCCATTGGCGTCATGAACATCCACGCCACAAGGAACGCCAGCGTAAAGGCCGTCTTTTTCATGGTCTTGCCCTCCCAGTTTCTACTTCATGGTCGCCTTAGGTCTTCCGCTTCAACACCGTATACAAGCCGTCGAAGATCGCCATGCCACGCTCGAGCAGGTCCTGGTCATCCGGAGTGGCCTCGGCGAGGCCCTTGATCGCGAGGTCGATCCCCGTCGCCTCGCTGCGCGTGAACTTGCCGTCGTGCAGGTCCGCCTCGTGCACGATCTCGGCAATGACCCTGGCCCGGCGGTCCTTGACGCCGAACCGCTTGATGAGGGTCTCGAACGTACAATCCTCGCCGTGATGCCCGAACTCCGCACCGAGCACGTCGAAGGGAATGCCTTTGCGGGCCGCGTCGACGGCATCGGCGAAGGCAAACTTGGCGTCGGCGTCATAGAAGCGCCGGATGAGCCAGGCGGAGGCGATCCGATCGATGTGCGGCCGAGGGCGAGTCACCCACGTGCTCCCGGGCGGGGGCAGTGACGCCCGATGACGACCGGCGGAAGGGTGCGGCCGGGCCTCCACGGCGCGCAGGCGCTTCGCCGCCGTCTCCCATAGCTCGCGGGCCCGCCGACCAATCGGCGTCTCCAGGTAGTCGATGGCCTGGATCCGATCGAGCTCCCGCTTGACGCCGTCCAGCTTGCTGCGAAGCTGAGCGATCGAGCCCCGATGGCTCGTCCGGTATCGATCAAGCTGAACGAGGATCTCCCGGCACCCTTTGAGAGTTGACTGGTACTCGGGAGTGCGGGCCTTGTGGAAGAGATCGGTCACCTGCTCCTGGGTCATGTTCCCTACCCGGTCGACGTGGAGCAGGGTCGCCTCGCCCCGGAAAGAGTCGATCTCCTGCACGAGCCACTGAAAGAGCTCGGTGGTCTCTGGCGTCTCGGGGAGGATCCAGGCCGACCCGCGAAGCCGCACGGCCCCCATGCGCTGGAGCTTCCGCCAGACACCGACGCGGTGCCGGGTCGGCGTGGGAGGTAAGGTCGTCAGGAGCGTTAGCCAGCGCATCGAGTTCAACGTAACGCTTGATACATTCCGCGTCAAGGGTTACACTCCGTAAAATTACCGCGGAGGTCGATAATGGAACCGGAGAAGTCAGTGCGGCGCGTCCCCGTTCGAGAACTCGTCCGCTACTACCTCCGCCTTGGGTCGATCGGCTTCGGCGGTCCCGTCGCTCTCGTGGGCCAGATGGAGCGGGAACTGGTCGGGGAGCGGAAGTGGCTGACCAAGGAGGAGATGCGCGAAGGCATCGCGGTCTGTCAGTCGCTCCCGGGGCCGTTGGCTATCCAGGTTGGCATCTGGATCTCCTATATTCGCGGGGGCTTCTGGGGTGCGTGGGCAGGCGGCTGGGCCTTCATTCTGCCGAACTTCGTCATCGTCACCGTGCTCGGCGCGCTTTACGTCCACTTTGGCGGCCTCTCCGCGGTAAAAGCGGTCTTCTACGGAGTGAGCCCCGCGGTGATCGCCCTCATTCTTCACTCCTGCTACCGACTCACAAAACTCGGGATGAAGGACTGGCTGGAGTGGGTCCTCGCCGCCGCCGCCTTCGTCATCACGGTCGCCGTGCAGGCTGAGGTCGCTCTCCTCTTCATCGGCTGCGGGATCGTCGGCGTGCTCTACTATGGCTCGCTCTTCCGCAAACGGACCTCGTCGTCGACAACCACCACGCTCATGGCCGGGCTTCCGTTGGTCGCCACCGCCCCCGGCACCGCCGGCGCGATGCTCGGCAAGCTCTTCACGTTCTTCCTGAAGGCTGGATCGCTGACCTTCGGGAGTGGTCTCGTCATTGTGCCCTTTCTCGAGAAGGGCCTGGTCCAGCAGACGGGCTGGCTGAATGAGCGGGAGTTCCTGGTCGCCGTCGCAATGGGCATGATCAGTCCGGGGCCCGTGGTCATCACGGCAACCTTCGTGGGCTATCTCGTCGCCGGCTTCTGGGGGGCCGTCGTCGCCACCATCGGCATCTTCCTGCCGTCGTTCCTGCTCATTCTCATCGTGGCTCCGATCCTCATGCGCTATCGCACCAACCCGAACGTCCAGGGCTTCATCAAGGGCGCCTACGCGGCCGCCATCGGCACGATTCTGGGAGCCTGCATCCTCCTGGGAAAGATCGCCATCGGCGACTGGCTCACCACGCTTGTCGCCTTGGTCAGTCTCGTCGTCTTGTTCCGTTGGAAGGTCAGCAATCCCTTGTTGGTTGCCGCCGCGGCTGTCATCGGGCTCATCGCGTTCCCGCTGCTCAAGCCCGAATGGATCTTCGTGAAGTAAGCGTCATTCGGGCGTGTTCCGAATTCGGTCGGGTCCTGTTTCTGAAGGAGGCGTCATGCCGAAAGCATCACTTCTGCTCTTGATAGCAGCGGCTCTACTGTGCCTCGCGCTTCCGGCCCAGAGCCAGGAGTTGCCCGAGGGCAACGGCAAGGATCTGGTCACGGCTCATTGCAATAGCTGCCATCCCTTCGCCGCGCGGGTCGGCGCCGGCTACACGGCCAAGGGCTGGCGCACCGTTATGCGGATGATGGCCAATCAGGGAGTGGCCCTGCCTGCCGATCAGGCCGCCACGATCACGGAGTATCTGACCAAGAACTTCCCGGAAAAGGCCAAGCCTGTGGGAGTGGTGATCCCTGGCCCCACCAAGGTCTCGATCAGGGAATGGCAGGTGCCCACCCCCGGGTCGCGGCCGCATGATCCCCTCGCGACGAGGGATGGATCAATCTGGTACACGGGCCAGATGACCAACGTGCTCGGTCGGCTCGATCCGAAGACCGGCCGCTTCAAGGAATATCGCCTGAAGACGCCTCATTCCGGCCCGCATGGTCTGGTTGAGGATAGGGACGGCAAGATTTGGTACACCGGCAACACCGGGGCATTGGTCGGCACACTTGACCCGAAGACGGGTGCAGTCGCCGAGTACAAGATGCCGGACCCCAACGCCACGGATCCGCACACGCTGATCTTCGACCAGAGCGGAATCTTGTGGTTCACGGTGCAGAATGCCAACAACGTGGGCCGGCTCGATCCGAACACGGGTGAGATCAAGCTGCTCACACCGCCGACGCCGAAATCACGCCCGTATGGCATGGCCGTAAACTCGAAGGGCACGGTGTTCTACGTCGCGTTCGGTACCAATAAAGTCGGCAGCGTCGACCCGAAGACGCTGGAGATTCGCGAGTATCCGTTGCCGGATGCGCGTTCGCGGCCCCGCCGGATCACGATCACGAGCGACGACATCGTCTGGTACGCGGACTTCTCACGTGGATATCTGGGTCGGCTCGATCCCTCCACCGGCAAGGTCACCGAGTGGGTGTCGCCGAGCGGGCCGAGGTCAGAGCCCTACGGGATCTCGGCAATCAACGACATCATCTGGTATAGCGAGTCCGGCACGACGCCGAATACCGTCGTGCGCTTCGATCCGCAGACTGAGACATTTCAGAGCTGGGCCATTCCGGGTGGCGGCAACATCGTCCGCAACACCTCGGTCACGCGGGAGGGCGACTTCGTCCTCGCCAACAGCCTGGTCAATGCCGTGACTCTGGTCAAAATCTCGAAATAACGTCGCAGCGCATCTAAGGAGCCACACCGCTTGCCGAGCTGGCCTCACCCGGCCGTGATTCCCTCGGCCACACCGGGAACATACGCCGAGCGGCCGTGACCTCAGCCCGCTCACGCCTGGTCGATGCACTCGGGCTCGAGCGCAACATTGTCGCCGTCTCCGTCGCAATGTTCCTGCTCGCACTCGGCGAGAACCTCTGGAAGCGCTTCCTGCCGAAGTACTTGCAGATGCTTGGTGCTCCCGTTGCCGCCATCGGGCTCTTCG
>WNFO01020470.1_pt1 | contig 10093 bp, 9 predicted proteins | sample 5400251 | NCBI WGS metagenome assembly WNFO01 (sample SAMN13153354, study PRJNA577476) | soil metagenome | isolation source: 100 cm saprolite under Madrone tree | place: USA:California | collected 2016-06-14
GGTACCTGATGCGCTGGAAAGATATGCGTGAGACGTGGCCGACGGTCGAGGCATACGCGAAGGACCACACGCCGCTTGACATGGCGCTCAGTCGAGCAGTCTTTCTAACGGCAGTTGCGTCGGTCGCCTGTCTCGTGGGTGCAGTGATCGGCCTGACGTCGTGGTCGTGGTTTTTGTGGTCGGCTGGCTGCCTCCTTCTGTCCTTCGGCGCTAGTGTCGCCTTGCTGACCTACAGGAAAGTCAGATGACTGACGCACGTAGTGAACAGGAGCGCGCCATCCTGTCCGGGCTCGCGCAAGACACCGGTCGCTACTTGTTGGGTCCGATCTTTTTCCAGATGGTGGTCATCCTCCTTCCTGTCTTCGTGTACGGCGTCATTCGTGTGGTCAGTGACGGCTTCACGATGCGTGCAGCAGTGTTGCTGCTTGGTCCGGTGGTCTCGCTCGTCGCGTTGGTCGTGTACCCGCAGGCGATGTACTTGGGCAGGAGCTGGCTCGGCGCGTTGTGCGCCTTCAGTGGATTCCTCCCTTATTTGTTTGGGCTGTACCTCGTCATCATCGATGGCGTCGGGCGGCTGATCTCGCTGTTCTCGGGCTTCTCAGTCGCGACGTTGTTTGCCGGTATCTTCTGGGTCTTCATCGGCTGGGCATTCAGCTACAAGCTCTGGTACTACACCGAAGCGGTGAAAGCCGCCGAGCAAGCCCGGAAGCGCGTGATCGCGAACGTGAAGGAAACGTGAGGATGACATCCGGGATCAAGCGACGCCGAACAAGCCGATGAACCTGACCGGCGGCTCGTGTTGCTCGCTGCCGGCAGGTTATCGGCGGCGTTCGGCGTAGTGATCGTCACACTGTCGTAGGAGGAAACCATGAAGAAGCGCTCAATCCTGGCCGTCGCAGCAAGCTTTGGAGGCCTGATCCTCCTGGGTCAGGACGCCGGTGTAGAGGCGAGCGAGATCAAAGTATTGAGCGCCGTGGCGATGAGGGCGGTACTCGACGAGCTCGCCCCCGACTTCGAACGCCAGACCGGTCATAAGGTTGCCATCGTCTACGCCACGGCCGGTGTCCTGAGAGACCGGATCCAGGGCGGCGAGATGGTGGACCTGACGATTTTGCCGAGGCCTGCGATGGACCCGCTGGTCGCGCAGGGTAAGATCGCTCCCGACACGGTAACAATCTTCGCCCGCTCGGCCGTTTCGGTCGCGGTTCGGGCTGGCGCGTCCAGACCCGACATCAGCACCGTAGAGGCCTTCACGCGGGCAATGTTGGCCACGAAGTCGGTTGCCTACGCTGATCCAGCGGGGGGCGGTGGGAGCGGGATTCACTTTGCCAGCGTTCTCGCACGCCTTGGGATCGTCGAGGAGATGAAGCCCAAGACCAAGCTGGTGCCGGGTGACGAATCGGTCCAACTCGTGGCCAAAGGCGAGGCAGAGATCGCTATCGTGAACACGCCAGTCATACTGCGCGAGCCAGGCGTCGAACTTGTCGGACCGCTGCCTGCGGAGCTACAGAACACGAGAGACTTTGTTTTCTTCGCCGGACTTGGCGCCAGTGTCAAGGAGCCGGAGACGGCCAAGGCGTTCATCAAATATCTGACGGCGCCGGAGGCCGCAGCGGTGATCAGAGCGAAGGGCCTCGACCCGCGATAGAGCTAGTCATTTGAGGCGGCGACCGAGTGATGACCGCCGAACTCGCAGTGGAGCGGACCGCCGGCTCGCGTTCGCTCGCCGCGGCCGCTCACCGCGGCGTTAGACATCCAGAGGGCTGACACGATCACGAATACAGACCAGGCTTCTCCCAGCCATCACCAGATGGCATCCGCCATCCTCGACGGTCCCCCGATCGCGCGGATACTGTTCCCGTACATGGCTCAGAGGACCCGCGACGTCATTGCTGCTGGAGGCCGGTTCGTTTACTACACGACGGCCGATACCGCGGCACGCATCCTTACGAATCGCCAGGTCTGGATGCGAAGCACGACGGCAATGAATGACTACATGGAGGTCGAGCACGGCTTCGAATGCCTGAATGCTGCTTACAAGGCCGAGCCGGGCCAAGTCTTCAACAGCGCCCTCGACGCTTGTTTTTCTGGCCTTGCGGCAGAACTCCGAGATCTCTTCAACGCTTGGTTGCCTGGCATTCGCCAGGAGACCTACATGCTTTGCGTCTCGGAACATCTACCTGCAGAGGATCAGCATGGGCGCCTTTCGATGTGGAGGGCTTATGGTGGTCAGGCTGGTGTCGCTCTAGTCCTCAATGGTGGCGTAATGTTCAGGGAGTCCGATGCTCTCGGTGCCTATTCAAGTCCAGTAGCGTACCTGACTCCAGGCGCGTTTGCGGCAGATTTCGCAAAAATCGCGAAGACCATCGCCGACGAGGCCGGGTATATTCGGACACCACGAGGAGCGAGAATGGCGCGTCGTGGCGACACCCACAATGCATCCGTCGCAGCTTCTCACGTCGAGCGTTGAAGTTGTGCGCGGTATACCTCAGACGGTGTTGAAGATTGACCTCCAGAACCACCCAGACCAAGGCCTTACCGGTCTCGCTCTGCCCGAACTCCTGAATCGCATCATCATCGGACCATGCGAGTTCCCGCTTGTAGTTCTGAAAGCTTTCCGAGAGCTCCTTGAGGCGGCGGAAGTACCCGAACCCGAGTCCAAAATCTTCGTATCAGATATCCCGCTCCGACACTTGGGAGCATAGTGATGCCTAACTTCACGTTCGACCGGACCGCCGGCTCGCATTCGCTCGCCGCGGCCGGTCAACGTGCGCATTATGCGGACTGAGGTGAATCTCAAAGCATGACGCCCGGCAACACGATTGTCCCGTGGACCTGCCAAGCTTGCGGCATTCGCTTTGCGGAGACGCGCGGTGGAAGAGGAGCGGTTCTTCGTCGAGCGCTTTCTTCGGGGCGCGGGTCTTGAGTTCGCGGCAGAGGATCACGAACGCCCAGACTTCGTCCTCTCCCACGGGGAGTTCAGGGTCGGCCTTGAGGTCACGCGCATCTTTCATCGGGCTCGTCCCGAGAGCATGCCTAGGCAGGCCGTCGAGACTCTTCGAGATCGTGTCATTCGAGGAGCCCGGCAATCCTATGTCGCTGCTGGCAGGCCACCGGTCCTCGTCTCGGTTCTCTTCAACTCCTCCGCAGGTTTCGGGAAATCGGATGTCAGTCGGCTGGCGAGCAAGCTCTTCGAACTCGTGCTCCGCAACTTTCCAGAGGCCGACTCGCGCACAGAAGAAGAATACGACTGGCTGAACAGAGATTGGTTCCCGGAAGAGTTCCTTCATGTATCGGTCTCGCGGTTCTCCTTTCTTATGGAATCATACTGGTCGTCTCCGGACGCTGAATACACACCAAACTGCTCTACTGACTCCATCCAGGAACGCATCTCGGAGAAGGCCTCCAAGTTCAGCGCGTACGCGAGCGCGTTTCCCGAATGCTGGCTGCTAGTTGTCGCAGACGATTTTCGGCTTTCCGGCAGCTTTCAGTTCCCGCAGGAGACGCTTGAGCATGTCTACTCATCGCCGTTCAGTCAGGCGTACTTGCTTGAGCCGTTCAGCAGTCGAGTACACCCCCTAAAGTCGCGCCCCGTACTTCAGAACCTGACGTCTAACCGCTAGACCGCAGCGACCCAATTTGACCGGAGTGTATAATCTGGCTATATTGTAGCCAGAATGCGGTATGAGGTCGTCCTGGCCCCCGCGGCGGCTGCGACCTTCAGGGCTCTGTCGGCGTACCACCGGGCCGAAGTGCGGGACGCCCTCGAACGGCACTTGCGGCACGCGCCCACCCGGGTGAGCAAGAGCCGGATCAAGCGCTTGCGCGGCTTGAGCCAGCCGCAGTATCGCCTCCGGGTCGGGGAAGTGAGGGTGTTCTATGACGTCACGGACGAAGCTGTCGAGGTCCTCGCGATCGTCACAAAAGCCGAAGCAGCCAGCTGGCTCGCCGACCACGGGACGCCGAGTCCGCGAGGCGGCGCTAGCTGAGGTGAAGGCGAGAGTGAGGAGGACTGGTTCGACTACCGGTTGGAGCACCATCCCGAGTTCATGCGGCGAGTCGCAAGGGCGCGAGAGGCTCTCCGGAGCGGTCGCGGAGTCCGACTCGAAGATCTGTAGCCGCCTTGCCACTCGCCTCCCGGCGGGGGTACGCTTGCCTCCGCTCGCAGACCCGAGGAGGCGACCGATGACGCCCAGCAACCCCGTCCCGCCCATCGTTCCGGAAACGCCCACGCCGTCGTCGTCGCGCAGTGAGGTGTGGGGCAGCGACGCGATCGCCCGCATGCTGCACCGGCTCGAGGTGCCGTACGTCGCGCTGGTGCCGGGCGCGAGCTTCCGCGGGCTGCACGACAGCCTGGTGAACGACCTCGGGAACAAGATGCCGCAGATGCTGACGTGCATCCACGAGGAGAGCGCGGTCGCCATCGCTCACGGCTACGCCAAGGCGAGCGGACGCATGATGGGCGCGATCCTCCACTCGAACGTCGGCCTCCTGCACGCGAGCATGGCCATCTTCAACGCGTGGTGCGACCGCGTGCCCATGCTGATCCTCGGCGCGACGGGCCCGTGGGACGCGGCCCGGCGGCGCCCGTGGATCGACTGGATCCACACGATGTCGGACCAGGGCGGGCTCATTCGCTCGTTCACGAAGTGGGACAACCAGCCGGCCTCGGTGCAGGCGGCGTACGACGCGCTGCTGCGCGCGGCCCAGATGGCGACGACGGCGCCGCGCGGCCCCGTCTACGTGAACCTCGACGCGGGGCTGCAGGAATCGAAGCTCGCCGAGCTGCCGCCGCTGCCCGACGTCTCGCGCTTCCGCGCCCCCGAATCGGTGCAACCGTCGCCGGACCTGGTCCGTCGCGCCGCCGACCTCCTCAGCAACGCCACGGCGCCGGTCATCCTCGCCGGCCGCGGCAACCACACGCTCGAAAGTTGGCGCGCGCGTGTCGCGCTCGCAGAGAAGCTCAACGCCCGCGTGATCACCGACCTCAAGGCCGGCGCCGTGTTCCCGACCCGCCATCCGCTGCACGTCGGGCCGCCGGGAAGCTTCCTGGCCGAGGCGGCGACGAAAGTCCTGCGCGAAGCCGACGTCGTCCTCTCGCTCGACTGGATCGACCTGGCGGGAACGCTCAAGCAGGCGTTCGGCGAGCAGGTCACCGCGAAGATCGTCTCGGTCTCGTGTGACGTCCACCTCCACCGTGGCTCGGGCATGGAGTGCTTCGGGCTGCCGCCCGTCGACGTGAATGTGCTGGTCGAGCCCGACGTCGCGGTGCCTCATCTCCTCGAGGCGTGTCGCGCGCGACGGAGCTCCCCGCCCGCCGCGGCGCCGGCTGACGCGCCAACGCGGGCCCACGACGTGATGAACCTGCGCGCCGTCGCCGATGCCTTCAACGAGGCGACGGACGGCATCGACGTCTGTCTCACGCGGCTGCCGCTCGGCTGGCGCGGCGGCTATCGCCACTTCGCGCATCCCCTCGACTACCTCGGCGCCGACGGCGGCGCCGGCGTGGGATCGGGGCCGGGAATGACCGTCGGCGCGGCGCTCGCGCTGCGCGGCTCCGGACGCGTGCCCGTCGCGCTGTGCGGCGACGGCGATTACCTGATGGGCGTCACCGCGCTGTGGACCGCGACGCACTACGGCATCCCGTGCCTGTTCATCGTTTGCAACAACCGCTCCTTCTACAACGACGAGGCGCATCAGGAGCGCGTGGCGATCACGCGCAGCCGGCCCGTCGAGAACAAGTGGATCGGCCAGCGCATCGGCGATCCCGACATGGACCTCGCGATGATGGCCGTCGCTCAGGGCGCCAAGGGCATCGGCCCGGTCACCCATCCCGATCAGCTCGCCAAGGCGATCAAGGATGGCCTGCGCGCGGTCATGGACGGCGAGGTGTGCGTGATCGACGCTCGCGTGCTGCCGGGCTACGACGCCGACATCAGCGGTGAGAAGCGCGCCGTCGAGCGTTCGGCCGGAAGAGCCTGACGCCGCGCCCGACATGCGCGGCTCGCCGTTCATCGCCGCCGACGGCGTGAGCGTGACGTTCCGGTCGGCCAATCGCGCGCCGGTGGCGGCGCTGGCCGACTTCGATCTGCGCGTGGCTCGCGGACAGTTCGTGAGCCTCGTGGGCCCCTCGGGCTGCGGCAAGAGCACGTTCCTCAACGTCGTGCTCGGGCTCCAGCGCGCGGACGCCGGTGAGGTTCGCATCGACGGCCGGCGCGTCGACGGCCCCGCGCCCGACCGCGCGATGGTCTTCCAGGAGTTCGGTCTCTTGCCCTGGCGCACCGCCGAGGCCAACGTCGAGCTCGGCCTCGAGCTACGGGGCATGGCGTCCGCCGAGCGCCGGCGGCGCGCGACCGAGCTGATCCAGCTCGTCGGCCTCACCGGCTTCGAGCGTCACTATCCCCACGAGCTGTCCGGCGGCATGAAGCAGCGCGTCGGGCTCGCGCGCGCGCTCGCGACGAATCCCGAGATCTTGTTGATGGACGAGCCGTTCGCGGCCCTCGACGCCCAGACGCGCGATCTGATGCAGGCCGAGCTGCTGGCCGTGTGGGAGCGCACGCGGAAGACCGTGCTCTTCGTCACCCACTCGATCGAGGAGGCCGCGTACCTCTCGGACCGCGTGATCGTGCTGAGCGCGCGCCCGGGCCGTTCGAAAGCCGAGATCGACGTCCGCCTGCCTCGACCGCGCGATTACGAGATGCGGCTGTCCCCCGAGTTCAACGAGCTGAAGCTCGCCATCTGGAACGCGCTCAAAGAAGAGCTGAAGGTGGGCGCATGAAACCCTGGCGTCGCCTCGCTCTCGGCACGCTCTCAGTGGTCACCTTCGTCGTGACGTGGGAAGTCGTGCTCGCGCTCGTCAGGTGGGATCCGTTCTTCATGACCACGCCGTCGCACATCGGCACGGCGCTGCGCGAGCAGCTTCTCGGCGGCCGGCTCTGGCGCGACATCGGCGTGAGCGCCGAGGCGTTCGTCGTCGGCCTCGGCCTGGCCGTCGTGGTCGGCATCCCGATCGGCCTGGTCATGGGCTGGCGCCGGCGGGCGGCGTTCGCGCTCGATCCGTTGCTGACGGCGCTCTACGCAAGTCCCCTGATCGCACTGGCGCCGCTGATCATCATCACCGCCGGCGTGGGGCTGGGTGCGCGGGCGCTGCTGGTCTTCCTGCTGGCGGTCTTCCCGTTCGTCTTCAACACGTTTGCGGGCGTACGCTGCACCGATCCGCTGCTCGTGAACGTCGTGCGCTCGTTCGGCGGCACCGACCGCGATCTCTACGTGAAGGTCATCCTGCCGTCGGTCGTTCCCTACGTCGTCGCCGCGGCGCGACTGGCCATCGGCCGCGGCCTCATCGGCATCCTCGTCGGTGAGTTCTACGCGGCATCGGAGGGCCTCGGTTTCGCCATCTCGCGCTTCGGCGACACGTACCGGCTGCCCGAGATGTTCGCCGGCATCGTCGTCCTCGCCGTCGTGGCGGTCGGGCTGACGAGCGGGGTGCGCCGGATCGAGGCCAGCGTGGCGCCCTGGCGCGCCGGACGGCGCTGAGCCGTGCGCGAGCGCCTCGTGCTTGGCTCGACCGCGCTGCTCCTTCCGCTCGTGCTCTGGGAAGTGATTCCGCGGATCGTCACGCTGCCTCGCGGCGTCCGGTTGTTCCTGGCGACGCCGTCACAGATCGCGGTGGCGCTCGGGCGACTCGTCGCGAGCGGCGAGCTCCAGCAGCACTTCACGGTGAGCGCGACCGAGTTCCTGATCGGCCTCGGCCTGTCCATCGTGGTGGGCCTGCCGCTCGGCGTGCTGTTCGGGCGGGTAGCCTGGCTCGACGACCTGGTCGATCCCTTCGTCACCGCGCTCAACGCCACGCCGAGGATCGTGTGGCTGCCGCTGCTCATCCTGTGGTTCGGCCTCGGGATCTGGTCGAAGGTGCTGATCGTGTTCCTCGGCGCGGTGTTCCCGCTACTGGTGAACACCTACGAGGGCGTGAGAAACGCCGACCGGGTACTGGTGAACGTCGTGCGCTCGTTCGGTGGCAGCTCCTGGCAGGTGGCCAGGATCGTCGTGCTGCCGGGCGCGCTGCCGTACGTCGTCGCCGGATTGCGGCTCGCCATCGGGCGCGCCGTCCTCGGCGTCGTCGTCGGCGAGTTCTTCGGCGCCAGCCGCGGGCTCGGTTACATGATCGCCTCGGCGGCGTCCAGCTACCGCCCGGACGTCATGTTCGCCGGCGTGCTCGTCCTGATGGCGCTCTCACTCGTGCTGACCTTCTCCGTCCAGGCCGTCGAGGCGCGGCTGACGCGCTGGCGGCCGGAGGCCGCGAAGACGTTCTGAGCGTCGGCTAGCGTCCGAACTGGCGCAGCAAGGCGGGCAGGACGACCAGCGCGGCCGCGAGCCCCGTGCAGCTTCCGAGCGTCAGCAGCAGCCCGAGACTCCAGATGCCGCGATGGTCGGCGACGAGCAGGCTCCCGAACCCGACGACGGTGGTGAGCCCGCTCAGAAAGACAGCGGCCCCCGTGCTCCGCGGGAACGCCGGCCCGCCATGCGCGCGCGACTCGACGAATCGCATCACCAGATTGATGCCGTACTCGGCGGATGCGCCGATCATCAGCGGCAGCCCCCAGACGTTCGAGAGATTGAAGCGCAGACCGAGCGCCGGCATCGAGCCGACGGCCCACAGCGTCCCGAGCACGAACGGAACCAGCCCGAGCAGGATGGCGCGCGGGCGGCGGAGGACGAGCGCGGTCAGCGCGCCGACGCAGACGAAGGCGTAGAGCGTGCCTTCACGGTACGCGCTCTCCATCAGGGTGATCGCCTCGTGTGTGATGATCGGCGTCCCGGTGACGTCCGGAGTCACCGAGCGCAGCTCGTCGACGAAACGCCGGGCGCCCGCTCGCTCCCACGTGTTGACTCGCGGGTAGATCTCGAGAAGGTACCGGCCGTCGCGGCCAACGAATTTCCTCCGCAGCTCCTCGGGAACGTTCTCGGGCGTGATCGGACCAGCGGCCACGGCGGCCTGGAGAACGGCGACGCTCTCACCGAAGTCGTCGTACACGCGCGCGTCGAATGCGGTGAAGCGGCGCGCCACCTCGTCGGGGCCGAGGCGCGCCAGCGTCGTACGTAATCGGTCGACGCCCGCTTCGAGTCCCCGCACCTTCGCGCCCGCGTCGGCGGGCGCCTGCTCAGCGACGAACGCCAGGCGGCGTCCGAGCGTCTCGACCTCGCGGACCATCTCCGCCCCGTCGAGCCGCCGGCGCGGCTCGACACGGAGGCCGGACACGAGCGGGCGCACGCCCGACAGCAGGTCGATCTTGGCCGGCTGATCGTCGGGGATCAGCATCGTGACGCTGTCGACATCAGCAACCGAAGGCAGGCGCCGGAAGGCCGCGGCCTTCGCACGAAGCTCGGCGATCGAGCCCGCAGTGTCGAGGGCGCCGAACACCGAGCGCGTCCCGCTCTCGATGATCCGCTTCTCCCACCGCACCGACTCGGTCCCGGGCGCCTGGAGGTTCATCAGGTTGTAATCGAACCCGACGCCCTGTGCCGTGACGGCCGCAAGAACGGCCGCCACGCCGGCCAGCGTCAGGACCACACCGCGGCGCTCGGCGGCGAAGCGGAGCAGCCGTGATTCGCCGTCCAGACTGGGGCGACGATCGCGGCGGCGGCCGAAGCGGCTCACATCGACCAGCACGAGCGCGGCCGGAAAGAGCGTCAGCATGGCCAGGAGCGCGATGAGCAGCGCGGTTCCGGCGACGAACCCGAATTCCCGGATCCCGCGGAAGTCCGTCAGCATCAGCACGTAGAACGTCACCGCCCCGCTGAGCGCGCCGAGGACGATCCCTGGCCCGCTCCGCTCGGCGGCGACCGCCACCGCGTCACGCGGGTCGCGGCCGACGCGTTCCTCCTCGTAGCGGTAGAGCACGTAGATGCCGTAATCGATCCCGAGCCCGACCACCATCGAGATGAACATCACCGAGAAAATGGTGAGATGACCGACGGTCAACGTGATGACGCCGATCGACACGATCACGCTCGTGGCAAGGACGACCAGCATCACCAGCGGCTTGACGACCTGGCGGAACGCGAGCACGAGCACGGCCAGCGTGAGCACGGC
>WNFO01006836.1_pt1 | contig 10091 bp, 10 predicted proteins | sample 5400251 | NCBI WGS metagenome assembly WNFO01 (sample SAMN13153354, study PRJNA577476) | soil metagenome | isolation source: 100 cm saprolite under Madrone tree | place: USA:California | collected 2016-06-14
GGCATGTAGTCAGTCAGCTCGGCCACACCCTCCTCCGCAAGAAATCGCGTGAGCAGAATGTTCGTGTCTGGCAAATACAGTTGTCGCACCTTCCTTTTTCCGAGTTGCGGCTGAATCTCGAAACAGCCGCCTTTCTCGTCATCGAGCAGCGCTGCAAACACAGTGGGAGAATCGAAATTGGGGTAGCAGAGAAAGTCGATTGAACCGTTTACACTCACCAGGGCAATCGAGCACATATTGCCTATCACCCCGTAATTTTCAATCGGTTCGAAGCTCATCGGTGTACGTCAGTTCGAAGGTGAATTCTAGCTGATCCGAGACAGGCCGCTCAAATCGTGAGCGACAGCATCGCATCGTTCAATCTGCAACTGCAACGATTCTTACGTGTATTCTAATCGCGTTTAAGGAGAGGGATTTTCATGAGTACGGAACTCAGCGGAACACAGCCAATTCTTTGCACTCCCATCATTCGTGAAGTGGATCGCCATCTGATCGAGCTGCTGAGTTCGCTCGATTCTGCAGAGTGGGATTTGCCTACAGTCGTACCGCAATGGAATGTACGGGAGATTGCTGCGCATTTGTTGGACACAGCCCTGCGCAAACTGGCCATGGGAAGAGATCAGTGCCGGGTTGAAAGAGTAGCAGTCAACTCGCATGAGGATGTAATTGCTCTCGTGAATCGGCTGAACCGTGAAGGTGTTACCGTTTACCGGCGGCTCAGTCCAAGAGTTTTAACCCAGCTCATGCAGCTAACGTGTGCTCAAACGGCGGACTTCTATGAATCTCTCGATCCGTTTGCCACGGCCGGAATCGGGGTCTCCTGGGCAGGAGAAATGACCTCACTGGTATGGTTCGACAATGCCCGCGAACTGACCGAGCGCTGGCATCACCAGCAGCAAATTCGGCTGGCAACCAATCGTCCAGGCATTATGACTCCTCGGCTTTATCATCCGGTATTGGATACCTTCCTGCGCGGCCTTCCACACGTCTTCGATCGCGTCTCGAAATCGGATGGTACGGCTGTCCTCATTGAAGTATCTGGGGAGTGTGGGGGAAAGTGGTGTCTGCTCAAAACACAAGACCGATGGACCTTTATAGACAAGTTGCCCTCCTCCGTCGCTGCACACGTCACGATTCCGCAGTCCATCGCGTGGCGAATATTTACGAAAGGGATTGATCCAAGCGCTGCTCGCCTCGAGACCAATATCATCGGCAATATCGCGCTTGGCGAACATGTTCTTCGGCTTGTTGCAATTGTGGCGTGAATTGCCATCTGGTGCTTTTGGAGTTCTCTATAAAGTGGCGAAAGGCATCTGAATACTCGCAGAACGAGGAAGGAGATTCCGTGAAAGAGGGTGACGGAAAGCGCGACAAGCCAAAACTGCTAAACCAGGCATTCATGGCGAAACTGCAAAAAAGCCCTAAAAAGGCCGGCTGGACCTATGTGATCTGGCCGAAGTCCGTTGCGTTTTTCGGAACGCGAGGCTTGGTTAAGGTTAAGGGCAAAGTTGATGGATACCCGTTGCGAAGCGCATTTATGGCACTGGGCGACGGCAGGCATAAACTGCCAATCAACGCAGGCATTCGCGAGGCAATCGGGAAGGAGGTGGGCAAAAGTGTCAGGATACTGCTAGAAGAGTGGCTCAACTGTCCGAGAGAAAGAAAGCACCCACGCAGTCAAGTAGAGTCGCGTTCACCGCGACAATTTTCCAAGAAGTGATCACGATACAATTTGCGGTTACACATTTATGCTTCGACTGGAAATCGTTGCGCGATTGCGTGGGCGCGGGCATGTCAATTCATGAGAGACAGGTTTTCTTCTACGCTCGCACCGCACTAAACGGGAAATCCGCTTAGGCTCTGCCCTAATCCCTTAAACCGGCGTCTTCCCCTTTGCGTCTCAGGACCTGACGCGAATCACGATCTTGCCGAAGGCGCCCCTCTCTAAATGATGAAATGCAGACAATGCATTGGCAAAGGGATAGACAGAATCGATAACCGGCCGCAGTTTCAGGTGGGTGAGAGTCTTGTTCATTTTCTCGAACATGGTCCGAGAGCCGGTAGTAATCCCTTGAATGTTGACCTGTTTCGTCAGCAGCCGAAATAATTCAACGGTCGATGTCAGACCATCGAGGAGTCCAATTGCAAAGACATTTCCACCCGGGCGCGCGGCTTTCAAGGATCGGTTGAGGCTCTCTCCTCCTACGACATCCATGACGTGGTCAACACCTCGTTGATCCGTCAGTTCAAGAACCTTTTCTTGCCATTCTGGAAAACGCGAGTAGTTGATACCGTGGGCCGCGCCGAGTTCTTGGACGCGTCGCAGCTTCTCGTCGCTGCTCGAAATGACTATTGCCTTTGCGCCTAGTGCAGTCGATAGCTGCAGAGCAAAAATGGAAACGCCGCCCGTGCCTTGAAGCAAGACAGTGTCTCCCGGCTTCAAATTACCTTTGCAAACCAGGGCGTTCCACACAGTCACCGCCGCTACCGGTAGCGTTGACGCTTCATCATCGCTCAAGTATTCGGGCTTGGCGACCAGTGCCTGCTCGTCGAGGACAATGTACTCCGCCAGCGCGCCCGAAATTGTGTTCCCGAGAGTGTGGCGGTACTCACCGTCTTGGGGATCTCCATCGATCCACTTCGTGGCATATTGCGTGACAACCTTGTCGCCGATGCGAAATCGGTTGACAGCTCCGCCTACTTCGACCACCTCTCCAGCAGCGTCTGCAACGGGAACAATCGGGAAGCGCAGCTCTGGGTTATACAATCCATCGTAGAGGAGCTTGTCCCGGTAATTCAGAGAGACGGAAGCGATCCGAATTAGCACCTCGTTCGCTGTCGGCTTGGGGACGGGCCTTTCCTCAAATCTCAACTGATTTAATCCGAAGCCGTGCAGTGCCCAGACTTTCATTTCCAGTGTCCTCCTTATTCCATTGTTCGACTATAATCGAATAATAGAACGATCGAACAAAACATGTCAATATACAGAGGAGGGGATGATGCGAATCTACTTGCCCAAAGAACCGCGAAGAGATGAACTGGAAATCTCATCGGTCCTTTATGCCCTTAGCGATCCGATCCGGCTGAACATCGTCCGGCAGCTTTCCGATGTGGAATCACTTCCGTGCGGCGAATTCAAGATCGACAAGCCAAAGTCATCTTTGTCCCATCACTTCCGCGTCCTGAGGGAATCTGGAGTTGTCGCTACCCGCCGCGAAGGTACGGCTTTATTGAATACCCTTCGACACAAAGATCTTAACCACCGATTTCCAGGTTTGCTGAAAGCGATTTTGCGCGCCCCTGCAAGGCACGCCAAGTCCAGGACGGGCACAAGACGCTAGCAACGCCTACCTTTACAGATCATCGACCGGTAGATCCAACAGAGATGACAAGAGAGCCTGTGATTCTCTTCTCGTCTGAACGAGCAGGTTCGCCTTGCCGATGCCACCGGCGACCTGACCTCTGGACGCGAGGGCTTTCCGCCAACAGACCTCTCGGGAATGGCAGGTCATTTGCTCGAATTGGCGGCCAAACTGCCCCGTGAAGCCGATCTTCCATGAACCCAAACGGTGACGATAGTGTCGTAGGCTTCCAGGCTTTCTAACGGGGATTTTTTCAGCAGGACGAGGTTTGCAATTTTCCCCGGTTCGATGGTTCCGAGCTGTGAATCAAGCTTGAATTCCCGCGCGTTATTGAGGGTGGCGGCTCTGAAAATCTGCTCGAGAGACAATCCGGCCTTTTGAAGCTGCTGCATCTCCTGATAACCGTTCAAGCCTGGCAGATTTCCGTAGGTAGGTGCCGAAGGGGTATCCGTGGCAAAGAGGAAGTTGGCATCTTTGCCCGCCAGGTAGGCAACCACCTTTTGCACACGGCCGACTGGACCATGGTCGAATCCTTCACGCATGGCGGCGTCCGGCGCATTGTCCTCAGCGATTTCTTTTTTGAACCATTTACCTTCCGGAGATTCGAACCACTCCAACATTTCCGCAGGAAGGACCTTGGGGATCGCTTTCGTCTTCAGATATTCGGGATCGAAATAGGCGCGCAGACCGTGCATGACCTGAAGCGTCGGTTGATATCCTATTTTCTCTTCCGCGATCCGATCGAGGACCTTCTCGATTTCCGTAGGGAGCTCCGTCTGCTTGTCGAGGTCTCCCCAATTCCACATTCCGTGGGCGATAACGTCCACGTGCCCGTCGACGGCAAATTTCTGAGCTTCAAAGGAATTGGCGTGCATCATCAGCACCAGGCCGGCTTGCGTTGCAGCCTTGCGGACGTCCGCCAAAACGTCCAGGCCCATCACCGGCAAGTTCCTGTCTCCCGCGAAGCCGCGTTCGAAATAAGTTTTAACGCAAATTCCGCCCGACCCCTTAACCGCGGCTACCGCCGCGGCGGGAGTGTGGTCTTGCGGCCTGTATTGAGCGGGAATGCTGGAAGCTTGGCTAGAGTCGTAGATGAAATTGGGAAACAGTTGGAATCGTGCTTCAGGTGGCGCAAACGACATCGGGTAGCCATTGGCAAAAGGCAAAGACTCCCCGCAGTCATATAAGTCCGGGTGCAGCGGAGCTTGCCTGAAGTCCTCCAACACCCTGCGATCGACCACCGCCAAATCGACGAGCGTGGTATAGCCGAAGTAAAGGTAGGAACGCGGAAGCTGTTTGAAGTATTGCTTGATCCACGTGGGTTTGGCTTCGGCCGGAGCAAAGTTCACCTCAGGCCTCACTCCAGGAATAGAAGCAAGATGGACGTGCGAGTCGATCAGACCCGGAATAAGAAACTGTCCTTCTCCAGAAACTACCGTTGCGCCGGCAGGCTTCTTCACTCCCTTTTTTCGCGCGACGCGAACGATGCGTCCGTTTTCAATCAGCACGCTGCCCTTCTCGATGTGATCGAGCTTCTCTGGCGAAATGATGCGTACGTCAGTAATCCAGGTTCGGTCCGGCGCCTGGTTTGGCGAGGGTTGAGCAATGGCCGCCACCGGGAGAAGCAACACACATAGGAAGGAGAATATTTTCATCCTAAAGATCCACTTGTCGGCCATGTGTGCTCCCTATTGTGCGCTGTCGCGCTACTCGAAATACGGACTAAGCGCGGAAAAAGTTCGGCCGACAGAATTCTGGCCGAATGACGGGGACACAGGAAGGAACCAAATTACTTCTTGTTTGCCGACCATTCGGGAGTCATCGGATCAGTTCAACAGTTAACCACCCAATGGCATTCTCAACTTAGTGGGTATGGAACAACGCCTGAAAGTCGTCGCGGTCTTTTAGTGAGACGAAGTCCGGATCCGACTGAATAGATGCCGGGAGAAACTGAGGAGGAATCGTCTTGAGCCAAGCCATAGCGGCTTCCGGATCGTGGTCGAGCGCGCAGGCTTTGGCTGCAGGTAAGCCGAGATCGCGCTGGCCAAGGCCGCCGATCGTTTTTGCGCGATCGAATTGTGCGCGCGCCTCTTTGTACTGCTTCACCCCGCTCAGAGCGTTTCCATACGAGAGCAGCAGGCGAGCATCCTGAGGATGGGCGACGACGAGATCGTGATAGAGGGCCGCCGCCCTGGCAAAGTTGTCGGTGAACATCGCCCCTGCCGCGCTCGCTTCGGCGAGCCCGCCCTGCAGGGCGGATTGATGAGAGCCGGAGATTGCGAGCTGCGCGAAACGGAACGTCTCCTCGATAATTTCGCGAGACAGATTGTTATCATCTAAAACGTCAAAACCGTGGTGCCCGCCAGGATAGTTCAGCACCGTCCAGGGCGCGTTCGAGGCGATGCCCGCAGCAATCCTCCTATCGAAGGATTGATTCGTCAACGGCTGATCAAGGCCTGCGCGCACAAAAAGGACAGGCAGATCGAGACGGACCTGGGCGACATCCGCCGATCCATAATAGATCACGGCAGCCTTGATGGCTTTGCGTTGCGGGTCCTCGACAGCTGGAAGTCCTGCGGACACATTGCCGGACCAAGCGATAACCACAAGGCGCTCAGGGTCGATTCGCAGATCATCAGAGTGCTGCCTGAGGTAGAAGGCAAGGGAGTCAAAGTCTTCGGCGACGTGTTCAGCCGTAGTCTCGGCCGTGATCGCTGCGAACTCATGTGCAGTCGCAGCCTTCGCCCAGCCATGAGATTGCGCCGAAGTCCGCATGAATCCACCACCAAAACCATTGAAAATTATGAACACGGGCAATGGCTTTGAGCGAGCGGAGGCGGTAGGGAGAAACAGGTCCAGAGACAACACGATCTGGCCGGTCTGCTTGTAGACAAGATTGCGCTGAGTAAAATCCGTCGGCGCGGGTACAGGATAGACGAACCGCAACTCCTGGGAGCAAGCGACGGACGCGAGGAGAAAGACAAGGACGAAAAGTATGCCTGGCCTCATGGAGTTTTTGACGATCTTCGCCGACGAACGATAGCTGCTTTGAGACCATGTGCGGTTAGCCGACAACCCACGAAGTGCAGCCTAACCAGCCGCCGACGATAAGGCTGTAGAGTCCAGAGCTGGCGGCCTGGCGCCCTTGATCGCGAGCCACAGCATGAACGCAATTTCCCCGAAGAAGGCGGGCTGAGAGTAGGTATTCACCTTGTCCTGATATTGCGGCAACAGTATGCCCGTAAGGCTCAGGATCACCCAGGCGAAGCCGGCGAGGGCGAGCCAAACGCCAAGGAACCGCGGCAGGAATCGCGACCTGTACACAAGCAGTCCGAGGGGAAAGAGCCAAAGACCCCAAAATATTTCGGCAACAACAAATCCGTGATGATGCAGATTGAGGAAAAGCATAGCCAGAGCATCCCGCTGAGGCTTTTCGAATATAGATAGGAAATCAGTCCCGCGCACGAGGACGAGGGCAGCGATTGCGTTCAGCTCATTCAGAAACGCTATCGGGATCGAGACCACAATCAATGTCACCATGAGCGAGGCGTGCCGCCGGTTGACCCCCTTGAGCAGGTCGTACAAAGCGAGAGCCACGAAGATAAAACCGGCCTGGCCGATGAGTTCGCCCGCGATGCCGAGGCGAAAGAGCGTCTCAGAGGCCGCGATGTTGTTGGCCGTCGCCGATGCGTTTGCGTGCACGATCAGCTTGCCGGGAACATAGCCCAAAGAGAAGAAGCCAACTATTGACGTAAGTAGATACAGCAAGCCCGCGAATCTGCCTGGGTTCTTGGTGGAACTCATGTGTCCTCGCTTGTGAGAGGTTTAGCCTGAGATACGGCGGAGGCTGTCAAGAAGTTACGCTACACGACGAAAAACAGGCGATTCCGGACACAACCTCTGAAGCCAGGTCTGGGCCGGATTCCAGTCGTATGACGGGCAAATCTGATGCAACGCGATTAGGTAAGAGTTGCGACCACTCGCCAACAATCAGCGCTTTGCCAGCGCTCGTGCTTTCCTTGGTAGCAGCAAGACGAGCGTCGCTGACACGAACAAGAAAACTCCGGCAAGAGCCAAGCCGCCGTAAAGGCTTCCCGTTCTCATCGCGATCGCTCCGATCATGTACGGTCCGACAAGCCCACCCAGGTTTCCGACGGAATTAATTAAGGCGATGCCGGCTGCCGCCGAAAATCCTGTCAGAAACTCGCTGGGCAACACCCAAAATGGTCCCATAGAACCGTAAACACCGATCGCCACGAAAGACAACAGCACGACAGTAAGGAATGCTGAATGAGCCGCGCCTAGCAGCACCAAAGCCGCCCCTCCCGCGAGGGCTGGAATCGCTACATGATATCTGCGCTCCGCAGTGCGGTCGGAGCTGTGGGAGATGAAGATCATCCCTGCGAGGCCCATTAGGTAGGGAATCGGCAGAAAGAGTCCGACCATACTATTGGAATAGAGAATGGAGAGTGATTTCACCAGCTGCGGAGCCCAAGAGATCAGGGCATACGAACCGATCATCATCCCAAAGTAAATCAAGACCAGATGCCACACGCGACCGCTTGCCAAAGCCTGGAGCGCTGAGTATCGGCGGTGTTCCAATTTTTGTTGTTCTTCGCGTCCCAATTCCGCTCGAATCCATTCCTTCTCATCGGTTGCGAGGAACTTTGCCTCTCCCGGACGGTTGGGGAGCAGAAAGTAGGTGAGGAAGCCGAAGACTATGGCGGGGATTCCCTCCAAGATCAGGAGCCAGCGCCAACTGCTGACGCCGAGCCAGTGCACATGATCCAGGATGAGACCCGAAACCGGGGCCCCCAGGATGTTGGTAACAGGGTTGGCAGCTATCAAAAGCGCAAGCGCACGCGCCTGTTCGCGTTGGGGAAACCAGTAAGTGAGGTACAAGGCCATTCCGGGGAAATAACCCGCTTCAGCCAGGCCCAGAAGCAAGCGAACAATGTAGAGCTGATGGACAGTGTGCACGAAGCCAGTCAGCATGGCTAGGATTCCCCAAGTAATTAAAATGCGCGCAATCCATATGCGAGCTCCGATTTTGTGCAGCAGCAGATTGCTGGGGATTTCGAAGAGGAAGTAGCCGAAAAAGAAAATCCCAAAGAGCAATCCGTACTGCTGGCCGGTGATGGCCAGCTCTTTGTTCATCGTCAACGCCGCAAACCCAATGTTGATCCGGTCAAGAAAGCAAACGACAAAAAGAAGGAAGATAAAGGGGAGAATCCTAATCCGCACTTTCTGGATTGTTCTCGCCTCGATGGACATGGCCCGAGCGGCTGATTCGTTGGCCAAGGTTTACCTCGGTGTAAGACTTCCCCGGCCGGAAGGTTTTATAAGCGGTCGCGGCTGGCCGAAGATATACAAAGGTTGGGAAACTCTATGCCTCGAAGCTGCACCCGTCAAGCAACACGCTGATTCCTTCTCACTCCTGGCTCTCATCGCGTTGGCCGTAGTAATTACCGAATCACATTCAAGTCGGCCTCATGTAGAAGTGACTTCGTTTGCAGTCGATTAGAGACTGGCTCTCTGAATTGTTCCTGGCTTCGTTCAAACGGGCTACTCTTCCACGATCCGGTTATGGAAGAGCTGCCAACCATCCAGGATCAGATACTTGCTGGATAGAAAAGAACAGTGCGCGAGCTCCCAAGTATTTTGAAAACTAAGCTCGCAGACAGGCTTTGCCGAAGTGCCGAGCCTCTTTCAAATAGTTGAGCGCTTCTCGCTCAGAGAAACCAAACACGCGATCCACCACGGGACGCATGGCATGAAATGCAATCGCCTTGTTCATCGCTTCAAACATTTCCCGCGAGCCCACGTCCACCGCCTCGACGCGCGAAGATTTGCCCATGAACGGTACGAGGTCGACTTCCGCAGTCATTCCATTGATGCCGGTTCCCGCCGCGACGACAATACCCACGCCGTCGGAGACGGGAACCCGCCCCAGAGGTGGAGCGTACAGAGCCGGTGCCAGGGCCTTGGCAAGTCCTGCTTAAGATGAAGGCGTTTTCAATTAACTACCGCGAGCTTCTGGTGGTAAACGGCGTGAGCCGATGGAAGCCACGAGCTGCAGGGAGTCGGAGCCGAAGCTCTCGCGAATTTCGACGACTTTCACGGGGCCTCCTTCCAACGCGCAAACTTCCTTTGACTACGTTGATTTCGATCGAACCTTGACAAGCCGCTGCGCAACGCGAGCCTGGTCGAAGCGGACACTTGCTGCCGAATTTCAGGTCACTTGTGCGCGAGGATCTTTTCTATTTGCTGCAGGTGATTGACGTCGTGCCCAGCAAACATGCGCACGATGCGTTCGATGGATTCGCGACCGCGTTCGCAATGCATTCCATAGTGCTTCCACTGTCCGGGCGTGAGCGTTTTAAGTAGCGCAATGTTCCATTCCCGGAGCACGCAAAAGTGCGCCACCGATTTCCGCGGATCGCGTTGGTCGTAATGTCCGCTTGTTACCCATTTTTCTTGATCGTAGGCGACGATGGGTGCACCCGGCGAGCCGAGGATGAACCGCAGGCGAAAGGCGCCGACGATTTCAGCGTCAGCCAGGTGCGCGATGATCTCGCTCACCGACCACTCCTCCGGAGCGGGACGCCTGTGCAATTTGGCAGTTGATACACCCTTGATGAGGCGATTGAGCTTCTTGGCGGTTGCCGCCTGCACGACAAGAGGCTGCTTGCCTTCCACGTAACCAAGAATGCGCTCTGTGTATTGCTG
>WNFO01006837.1_pt1 | contig 10090 bp, 8 predicted proteins | sample 5400251 | NCBI WGS metagenome assembly WNFO01 (sample SAMN13153354, study PRJNA577476) | soil metagenome | isolation source: 100 cm saprolite under Madrone tree | place: USA:California | collected 2016-06-14
CGAAATAAATCCGGGTATAGAGATGCATCAGCATGCCGCGCCCGAAAACCGCAAGCAGGATATGCGGCGCCTGCGCCCTTCCGTCGGGATCGGGTACCGGGCCCGGCCGTATGGTGTCGAAGGAATAATCGCCGTTCGCATCGGTGCCGCAGCGACCAAATCCCCGGAACTCCGAATTCGGCAAGGCGCGCTGATCCTTGGGATCAGAGAAGCGGCCCTGCGCGTCGGCCTGCCAAATCTCCAGCATGCAATCCGGCACCGGCTGGCCATCGCCGTCGAACACGCGGCCCTCGATCCTGATGCGTTCGCCCGAGGTGTCCGCGGTGACGAGGTTGTTGGTGAAGGCGTCGTTCCAGTCGTATTTGCCGTTCGATGTCAGCCCGTAGGCGAAAAACGGGCCGACGGTCTGCGACGGCGTGATCCCTTTTGCCATGGGTTCCTGCACTATTTCGTCTCCATCGGAGTCGCGTTGCGGCCGCGCAGCACGATGTCGAAGCGGTAGCACAGCGCCCATTCCGGCTGGGTGTTTTCCAGGTCGAATGCGGAAACCATCCGCATCCGCGCCTTCTCATCCGGCACCGAATTAAAGATCGGATCGAATTCGAACAGGGGATCGCCGGGGAAATACATCTGCGTCACCAGCCTTGAGATGAAGGCGTGGCCGAACACCGAGAAGTGGATGTGGGCCGGCCGCCAGGCGTTGTGATGGTTCCCCCACGGATAGGCGCCGGGTTTGACCGTGACGAACCTGTAGTAGCCTTCGCTATCCGACCGCGCGCGGCCGGCGCCGGTGAAATTCGGATCGAGCGGTGCTGGATGCTGATCGACCACATGGATGTAGCGGCCGCAGGCGTTGGCCTGCCAGATCTCGAGCAGCGTATTCGGCACGCCGCGGCCGTCTTCGTCCCTTACATGGCCGTGCACGATGATGCGCTCGCCGAGCGGCTCACCTTTGTGCTGGGTGGTGAGATCGGCATCGTTCTCGCGCACCGTCTCGTGGCCGTACACCGGTCCGGTCAGTTCCGACAGGGTATGGCGCATGACGATCAGCGGCTTCTGCGGCGATCGCTTGACCGTGCTCTTGTAGGCCGGCGACAAACGCGGCGGATGCGCCGCGTTGCTCGCGATGGGATAGGTGAGTGTCATAAACGATTCCTCCGGCAATTTTTCGTCATTGCGAGCGAAGCGAAGCAATCCAGAAAGAGCCAAGACATGGATTGCTTCGTCGCAACGCTCCTCACAATGACCGCTTGGGCCTTCCCCGTTAGTTCAGCTTCTCGATCGCCATCGCGACGCCCTGGCCGACGCCGACGCACATCGTCGCCAGCGCGCGTTTTCCGCCGCGCTTTTCCATGCCATGCACCGCGGTCATGGCGAGGCGCGCACCGCTCATGCCCAAGGGATGACCGAGCGCGATGGCGCCGCCATGCGGGTTGACGAAATCGGCATCATCCTGGATGCCGAGTTGGCGCAGGCAGGCTATTCCCTGGCTGGCGAAGGCTTCATTGAGCTCGATCAAATCGAAATCGCTTATTTTGAAGCCCAGCCGCTCCATCAGCTTGCGCGTCGCCGGCACCGGACCGATGCCCATGATGCGCGGCGGCACCGCGGCCGAGGCGAGGCCGAGAATCCGCGCCCGCGGCGTCAGTCCATGCTTCTTCACCGCCGCTTCGGATGCGAGAATCATCGCCGCCGCGCCGTCATTGACGCCGGAGGCATTGCCGGCGGTTACGGTGCCGGGATTGCGCACGATCGGCTTCAACTTGCCGAGACCCTCAAGCGTGGTTTCGGGGCGCGGATGCTCGTCCTTGTCGACCGTAATCGGCCCGGCCTTGCCGCCGGGCACCGAAACCTGGGTGATCTCCTCGGCGAAATAGCCCGACGCGATCGCGGCGCCTGCGCGCTGCTGCGAGCGGATCGCGAACGCATCCTGATCGGCGCGCGACACCTGGAATTCCTCGGCGACGTTTTCGCCGGTCTCGGGCATCGCATCGACGCCATATTGTGCCTTCATCAAGGGATTGATGAAGCGCCAGCCGATGGTGGTGTCGAAAATCTCCGCCGAGCGCGAAAACGCTTCCGGCGCCTTGCCCATCACGAACGGCGCCCGCGTCATCGATTCGACCCCGCCGGCAATGGCAAAATCAATCTCGCCGGCACGGATCGCGCGCCCCGCCGCGCCGACGGCGTCGAGCCCGGAGGCGCAAAGACGGTTCAGCGTCGCGCCCGGAACCGATTCCGGCAGGCCGGCCAGCAGCAGCGCCATCCGCGCCACGTTGCGGTTGTCCTCGCCGGCCTGGTTGGCGCAGCCGAAATAGACCTCGTCGACCGCGGCCCAGTCGAGCCTGGGATGCCGCGCCATCAAGGCCTTGATCGGGGCCGCCGCCAGATCGTCGGCGCGCACCTTGGCCAGCGCGCCGCCGAAGCGGCCGATCGGGGTCCGAACGGCATCGCACACAAATACATCACCCATCGAATCTCTCCCTGAAAGCCTGCGTTTTCCGCGCCGGCCGGCCCGAATTGAGGCTGAGTTTTAGGAGCGCTACCGCGGCAGGTCAATTGACGGCTGCGCCTCCCTGAGCCGCTTTTGCGCAAGGTCCGTTATATCAGCGGATCCGGGGTAACGTGTGGCAGGCCATGGATCAGGTGGAAAACACATAATGCGGCGGCAAACCGATAGGACCGGGCGGCAAAATTTTGTAGTTTGCGCCGCGATGACGATCCAGCAATCCATTCCCGTTCCGCCCGATGCCACACCGCCTGCCGAAGCGGCGGCGCGGGTCACGCCGATGATGGAACAATACCTCGAGATCAAGGCCGCCAATCCCGGGCTCTTGCTGTTCTACCGGATGGGCGACTTCTACGAGTTGTTCTTCGAGGACGCCGAAATCGCCTCGCGCGCGCTCGGCATCATGCTGACCAAGCGCGGCAAGCATCAGGGCTTGGACATCCCGATGTGCGGCGTGCCGGTGGAGCGCTCCGACGACTACCTGCACCGCCTGATCGCGCAGGGCCATCGCGTCGCGGTGTGCGAGCAGATGGAGGATCCGGCCGCGGCCCGGGCGCGCGGCAACAAGAGCGTCGTCCGCCGCGACGTGGTGCGGTTGGTGACGCCGGGCACGCTGACCGAAGACACCTTGCTGGACGCCCGAGCCAACAATTATCTGCTGGCGATTGCGCGCACGCGCGGATCGTCCGGCGGCGACCGCATTGGCCTCGCCTGGATCGACATTTCCACCGCCGAATTCATCGTCACGGAATGTTCAGCGAGCGAACTCGCGGCGACGCTGTCGCGGATCAATCCCAATGAGGTGATCGTCACCGATGCGCTGTATGGCGACGCCGACCTGGGGCCGCTGTTGCGCGAATTGCCGGCGGTGACGCCGCTGACCCGAGATGTGTTCGACAGCGCCACCGCGGAACGGCGGCTGTGCGATTATTTCGCGGTCGCCACCATGGACGGCCTCAGCGCGATGTCGCGGCTGGAAGCCACCGCGGCGGCGGCGGCCGTGACCTATATCGACCGCACCCAGGTCGGAAAGCGTCCGCCGCTGTCGCCGCCGTCGCGCGAGGCCGCCGGCACCACCATGGCGATCGACCCGGCGACCCGCGCCAATCTCGAGCTGACACGGACGCTCGCCGGCGAACGGCGCGGCTCGCTGCTCGATGCCATCGACTGCACCGTGACCCCTGCCGGATCGCGGCTTCTCGCGCAACGGCTGGCGGCGCCGCTCACCGACAGTGCCGCGATCGCGCGGCGGCTCGATGCGATCGCGACCTTTGTCGCGGACCCAGCCATACGCGACGAACTGCGCACCACGCTGCGCGCGGCGCCCGACATGTCGCGCGCGCTAGCGCGGTTGTCGGTCGGGCGCGGCGGCCCGCGCGACCTGGCCGGGTTGCGTGACGGGATTTTCGCGGCCGATTCCGCGCTGGCGCGGCTCGCGCAGCTTGAAGAGCCGCCGCCGGAAATCGCTGGCATCATGGAAGCGTTGCGCCGTCCATCGCGCGAGCTGGCGCGCGAATTCGAACGCGCGCTGGCCGAACAACTGCCCTTGATCAAACGCGACGGCGGCTTTGTGCGCGAAGGGTATGAGGCAGCCCTCGACGAGACCCGCAACCTGCGCGACGCCTCCCGCCTTGTCGTCGCCGCAATGCAGGCGCGTTACGCCGACTTGACCGGCGTCAAGGGCTTGAAGATCCGCCACAACAATGTGCTCGGCTATTTCGTCGAGGTCACGGCGCAACATGGCGACAAACTGATGTCGCCGCCGCTGAACGCGACCTTCATCCATCGCCAGACTCTCGCCGGCCAGACCCGCTTCACCACCTCCGAACTCGGCGAGATCGAAGCCAAGATTGCCAATGCCGGCGACCGCGCGCTGGGGCTGGAGCTGGAAATCTTCGAGCGGCTGTGTGCGCTTGTGATGGCCGCCAGCGAGGATCTGCGCGCCGCCGCGCACGCGTTTGCCTTGTTGGACGTCGCGACCGCGCTGGCAAAACTCGCGGTCGATGACAATTATGTGCGGCCCGAAGTCGATACCTCGCTCGGCTTCGCCGTCGAGGGCGGCCGGCATCCCGTGGTCGAACAGGCGTTGAAGCGCGACGGCCACCCGTTTATCGCCAATGCCTGCGACCTCTCGCCGGGGCCGGGACAGAAGTCAGGCCAGATCTGGCTGATCACCGGCCCGAACATGGCGGGCAAATCGACCTTCCTGCGCCAGAACGCGCTGATCGCGCTACTGGCGCAGATCGGCAGTTTTGTGCCGGCAACCCGTGCCCGGATCGGCATTATCGACCGATTGTTCTCGCGCGTCGGGGCCGCCGACGATCTGGCGCGCGGGCGCTCCACCTTCATGGTGGAGATGGTGGAGACCGCGGTCATTCTCAATCAGGCGAGCGAGCACTCGCTGGTCATTCTCGACGAAATCGGCCGGGGCACCGCGACCTTCGACGGCCTGTCGATCGCGTGGGCGGCGATCGAGCATCTGCATGAGAGCAACCGTTGCCGCGCGCTGTTCGCCACGCACTACCATGAACTCACAGCCCTCTCCGCCAAGCTGCCGCGCATGTTCAACGCCACGGTGCGGGTCAAGGAGTGGCAGGGCGATGTAGTGTTCCTGCACGAAGTGCTGCCGGGTTCGGCCGATCGCTCCTACGGCATTCAGGTGGCAAAACTCGCAGGGCTTCCCGCAACCGTAATCGCACGCGCCAAATCGGTGCTCGCAAAGCTCGAGGCGCAGGATCGCGGCCAGACCGCCCGCGCGTTGGCCGACGATCTGCCGCTGTTCGCGGTGCCGTCCCGCGCCGCCGCCGAGCCGGCACCGCCGAGCGAGGCCGAAAAGCTGATCGAAGCCGTGAAGGCGCTGCACCCCGACGAGATGTCGCCGCGCGACGCACTGGAAGCGCTTTATGCATTGAAGGCGAAGCTGCCGAAGTAGTGAGACGTCGTAGCCGGAAGACTGAACGCAATCACCTAGCGGCGGCTACCGGCATGACGGCTCAATGCGTAACTTCCAACTGTCGGCCATTACTGCCAAGCTATGGTCATGGCATTGCATCTTCGACCAGTTCTCCCGCCGCCGCTAGCTGCCAAATTGGCCGCGTTGGGCACCCGGCTCGGTGACCGCGAGCTGGAAGACGTGTTAGCTGATCTGTCCACTCTTCCAGCCAATCTGATTGTACGCGCCAACCAAGAGATTGCGACGGCAGCTCGCCTCGGCTGGTGGCAGACTCAGATGGGTTTTTCGCTTGGACGGCTTTTTGGCAGTTCAAACGAACAGCAACTCCTGAGGAAACGGCCTGACTACGCGTGGCTATTTCTGTTTCACCCTAACGGCTACGTCAGAGAGGCCGCACTCGATTGCATAAACAATCCTCCAACATCACCCTTCTTCTTTTCTGCGTTGGCTTGGCGGCTGAACGATTGGGTCGGACCGGTACGCCAAGCCGCGGAACGCTGCGCCGAGCGGGTTCTGCATCAAACTGTCGCCGACGTCGCCGCGAACGCAGCCTTATATCTGCTCGATCGCCGCCTCGCGTGGGGCCGCTGGAGTGATGAACCAAAAGTCCTCGATTCAGTATTCGGGCGCAAGGATGTCATTGCGGCCTTGGCCGTGCAGCTGCAGGAGCATTCGACCGGGCCGCTGGCGACCTGCCTTCGCAACACCTTGCGGTATCCGAACGTCGATGAGCACCTGCTATGCCTTGCGGCTAATGCGGTACAGCCATCAGTCAGAGCTGTCGCCTACCAGTGCCTCATTTTCGGCACAGCCACTTGGTCCGTCGGCTTCGAATGGGCATGGATCGACAAGGTTTATGGACTGCGGAGGCGTGTTCCGAAACTAGACAGGCGCGATATTCAAAGAACGCGCCCCGTCGCCGATCTAATCAGAGAAGCCGTCCGCGACAAATCACCTTTCGTGAGAAGGGTCGCCGCAGATGCCCTTATCGCCGCTCGATCGAAATTGCCTGATGAAGAAGCGCTAATCGCCCATCTGGCGAAAGATCGAAGCTCGGCGATCAGATCGCGGGCGGATTTCATGCTGCGACACCCGCCTTCAAGGGAGCCGTAGCGTTGAAGGCGAAACTGCCGAAGCAGGAGCCGTCATTGCGAGCGAAGCGAAGCAATCCAAAGCTCCAGAAAACACCTGGAATCTTCGTCGCTTCGCTCCTCGCAATGACGGATTCACTGCACAAGCTTTCTCCGCCCGTTCCACCACAGCCCGAGATTCCAGCTCACGCAGGTCATCAGTGCGAGACTGAGACCGACCGCCGAGCCGAACCGAAGTGCGGCGACATGCAGCACGGCTATCGCGATGCCGAGACCCATCAAGCCCCAGCCACTGTTCGCGATCACGGCCGCGGTCGGCGGCCCGCCGATGCGCGGGTGCAGAATCAGCATCATGGAAGTGAACACCACCGGGAACAGCGCGATCATGCCGCTCACCTTGGGGCCGACCCAGCCCGACAGCGTGACCACCGTTGCCACCAGCGTTGCAACCAGCAAGGCGCGCAGCGGAATGTCGCACCAGCGGCGCGTGATCAGCGGCATCTTGACGTGACGGAAGCGGCCGAACAGCGGCACGCAGATTGCAAAGGCCACGACATTGGCGATGAGGCCGCCTGTGAGCGACCAGTGGATCGTCCGCACCGCTGAAGCCAGTGCGATCCACATCGCGACCGCACCCAGACAACTGACGGCCGCGTTCTGGCGTTGCGCCAGCACGACATAGGTCAGCCCTAAGAAGATGGTCGCAGCATTGATCGGCAGGCTCGCCAGCGCGCCTTCGGCGATGAACGCGTAATCATGATCGAGGGCGAGAAACACGTAAGAAGGGCCCGCCGAAATCGGCAGCGTCGCCACCAGCGCGCCGATCACCGGCCCGGAGCGCTCGGTGATCACGGACGCCGTAACCACGAACGCGGCGGCGATCGCCATGCGCAGCGCAAGCGTCAGGATGAAAGCGAGTTCGGGGGACATTGGTGAAAAACAGCCTAGCCGTCGTCCCGGCCAAGCCCTTGCGCGAGCCGGGACCCATAACCACCGTGTTTGCGATTAGGCACGGTGGTCAAAAAAGCCCTCGCTGAAGCACTGACCTGCAAACGAGAGGACACGGAGTATGGGTCCCGGCGTTCGCCGGGACGACGTCGCATTGAGAGCGCTCACACCCGCTGCATGGTCACGGAAACCTTCGGGCCGTTCTTGATGGTCTGGTAGACCACGCAATAGCGCTCGGTGAGTTTCAGGAGCAGATCGAGCTTGTCCTGCGGCGCGTCGGTATCGACGTCGAACCGCAGGCGAACTTCGGCGAAACCGACCGGCGCTTCCTTGTCGACGCCGAGCGTGCCGCGGAAATCGAGATCGCCCTCGGCGGTCACAAGCCCCGTCTTCAGCGGAACCTCGATCGCGGTCGATACCGACTTCAGCGTCACGCCGGCGCAGGCCACCAGCGCTTCCAGCAGCATGTCGCCGGAGCACAATTCGAGCCCGGAACCTCCGCTGGCCGGATGCAGGCCGGCCACCGCCAGAGCGCGGCCGGTCTCGACCTTGCAGGCGATGCCCTCGTTCTCGATCGAACCCTTGGCTTTCAGCGTGATCATGGCCGTTTTCGGATCAGTCTTGTAGCGATCCTTGATCGGGGCCTGCGTGGCGCGGAGTTCGGCGGCGTCCATTTTGTTCTCTCCCGGATGGTATTGCGCGTCCGATTTAATGGGTCAGAGGGCGGATGTCACCACCACATCGCCTCGCCGGCGTTCGATTTCGCTGCCGCGTCGGGCACGTTGCGGTCGAGCGAGCGATCCAGCGCCGTCAGCACGCGGCGCTTGAAATTGTCGAACAGCGGCGAATTGCGGTCGCGCGGCCGCGCCAGATTGATCTTGATTTCTTCGAACAGGCGGCCGGGCCGCGGCCGCATCACCAGCACGCGGTCGGCCAGCACCACGGCCTCATCGACATCGTGTGTGACCAGCACCAAAGTCGGCCGCATATCGGCCCAGAGGTCGAGCAGATGATCCTGCAAATCCCGCCGTGTGAACGCATCAAGCGCGGAGAACGGCTCGTCCAGCAACAGCACTTCCGGCTGCGGCACCAGCGCGCGGGCAATCGCCACCCGCTGCGCCTGCCCGCCGGAGAGTTCGCGGGGCCACGCCCTGGCCTTGTCGGTGAGACCGACCCGCGTCAGCGCGGTGGCGACTTTCTCGCGCCTGACATTGGCCGGCAGATCCGACAGGCCGAAACCGATGTTGTCGGCGACGCTGAGCCACGGCAACAGCCGCGGCTCCTGAAAGATGATGCCGATTTTTTCATGCGGCGCGGAAATCGCGATGTCGCCGAGCGTTACGGTGCCGGACGTGGCGCGGTCGAGCCCGGCGATGGCGCGCAGCAGTGTCGATTTTCCGCAGCCGGAGCCGCCGATGACGGCGACGATCTCCCCTAGCCTTATCTCGGCGGAAAACCGCTCCAGCGCATGGACGCCGTTGGGATAGATCTTGCTCAGGCGATCGAGCACCAGCATCAGGCCGCTCCGCCTTGACGGCCGAAGGCATCCTGCCAGCGCAACAGCGGTGCGGTGGCGATCTCGATCAGCCAGTCGGTGGTCTTGCCCAAAATGGCGAAGATCACGATCGCGGCGAGAATTTGCGCCGGCTTGCCGAGCTGCTGGCCGTCGAGCAGGAGATAGCCGAGCCCTTCGGAGGCGCCCATGAGCTCGGCGGCGACCACGAACATCCAGCCCAACCCAAGGCCGACCCGCAGCGCCACGACATAGGCCGGCAACACCGCCGGCAGCAGGATTCGCCGGATCATCGCCGGTCCGGAGAGACGAAACGTGCGGCCGACCTCGACGATCTTGCGATCGACCGACAGGATCGCGCCCATCACGCCGAGATAGACCGGGAAGAAAACCCCGACCGCGATCAGGGTGATTTTCGAGGTTTCGAAAATGCCGAGCCACAGGATGAATAGCGGCACCCAGGCCAGCGACGGGATCGCACGCAACGCCTGCACGGTGGGATCGAGCAGCCGCCGCGCCAGACTCCAGTAACCCGAGACGGCGCCTAGCACCGTGCCGGCCATGACGCCGAGGCCAAAACCCGCGACGACGCGCGTCAGGGTCGCGATGATGTGCCTGGTAAGTTCGCCGCTGCGCGCCAGTTCGACAATGGTTGCAAACAGTTTTGTCGGCGGCGGCACCAGCCGGCCGCTGGAGAGGCCGAGCCGGACGATGATTTCCCAGGCCAGCGCCAGGCCAACCGGCAGCAATAGCCCCAGCGCCGGCCGAGCATAACGCCGCAGCCGACCGGATGGCGCGCGGCTGGCCATTGCGTCGGCCCGTTCAGGTGCGGACAGTTCAACCGTCATGGCCATAGCAAAGACGCTTCTCGGTCAGATTTGCAAGTTGGCGGATAAAAAGACGCGGGTTACCCCGGGGCCGTCCCGCCGCGGCCTCTTGTCCAGCGGATGGATGGGTAACAAAACGGACCGGATGGATGGGTGACACTTGTTCACGGTTCGATCTGGTGCGTCGCGGCGCTGGCGCAGCGACGCAGCTTACGTGTTTTCTGGTCGATGATGCCGATCGGCACGTTG
>WNFO01006839.1_pt1 | contig 10089 bp, 10 predicted proteins | sample 5400251 | NCBI WGS metagenome assembly WNFO01 (sample SAMN13153354, study PRJNA577476) | soil metagenome | isolation source: 100 cm saprolite under Madrone tree | place: USA:California | collected 2016-06-14
ATCCGGACGAAGCCGCCATCCTTGGATTTGATGATCATCCGCTTGAACTGATCGAGGTTCCGAAGATCCGTATTGGTCGACACGTTGGAGACGATGAAGTAGCCCTTGGCCTGGCCCGCAGCGGCCTGAAAATTGTTGGCGGCGATCGCGGCGTTGACATCGGCCGGCGAGACGTTGCGCCCGGCCATGCGAACGGGATCGAGCCACACCCGCATCGCGAAAGTCTGGCCGCCCAGAATATCGGCGGAAGCAACGCCATCGACGGTCGAAAGCACCGGTTGAACCACCCGCGTCAGGTAGTCCGAGATCGCCGATCCCGACAGCACCTCAGAGGAGAAGCCGAGATACATCACTGCCGTGGTCTGACCGGTGGTCTTGGTCACGATCGGATCGTTCGATTCCTTTGGAATGAGATATTTCACCGAATTCACCTTGGCCAGGACTTCGGTCAGCGCCTGGTTCGGGTCGAAGTTCAGCTTGATGTAGACCTGGATCGTGCTGGTGCCTTGCACCGAAGACGAGGTCATGTAGTCGACGCCCTCGGCGGACGCGACGGCCTGCTCGATCGGCGTCGTGATGAATCCCCCAATCAGATCGGCCGATGCGCCGGGATAAACGGTGGTGACATTGACAACCGTATTCGACAGTTTCGGATATTGCCGGATCGGCAGCGTGGTCGCGGCCCGAAAGCCGATCAGCAGAATCAGCAGGCTGACGACCACGGACAACACCGGTCGCTTGATGAAAATATCGGTCCAGACCATCGCGACGCTCCGATTCTTTAACTCTTAGTAACGCGGCGGATTCGCCGGAATCGGCGGCGGCGCGTCGGTTGAGATGGCCACTGCCGCTCCCGATTGCAGCTTGAGCTGACCGACGGCGACCACGCGATCGCCGGGCTTCAGGCCGCTGAGGATTTCGGCGCGTCCGCCGATCCGATTGCCGCTCCGCACGAAGGTGCGAACGGCGGTCAGGCTGGTCTTGCCGTCATCCGCCTTCTTCTCGGTGATGAGGAAAACAGAGTCGCCGTAAAGCGTATAATCGACGGCGGTCTCGGGAACGGTGACGACCGCCGGCTTGTCGGGAAGCACCACCGTCGTCGTCGCGAACATGCCGGGCTTCAAGATATGATCGGGATTCTCGAGCGTGGCCTGAACGCGGATGTTGCGGGTATCGGCGGCGATCTGGGGTTCGATCGCGGTGATCTTTCCCTCAAAGGTACGGCCGGGATAGGCGTCGACCAGAATCCGCACGGTCTGTCCGACCTTGAGTGCCGCGCTGTCCTTCTCCGTCACCGTGAGATTGGCGTACAGCGTCGACAGATCGGTCAGCGTCACGATCTGGGTGCCGGCGGTGAGGAACTGGCCGACCTCGACGTGGCGAACGCCGAGTTCGCCGTCGAACGGGGCGCGCACCAGCTTCTGCGAAATGATCGCCTCGGTCTTGGCGATGCCCGCCTGGGCCTGGTCATACGCGGCCTGCGCCGAATCCACCGTGGCCTGCGGGCCGAACTGGCGCGAGGCCAGCTGCTTGGCGCGATCGAGCGACAGCTGCGCCACCGTCGCCTGCGCCTTGAAGTTCGCAAGGTCGGCCTGGTCGGGAGCGTCGAACAATTGCACCAGCGGATTTCCGGCCTTCACCGTCGCGCCGGGGGTGAACATGATGTCGGTGATGCGGCCTGAGACGTCGGACGTGACATCGACCTGATGCACGGCGGCGAGACCGCCCACCGCCGTCAGCAGGTTCGGTATCACTTCGGATTTCGCCTCCGCGATGCTGACGCTCGACGGCGGCGGCTTGTTGTTGGCGAAGAACTGCGCGATCATCTGGCCGCGGAAGTGATTGAACCAGACGAGACCGCCCACCAGGAGCGCCAGCAGCAGCCCGACGATGATGAACCAGCGCACCATCCGGACCGGGCGCGCGCGCGGCTTCTCCGTGATCGCCCTGCCCGAGATATTGGCTTCGGTCACAATGTTCATGTCATGCACCTTCTGCAGTTAGCGGCTGCTGCCCCGGATCCGGCGACAATTCGCGATCCAGGTGAGAGACGACAGCGAGTTCGTTAAGTCCAATTCCGCGGAGAATGAATTCGCAAATCTGCCGCCCGAGATCGGCAGCGTTGCCGGAGGGCAGGCATGGAACCGATGGCAGCCGCGCCAGCGTCGCCATCAGCACGGTGTGATGCGCAAACCAGAACAGGTTGAGCGGATCGCCTGCGATCCGGGATGCCTCCCCTGCCGCCACGGCCTGCTGCAGCGATGCGGTGAACACCGGCCCGATCAGATTCCCGATCTTCTCGTAAATCAGCCGGGCGAATTCCCCGTCGTCGAGTTGGCTGGTGATCATCAGCCTGAGACGCTGGGCCTCCTGTTGGTCGGGAGCATCGGCGACCTCCTGGAAATGGCGGACCATTTCGCGAATTAAAATGACAAGCGTTCCCGTCGACGGCTCCAACCCCAGCAACCGGTGCAGCGCCGGATCCGCCTCGCATTCTTCCGCAAGGATCTCCGCGTACAACGCGGATTTCGTCGGAAAATGCTTGAACAGCAATCCCTCCGAAATTGAGGCAGCGGCGGCAACGCTTTTGGTTGTGGTTCCCGCAAAGCCGTTGCGGGCAAAACACCGCTTGGCGGCGCTCAGGATCAATTGCCGCCGCAGGTCGCCGGTCATGCGCAGGGTGCTCATGCTCGTGAGTAAGCACTCACCTTAACAAATGTCAAGGAAACTGCTGCAGTGCACTAGCCTCAATCCGGGCTAAATCGGGCCAAATCCGAGCGCCCCACGGATGCGCGTCACGGTGAATTGACCGTCCCGGCTGGAAAGCACGCGCTCCAGGTTGGCGCTGTCGATCTTGATACTGGCAAAGCGAGGCCCGCTCGAGATGTCCTGCATCGACGACGCAAAGGTTCCAATATCAGCCATGGTGGCGATCGCGCGGGCGTCTGGGATCCCACAAGACCGGGCGACGCCGACGAGGTCGACGGTGGCCGCGGTGTGGCTCACCTGTCCGCCCGTCTCGCCATAAACCTCGTTATCCAGCACCACGATGGTAAGATTTGCAGGCTTCTGCAGGCCAACGGTCGCAAGACTGCCCATCCCCATCAGCATCTCGCCGTCGCCCGTAATCACCACCACCGGCAGTTTGGGTTGCGCCAGCGCCATGCCCAGCCCGATCATGACCGCGCCCCCCATGGCGCCCCAGAGATAAAAATTGCGGTCATGATCGCCGGCGGCGGCGATATCGTAGGTCGATGCGCCCAATCCGCCGACCACGATGGCGTCGTTGCGCTCCGCAAGCAGGTGCGAGACGACGCTGCGCCGCTCAAGGAGATTTGCTTGGCTCATTTGGTGAAAACCTTTGCCCCGATCAGACGCTGCGACAGCAGAACCGCGGTCGGCGTGCAGGCATTGTAGGCCTGCCCCGCCGCCGCCTCGACGACCTCCCGCACCTCTTCGGCGTGAGAAGCTCGCAACACCTTGATTCCCGACAGTTCGAACACGGCCGCCGTGCTCGACCCCATCGGCACCTGCCAGGGATTGAATTCGCCCCATTCGCCGCGCATCGTCACCAGGGTCAGGAACGGAAAGCGGAAGATTTGGGTCAGCGACAGCATGTTCACGCAATTGCCGACCCCGCTCGACTGCATCAGCAGCACGCCGCGCTGGCCGCCGGCCCAGGCGCCGGCCAACAGCGCCACGCCTTCCTCTTCCGTCGTCAACGGGACCGCGCGCATCGAGGACGCGCCCAGCACGCGTTCGATCAGCTGCGAATGACCGGCATCCGGCACGTAAGGCACCTGACGGACATCGAAGCGCTGCAAGATCTCGAATATATCCTCCGGCCAGGAGGCAGCAGTTTCGGGAGGCGCGTCCGTGCGAGCGTGCATTTTGATTTCCAGTCGGTCGGCGAGGCTGTATTCCGGGGCGGGACCATAGAGCCAACCGCGTTTTTCGAAAGAGCGAAAACGGCATATCGGTCTCTACCTGTGAGTATGGCAGCATGAATGCGAATGCGCGAGAGCTGGCGGCCAATTTCGACATCGAGAAGCTGACGGGCGAATTCTATGCCGACCCCTACCCGACCTATCGTGCCTTGCGGGAGCACGAGCCCGTCAAGCTTTTGCCCAACGGCTCCCGCTTTCTGACGCGCTATGACGACCTTGTCAGCGCCTACAAAAACACCAAGCCTTTCTCCTCCGACAAGCGAAAAGAGTTTTTGCCGAAATATGGCGATTCGCTACTCTACGAACACCACACCACCAGCCTTGTCTTCAACGATCCGCCCGCGCACACCCGCGTACGGCGGCTGATCATGGGCGCGCTGTCGCCGCGCGCGATTGCCGAGATGGAGCCCGATCTGATCGCGCTGGTGGACCGGCTGCTCGAGACCATCGCCGCCAAAGGCAGCTGCGAGCTGATCGGGGATTTTGCCTCCGCGATCCCGGTTCAGGTGATCGGCAATCTGCTCGATGTTCCCATGGAGGAGCGCGAACCGTTACGCGACTGGTCGCTGGCCATCCTGGGCGCGCTTGAACCCGTGATCGGCGCGGACGTGTTTGCCCGTGGCAACGAAGCGGTGAAGGATTTTCTTACCTATCTGGAAACCCTGGTGGCGCGGCGCCGAACAAAACCCGGCAATCCCGAACGCGACGTGCTGACGCGCCTCATTCAGGGTGAGGACAATGGCGAGCGTCTGACCGAAAAGGAGTTGCTGCACAACTGCATCTTCCTGCTCAACGCTGGCCACGAGACCACCACCAACCTGATCGGCAACGGACTGGTGGCGTTATCGGAAAATCCCGATGAGAAAAGACGGCTGATCGAAAATCCCGGCCTGATCAAGACCGCAGTCGAGGAAATCTTGCGATTTGAAAGCTCGAACCAGCTCGGCAACCGCATGACGACGGCGCAAGTCGAGCTCGGCGGCATCACACTGGCAGCCGGTACGCCAGTGACCCTGTGCATTGGCGCGGCCAACCGCGATCCCGCGCAATTTTCCAAGCCGGACAATCTCGACATCGGCCGCAGCCCCAACCGGCATCTTGCGTTCGGCACCGGCGCGCATCAATGCGCCGGGATGGCGCTGGCGCGGCTCGAAGGCGCGATTGCGATTTCGCGATTCCTGGCGCGGTTTCCCGGCTACGCGCTGAACGGACCGCCGGTGCGCGGCGGCCGCGTTCGCTTTCGCGGATTCTTGAGCGTGCCGTGCGTGGTCGGATAAGGTGCGGAGGATTCACGCCAGCCGTCCACCGATTGTGACCGGGCCCTTGGAGCCGTCACTCTCCTATCCTTATCAGCCGGTCGCGATTTTTGACCTTGTCGAAATTTTTGGCCCTGTCGAGACCGACCGGAGCGCTGAGCCTCGCCGAAGCAAGATCGGCGCTGTCGAAATCGGTGCCGACGAAGGTAACGCGGGTCAGGTCGGTGCCGGCGAGCAGGGCCCCCTTGAGGGAAGCGTCGGTCAGGTCGGCGCCCTTCAGCGAAGCGAACTCGAGATCAACGCGGGACAGGTCGGCGCCGCGCGCATTCAGCCGTTCCAGATTCGCGGATTTCAACACTGTGCGGATGAGGCCCATCGACTGGTTGCGCATGTCGGCACTCAAGTTTGCGCCCGCGATCGAAGCTCCGACCAGGCTCGCGCCGGTCAAGTCAGCCGCCACGCGCGCTTGCGAAAGATCGGCGCCGTCGAGCCGGGCGCGACGCATCTGTGAGGCGAAAAGATTTGCGCCCTTCAGGCTGGCGCCCGTGAGGTCCGCTTCGAGCAGCCATGCCTGGTCGAGAACGGCTAGATCGAGCTTCGCGCCAACAAGCTTCGTCTTGTTGAGCCGTGCCGCGCGAAAAACTGCGCCGGACAGATCGAGCCCGGAGAGGTCGAGGCCGGACAATCTCTTTCGGGTGAAATCGGCGGGCGCGGAGACAGTCGCCGCAGCAAGCGCGGCCTCGACCTCCGCGCGCGTCATTTCCGCCGAGACCATATCGGCCGACGACAGGTCGACGTCGCGCATCATGTCCTGCGCCAGCGCCGCCGCGGCGAGAAGACAGCCTAGTGCAGCCGCTCCGAACGCTCGTTTCATCGCCAACTCCGACAGCGACGTGCCTTGCGACGCAAGGCAGACGCCGCCTATGGGGCCAAGGGTGCGATCGTCACCAGTTCTTTCCCGCGATCTCGGTCTTGGTCGTCACGGACCGATAGATCTAGCAAAATATGCGGCCTGGCGCGATTGGGTATGATCTGGATCAATGTGGTTGGTCTGAACTGCTGTCCTGTCAAAGCGCTTGAGTGTCATTGAGCAGGAAAAGGGCCTTGGATTGGTCTGGATCGGTGAATCTGGTGAAAAGTATTATCAGCGATCAAAAATTTGTCATTGACCAACTTCAGCATTTTATCCGAGGCTAACTCCGCTACGCATTCTGGATGCCCCAGAGAAAGCTGCCGCATATGGTCGGCTGGCGCGTCAACGAACCATCTCAATCCCGATGCGTTCAATACCGGGCCGGCGTGTCCGGGTGCGACGTGCGATGCCATTCAATAAAAGGAAACATCCGATGACCAGCACGACCAGCCAGCCCGGAGCAGCGATCCCGCCTGATGACGCGAACCGAAAACTCACGGTGGCCGATCCCGACGATCCGAAGTTGCGCCACGTCTCGGTCGCGGGCGGCACCTACACGATCCTCGTGAGCGGCGAGCAGACCGGCGGCCGCTACTGCCTGATCGACATGCTGGTGCCGGCCGGCGGCGGCCCGCCGCCGCATCGTCACGATTTTGAGGAGATGTTTACGATCCTGGACGGCGAGATCGAGTTGACCTTCCGCGGCGAGGTCCAGCGGGCAAGCACCGGCTCGACCGTGAACGTCCCCGCCAATGCGCCCCACTCGTTCAAGAACATGTCGGACAAGCCGGCACGCCTGCTCTGCATGTGCACGCCAGCGGGACAGGAAGAGTTCTTCATGGCGGTCGGCGACCCCGTCGACAGCCGCACCGCGCCGCCGCCGCAGCTCAGCAAGGAAGAGCGGGCCGAACGCATCCAACGCGCCGAGGCGCTTTCGGCCAAATATCGAACCGAGCTGTTGGTCTGAAGCTCCTCGTTCTGGGCGCGACCGGTGGCACCGGTCGCGAGATCGTGCGCGAGGCGGGCACGCAGGCTCAGTTGTTTTGAATGATCCCGTCCTTCAGACCAATGACTTCGTTGCGCTCGTTTCGTATCAAATCGCCCGGTGCCTGAAACGCATAAACGTCCATCCGCAGAACGCCGTAGGTGGAACTTGCGTGAAGCCGCTCGGCGCGGGCGTTTCCTCCGGCGGCACCCAATGCCGCGTACAGGGGCAAAAGGTGCTCTTCGCTTGGGTGGTTCTTGATCGCGAACGGCGCCTGTCGCCGATAGTCGAGCAGATCATCGGTTTGGCCCGTGGTGAGCGCGCAATCAAACCAGTCGGCAAAACCGTTGACCCAATCGGGTGCGGGATCGTTCGGACCATGGCCGCGAAATTCCGACAAATCGTGCGTCAGGCTGCCGCTGCCGATGATCAACACGCCCTCTTTCCGCAGCGGCGCCAGGGCGCGTCCCACGAGAAGATGATGTTTTGGTCCAAGGTGCGGCTGGACCGAGAGTTGCAGAACCGGAATGTCGGCTTGCGGATACATCAGCAACAGCGGCACCCAGGCGCCGTGATCCAGGCCACGGCGACGATCTATGTTGCAGTCGAATTCGGCCGCGCGCAGCAGGTCTGAAACGCGCGCGGCAACGGACGGCGAGCCGGGAGCCGGATAGCGCAACTCATAGAGCGCCCGCGGGAATCCGCTGAAGTCGTGGATGATCTCGTTCCGATCCACGGCGCCAACCGTCGGTACCGATGTCTCCCAATGTGCTGAGATCACAAGAATGGCCTTGGGACGCGCGAACAGGTCGCCGAGTTCATTCAGAAACGCGCGGGCTGGCGCGTCGGTGAGCGGCAAGGTCGGCGCGCCGTGCGACAGGAACAGGCTTGGCATGGTCATGACACGATGTCCGATGCACTTGGTCTGATCATGCAGGGCCGAAATACGGCCCCGCCGCCTCGTTCAATGGGAGTGCGCGTCGGTCAACCGGCCGGCGAAACCACGGGCACGCGGCACGCGCAGCGCATAGATGCCATCGCCGAGCAACGCCTGGACGACCAACGCGATGGTCCAGAACGCCGGATATTCCCAGCCGCCATGAGCGTTGGTGAAAAAGAACCCGGCTGCACCGTGCACCGTGAAAATGGCGCCGAGCAAAATCGGCGTGGCTGCGATCGCAACAACGCGGGTCCAGATTCCAAGGATCAGCGCGATGCCGCCAAACACTTCCGCAGTGATGACGACATAGGCGAACTCGGGCGGGAGTCCGACGCTGCCGAAAAACTTTGCGGTTCCGGCCGGCGTGAAGACGAACAATTTGAGGCTGGCATGCGCGAGAAAGAGCATGCCCAGGCTGACGCGCAGCGACAGCGCGGCATAGGGAGCGGTTCGGGAATCGATCATGGCTGTCTCCTGATTGGTCGGAGATCCATGGCCTATTCTTCTGAGTGGGATAATATGGCAATTTGGAAATACGATCACACCCAGAGAGTGAGATAAGCCATGTTGGACCGCCTGACAGGCCTCGAGGTATTCGCCAAAGTCGCCGCTGCCGGAAGCCTGTCGTCTGCAGCGCGGGCCGTTGGCATGTCGCAGACCATGGTCACCAAGCACATTGCCGCGCTGGAGACGCGACTGGGCGTCAAGCTCTTGCACCGCACCACACGGCGGCTTTCGATCACCGAGGCCGGGCGCAGCTACCTTGAAGCCTCCGAGCGCATCCTTGCTGAATTTGAGGCCGCCAACGCAGCTGTCGCGGCAGATCGGGTCGAACCAAGGGGGCTGCTCCGGCTCAATGCTCCGGTCTCGTTCGGCACGCGGCAGATCGCCCCATTGCTCGCCGAATTCGCAGAGCGCCATCCACTCGTCACCGTCGAGCTTGGCCTTAACGATCGCTTGATCGACCTTGCCGAAGAGGGCTGGGATCTTGCGATCCGGATCGGCAACCTCAGCGATTCAAGCCTGATCGCGCGACGCATTGCGCCCTGCCGGATGGTGGTATGTGCGGCGCCCTCCTATCTCGAGGCGCGAGGCGATCCGCGCACGGTTTCGAGCCTGGCGGATCATAATTGTCTCGGCTACACCCTGTCCCGGCTGAGCGGCGTCGACCGATGGATGTTCGGCGCTCGCGCTGACGTCAGCATTCAGGTTTCGGGCGATCTGCGCGCCAACAATGGCGATGCCCTGCGGGCCGCCGCGATCGCGGGACAGGGTCTCATCTACCAGCCGACGTTCATCGTCGCCGATGATTTGCGCGCGGGCACGCTGGTTGCTCTCTCGATGGATCAGCCGACCGTCCAGTTCAGCGGTATTTATGCCGTGTTCCCGCCGGATCGCCATCCGGTCGCCAAAGTGCGCACGTTCATCGACTTTATCGCGACCCGCTTTACACCCGAGCCGCCCTGGGATCGTGACCTCGCTTCACCTCAAAAGTTGACCCCTTGAGCGGACCGATGGGGCCGAGCGACCAGAGGCTTTGGCAACGGGCGAAGCTGGCAGCGTCTACTTGTGCCATCCTTTTCTCGTGCATGCCGCGCAGATGCACCGGGGCTCGGTGCCGCGCTTCATGGCGCAACCGCCACTTCATCCGGCCGAACCGTTTCGGCTCGATCGGGTGGATGGCGACTATTCTCCGGTCGAGATGGCATCCGACAAGCCCTGCGGCAACGCCCAGGCTAAGACGCGCCGGAGTTCTACTTCGCCGTTGCCGTGCGAAGGCCAGGTCGGATCGCTTCAATAATGCGGGTCGTACATTTGCAACTGAATGTAGCCGACGAGATCGTTAGGGGGCTGGCCGGTCGCCAGGCCGCGCTCGTAAGCGACGCCGGCGACGGCCGCGGCGATGTGAGCGGAAACCTCTCGAATCCGCGGCAGAGCCGGATAGAGGCTGCCCTGCTCGATGTCGGATTCGCTGACGAGTTGCGCCAGCGCTCGGGCGGCCGCCATGAACATCTCGTCGGTCACCAGCCTGGTTCCGCTCGCGATCG
>WNFO01016477.1_pt1 | contig 10089 bp, 7 predicted proteins | sample 5400251 | NCBI WGS metagenome assembly WNFO01 (sample SAMN13153354, study PRJNA577476) | soil metagenome | isolation source: 100 cm saprolite under Madrone tree | place: USA:California | collected 2016-06-14
AAGGCCTTTCTTTATTCCTGTTTGGTGGCCGCCGTCAGCGCCGTGGATGAACATTCAAAATCCACCCTCGACGGGCTCGTCAAGGACAATGGAAAAACTCTGTTTGAAGCCGAAAACGATTCGCGCACCAAAGATGATCAGGAAATCATCCCGAATACCGACATCGATCCACTTACCCATTAGCGCGCCGGAACACTGCGAAAATTCCCTCTCCACCAAAGAAAAGAGCCAACCGCTCTCTGGACGGTTGGCTCTTTTCGTTCGTTTCTATTGCCGCGAAGACTGCGTCAATCCTGAAGGAGGCAGGCTGACTAGTTTCGCGTGTGCTCTGGCCAAAGCCAGAAAGTCGTTTGCCCGGTTAGCGAGCTGCTGCCGAGCCAGGACGCCGAAACTGCCGGCGCGCCGCGTCTTCAATCGTGTAGATGCCCTGCCGCGTGGCCACCATGACCGGGTGCTGGCTATCGGCAATCCGCTCCACTGTGACTGCCCAAACGCGGTGCAGCATGTACAGACTTCCAATTACGGAAGCGATGGCCGCAAATCCAACCGCAAACAGGGCAAACACCGCCAACAGTTCCCACACGAAATACATTTGCAGTGAAACCAGCGCCGCCAGGAACATCCACATCCACTTCCGGCTCTTGTCCGTGGTCTTCATCTTTCCTCTGTCGTTCATCCCCCACCCCTCAAAACCCTGGCAGTCAATTTATGTTTCCCTTGCTGCACTTTTTCTCTTCAGTTACTTAGATGCACCGACCTGTCCAGAAGGTCTAACCACTCTCCCTACCTGTCCCATTTGACACCTTCTAAGACCCAAAGGCGATGGTACTCAAGTCACATTTTGGACCCTAAACTTCTCGCCTAGTACCGCTCCACTTCCCATCAACATCTCGTAAATATATGAAAACACAATAGTTACAATATGTTCGACTTTCGCCTTGGTTTTCGCCTCGTTTTCCCTGTACTGCCTGTGGAAAACCTGTCCTTCCGTACAGGGGTTTCCGGACTCACTTGAGTAGTGCTTCCGCCGCCGAAAGCGTATCAAACGGCCTCTACCACCGCCCACAAAGTGTCTATATATTTCGCTTTTTATTCGCTATTGTCAAGTGAAAAAATCTGCCGAGCTGTAGCTGCCCGACGGTCCCGTATTCCCCAATTGTTCGGAATACCTAAGTATGCTCTAATTCGCCCGTCACGAGGTCCCCACCTCGAATATGGAACTACTTGCCGTACTTGCCGTCATCCTGGTCATCATTACTCCGATTCTCGCTATCTCCGCCTTTGTGCGAGTTCAAAGAATTGCGGAGCAGTTGCGCGGGACCTCCCTGCTCGGAGATCGTCTCTCCGCCCTGGAACGGCGCCTTCAGGCAATCGAAAAGTCGCTCTCGTCCTGGGAGTCCGGCAGGACCGCAGAATCGAAGCCGGCGGCCGCCCCCTCTATCCACACGCCTTCGCCCCTGTCTCCAGCCATGATCGAGCCATCTTCTCCTCCACCGCCTCCTCTTCTTCCAATTCCACCGCTATCCCACCTCCGCGAAATCTCTGCCCCGCCACAGGTCAATATTTTCGCCGCCCCGCCGCTTCATAGCTCGAAGCCAAAGTCCTCGTCCAGCCTCGACCTGGAAACCTTAATCGGCGGACGCTGGCTGAATCGTATCGGCATTGTCGCGATCATCAGCGCCGTCACTTTCTTTTTGAAATATGCCTTTGACAATAATTGGATCGGCCCCAGCGGCCGCGTTGGGATCGGAGTTCTGCTTGGCGCCGCCATGCTCCCTTGGAGCCAGTGGCTTCTGAAACGCGGTTATTCCTATTTTTCGGAAGGCATCGCCGGCCTCGGCGCTGCCGTGATGTACCTATCGATTTGGGCCGGCTGCCAGTATTACAAGCTGTTTAGCCTGGATGTGGGCTTCTTCGCCATGATTATCGTCACCGCGGGCATGGGTGCAGTGGCTCTGGGCCGCAATTCGCAGCGCATCGCACTGCTCTCGCTCTTCGGCGGCTTCCTCACGCCGATACTCGTCAGCGAAGGCAAGGACGCGCAAGTAGTTCTCTTCACCTACCTCTTGATTCTCGGCGCCGGGCTTCTCGTCATCGAACTCCGCCGCGACTGGCGCTCGCTCACTCCCATCTCCTTTCTTCTGAGCCAATTCTATTTCTGGGGCTGGTACTCCGAGTTTTATCGCCCGGACAAACTCGAGCGCACGGTGATCTTTGCGACGCTCTTCTTTCTGCTCTATGCCGCTCTCCCAGTCATTCGGTCTGTCCGGTTTTCCGGCTTGCGCGAATTGGATGTGTTGGTGGTCGTCGCGAATTCCTTCGCATATCTCGGCGCGCTCTACATCATGCTGTGGCCGAACGACCGCTGGCCACTCACGCTCCTGGTACTGGCTTTGTCCGCAGGGCAAATTCTTGTCGCGCGCCTCGTTCCTCCGCCGAAACCGGGCGAATCGCCGCTGACGCGTTTGCTCTTCGCCGGCCTGGCTCTGACATTTGCCACACTGGCGATTCCTATCCGCCTCGACGGCAAATGGATCACCCTAGCCTTCGCCATCGAAGGCGCTATCCTTGTCTGGACGGGTTTCCGCTCCCTGACCGGCCACTTGCGAACCGGCGGCTATTTCCTTCTCGCCCTCGCCGCGATTCGGCTGCTGATTTTTCCTCTGCCCGCGGTGCAATTTCTGTTCAATCAGCGCTTCGCCGCTTATGCCGTCCTGATTATCTGTTTCGGCGTCGCCCTCTATGCTGCGCGCGAGCATTCTTCTTCCGTAAGCGGCGAGGAGCTCAGCGCCCTCGGCGCGTTCGCTGTCGCCATCAACGTCTTCGCCTTGATCGCGCTCTCGCTCGAACTCTGGGATCACTTCGGCTCTCATGCCGGCCTCGGCATAGATTCCGGCCTCGCCCAGCACCTCGCGCTTTCTCTGCTCTGGACCGCTTACGCTTCCGGGCTGATTGCTCTTGGCGTCAAACGCGAATCAGCATTACTCCGCTGGCAAGCCTTGGTGCTCTTCGGCTTAGTGGTCCTCAAAGTCTTCATCTACGACAGCTCGTTTCTGGAACGTTTCTACCGCATCGTCTCGTTCTTCATCCTCGGACTCGTTCTGCTAACCGTTTCGTTTCTCTATCAACGCAAAGTCGCTCGCGAGCGTTCTTCGTCATGATCCGCCGGATTTTTTCTCTCCTGCTGGCAGCCGCCGCCCTCGGCGCTTCCGCTCTCTCCACTGATCTTCCTTCCGCGTGGCGCTCTTGGCGCTACTCCCAGCCCATTGAGTCGGTGCAGCCGGACGCGCTGAATTACGTCATCCTCGATCGGGAAGTTTTCTCGCACTCGGAAAATCAGCTCGCCGACGTACGCATCGTCGATGACCTCGGCCACGAGCTTCCCTTCGAAGTCCGGTCGCAAATCGCTCCGCCATCCCAGCCAGTGCAGCTCGCCTCCACTCTCCGGGAGAACAGTTTCGTCCCCGGCCAATTCACGCAAGTCGTCTTAGACCTCGGCGAGCGCGCCAGTTTTCACAATAGCCTTCGCGTGCAAACTACCGAGTCCGATTTCATCAATTGGGTGGAAGTTGCGGCGAGCGATGATGCCCACCAGTGGCGCATCGTCAATGCGCGCGCGCCAATTTCGAGGTTCCGCAAGGAAAATCTCGAAGGCAATCAGCTCGTTCGCTATTCGGAAAACAATGCGCGTTATCTGCGTGTGCGCATCCAGGAGGCCGCGCACACCTTTGAAGTATCCGGTATGCAGGTTTTTTCTTCTCCGGCCTTTAAAAGTGAGATCCCCACGGAAAGTGGCGCCCTTCTCAGCGCGGCGCTGCTTCCCGATTCGAACAGCGCGCCTTCGCAAACGCAATGGACGGTGGACTTAGGCGCCGCCACGATTCCCATTGCCAGATTTAATTTTGAGACGGCGCAGCCCGAGTTTTACCGCGCCGTGCGCCTGCTCAACAGCACCGATCAGAAAGAGTGGCAGTCCGTTGGTGGCGGCGAGATTCACCGCTTTCTGGTGAACGGGAGAACTGAGGAGTCACTCGGCGTGCAGTGTTACGAATTGTGGGGACCCCGTTATTGGCGCGTGGAAGTGCTCAACGCCAGCGACGCCCCGCTATCGGAAGTTCGCCTCTCACTGACGATGCCCTTGCGCTTCGTTCTCTTTCATCCCACGCAAGGTCGTTCCTACCGCTTGATCTACGGCAACTTCCGAGCAGCCGCGCCGCAATACGACCTTGCCCGAACCTTGCACATCCAGGCAAAGGAGGTGCTCGCCCACCAAGGACTAGGCACTGAAGAAGCTACATCCAATTATGTCGATCCGCGCCCCTTCACCGAACGCCATCCCAATCTTTTGTGGATCGCGTTGGCCATCGCCGTCATTCTTCTGGGTTACGCCGCTCTTCGCGCCATGCGCACGCCCGATTCCGCACCCTGATCTGATGTGGATCGTTGCTCAGTATAGGGGCGCCCGCCGCGACGGGCTGCGCCACTACGCAGGAAAACTTGCCAACTGGTAGTTTTTTCGGGGTTTTTGCAGGACGCCTGAGTTTCTTTCGAACCAGGCAACTTCAATTACCCTTGAACGTATAACCCGCATCAAATGGCAGCTTGCCGTCCACCCGTAAGACTTTCACCGAACTGTTGATCGAATAAACGTCAATAATCCCCACCGCGCCGGGCGTGGCCTCCACGATACGCAACAGCTCCTCGTCGCTCCCCGCGATCTTGATGATCACGCGCGACTCATTCATTTTCGCGATTGTCCCTTTAATGTCGCCGCCCCCATCAACAAAAATCTTCTGGGCGACAACGTGCATCTCTGGAGCTTCGGGATTCTTCACAACGAGTAGAAAGCTCTTCCCATCCGCCCAGCTCTTCTGCGTGCCCTTGCACAATTTCACCAGGTCGGCCAGCGGAACGTCTGAAAGCTTGCTCCCCGCGGATATTACCACCGCCATGTTCTTGATCGCCGCAGCGCTGCTGCCGACAGTCATCGAGGCAGCGCACAACAGCGCCGTGATTCTCAGCCACTTCCCGCGCACATCCTGCTTCATAACTTTCAGACTCTCTTTCCGTGAGGGTACTTGCAGTATGTTCACTCGCCACGGTAAGGAGCAAGTGTGGTTTTCCCGGCTGTGCTCAACTCTCCTCCTGCTCTTTCTCTTCGTACACACCTGTTCTCCCGACCAGTATCGCCGGACCCTCGCGCCGCGCTACGTTTTCTACCTGGGCCCATTCTCTTCTTCTCGGAAACGGAGAGTATTTCTCTATGAATCGACTCGCGGCGCGCTTTTTTCTGTTTATTTTTCCTTCGCTACTTGGCTCTGTGGCCTGGGCGCAAGCTCCCTCGCCTCGCATCACAACGGCTGCCGACCACGTCGCGACCAGCACGCCGCGCGTAGCGGGCGCTTCCCAGCAGCTCTTTGGTGCCATCGCGCTCTCCACTCATTCGGAGCAAACCCGTCAATTGCTTGAGCTCGCCGTAGACAAATACGAAAACGCCGACTACCTCGAGTCCGCGGCTCTGGCGCGCCGCGCCGCCGGAGCAGATCCGCAATCCGCGTTCGCCTACGCCATGACCTCCTTCGCTGCCCGCCGGTGGGTGCCCGATAGCGCCGCCTTTGCCAAAGCGAAAGCGCTTCTCCCGCGTGCTACTCCCGACGAACAGCTCCTCGCTCGCTGGATGATTGGCATTCAAGACCGCGATCTTCTCCCCGCTATCTCCAGCATGAATGACCTCTTGCAGCGCTTTCCACGCGAAAAACACATCCTCTATATGACCGCTGAGTGGCTCCTCCTCCAGGAAGATGATGACCGCGCCCGTTCCTTGATGGAATCGGCGCTCCAGATCGACCCCGCTTTTCCCGCCGTCCTCAATCGCCTCGGCTACGTTTACATCAGCACCGGCACTCCCGACCCCGCCAAGGCCATCGCCTCCTTGCAGCGCTATGCGCAAGTCAAGCCCGACTCTCCCAATCCCCAGGACTCCCTTGGCGAAATCTCTCGTTTTGTCGGCGACGATTCGGCGGCCTTGGAGCACTATGCTGCCGCCCTCAAAATTGATCCCAAATTTCTGAATTCGCAAACGGGTCTTGGCGGCACACGCACGCTCATGGGCGATTACAGCATCGCCCGAAAAGAGTATGACCGCGTCATAGAGCGCTCCGACACTCCCTTCGAGGTGCTCGATGCCAAATGCCAGAAAGCCCTTGTATCCTTCTGGGAAGGCAACCCTGTCGAGGGCCGCAAAGCCCTGGCCACTTTCGCAGAAGAAGCCGCAAGGATAAAAGAATTCAATGGGCAATTCGAAATCGCTCTGGCCGAGGCCATGCTCGCCGCAGATTCGCGCGACGAACTCAAACAGCTCAGAGCTCTTTCTGACTTTCTGGAAAAGCCTCTGGCTGGCATGAATGAAGCAGACCGCGATATCAATCGCGCCATCGTTCTCCGCGAACGTGCACGCGTCGCCTCGCTCAATGGCCTTCTTGACGACGCTTCCGAAGCCGTCTCTAAACTCGACGGTCTCGCCACTTCCTCGCGCGATTCTGTGGTCATGAACGCGCACGAATCTGCCCTCGGTTATCTGCTCGCCCGGAAAGGCGACTTGCCCGCCGCCGCCGATGAACTGTCGGCAGACCCCCACTCACCACTCGTCCTGGAGCAACTTGCCTCCGTCCAGGAAAAACTCGGCAACACCACTGCCGCACAAGAAACGCGCACGCGCCTGAAGTATCAGCGCGCCCCGACCGTCGAATGGTTTTTGGTGACCCACCCAAACGCCGGCGCAACCCGCTAGTCGAGTCGGCAAACTAAAACGCGTTGCTGCGGCCGATTTTCTCTCGCAGCAACGCGTCTATCAGCCCAAGTACAAAACCGCCGATAACTCCGCCGACAAGTCCGAGGAGAATATCCACCAGCACGCCGTATCCCCCGCCCTTCATTACCTGGCCTGCCAGCCATCCCGCAATCAATCCAACGATAAGTGAATAAATCAATCCCATCATTTTCTCCTTATTTCTCTTTGCGGCTTTGGACTGAGACCCTGCTTGGCTACCTTGTAGAACGCGCCTTGCCGAATGTCAACCTCGCGGCTTACACTGGCTCGCAAGAAAAATAATTGGCTGTAATGGAGCGTTGATGATTTCTCGCATTCGTTTGTCCCTTCTACCGCTGCTCATTCTCGTGGTGATGAGCGCCGCATGCTCGAAAACGCCAGGGTCGGGCGATTCTTCCGCTGCCAAATCCGGCTCACGCCCAACCATCGTCTTTATGACCGACTTCGGCACCGCCAACGATGCCGTGGCCATCTGCAAAGCCGTCATGATCAGCATCGCCCCCGACGCCCGAATCATGGACATCACTCACGGTGTCACGCCTTTTCGAATCGAAGAAGGCGCGCGCTTTCTCGAAGCCGTGTCTCCTTACTATCCCGCCGGAACCGTTTTCGTTGCGGTCGTCGACCCCGGCGTCGGCACCTCGCGCAAAGCCATCATCGTCAAAACAAAAAGAAGGCAGTACTTCGTCCTCCCCGACAACGGCCTCATCACTCCCGTGATTGACCGCGACGGCCTTGATTCCGCCCGCGAAATCACCAATCAAAGCTGGATGATTCAAGCCGCCATTTCTTCCACCTTCCACGGCCGCGACATTTTTTCTCCTGCCGCCGCACACCTCGCATCGGGATGGGATTTCAATCTCGTCGGGCCCGTGGTTTCCCAACTCGTTCGCCTTACTCTTAAAACCTCCACCACCACCGACAAAGGCATCGATGGCAATATCATTGCCCTCGACGATCCCTTCGGCTCCTTGGTTACCGATATCCCCGGCGGCGAATTCAAGAAGCTCGGATACAGCCTCGGTGACAAATTCCGGATCGAGATCAACAAAAAACCGGTAACCGTCCCCTACGTGAAGACCTTCATGGACGTCCGCGTGGGCGACGTGCTCCTTTTCATCGATTCCCGCGACCGCGTCAGCATCGCCATCAACCAAGGCAACTACTCCAAAAAGTTCGGCGTCGAGCCTCCCGGCACCATCTCCATCTCACGCAAAGGCGCACCCATCAAGGACAAATAGCGGCCCCTGGCGGCCCAGCCACGACCTGATTCCGCCATGGCCTTCTGAACGGTTGCTCTCTCCATCCTAATTGTCTCAGGCGCTCTCAATACTTTCCGCAGGCGCCCCATTTTGTCCGGAACTTCTCCCGTTCCCTAACGTATCTCCATAACAGTTCGTCCAAGGTATAAGTTCTGACCGGCACCGCGAATCACCAGGGGGTTCCACGATGGGGGCGATTGGCCAACAACTCAAGCAAGTCTTTCGCCGGCTCCGCCGAGCACCGATGTTTACCGCCGTCACGGTGATTACCCTGGCCGCCGGCATCGGCGGCAACACCGTCGTCTTCAGCGTTCTCGAAGGCGTCTTACTGAAACCACTCCCCTATCCCCGCACCGAAGAACTTGTGGGCGTCTGGCATAACGCCCCCGGCCTCCAGATCACCGACCTGAACATGGCCCCTTCCAACTATTTTATTTATCGGGAGCAGGGCAAGACGCTCCAGGATATCGGCATGTACCAGCGCGACTCCGTCAGCGTCACGGGAGTCGCCGAGCCTGAACAAGTCCCGGCGATGGTCGTCACTGACGGCACACTTCCTCTCCTGGGAGTCCCACCCATGCTTGGCCGCATCTTTACTAAGGAAGATGACACGCCGGGCACACCGGAAACTGTCGTTCTCACTTACGGATACTGGCGCCATAAATTCGGCGGCGATCCTTCCGCCGTCGGCAAGACCCTCATCGTGGACGGCAAATCCCGTCAAATCATCGGGGTCATGCCTCAAAGATTTCGCTTCCTCGACGACGATGACCTAGCCGTCTTAACCCCGTTTCAGTTTGACCGCCACAAAGTCTTCCTCGGCAACTTCAGCTTCGAAGCCCTCGGCCGGCTCAGGCCCGGTGCCACCCTCGAGCAGCTCAACGCCGATGTCGCCCGCATGCTTCCTATTGTTATGAGTACTTTCCCCGCTCCGCCGGGATTCAGCCTCAAGCTCTTCCAGGATGCCCACATCGGCCCTAATGTACGTCCGCTGAAACGCGATGTCGTCGGCGATGCCGGAAGCGTTTTGTGGGTTCTCATGGGCTCCATCGGCATGGTGCTGCTCATCGCTTGCGCCAACGTCGCAAATCTTCTTCTCGTTCGCGTCGAAGGCCGCCGCCAGGAATTGGCCCTGCGCGCTGCTCTGGGTGCCAGTTGGGGACGCATCGCCGGGGAATTATGGCTCGAAAGCCTCACTCTCGGTTTGCTCAGCAGTTTGCTTGGATTGGGCCTCGCCTGGGGCGCATTGCGCGCGCTTGTCGTTCTCGCCCCCGATGGGCTCCCGCGCGTTCATGATATCGGCATCGATGGACCGGTCCTGCTCTTCACCGCGGCGATCGCCGTCTTCACAAGTCTGCTTTTCGGTGCCATCCCTGTCTTCAAATACGCCGGCGCGCAGTTAAGCACCGGCATCCGTGAAGGTGGACGCTCGCTCAGCCAGAGCCGCGAGCAGCATCGCGCTCGCAGCGTCCTCGTGGTCGTGCAAGTTTCACTCGCCCTCGTTCTCCTGATTTGCTCCGGCTTGATGATTCGCACCTTCCGCGCCATGACCAAAGTGAACCCGGGCTTTTCGCGCGCCGCCGAACTGCAAACCTTCCGCATCTCCATTCCAGAAGCCCAGATCAAAGACGCTGAGCCTGTTACCCGCATGGAAGAAGAAATCTTGCACAAAGTGGAAGCGGTTCCCGGCGTCTCTTCCGTGGCCCTCGCCACGGCCATCCCTATGGACAACAGTGGCTGGCATGACCCCATTTTTGTGGAAGGCCGTACCTACACCGAAGGCGAGCTTCCCCCGCTTCGCGCCTTCAAGTTCGTCTCTCCCGGTTTCTTGACCACCATGGGCACTTCTCTCGTGGCCGGCCGCGACTTCACCTGGACGGATACCTACAAGAAACTTCCCGTCGCCATGGTTTCCGAAAACATCGCCCGCGAATATTGGCACGATCCCGCCGCCGCCCTCGGGAAGCGCATCAGGGTCAGCACCAAGGATGACTGGCG
>WNFO01006840.1_pt1 | contig 10088 bp, 16 predicted proteins | sample 5400251 | NCBI WGS metagenome assembly WNFO01 (sample SAMN13153354, study PRJNA577476) | soil metagenome | isolation source: 100 cm saprolite under Madrone tree | place: USA:California | collected 2016-06-14
GGCAGCAGAGGCTGGAAGGCGCCCCGGAAGTTGGGCTCCAGCTCGACCTGGAAAGCGAATATGTGGAGTGGTTCCCAGCCCGCCTGCGACACATCCTAGACAATCTCCTATCCAATGCGCTGAAGTACCGTGATTCCGACAAGGACGAGAGGTGGGTGCACCTGAGGCTACGAGTGTCAGCGGAAGGGTACGAGTTTCAGGTGTCGGACAACGGCCTCGGCCTGCCGCAGAGCGAGACCGATCAAATACTCGAGCTCTTCTATCGATCAGCACCAGCCCGGGCTGCCGGACTGGGCGTCGGACTGGCAGTTGTCAAGCTGCTCGTGCAACAGAGCGGAGGGACGTTGACCGTGGACTCCGGCGAGGGCCAGGGAAGTACGTTTGTGGTGGTCCTGCCGCGATATGATGTCGATGACTATCTCCTGTAAAGCGAGGGCGGGAGGCATCTTCCTCGCTTGAACTGCGAAGGCCCCTTTGACGATTACTAGGAAGTAGGCTGCCATGCCAATCACAATTTGGAGAAACGATGTCAACGCAACAGCAAGAAAGCGAACATAAGATTCAGGAGAAACTAGCGCGTCCGCAACGAAAAGCCATAATCGGCAAACACGTAATGCACACACTGGGTCAGCCAGGCAACCTCTACGCGGTGCAAGTTCGAGACTTGTGGGATGATCACTACCGGGTCAACGTTTTTGTCGGCGTGGATGCAGCTTCTGCTAAAGTCGCCCACAGTTATTTCCTGGTGGCCGACAGCGATGGCAATATCCTCGCCTCCACTCCGAAGATCACGAGACAATACCAAGAAGGACAGCTCGGCCGAAGCGAAGGGATATGACCTGACGGCCTTGTATCAGCAGGTGGAGTTGTCCAGACCATCCTGCAAAGGAGTCTTCAATGTTGACCAGCTATCCGGTGGCCTGCCCGCACAAGAACTGTGGTTGGACCGGCAGCTTGCTGCCCTCCGTCCTTCGGGGCGGTCCGGACGCCGAGATCGTGTCGATGCAGCGCGCTTGGTTTCGCTGCCTGCTCTGCCAGCGCGACTGGGAAGTGCGGATTGCCGATGACCGCGTGACGGTCCTGCCGGCCGTCGAGTGCGGCTACTGATCCGGCTTCCCGGACAAGAACCTGAGATAATTTCCGTATCGACCGGAAGGCAAGCATGTCGCTGAAACGGATCGCCTTGACGGATAATCATGTGCCGCGCCATTGTGGGAGCGCCACTTTCACGACCAATCTAAGCCGAGCAGTCGCTAAGAGAAAGGTTTACCGAGCCTTCTTTCTTATGAGGACATATCTTTTCTCGACTTGATTCCAACGGCATTTGTGCGAAAGGCGGCTCACATCCGGTTGCGACTCTGGGTCATCACTTCGACAGGGAACCCACTTTCCGGAAACTTCCTTTTCGAAGAAGCCGAACTCGATGCAGGCATCAAGCCAAGAGCAACAACCCGTCCAAGCCAACCGGTCATTCAGAGCGGGTAAGCAATCACAGTCGACCCAATGCTCCCCGCAATTGGGGCATTGCTCCCACTCACAACCAAGCCGATGACACTCTCGGGGCGCGGTTTGGCATTCCGGACAATTCATGTTCTGCTCCTCCAGATGCATGGGCAACCTTCATCCTTCCGTAACTCTTTAGCGGAATGGCTGGTCAATAAAACAGAACAGGAGAAAACGGAGCAAACAGAGGTGAAAACTAAAGTTTCTTATTCTCTGTTTTCTCCTGTTTGACCGCGACTCAAGAAGCCGCGCGGATTCGCCTTCAAAAGTCCTGGAAATCAATCCGAATGGACCCGGATGTTAACAAATTCAAATGGTCAAGACGCTTCCGGGCGGCTATCTCATCAGGAACATCCGCATGTTTGGCGAAAATCCAGGTTTCGCTTCCGGGTTCTATTCTTTGCAGCGGGGGAATGTTGCTCGGGGACCGCTGGTAGTGGATACCCGACGTTGAGAATTCCCATCCGTCGCCTCGCAAAGTCCCAAGCGCGTTCGATGGTCGCAGGAACTGAACATGTAGATTCATGAGTGACTCTCGCTGTAAAAAACGGACGGGTCGAATTGCGGTGTTATTCTATTCAAGACATTGGAGGAGACAACCAGTTGGTGGTCGATCTCTGCCAGTTTCACCTGAAATCACTTTGAGAGACGCCGGCCAAAGATAGGATTTGCAAAAAATGCCCGGAATCAACAACGCCACTTGTTATTCCCAGGGCAAGGCATAGAATACAATCGTTAAAGCCTTATAAGACTTAGTCGCTCTGCAAAATACCTGATTGATTTCGTCGGATGACTAGATGAAGGGCGTCCCGGCCGTGCCGAGGGGCCCGTTGACGAGTATGCCGACGTGGTCGAACACTTCCTAGTGTTTGACCACGTCGGCTTTTTTTTCGCTTTCGGTGCCGCGAGAAAGTCGCACCCAGCCAAGGAGGAATCTAATGGACAAGCTCAAATCGACCAGATCACAAGAGATCGACCCCACGGCCGGCGATGGCGTGGCCGGCGATGGCGTGGCCGGCGATGGCGTGGCCAGGGATGGCGTGGCCAGGGATGGCGTGGCCAGGGATGGCGTGGGACGGTCGCAACCGCCAGGGACGAAACCACTGGACGTGTCCAATTCGGCCATGGCGGAGCAAGTCGCCCAAGTGGCCATTGCTTTCGAGCAGCGGCGAACGGGCCACCGGCCCCAATCAGCGACAGTGGTTCTGAGTGAGAACACACTGGTGATCACCTTGCACGGGGCCTTGTCACCGGCCGAGAAAGCCCTGGCCAAGAGTCCGGAAGGGGCCGCTCAAGTGCAGGATTTTCACCGGCAGTTGTTCACCAGCTCCGCCGACTCGCTCCGGCAGGAAATCAAGCGAATCACCGGCGTCGAGGTGCGCGAAGCGACCGCGGAAGTTGAAACGACCACCGGCGCCGTCGTGCACGCGTTCACGACCGGCACCGTGGTGCAGGTGTTCTTGCTCTCCGGCAACGTCCCTTCGGGCGCCTGGAGCGGGGATAGACAAGGCAAGCAGTCGTGACTTGGTACTCCGAAAATGGGTGGGAAGCCAAATGGAAACTATGAAAGACATTGCTCAGATCATTTTCTACGTCTCGCTGAGCATTTCGGGGCCTTTGGCGTTATTCGGGTTTTCTCAAATTCAAGAATAAAAGAAAGAAAAGCCCAAGAGGGGTTCTTGATCCGCGCGGCTGATGATGAAGAGATAGCCACGCGGACTGCTCACTGCCGCTCACCACTTCCGAAGGCCCTATTTTTTCTTGGTTTCGCGGAAGAGAGGCGACTCGGCCAAGGTGAAGACTACGATCTCTTCTCCGGTAACGGTGCTGATGTCGTGGTGCAGGCTCACCACCTTGGCGCCGGCAATCTCCTGGATCAGTGTTTCCATGATCGGCCGGGCCGTTTCGATCAGATGCGTTCGTACTTGTTTGAGAAGGTCCCTTCCCTTCTCGGCCGGGAGCGACTTGACCAGGTGCTGTTCGGCCGCCGTCAAAACGCCCTGGAGCCGGACAACGAGGAGATCAGTGATCAGATGAGCGTGAATGTCCTTGGGTCCCCGGCCCATGTATTCCTGCTCAAAGCGACTGATCCCTTCGCAGACAGCGGCTTCAATTTCTCCTTGGGATTTCATGGTAATATCGCCCGCAGCCTTATCCTGTTCGGTGCGTCGCAAGAAAGATCGCTTGGGTTGGTGACAAAAGTCGGGTCTTGTTAGCCAAGGATGAGCTTACCAAAATAGCCTATGCGAGGCAACATTGGCCAAATGCAGGAGATATCAATGCCGGACCAATCCAAAGTCATTGCGTTTGACATTGACCAAGCCAGTTTGATCGGCCTCCGGAAGGCCCTCCCGGACTCCCTGATCGAGGTAGTCAACGGCGCCACGGCCTCTTCCCTCACTCGGGATTGGAATCCGGGAACGGTGGACCTCGTCGTGGTCAAAGCACGCAAGGAAGTGGCGGAGACTTTGGAGTTGTGCCGGTTTCTTGTTTCCTGCGGCGTCCTTGCGAAAGACGCTCCCGTGGTGACGGACTCTCAAGAAGAGATCCCGAAAACATTGGGACTGCACAGGCGCCGGCGAAACGTGGGGCGACGGCCTCACTCCCCGCTTCTTGTCCTGGTGCCCCGGAGTCGGAAGAGCATCGTAAGGGACGTATTAAAGGCGGGCGCCCATAGTTGCCTCATGCTTCCCATCAACGCCAAGGAGGTGGCCAGTATGTTGGTTCATGCGCAAGCAGGTAATCAGCCTGGCCGGCACACGCTCAATCTCGAAAAGGCTCAAACCGAGGACCGTTGGCGGGATGACGGTGGTGAAGGGTAGACGACTTAAGAGAGAGGGCAAGGAGGTCTTCCTTACGGATGAAATATCAGAGCGTTAAGAAACGAATGGTCGGCTCTGTTAGTACCAGATTTGATGTCGTCGGATGACTAGATAAGGGGCTCGCTTGCAACGTCCCCTCGGGCGCCTGGAGCGGGGACGGACAAGGCAGGCAGTCATGACCTGGAGCCGACTGAAAAGGAGAGAAGGCGGACTGGGCCGCCTCACCGAATGAAAAGACCTCGAATGAAAAGACCCTGTCGGCTTTAGACTGCGCCGCCGAGTGCGGCGACCTGGTGGAGGGTCGAGTTGCCAACTTCATAGGATTGAACCCGAGGAGTTCCCTCAAGCACTTTGCCCAAGACCTTCTGCACTTCGGCATAGGTTCCGCGGCCGTAGGCTTCGGCGTTCTCTTTTTGATCCCACAAACTGATTCCGACCGCCTCCGTTCCGCCCGGGACCACGAAGGTGATCTCGTCCTGGAAACCTTTTTGTTTTCGCAGGAGAGGAATGATTTCCTTCTCGATGCTGTCGGTAAACGCCTTGGTGGAATTGGTCTTGAGACGCATGGACACTTGTCGTGCAAACATGTCAAGCTCCTTTGAATTTGCTTGACTAAGGAAGCGAGCCCAGGTAACCTTACTTAGTTAAGATTACTTGAAGAGTGAGTACAAACTCACATCTCGTTAACTGTTATAAGTAAATTCACTAATCTTGTCAAGTCACAATGTAATATTTTTCCATAGGCATGGTAAGTTAATCAAAATTAGTTAATCAGCGGAGGCTCCCGTGGACGTGGCTTTAGTGCTCAGACAGAGGCTGAAAGAACTGGAATTCGAGCAACGCGATCTGGCAAGAGCGGCCCAGGTGACTCAGTCCTACATTTCCCAACTCCTGACCGGGAAGAAAGCGCCTCCCGCGCCGGATCGGACTGATATCTACGACAAAATGGGGAAGCTGCTGAAGCTCCCGAAAGGTGAGTTGGCGAAGCTGGCTGAGCTGCAACGCGGGGAAGAATTGAAGAGAAAACTCGGGGACCCGCCCGCGCCTTTGTTTAAGGGCGTTCGCGAGTTGATTCTCCACAAATGCCAACGCGACAAAGAAACACAGCTACGAGCCATTTTTGAGAAGCAACCCTTCGGCGAACTGGAACGCCTCGTCACCCGGAAGATTTTGGACGTGATCAAGAAAGTCGCCAAAGAAGAACTGGAAAATGAAAATTGGCTCCGCCTGGTGGCTCGACTCAGCGACCGAAGCTACGAGGAGATGCGCGTCTTGGTTCTTGAATTCCTGGATACGGATGTCTTCAACGTGTCGATTGAAAATTGCGTGACCTTCTTGGAGCCGCTCATTGAATCCTGGGACATCGACCTAATAACGTTTAGTATGGAGATTACCCTAAATAAACGAGTGGTCGCAGCGCACGTCAAGAAATTCGAGTTTGTTGAAAAGGAACGCAACCTACCTGTCGACGAAGAGCCGGGATTCAAGGAATTCCTTCATGATGCCTCCCTTAGCGGCGATGCCACGGAAGAGGAAATCGAATTTTTGAAGAGGCTCAGGTTCAAAGGCAAACGGCCGGTGGCGCTCTATTATTACCGGGAATTGCAAAACCTCAGGGATCCCCTGCATTTTCGCCGCTCGTAGGCCAATAGCTGGTCTTAGCGGAGTTGCTCCACTACCGTCACCGTCGTGCCGGTGTTCTTGCTCGCTGGCAACGTCCCCGGCGCCTGGAGCGGCGATGGCCCACGCGATGACTACGATTCGCGGTTTTTTTCTTGATCATCGGATCGGGCTGCTTGCTTGCTCGCCTCGGTGAGGCGTGCCACCGAGCCACAATGAGCCACAATGCCCTTGCATTTCCCGATTAAAGTCGTACAATTACCAGTGGAATCTAAGCGAGTTTGCATTTGGCTTTGAATGATGCTAGTTGAAGTCGTCGGATGACTAGATAAAGGGCGACCCGGGCATATCGGGTAGCCAGTTGACGAGTAAGCCGACGTGACCGGAGACCTTCGGGTGCTCGGTCACGTCGGCTTTTTTTTCGGGGCCAAGGATGGTCGCGGCTAGCAAGGACGTATTTGATGAACCAGTCCGGCTCAACCATGGCCCAGCAGATCGCTCAGGCGGCGATGACCTTCGAGGAGCGCCGCACCGGCCACCGACCCCAGTCGGCGACCGTGGTCCTGAGTGAAGACACGGTGGTGATCACGCTGCATGGGGCTCTGTCGCCGGCCGAGAAGGCGTTGGCCAAGAGTCCGGAAGGCGCCGCCCAGGTCCAGGAGTTTCACCGCCAGTTGTTCAGCAACTCCTCCGAACCATTGCGCCAGGAAATCAAGAAGATTACCGGCGTCCAGGTGCGCCAAGCGGCCGCGGAAGTCGAGCCGACGACCGGCGCCGTCGTCCATGCGTTTACGACCGGGACGGTGGTCCAGGTTTTCCTTCTCGCCAGCGACGTGCCCTCGGAAGCCTGGAGCAGGTCCGCTTCGTCCTGACAAGGAGGACTTACGATGTTGGTCTTAACCAGAAAAAGCCAGGAATCGGTCATGGTGGGCGGGTCCGTTGGCTTCGAGCGCGTGCTCAAGGTCACGGTGATCGAGATTGAACGCGGGAGGGTTCGACTGGGCTTCGAAGTGGATTCGGATGTTCCCATCTATCGTTCGGAGCTGTGCGAACAAACGCAAGGGATAGGAGTGAAGTGAACCATTATCACGGAACAAGGTTAATCTCTTCAGAATCAAAGCGGCCCAACCCGAGAAGCGGATTTTCAAGAAGATCGCCCGGAATATACAATCGGGAGGTCTTTCACATGAATGAATTGGATGCGAACAACGGTCTTCCTCCCGGGTCAACCGGGGGCCTGACTTCGAAGTCGCCGGATTCTTTGCATGAATTGCCGCGGAAGCGCGGCATCCTGGTTGTTGATAACGATGGCGCGCTGCGCGCCGTGCTGAATAAAGGGTTGCGCGGGCATGGCTTCGATGTTTGGATAGCCGCCGACGGCCAGGATGCGCTCGATTTATTTTGGCGCCATCACGCATTGATCGATCTGGTTCTGCTCGATGTAGGCATGCCCGGCCTAGACGGTCCGCAAACGGCGTCGGCGCTCCTGCAGCTCAAGCCGGCGATGCGCTTTTGTTTCATGAGTGGAGACTTAGGCGGTTATGAGGACCAGAAACTCCGCGATTTGGGCGCGCTGGCCGTGATCCCAAAGCCGTTTCGCCTGGCCGAAGTTGCCCCACTGCTTTGGGAATTGGCCAGCCGAGCGGACTTGTGTACTGTTGGCGTATGACCCCCGCCGACCTATTTGGGCACAGGCGGCAAGAACGAGAGGAACTAACGCAAACCATGACAACCGAAGCACAAAACGTGAAGTACCGGAGACAACTGAAGAAACTGGAGGCCAGCCGGCGGACTCCGGACAAGGTCAAGATGCTGCCGCGTGAGCGTATCCGTATCAAGCGCCGCTGCCAGATTTGTGGCCGCGCTCGGGCGGTCTATCGGAAGTTCGGCATCTGCCGCATTTGCTTCCGCAACATGGCCAGCAATGGTCTGATCCCCGGCGTCCAGAAGGCCAGCTGGTAGGCAGAGTGGCCAAAAAGCAAGAAAATTTGTCAAGAGGACCAGGAATGAGCTTATCATCCAAGTTCGATGCTGAGGAGTCCGTGCATATGCCCTTGTCCGTGTCTTTGGCCGCGGGCGGGCAAGAGCAGAGTCGCGGAAGCACAGACGAACGCACCCGGTCGCGATTGGGGTCGTGGGCCACGCCCACATGGGTAAAAGGCTTGCCGTTTCTTGCCATGCACCTGGCCTGTCTAGCGGTTTTCTTCGTCCCGGCTACTTGGCAAGGCGTGGTACTTTGCGCCGGCCTCTACTTTGTGCGCATGTTTGGGATCACGGCCGGCTATCATCGCTATTTCTCCCATCGCTCGTATAAGACCAGCCGGTGGTTTCAATTCTTGCTGAGCGTTCTCGGATGCAGCGCCATGCAAAAAGGGCCGCTCTGGTGGACCGCTCACCACCGCGAGCACCATCGCCATTCGGATACCATTCAGGATCCGCACTCGCCTCGGACCAACAGCTTCTGGTGGTCTCATGTCGGCTGGATTCTGGCCAAGGACTATGAAAAGACTAATTGGCCGATCGTTCATGACTGGAGTCGCTATCCCGAGCTACGTTGGCTGAACCGGAACCATTGGCTGCCGGGTTTGGTGCTGGCCGTGCTGTGCTTCCTGGTCGGCGGCTGGACGGGCTTGGTTTGGGGCTTTTTCGTCAGCACGGTGCTTTTGTATCATGCGGTTTTCGCCGTCAATTCGGTGTGTCATCTTTTCGGCCGGCGCCGCTATGCGACTGCCGACCAGAGCCGCAACAACTTGTGGGTGGCCATTGTCACTCTTGGCGAAGGCTGGCACAACAATCATCACCGCTATCAAAGCTCGACCAACCAGGGCTTTTTCTGGTGGGAGATCGATATCAGTTATTACCTCATCAAGTTCCTGGGATGCTTGGGTCTGGTGTGGGACATCCGCAAGCCGGCTTATGACGTGTTGATGACTTCCAAAGACAGCCCTGGGTAACGGCGTCGTCGGCATGCGGTCATTCAATTTGTGATCAGCCTTGTCAGTTGCATCGGCACGCAGAAGGGACTGTTCTGATCTGCCATCATCGTGAATCACAGGTCCAGGCACCGATTTGTCTGGTCGCTATAGCGGCGCGATCTTTCTGGTCGTTCGAAAATTATTGGGCATTGGGTCACGTCCGCAGTACAATAGGGTTGTTGCTCTTCATTCCTGATGCCAACCAATTCCCCAGATTTCCTTCTCAGGACCTGGCCGACATCACGTGTGCGGAGCAGGACAATGTGCCTGCGTGGCCCGTGATATAGCTTGGGGCGAATAAACCGGCGGCCTAGGTCTGACCGGATTCTCTAAATGCAAAGGTTGCTTCCAATGCGCACTGTTCAGCAAGGAGACCGGGTCGAAGTCCATTATGTGAAACGCCTGGAAGGGAGTTCTATTGAATTTTCCCGGAGCAAGAAAACCCTGGAGTTGACCGTAGGCGTCCCGCATTCTCAACTGCCCGGTTTAGAACTGGCTCTGGTAGGATTGGCCCCGGGGATGTCCACGACCCTCCACGTGCCCGCGGCGAAGGCCTATGGCCTACGCGACCCCGGGCGAATTTTCCGACTTGCCCGATCGCGTTTCCCAGAACTCCCGCCGCTGACCGTCGGCAAATGGACCCGCATGACCGACCGCCGCGGCCGCAAGCGTTTGATTCGCATCCTGGCGGAACGTGGCCGAGTGGTGGTCGTGGACAACAACCATCCGTGGGCCGGCAAGGCCCTGAATTTGGAAGTGGAATTGATCTGCATCCAAGATCCTCCCGGCGAATGACGAAAAAAAACGAAGCATGAGACAGTCCAATCGAATTGGAGTCTTCGGTTTCCACTACCAGAGTCCCAGGAAGGCCAGGCCTCATCATGACGCGGTGTGAGCTTGAACAAACTCTTAAGACTCCCTCGAAAGCCAGGTCGTTCGCTCGGTTGCCGCCGTTGTTTCCTGATTTGGAGCCGCTCAACGATCTCCTACGCACAACGCCGCGGACAACCGAGGATCGCCTGCTGCACATCGAGGCGTTGGGCCGGCGGATCGCGAGCTACGTCCGGTTCATAGGCGCGGTGCCTAGCATGGCCGGCTCCTCGGGGGAGACCAAGGAACTGGCCATCGCCGTTTTTCACGCCTGCCTGGCGGCTCTCGAGCCACCCTT